>Ga0307516_10004485_pt1 | contig 17184 bp, 17 predicted proteins | sample 19_EM_MG_FD_203310 | JGI IMG/M metagenome (GOLD analysis project Ga0307516, IMG submission 203310) | Populus trichocarpa ectomycorrhiza microbial communities from riparian zone in the Pacific Northwest, United States - 19_EM | ecosystem: Host-associated > Plants > Roots > Unclassified | place...
GGGACGTAACAACAGGCGTTACAGTGGGGTCCCTCTGGTTCGCGTCAGTTGGTCCCGGCCCCCCGGACGTGAATACAGGTGGGGGAGGGAGGCCCTCCCATCCACGTTCTCGTAACCCAACCACCTCTTGGAAATTTGCCTTAGTCCGGTGGTCACCTTTCACCACCTGGCCGGGGGGCACGCACCTGGACCAACTCCGTTCTCACCCGAAGGTAATTGTGGTGGGGTGGATAGTTACTGGGCCAAGGCGGAGTGTAACTGTGGCCTTTGAGAAGCTCGAAGCAACGGTCGACCACTGATGGGTCAGCGTACGCCCCAAATGTGGTACCCGCTAGTTTGAACAGGATTATGAGCGCATCCGCCTGATGATCATACAGCTTCGGGTGGGAGATAAGTGACTGTAGGATGTGATCGCGGATCGCAGCCTCCTCCACGTATCCGAGGTTGGCCCAGTGTGCGATGAGATTGGCGTCTGCGTAGAAATCGCCCACGGTGTTTCGGCCATATCTCGCGACCATCAGATTATTGGTGGAGAATTCTTGGAGGGACCTCGTGCTGAGACGGCTTCGCAGCTCGGAGTTATATGGAGCAAGAATGTGATCCGACTCTGCATCGCTCGCAAAACGTGGGATCAAATGAGCAGTCGAGTGAATAATCCGACCGTATCCGGGGCTTCCCAAATTCCCTGACGCTCTGTTGTTCCAGATGGCATCGAAGATCTGGTCAGAGGGAATATGGGTATAAGTTTGTCCTGTACCCAACCAAAAGCGATAGAAGTCGAGCGATTGTGCGTAGTTCTTGTCAGACAGCTCGCCGACTACGAGGCCCAAGGCTTCCCCGATGGTCCCCATCGTGATCGTGGCGAGAGGAGAGTGGACCAGCTTGTTACGTAAACGGGGATCAGGGTATACAAACCGGTATGCAGCCCATCGGGGATTCTGTCTTCCTGAACAGCACTCCCTGCCACCTGTGGGCCTTTTGGACTCAATCAAATCGCTCGATTTGATGGACCGTTGACTACGCTGGATCTGGGGGTACTCTGTTTGGATCTAGGACCTCCTTCGCACAAGCCCCAAAGTTATGCTCATATTCCTTCCAATGTCAACAATGACACGGTCGTATGAAAACAGCATCCCGAAACTACAAACCTGCGCCATTTTGGCTGCCACCCCCGCCTAATTTTGCCAATAATTTGGATAGGTCGTCGAGCTGCTAATGCGCGCCGCAATGTCACACGCGATTAGGGAGAAGCCGCGTTGGTGGGAGGAGCTAAAGCATCCAGAGATCATGGTTTGATGGCTGGGAGGGAGGTGGTTTAGCGGCAGAAGTCTTAGCCGCGTCAAAGCCAGCTTACTGGAGTGACGGTAGGACTACTGCAATAGTCAAAAATGACTACTGTCAAGCGATTATGCTCTCGGTGAATTGTGCGGCCACGCTGCGTTATGAGTCGAAGAGACCGCCGTGATCGAGGTAGGAGCCTGTGGTATGTCCCTGGAGGACAACACCCTCGGCGTGGGTTTCGCAACCGTTCGGGGACGCAGCAGATACACAACACGACGAAGAAAAACGAAGACGAGTCTGGAGATGTGCAGTACTCCCCAGCAACTGCGATTCACCATTACATATCAATTCTACAAATGTGCACTTGGTCTCTTACACGCAAGCGATCATACAACGGGACCCGACGCCAGACTTCTGGCATTACCCCAACCCAAAAACGTCTGGTAACGTCGCCCAAGCCTTCTTTCTCAACTCCGCATGCCCAGACTCCCACCTCTCCACACAGCCACTGCAGATACCAGGGCCAACGCACCCGGGAAGATCGCCTCCGTGATCCTCATGGAACTGGGGAACCTCCAGCACTTTCGTCCCCAACTGAGAGGAATCAACAACGTGGTCGAAAACGCTCTGGTATGCCTCCAGCGCTGCTGTGCCGGCCGGGGTGCGTGAGGGACAATCGACTGCGGAGCAGGGGTGAGAGCCTTTCGATCCAAAAATCAAACGGTGGGTCTCATTGAGCTCCACTTGGCGGAGTGTCATGAGCCCTCTGACCGCAGACCGAAGGATCTCAGGAGAAAGCGTGGCGCGTCGTGGCAGACCTCCGTCCATCAATGAGTTCGGACCCCTTCGGGTCGCCATATAGTATGCCATAGGTAATGCGGATGTGAGCCCCTGCTGGGCGAAAAGGTTGAGGACCTCGTTCGGGTGAGGAGCCCGTCCACTGAAGACCCTCTCTCCGAGCGGCTTGGAAGGAGAGAGCCCCTCAAATGTCTCCGGGTACGCGTCACGGACTACCTCGAGTATCTGAGATCGGACAGCGGGCATCTCGTACTTCGCCGTGATTCGGAGGAGGGAGGAGAACGTGGTGAAATCTGGTATTTTATTCCGCTCGGGGAATCTACGGATAGATAAACAGTCAGTGGGACGATCTAGCAGCATGTGGGCAAAACAACGAACCCCGGAAGATATATCATCTTGAGGAGCGTGGCAAAATCCTTGGCGGTATCTGAGGACGAAATACGAGGACGACCGTTGGGTGATTCTGCCGTGGGCAGGTTTGCCTGAGCGAACACCCGACGAAGCTCTGGAGAGTGGAAGGACAGAGTGCTGACGTGGACACGGAAGAGCGTATTCTCGCACAACACTTCCACGTTTCCGTCGTCGAGGTAGAAGGTCTCATGTGGGATTACAGCTGTGGGGTCGACGAGAGGTTCGTCATCAGACGTATCCGCGAAGGTGTGGCCGGTGGCAGGCTCGTCATCAGAAGCATCCGCGATGGTGAAATCGGAGAGACCGGCGATGCTGGCGGACGGAGACTGAATGATGGAAGTGACTGGAGACCCAGGAACTGCGATTGTATCCGAGGTGGTGACCGATTCGAGTGGAGGGGGCAGAGGGATCTGAGGTTCGAGATCCCTGTTAGGAAGACCGAGGGACGTGGCAACAGGCGTTGCGGCGGGGTCTTCATTCTGCCTTACGCCGGTCGGTTTTGGCTTCCCGGACATGAATACAGGCGGGGGAGGGAGGCCCTCCCAGCCACGATCTCGTAACACAACTACCTCCTGAAAGTTTTTCTCAGTCCGGCGGGCACCTTTCATTACCCGCCTGGGGCGCACGCACCTGTACCAACTCCTGTTTCACCTGAAGGTACTTCCTGTTTCTCTCGCGTTCCGATTGCCAACCAGTCCCGTAGGGCGGAGTGTAACTGTGACCCTTGAGAAGCTCGAAGCAACGGTCAACCACTGATGAGCCAGCGTACGCCCCAAACGTTGCACCGGCCAATTTTAACAGGATGATGAGCGCATCTGCCTGGTGGTCGCACAGCTTCGGGCGGGAGATAAGTGACTGTAGGATGTGATCGCGGATCGCAGCTTCCTCCATGAATCCAAGGTTGGCCCAGTGTGCGACGAGATTTGTGTCTGCGTAGAACGCCCCCACGGCGTCTCGGCCATATCGTGCGACCATCAGGTTATTGCTGGAGAATTCTTGGAGGGACCTCGTGCTGAGACGGCTTCGCAGCTCGGAGTTATATGGAGCAAGAATGTGATCCGACTCCGCGTCCCTTGCAAAACGGGATATCAAGTGAGCTGCCGAGTGGATAATCTGGCCGTATCCGGGGCTTGCCAAACTCCCTGGCACTCTGTTGTTCCAGATTGCATCGAAGATCTGGTCAGAGGGAACCTGGATATAGGTTTGGTCTGCGCCCAACCAAAAGCGATAGAACTCGAGCGATTGTGCGTAGTTCTGGTCGGATAATTCGCCAGCCACAAGGCCCAAGGCTTCCCCGACGGTCTGCATTGCGATCGTGGCGGGAGGAGAGTGGTCAGCTAGTTACGTAATCGCGAATTGGGGTGCAGTTTGGTCTTCGCCAAAGGGAACAATTTTGGCTCGGAAACGACCTTTCATCCAGCACAGTACTCGGCTAGATCCGGAAAACGCGCACTCGCGACACCGCGGGCAACGGTGAATAATTCCGTCGAATAAATAGCTGAAGTTTGAATCAGTTCTTTCAAGAGAAAGCAAAACGACACCACCTTGAAATTGTCGTGATGATACATACGGGAGCCGCTCTCATTGGCTAGCGCATAATCGTACTTGACGTTTCCTCCCTCATTTTACGCTGTAGATATGGTTCAGGAAGCAAATTGTCTTTTCAACGATTAAACCCTCCGTTGCCCCCTGTGTGAGAGTTCACACACGTCGACGTCGCCTTCGGAATCAGAATCACCAGAGTCGCCATCGTCGAGGTCCTCTCCATCTGCCAATGTAATATTGCCCTCCCACTCAACCTCTTGCACGACTTCCCTGAGTTTCGGCTGATCCTCAAACTCGAATATCCAGCACGACCGAACGGCCAACTTTTTTAAGCCGCGGTTGTGCTCATGCCTCTCCTCCATGACATCAAGCAGCCACCCCTCTACATCGCAGAGGCAACTACGAAACATGGTCAAGAGTTCTAATTTTGGAACGGTGTGCCGATGTGGCTCATCTATACGCGCGTGAATCGATGCCCTCCTGGCGGATTTGGAAGACGCACCTTGGTCGCCTATAGACAATGCCCATAACACCCCCCTGAGGCCGTCGCTACCTTGGTCGTGTAATCGTAGGTGCGAAAGCTCCGTCATCTTCTCGACCATCCCTTTGGTGAGGGGCAACATCCCGTTGACAGTGAACTCTTGTACATTGCTGGAGGGGAGAAGGCAAAAGGTTCTCTCTAAAACCTTCTCACACCTGTATCCACCGATCCACGGGAATCGAAGTTCGAAACGCGAAGTTGGAGGGGAACGAGGCCTAGCATCGAAGGCCAGGTCATTGGTCCTGGGCGACGAAATGGTAAGAGTCTCGATTTTACGGGGGTAACCCAGACCCCGGCAGCCGTAATACTCCATGATTGTTTTCTCCACAGCGCTAACAAGGGCTGGAACGGTAAGGTCCGGTGTGTAGTCAAAGTGTATGACGACTCTGTGGAGGGGGGAGGACATCCCGATAAAGTCTATGAACCTAAGGATTGCCTCGTTTGTGCCATACAGTCGGAGGTCGATCAACCGTGGGAGAACGAAAGGTACCCGGGCCCCTGGTGTCTCAGAGAGGGGTATTGCCCCATGATTCAGGTCCAGCTCCTGGAGATCCGGATGCTGTTGGAGGATCTGCGAGAATTGGCCGAGAGTATACTGGCCCTTCTTTTTGTAGGGAAGGAAGAGCTTCAGTGAAGTGAGCTTGGAGCTCGTGAAAATTGGGGACGAGGGGTTAGGCAGGAAGTTCCCGACGTTAAGTTTTGAGAGTTTTGGGAGAGACGAAGAAAGGAGACGAGCAAAATCCGCTTGTGGTTTGCGGCCATCGTATCGGCGCAGCTGCAACCGAATGGAGGAAACGTTTGAAGGAGGGCTCGAACTGAAGGTGCTCAAGAAGTGCGCCAATTGATCTCTGGTACCACTGAAATCGAGTTGGCGGGTCCTCCTTGGAATTGTGGGGTCCATCAAAACGTCTCGCGCAGAGTCGGGAAGTTGGGGTCGCCACGTCAAGGAGAGGGGAGCCTCTCTTGAACGAGACTTGAACAGGGGCCACGCTTTGAGGGCACCCGCAACCCACAAACTCCAAAGCCGAGGGTAACCGACGGCCACTTCGTTCCAACGCCTGCAGACTTGAAGGAAATTGAACGTTTCAGGGGCGAAACGTGTGTTGCCGCCCCGTAGACCAGATTCGACGAGGTAAAGAAACACCTCGGACAAGAGCTCTGCTTGTAGACGGGAGACAGGAACGCGTGAGTTCCGGGCATATCTCAGCCGACGAAGCTCTCCAACGTAAAAATCGATCTGTTTTTCAAGGGTGTCGATGCTGTCGCTGTGTGGTCCGTCGAGACTATCCGGTCAGGTCGGTAAATTCTGGCGAACGCGGTGAGTGTGAGTTTACTGACTATGCTGGGGTGCTGTATTCGGAATCAAGTCTTGGGGCCACGACATTTCGAGTGGGACGACGATTGGACATGAGGGTGATCAAGAGAGACGCGCCGCGCGGTGCCCCTAATTTACACTGATGACAAAGCTCAAGGACAGTTACATGCACCCTCGACCGACTGGGGACGTTGACAAGGACATCGTCGGACACGGCGCTTTCGATTCTATCGCAAGGGCAGCGCCTGAATATTATTAGCAGCGCGTGATCCAAAGACTGCGGTTTGTAATCCGAAAATTATCCCTTTGTCATTCACCAGAACCACCATGTCCAACCAGATCCTCTTCTACGACATCAATATCCAGAGCCCGGCTCGTCCCAACAAGTGCTACGCACCGAACGCACTGTACGAGTATCCCAAAAACAACCTACACCCGCGACTGATCTCATGATCCGATACCCAGGCCAGTTCGTTATGCACTCAACTACAAGAGGTTGCCCTACAAGACCGTGTGGATCGAAATCCACGAAATCGAGCCTGTTGCGAAGAAGGTCGGCGCGAAGGCGACCAGGACCAAGCCAAATGGGTGGGTTATTTCGTTGACTTGTCCCAGCGAATGTGATGAAATAACGCTGGGGCGATAGGGATCCTTGGTACACGGTCCCATTCATCCATGACCAGTCGACAGGCGTCGTGATGTCCAACTCGTTCGACATCATCCAGTACTTGGAAAAGCAATACCCGTTATCCCCCCGCGTAATCACCCCAGGGACGCTCGCCTTCGAGACCGCATATTACAAATACTTCTTCGCTGTGGTGCGGCCCGGATGGCCAACCCCCCTACACCAGTATTTGTACGAGACCATATCCCCAGAGTCCGCTGCTTTCATCAAGGACTTGAGGGAGGCGGCGCTCGGAGACACTCTGGTGAACCTCGCGAAGAACCCTCAGTCGCATTGGGACAAGTTTAAGGATACCTATGGTAGCGTTGTGCTCCCCATTTACGAGAACGCGGAGGGGGTTTTCCTCAAAGGAAGCGAGCCGGGATGGGCAGATTTTGTGACCGCGTCGTGGTTGCTGGCCATCAAGCTGCTATATGGTGGGGATTCGAAGGAGTGGGGATACATTGTGACGTGGCATGACGGCAGGTGGGCGAAACTGATCAAGGACCTCGAACCGTACGCCTACGTCGACGAGTGAGAGTCCGAGCGTAGTCACCAGCTTCAGGAACCGTAGCCAAGTCGTAGTGAGATTTGTGGTAGTGATAACCAATGCAACAGTACCAATGAGAGTGGAAGATAACCGGCAAACCGACCTTCAAGGACATCGGTGATCGACGCGCTTCCCGATATGTCGGCGTCGCATTCTCTGGGAACGAACACGCTATCACGTCCAGCAATATGGTGGAATCCCAGCGCTGCCCTACCCACGAGGCGCTCCCTCAGAACCCATACCCGAAACGCGGGGAGACATCTTATCGAACTTCGACGTCGAGGACCGTGACAGCGGCGAACATCCTCCCTGCCAAGATGACGAGTATATCGAGCCTCAGGAGCGCACCCCGCTGCGGAAAAGGGGGATTGCTGGGATCACCGGAGGTCTTGGTTCTCGGAGCTTCTTTCCTTACCCGGGCCACTGTCGAGGACCGGTTGCGGCGGAATGGGTGCCACGAGTCGTGTCCATCCGGTGAGTCCCGCACAAGTAACGGGTACCCCTGGGTGTTCACACCCGCCACCCCACATTCGTTGGATATCAGTAAATAAGGCCTCCGAGCGAAGCCGCTATTTCCTGCGAGGACCCCCGCCAGAACCTTATTACGAGATGCTAACCTTTCGTTCTAGGCGTCGTTCCCGTGATTTCACAAATGTTTTACGCGTTCCGTGTCTCTACACGTTCTATGGCGGTAGGAATCATTGGGCCTTAGTACCTACCGTCCCGCCGTATGTGCGTTTGGTTCTCTGACTCCAGGTCCGTTTTGGAGAACCGGTCTTTACCCCGAAGGCCACCATCCAATGGGACCAACGCGCGTTTTGCGGGCACTTTTTTAATCCGTGTAGCCATACCCCTCCCTGGCACTCCCGAGAGGTTACCGGCCACCAATGGGATTCCGACTCTCCCCCGATGACAACTCCACCGCGTACCTCGAAATTTCGTCGGAAGTGGCGAAGAACGGCGAAAATTCAACGTTTGTACGCAGGAAATGATGTCTGAACGTCACCTTCTCGAATAACGTGAAGATCGCGCCCATACACATTGCTCTAAAGTACGGATATACCCTGAGGACGAGAGGCCGTGGCGAGTCTGGCACGAGCAAGGGGTGAGTCCACCTCTATGCCGACCAGCGAACGTGTTCTCACTTGATTATAGGATCACTTCAGAACCGAGGATGCGAAACGGTGTTGATTCGCGTCCCGTGAAAGGTTGTGCCGGGATGGCGGAGGGCAAGATAGCAAACATACTCAGCGGAAGGCTTCCTCCTTCGGATGCGTGCTAAAGCAGAGATACCTGTACGGGGATTCGAAGTTATCCACATAGATTGTTATCCGCATAGAATACGAGTGCAAGATACTTGGGACTTATACCACCCATTAAACTCTGGGAAGCAGATCGGGAGCACGTACAATATTTTCGACAGATGGATCACGCTCGACGTCTCACCCACACAAACCAATCTGATCCTCATCCCCGTGTTTGAGCGCGAGCGGTCACACAACGTTACTCGACACCAACCCAAAAGCACTTGGCAACATCGCCCAAACCTTCTTTCTCAACTCTGCATGCCCGGACTCCCACCTCTCCACACAGCTACTACAGATACCAGGGCCAACGCACCGACGATCACTCCCACAATCCTCATAGAACTCGGGAACCCCCAGCACTTTCGTCCCCGATTGGGAGGAACCCACGATATGATCGAAAGCCTTCTGGTAGGCCTCCAGCGCCGCTGTACTAGCCGGGGTGCGTGATGGGCAATCCAATGTGGAACAGGGGTGAGAACCTTTCGGTCCAAAGATCAAACGGTGGGTCTCGTTCCACTCCACTCGGTGGAGCGCCATGAGTCCCTTGATCGCGGATTGAAGGATCTCAGTAGAAAGTGTGACGTTCCGTGGTAGGTGACTGCCAATCAACGAACTCGGACCCATTCGAGCCGCCATGTAGTACGCCATCGGCAACGCGGATGTGAGCCCCTGTTGGATGAAGAGGTTGAGGACTTCGTTCGGGTGAGGATTCCGCCCGCCGAAAACCCTCTCTCCGAGCGACTTGGAAGGAGAGAGCCCTCCGAATGTCTCTGGGTACGCATCACGAACTGCCTCAAGCATCTGAGATCGGATGGTGGGCATCTCGTACTTCGCCGTGATTCGGAGGAGGGACGAGAATGTGGAAAAATCTGGCACTTTGTTCCGTTCAGGGAATCTGCGGATAGATAAGCAGTCAGTGGGACGATCTAGCAGCATGTGGGTAGAGTAACGAACCCTGGGAGATATATCATCTTGAGAAGTGTGGCGAAATCCTTGGCGGTATCTGAGGACAAAATACGAGGACAACCGTTTGGTGATTCTGCCGCGGCCAGGTTTGTCTGAGCGAACATCCGACGAAGGGTGGGAGAGTGGAAGGACAGAGTGCTGACGGTGACACGGAAGAGGGTATTCGCGCACAACACTTCCACGTTCCCGTCGTCGAGGTAGAAGGTATCGTGCGGAACTACGGCAGTGAGGTCGGTGAGGGGCTCGTCATCAGAAGTATCTGCGAAGGTGGGACCGGTGGGAGACTCGTCATCAGAAGCATCTGCGACGGTGAAGTCAGACAGTGTGGCGATGCTGATGGATGGAGACTGAGTGACGGAAGCGACTGGAGAATCAGGGATTGTGCCTGTCTCTGTGGTGACCGATTCGAGTGGAGGGGACTGAGGGGCCAGAGGTTCTGGGTCTCTGTTAGGGAGTCCCAAGGATGTGGCAACGGGAGTTGCAGCGGGGTCTTGCTGGTTCGCGCCAGCCGGGTTTGCCCTCCAGGACGTGAACACAGGCGGGGGAGGGAGGCCCTCCCAGCCACGCTCCCGTAACGTGACAACCTCCTGAAAAACTTCCTCAGCCCTATTGCTATATTCCACTGCGCGGGGAACGCTCACCTGGACCAACTCCCTCCTCACCCGAAGGTAATCGTGGTGCGCTTGATAGTTACTGGGCCAAGGCGGAGTGTATATGTGGCCTTTGAGAAGCTCGAAGCAGCGGTCGACCACTGATGGGTCAGCGTAGGCGTCGAATGTGGCACCCGCTAGTTTGAACAGGATAATGAGCGCATCCGCTTGGTGATCGTATAGCTTCGGGTGGGAGATAAGTGATTGCAGGACGTGATCACGGATCGCGGTCTCCTCCACGCATCCGAGGTTGGCCCAGCATGCGACGAGATTGGCGTCTACATAGAACTCGCCCACGGTTTCTTGGCCGTATCGTGCGACTATCAGATTATTGTTGGAGAATTCTTGGAGGGATCTTGTGCTGAGGCGTCTTTGCAGTTCGGGGCCAGTGTATGGGGCGAGAATGTGATCCGACTCTGCATCGCCCGCGAAACGAAGGATCAAGTGGGCAGTCGAGTGGGTGAGTTGACCAGAGTTTGGGACTATCGAACTCCCCGCTGCTCTGTTGTTCCATATTGCATCGAAGATCTGGTCAAGGGGAATCTGGGTGTAAGTTTGTCCTGCACCCAACCAAAAGCGATAGAAGTCGAGTGATTGCGCGTAGTTCTGGTCGGATAACTCGCCGACGACGAGGCCCAAGGCTTCTCCGATGGACCGCATTGTCATTGTGACGGCCCAAGGAAAGTGTGGCTGTCTGTTACGTAATCGAGCACGAGGGCAAGGACGGAGGACCAGAACCCGCCCACCACCAGCGCCCACTCCCCACAATACGTAGCTATGTATTATGTGGTGTAGAAATTGGGTGTGATCGGCCACCGGCATGGACGTGGAGCCTGAAGGGGAGTTGGTCGTCGAAGTGTGGTGTCCTGGTCGGGGTAAGTGCTGAGCGACTCGGAGCAGATTGTGGTGTTGAAGCTTGAAGCCCCGGGCCAAGCCACTCATAGGTATAGCAGAGAATTCCGTTCCACGTATCCACCGCGTCGAGGACTCAAAGTCCGAATTTAGAATCCCTGGAAGCGCGAACAGTTCGTTCACCCAATGTTGAATAGGTCACACGGCGATGAACAGGTTTGGCACAATTTGCATGGTTTTGCCTCTGCGAAGAGCTACGAGAGTGGTCTACTGCTGCGAGTAGCTTATTCTCCTTGTGTGACCCCCCAAATCGCTCGGTAAGTATGGGTCTCCAAACCCAGTTCAACCTTCGCCAAAAAGGAATCATTCTTGACTCACTTCATAGACACGTTCTAACGGCATAGTCGGCTAGAGGGCGCGTGTTTGTGGATAGTTCATCAAGGTAAACAATTAAAACTGGGGCCATAATATCCTGCGGAAGGCGGTCTATCGAAACGTAAGTAGCTGGAACATTTGTACAACACTAGAAGACGACGTGAACCCGTTGCTCACACAAATCGGCATCGGAATCGTAGTCAGAACCACCGGACTCCTCCTCCAACTCGTCTTCGTCCGGTTCCTCTTCGCCTACCGTATTATCGTCCCACTCAAGCTCGTTCACCACTTCCCTGAGCTTCGGTTCATCCTCAAACTCATCTATCCAGCACGACAGAACGGCCAACTTTTTCAACCCGAGATTGTGCTCATGCCTCTCCTTCACGATATCCAACAGTTGCCACTCTCCGCCGCAGAGACCGGTGCGATATATGGTCAGCGATTCCAGCCTTGGTACGAGGTGTTGACGTGGCTCGCCTATACGCGTACGCGTGTGATTCGGTGCCCTCATGGTATGGCCAGCAAACATACCTCGGTTGCTTGAGGATAACGATAACGAGTCTAATGTCTGTTCGACGACATCGCTACCTTGGTTGGATAACCGCAAGTGTGAAAGCCCCTTCACCTTCTCAAGCATCCTGCGACTAAGGGGCAACACATTGATGGTGAGCTCTGACGTATCGTTGGAGGGGAAAAGGTCAAAGGTTTTCTCTACCACTTTCTCGCACTCGAGTTTGCCAATTGATGCGACTTGGAGCTCGAGGTTGGAAGTAGGAGGGGAGCGAGACCTGGCGTCGAAGACTAGACGGGGACCTCTCGGGGGTGATGAAATTGTGAGGCTGTCGATTTTTCGGGGGTAATCCAGGCCCCGGCAGTCGTAATACGCCGCGAGTATTTTCTTCATGGTGCTAGCAAGAGCTGGAATGGTAAAACGCCGGACGTGGTCGATGTGTATGACGACGTTGTGAAGAGGGGAAGACATCCGGATGGAGTCTATGAACCCAAGGATAGCCACATCTGTGCCATGCAGTCGGAGGTTGATCAAACGTGGGGGAACCTGTGCTTCCGATGTCCCAGGCAGAGGTATCGCTCCATCGTTCAGGTCCAACTCTTGAAGGTTCGGGTGGTGTTGGAGGATCTGCGAGAACTGAACTAGAGTGTACCGGCCCTTTTGGTAAGTTGAAAGGAAGAGTTTTAGTGACGTGAGCTTGGAGGTTGTGAAAATGGGGGATGAGGGGCTAGGCAGGAAGCTCCCGAGGTTAAGTTTCGAGAGTTTCGGGAAAGGAGAAGAAAGGAAACGAGCAAAACGTTCTTCTGGTTCATAGTCATCGTATGAGGCTATTTGCAGCCGAATGGAAGAAGCGTTTGAAGGCGGGTTGGAATCGAAGATCCACAAAAAGTCTTCCAACTCGTCGTCGTCACCACTAAAGTCGAGGTGGCGAATCCTGCTCGGAATTTTTGGGTCCATCAAGACATCCACTGCATCATCGGAGGGTTCGCATCGCCATGTCAAGTGGAGGGGACCATCACTTGAACGAGAATTGAACAGGGGCCACGCTTTGGAGGCGTACGCGACCCAAAAACCCCAAAGCCGAGAGGAACCGATGGCTACTTCGTTCCAATACCTGCAGACTTGAAGGAAGTTGAACGTTCCATGGGCGAAACGTGAATTGCCCCGTAGACCAGACTCGACAAGGTAAAGAAACACCTCGGACAAGGGCTCTGCTTGTAGGCGGGAGACAGGGACGCCTTCCGGCCGACGAATATCTCCATTGTGAAAACTGATCTGTGCCTCAACTGAACCGATTGCGTCGTGTGGTCTGTGGAGGCTATCCGGTGGGATCTGTGAATTTGGGGGAGCGCGGTGAGGGTGAGTTCCTGGTGTGTCAGGGTTTGGGACCATGGCGTTTTTGGGGCGGCGAGGCTTGGACATGAGGGAAATCAAGAGAGACGCGTTGCGCGGTAAGTGCCCCTGATTGGCCCCGGGCCATACCATTACATACCCAGACATCCTTACCAACCCGCCTGGAAACCTTGCGTATCGTTGGCACGCGTCGGATCCAGCGGCCACCCCGGAGTTCACACTCTCACCATTCAGAGGTCGCTTCCCCCCTAAGCCCTTTCCCCTCCCGAACGCCTTCCCCCCTCTGAATTTGAGGCTGGATTCGAGCCTAACTCTCACCCACCGAACTCAAGGATTGGTCAACTCATCGGGTTTCGAGGTACATATCACGCGAGTGAAATGCCAAGTAGCCAGGGAAAGTCAGGGAACGTCCACGCGTTTGGATCAAGAGGGTTCTACATTTCAACAAGGTTACAGGTACAATCCAATCTATGGGTGTCGAGAGGTTCATTACGAAACGAACACGCGGCTATTGGTACATAATTAGTTTCGGGATATATAACGAGGAACGAATGAGATGATGCGAGAGTGAGAGATGAGGATATGAGCGATGAGAGAGGATTGCGGTGAGGTGCGTGGGGGTGAATAAAATTCTGGGGAAAATCGTGTTCCTTGGGGCTGGGTGTACGCAGTACGAGGAGCTTTGGAACGAGTTCGTGAGTCGTGTGAGGGGGTAGAATACCGAGAGGACGAGCCAGAACGGTTTACCGAGTCGCAGGAAAAGGAAATCAACCACACATACGTAAGATGTGAGGACACTGATGCGCGGCATCAGAATGTCCGGACGTCATCTTCGCCTGTGGGTTGACATTTTCGTGTTTTCCTGAAAACCCGACCGCTTGTCTTCTAATCATCGTCGGCAGGGGGAAAGCGGAAGGTTTCGTGTGTGGGTTCGAGTATGTTCGCGTGTTCGCGTGGGTATTATGGGAGTGGAACACCGCGCATTGTGGCAGGCCACGGAGGTTGTGGGAAAGTCTGTGGGGATTTGAACGGGTATGTCAAGGGTGGAGTGCGGATCTGGAATTGATTGAAGGAGGGGGTCGTCATAGTAATCTGCCTCCGAGACAGTTGACGTTTGTAGCTTGACGGGGGTGTGAAGATCCCGGAAGTCAATCGACTGCAGCCGGAGCGGAGGAATCGCACGACCTCGAGAGATAAGCTGGGACGTGATGGGTGGTTTGCCGATAGGAGGGGTTGCGACTTTCCATCGGTGATGCGAGCGTGTTACTGAGGCGGTTTATTCCGTACCAACCGTCAGCAGCTCGTTATCCAGTTGCCAAGTTCTCACCAACGCCCCCCCGTCAAGGTCAGAATCGTTTCTTTGAATCTCAGATCAATCAGAAGTTTGATCGGAAAGATATCAAGCGCAAATTGTGTGTAGTATCCTTGTTCATGCCTCTCTGTATCTGCCTGAGTGGTAGAGGGGGTGGGTTGGAAATGAATACAACAACACCGGCGAAGCCTAGCGCCGGACCGGAAAAGGACAACGATACAACCGACAAAGCCAAAGATGGGGGGTAACATTCCCAAGTGTTTAGACCGGGGGTTGGTGAGGCGTGAACGAACACCGGGATTGGAGGTGAGAGATGGATAGGATTCGAGAGAGGTCGCTCCCAGATTCGGGGTCTACCCGAATCAAAGTGGAGGCAGATATGTGCAGTGGAAGTGAAGAGATGCGCCTCTCCCGATCGACGCGTTGATATAAGACACAGTCGTGAACGTCGTGATTTCCATCGAGAAATCATCAGGGAGAGGGCGTGGAAAGGGCCGGCCGCGAGAGAGCAGAGTGAGGGTCGCTTAATGACGACGCCTTCTACGGTTGCAAGTGTGAACGTTGTTGCCAGAGTTCAACTGAATTGGAGAAGAAGGGCTCGGGACGGGGTCCAATTCGAGACCTTCCGAGGGAGAGGGGGAAGGGGAGGGAGAGGGGAAAGGATCTGGGGTAGGTTGTACATCATCAACGACAGAAGAGGAAGAGGAAGGAGAGGGAGTTAAGGTAGGTCCCACATCCTCCGAGGAAGAGGAAGTGGAGGGGGAAGGAGAGGGAGTTAGGGTAGGCTCCACATCCTCCGAAGAGGAAGAGGAAGAAGGAGAGGGAACAACGCTGGAAGAGGGAGTCCCATTTACAGGAGTCTCCTTCACTGGTTGGGCTCCATCCCCTCCGGCAAAAGCAACCAGAGCGTTGTAGTTGTAGGTCTTCGGGTTGGGGTCAAAAGTGAACTCAGGGTTCAACTCGACGATGGTGTTTCCGTTCCTTTCGACTTTTCCGTACATTGTTCCGCCAGCAGAAATAGGAATGGTGAGTTTGCTGACACCAGCGGGGACGTCGAAGGTCTTTGACAAAGAGCCGGTGGATAAGGTGACCTTGGAAGGGGAAGTAGCCATAATGACGGCGTAAACGGCGTCCTCCATCAGCTGGTAGCTCTGGGGCTTTCCAACAGGGTCGGAAGAAGCGGTGGCATCCCTAGGGTGAGGCCTGGACCACAAGTAGATCTTGTCCTGGTTGATCTCGGGGAATGATCCGGTCTTGAAGGCGTTGGCGTAGTAGGTGGTCATATCGAGCCAGGCGGTGTGGTCGAAACCATCAACCCAAGCCTGACTGTTGGGTTGGTCACCCTGGATGGGGCCGATGTAGTGGGATTCGCCGTAGTCGTTCCAAGTGATGATCTGGACGATGTCGATCTCGTTACGGTTGTCAAAGATTGTCTCCCAACGCTTGGCGTACAGGTGGTCATTAGACATGTAGATCCACTGAATGCAACGGTCAGAACGGAAGGTGGTAAATTTTTATGGGACACATACGTTCTTGTTAAAGGAGTCGGGTCCGTAGTGCGTGAAGAACCAGGGAGAGACGGCGGCCATGTAAGTCTTGGCAGTGGTCGGCGGCATATTGTTCAGACCGCCCAAGTACACTTTGTCAGGCTGGATGGAACCAACGAGGTTGCTGAGAACAGGAGAACTGAGACGAGTGGGATCCTTGAGGCTTCCACCGAGGGGCTGGAGGAGACCAGAGGCTTTCTCAGTGGTTAACTCGACGGGCCAGCCAGAGTTCCAGTTGTAAACACCGTCGATGACGTCGCCAAAGTTCTTGAAGGTATTTGGGTCGACGAAGAAGGCGGGGACAAAGTGAACCTTGTTGTTTCCAGTGAGCTGGTCGACGAACTGAGTCTTCCAGCCCTCGACGGGGGAACCAGAACCAAAAGTGCAGGTGTCTCCGGCGAAAGTGGAGGTAAAGACGTGGCCGTTGTACTTCAGCTGGTTGGGGTGGTCGGCGTAGCGAGTGATGTAGTCGCGAAGCGCAGCAGCGTGATCAGGGGATGAGCATGGCATCACACTGTGTCCCGATCGAGTTAGCGAACGATCGCCCTAGGGAATGAAGGGGGGGGTATGCAACTCACGTCATGTCGAAGGAAATAAAGAGCTTGAAGTCGGTGCCGGAATCCTTAGCAGCCTGGTACGCGTTAGCGACCTGACCAGGCTGCCAGTCGCTGGTTCCGATGTTGAGGGCGAAGGCATCGATGCCGTGATCGTGGGCGAGCTTGATGTCCTTCAACCAGGTGTCCTTGGTGTAGGGGTAGGTGTTCCCCACCATATGGTGGGCGGTCACAATCTTCTCGTTGCCAGCCCGCTTCGAAACTACAGAAACGGGAATGGCGAAAGGTCAGGAACATGGATGGTTGAAAAGCGTCGGACAATTCCGAGAGCGAGCGTTTACCTGGCGATCGAGGAATGGGGGCAGCGGTGGCGAGGAGAGCCAATGCGATTGCGAGGATGAATTTAACAAAGGCAATCATTGTGTTTGGTCTTAAGAATCTTGAAGAAGGACGTGTGTGGAGGGACGGTGGTGTTTTGGAAGGATAGTGATGTGTTGTTCAAAGGAGAGGATACTGCAACCTGCGCAGGGACACAATACCGACAAGGAGGGGAAGACTGAGGCCTCAGTCGGAGGGGGGGGAGGGACCAGAGGGGTGAGGGGGAGGGGGAGGGGGTGAATAGAACGGAATTGGGTGGGCGGGAATAAATAGT
>Ga0307516_10004486_pt1 | contig 17184 bp, 21 predicted proteins | sample 19_EM_MG_FD_203310 | JGI IMG/M metagenome (GOLD analysis project Ga0307516, IMG submission 203310) | Populus trichocarpa ectomycorrhiza microbial communities from riparian zone in the Pacific Northwest, United States - 19_EM | ecosystem: Host-associated > Plants > Roots > Unclassified | place...
ACGGTACAAGACGCCAGCACCGATTCCGGCAGCGCCCGGTCCTCCAGCAGTTCCAGCAGTGTAATTCTCTGCGTCGGCGTAGGTGGTAGCGCCAACTTCCGACATGCCGTATGTTTCTCTCGTGGGAGGGAATTTGACCGGATCTTGGTGGTACGTATCGGCGTAGCCGTAACCGGCAACATTATGGCTGCTCGAACTATATCCGTAGTCGTCAAAGTCAGGGTTGTGGGCAGTGGCAGCAGCCTCCGCGGCGGCGAGCGCTACGTCCTCGTCGAACTTCTCCGCGCGCCGACGGCGGATAACCGTTGTAATAATGAAGATCAATATTCCAAGTCCGACAAGTCCCACCACGCTAAACGTGCCGGCGACAGCACCAGTGTTGTCGAAGAAACCTTTGCTATTGCCCTTCACGACGCCAGTGGATGTGGGAGTCGATCGGACGACGGTGGTGACGACCACGGTGTTACCGTTGGAAACGGAAAGGAATGTTGATTGTGAGTCTGAAGGAGTGGGGGTTGGTCTCGGTGGTGGAGTCGGGGAGGAAGTAGAGAAAGTTGTGGAGGTGGACAGACTCGAACTGGATTGGCTTGAGCGAGTGTCCGAGATTGATGATGGTGGGGATGTCGAACTACTCTCCGAAGTGGTGGTCGGGGGACGAGTGGTTGACGAGGTCTCGCCTGGAGTGGTTACCGGGGTCGAGCTGCGGAAAGACCACCAAATGTCAAACTTCCACCATCGTTGTCGCGCAAGACAAAGGACACTCACGGCGGCGGTGGGGGGTTAGATGTCGGTGTGCCAGTTGGAGGACCTGGAGTTTGGAAGGGACGATGAGCAATCTCCGGGTGGTTTCTGACGATTTGTGCGCTCACTCGACATCTTTCGCTCGCGGACGTGGGTGACGGTGTTGACCTCGGCGGAGGAAACGGAAAACCGAATTAGATCATTCGGTGTTTGTCGGCTAACCCCGGATTCTTCCCACCCTTCATTCCCCACATGCGTTCAATTGGCCGAGGGGATCGCCCGCATCACCTAGTCAACAAGGTGAACTTACCCCTGGAGGCCTGGATCCCCGACGAATACACGACGTCTTGAAGAAGAATCAGTGAGCGGTGGTTGAGTGGCACTGGACGCCTGACGTTTGGCTTGTGGCGGACGCGCGATCACACGAGTTCTCAAACAAATAATTCAAAAGCTTCTACAAATCTACAGGGATGGTCGTTCGGGCTGGCCAAAACCATAAGTGCACGAATATAAATGAGGAATGCGTTTCTTGGTCTATTACGACCTTGTGGTTTATGCAAAGAAATGGAGAAGAGGGGGGGGGGGGGTGAAACAAACAACATCCAGGCCCCTTAAAACCGGGGGTGGAAGTAACATACACACAACAGAATTGGAGCCCAGGGCAACAATAGCACACTGCCCCGCCATTAGGTTAGATCTATAACGTTATCTTCCGCATATACAATACTCAGTTTGTCGTTGTCGCTCAAGACCGGACGGTCATGCCCCGGGTCAAAAATGCTCCTGGGTGGCACTGCTCGGGATACCCTCACCGACAATCAGACCATCCCCGTCGTCTTCCTCGTCGTCGTCGCTGGCAACGATTTCAAATGTGGCCACGGATAGCTCGGGCGAATGGGGTTCATTCGAAGATTGATGCAAGGGTTGGGGGATTGGGGGCGACACAGATCTTGGTGGTGGTGCCGGGGCGCCCTCGCCGTTCATCCACTCGTCCTGCCATAGAGCGTCGATTTTCCATCGTTGCTTGGGATCCCGGACGAGTAACCTCTCCACTGTCCTCTTTACCCCCGGCATTTGCCAGAGCGCTGGTTGATTGCCCTCTTCCACCTTTGGCCAGCCGTACTCGCATTTGGCGATCCGTAACAACATCGCCCTCCGACTCTTGGAGTTGAACCCCCCATGGAGGGAATCAAAGGGCAGACGCCGAGTAGTAAGCGCATAGAGTACAATGCCACAAGCCCAGGCGTCTGTATCGCGCCCATCGTACCGGCTCCCCATAACAATTTCTGGGGCAGCGTAGGATTCAGATCCACAGCGGGTGGTTAACCAAGGGTCGTCTGGGTCGACGAATCGTGATAACCCGAAGTCGGTGAGTTTCACCAGCGGCCCCGAGGACCACGCGCCGGCCGCGTTTAGGTCCCTGGTTAATAGGATGTCTGAGGGACGGATCAGCCACTGTCCATAAAACAGGGGGGGAAGAGGCTTACTCTCGAGCTTGATGTCGCGATGTACCAGGGCGACGCTGTGCATCCACCCGACGGCCCTACACAGTTCACCCCATATTTGTCGTAGATGGGGCCCGTCGAGCTGCGTGTACTTCTCGTCCGAATTTATGAAGTCGAGTAGTTCAGGTCCATCTATGTGCTCCAGCACGAGGCAATAGTAAGCGGATGTCGTAAAAGAGTGCATGAAGGAGACAATGTTGGGGTGACTAATGTGCTAAAAATAGGAGTCAGCCTTGGACAAGTGAAGGGACAGACGAGCAACGACAGACCCTGAGGATCTCGACCTCTCTGATGAAGCTCACCCTCGTCCTGTCGTCGATAGCGCGGTCCGTCAGCTTGACCGCCACTAGCCGACCGCCAGGCTCGCTCGAGTCGGGTCGATCAAGTCCATTTTTGGTTGGCGTCGAAATGCTGACAGAGGATGGGGTGTCACTTCCGATCCTCCAGGGCTTTATCCCAGAAACGCTGGGCCGTTGGGTGGAACGCCTGCTGCTTTTCCGTCTGACAATGCCATCACTTGCGGCGGACTTGAGTCTCCTTATCGAGACCTTCCGAGAGAGTACCACCTGTTCCAGCGCTCCGGAGACATCGCAAGCTAGCCAAACACTGCTGAATGATCCCTGGCCGAGAGTTCGGAGAAGGGTAAGCGAGATAGAGGAGTCATCTTCACATGCGGAGACTTTTGATCCGGGATGCAATGACTTGGCGTTGGCGGTGGACACCTGATGAACCTCCCTCGATGGCCCACATCGGTTCGGTGGGCGAGGAGTCCCTTGTAGTGGAGGGGATGGCTCGTATTCGGACCCCGCGCGGGATGAGAATGGGGTAGGAAACATGCCAATAGATAACGATAGTGGGGTATTGTGGGATATTTTGTTTGATGGAAGCCCCTCAGCGGAGATGAAGGTTGAACCTGCCGTCAAGATCCGAGGGGTGGTTTGGTTTGGCCGCGGCGTTTCCTCCTGGGAAGTGTCGTCATAGGAGTGGACATAATCCACAACGCTGGGTGTGAACGACTGCTGCTGAGGAGAGCCGTCGAGGGGGGTGTGTCTTGACGGAAAGAAGCGCGACAGAGGGGGCAGCGGGGAGGTCGTCCTCGGGGGTGACTTATCCGAGAGAGACAAGGAGGAGAAAGATGAGCCAGAAAAAGTCGAGCTTAATGAAGAATCGCGGGAGATTGAGGAGGGATAGGGTTGTGGATATTTGTCCGAATCCACGGCAAAGAAATCGACAGCAATGGAAGGCGTCGGAGGCACTGTCATTCGCCTGGATCAGCTACTGCGCGTTCGAAGATGGCAAGAGCCTACACACCGTCAGGCTTTATAGAATGAAAAGGGGGGGGCTCGTTGAGTTTGGGAGGGGGCGCTGGGTAATCATAAGTGGACGCGAAGAAGGCGTGGGTCTTTGAGTGTGATTCGTGGCCGACGATACGCTGTGAGGAGTGGGGGGAACGCAACATCGGGGGAGAGGGAGCGGGCTGGTGAGAGGGGGTGGTCAGGCGGCCGGAAGACGGGAAGGGGGGGAAGGGGGAGTGAATTAGTGCGGGGTATTTAAGGTCAGCAGCGAGGCATAATGCCCGCCGGTGGTTACAAATCTGTGAGGTAGCAGAGGTCGACAAAACGACTCGGATGGTCGCGGAGACGCACAGCCGGGACTAGGAAGCCATGCAGCCCGGAACTTGCAGGTATGGAACGGGAAGCTGTGAGGGGGAGACGGTGGAAAGCCAGAGTCAAAGCGATCGGTCCGCATAGTTCCGGGAACGCACGTGTAACGGCACACACATGATACACTACACTGGGGGAAAGAAGCTCAAACTATCCAAAATGTTTCATCGCCGCCGAGAATCATCCCGCCTATCCCCTTCACCTCCCCGTTGATACCGCCTCGGGGGTGTACGGCTCCTGCGCGCTGGCGAACGTGACCGAGACGACGGCGGGCTACGCGTCCGTTCACGGTGACGTCGACCGGTCCCGCTGCGGTTGTAATCACGCTCAGCGTCCCGAGCCCGGGTATTGCTTTTACCCCCAACAGGCGACCGACGATCGCGGCTCCTATCGCGGGAGTCGTCGCGTCGCCGAGGTGTCCTCGAATCATCGACCTGGTGCCTGCGTGACCGCGGAGGTGTCGAACTTCTACGCCTCGATTTGCGGCGCGAGTAGTCAGAAGAGCCCGAATCAGACTCGGACGAGTCGTCCGAACTCGAATCATCCGAGTCCGAGTCTGAGGATGAAGACTCTTCAGCCGCTTCCAACGCCCGTCTTTGCTCCATTATCAACTTCGGTGCATTCTAGCCGAGGCGCTCGTCAGTAAATTTTGCCATTCGTTGAGGTAAACGAGAATTACAAACCTTCAAATACTCCCGCATCTCTTCAGTGATTGCCCCCAGCCCGATCGAAGTAAAGTAGTTGATGGCGAACCGGGTGTTCTTTGGATTGTCCAATGGGAACATCCCCGCACAAGCAGACTTGACCTCTTCGTCAGCGAATCGCTCCTTCAGGACCTTGAGACCCATCGATTCCTGCATCTCTGTAAGCACAATCTTGACAAAGATGCGGCTACTCGATGTCGTGTCTTCCTCGGTGAGTTTTATGCAACCCATGACATTCCACGAGACGGCATCGTTCGCAAGGAGGTGTCCAAAGAATCGGGCGATATTCCTCAGCCGGTTTGTTTCGTAACGATGGACCGTGTCGTAGTACGTCCCAAACGCCGTTTCGAAACAGTCAAACCAAACACGGTTCAATCGGCAGAAGCGCTCTCCCACCAAACCATAGAACGTAGAGTACGAACGTTCTTGGGAGCAACATTCAATGACCATCTTCACGAGTTCGATCTAGACGAGAAGTGAATCAGAGCGTCCACCATACCATCACACACGTTCGCCGCCCATACCTCCTGACCCTCTTTAATCTGGATCTTGAGAAGTTTGTGGACGGCCTCTTCGTAATTAAGGGCGTTCATGATCGTGAGGTAGATAACTTTCCGCAGGTTAACCAGGTTGGTTTCTGTCATGTCTTGAATTCCCTCCATTTCCTCAGCCGCTGCAGCATGCGTCAGTTCGCAATCCGCATGGTGCCCAGATTACTGACCTTCCTCCTCGTCACTGAGTTCTTCCTCCTCGGAACCAGATTCTTCGTCCGAACCTCCAAGGATTTCCGCCTTGATCGCCTTGTACTTCTCCTCGTTTTCCATGTATTGGGGATCCACCTTGAAAATGTTCAATCCTTCCTGAACTTGAAGGTCCTCCTCCAATTGGATCTGATGGGTAATTTGCTCATCCTCCTCGACTAGATCCAGACCCTCGGGAACAATGGGATTGTCCTTGTAGTTATCCTTCCTGACTTGCATCAAGACTTCGACCATGTACTGGACACGATGGCTGATGGCGCTTTCGTTTAATACGGCACGGAATCGCTCAAAGACGGTGGCGTTCGCTTTCGGTGAGTTTTCTTGGAGGAATGCGCCAACTTCTCTTGTAAATCCAACCGCTATTTCGATCGAATCGTCTGTGGGGCGTTCCAAGAGCAGGACAAGGACCTGGAGGGCGATGATCTCGTGCGCCACCTGCTGGTTGACGAGGTGGGCGATAAAAGTGGTCGTCGAATTGCAAACGATCTACTCCAACCGCTAAGCATTGTATTGAAAATAAATAGAAGCGGTTATGCACGCACCTTGTCGTTCCTCTTAAATGACCTCCGGAATTGACTGATTAATCGAGTCAAGACCAGCTCTCCAACCTGAGGTAGCTTTGTATTGATAATTGCGACCAGACAGGCGAAGACGGGCGTGAATGGCAAACTCGTGGCCTGAGCCTTCATTACGCTTCTCGCAAAAAGACCCTTCCCACGTATGAGGTTTTCAGAGAACAGCTCCGGGACGATGTTTTTGATGTTCGTGATGTTGACCCTGTTTACGATACCAGTAATCGATTTTCGGAGGGCATCCCAGGCAAGTCGTTGGTATTCGGGACTAGACTTGTCTTGAGAAGCGGCGGCTTGGAGTGCACGCAGACGCGCCGGAGGCATGTAGACACCACCAGACCGAGTCCCGATGAGTTTGGCGAATTCGGCCTGAGCATCGAACTTGTTTTTGTCGCCGGCTTGAACCTTTCCTTTTTCCATTTTTTCGAGTTCGTTCGCGGCCAGGCGTGCGGCCAGTTGTCGTTCGCGTTCTGCGCGTCGCACCGGGTCACCATCTTCGACCCGAGGGTTGTCGTGCCGCGATCCTCGAGGTGACACTGACCGACGTCTTGATGAAGGAGGGCCATCTGCAGGTGACAACGACCTGACAAGAGTTGAGAAAGCTGTACCGCAGCTAATGTGGACGCACAAACCGCTTCCGCTTCGATAGCACGCCGTCTGATGGACCTGGGGCTGCCACCGCGGTAGACATCATCAAAGTCGAGGTCGAGCAGGGATATTGATCACGTGGTCGGTACAATTCCAGATCCGTCGGAACTGCGGGATTTGGTTGCTTGCTTCAGTCCGACCTCTCAACTTACCCTCTACCCTCCGCACCCCCGCCTTTGCGTACCACGCCCTCGCACACCATGCCATTTGTTGGGGGGCTCGAAGAGCGTACTTTTGAGCGCTCAGCCTTCATGGTTTATGCCAGAGCCACTGGGGACGTGCTGGAACCAAATGAAACGCAAAGGAACACCCTGATCGCCGCTGGGGTATATATCTTGGTGATTGGCATCCTATGGTACGTCATGTCTATCGTCCCCTACAGAGGCGCTCATACGGTACACAGGCATGTGCCCTATCTCGACAGGATCAGTGAGTACATCGATCTTTGACCGTTGGCCAGTGTGCTGATGCGCTTCGTGCATGAAGTCTACCCCTTCAAGTGCGTACAGTAACTTCTGAAAAGGTGCCCCTTTCTGACCGTGCGTTAAGGTTGCTCACTGTCGGATTTCATGAGGTACGCGACCGCCATTTTCCTCTGTCGCGCAGCTGATGGGTGTTCAGATGTCCCACGCTTTTGCGGGTATACTCACCTGCGCACGTATTCACTCAATCGAACTCGACCGTAAGTGGGTCCCTGCAGTCAGACCGGAATATGCTGATTCAAGAACGACCAGCTGACGAAGGAGGGGTGACGAAAATGTCCGGCGGTATCCAAGCCATCACCCTCCCAGCCGGCTATCTGGGCTCCTCCTTCATAGGAGCCTGCCTGATCGCCTGCGGATTCGACACAAAAGCCAGCAAGGTTGCTTGCCTAGTCCTTGCTGTGTTCTTCCTCTTTACCCTCTGGTGGGCCCGGAAGAATTGGTTGTACGTTCGACCTAAGGGGTAACTACCCAGTGAGGCACTAAAGTTCTCACAGGTCTTGGGTCTTGATTGCCGGCATGTCCGGCCTCATTATATTATTCTGGTTCGTCGCAGATGCAGTCGCTTTGAGATACTTTGTGAGTAACTTTTGTATCCTGCTCTCAAGATACGAACGACAAGCCCTTAGGTATTATTTGTTGGCGTAATGTCTTGCATGTACGTCCTATGGGATGTCATCGGTGCGCATTCTCTGTGACATTTATGACCGTCCGACTCACATGCCATGAAGATGATACCATCCGCCGGAAGGTCAACAATTCTGACGCAAGCGCGTTTGCTGAAATTTGTGGTTGCTGCCCCTCTCGAGGTGAGCACCTCCCCACACCGGATAAGTCATAGAACCTGATCCATTGACCAGTTTGGGGTGTGATCTGGTTGATCATTGCATTTATTTTCTTCGGGCTCGGTATCATCGTTGGTATTGCTGCATTCAAGGTACTTTTTACTTCCGTTGATGGAGATAACATCGGCTTATACAGGATCTGTAGAAAACCGCTTCGGAACAACGTCAGGAGGCCGAGAAGTTCTTACCTGGTCCTGGCTCCACCAACGCTGCTTCACAGTTGACCCAGCCACATCTCATGCTTTGTGTCTCCCTGATCACTACCGCCCATCTCACCGCCTGGAGACATTGAACGTGTTTGACTTTTTAGTATATGATTTACTGGACCTCCCCACTAAGATTACGATATCTCAAATGTTGTTCCAGATACCCAAGCGCCGGACTTTCCAATGTAACACCTTGATTCCCACTCTGGTTTGTGTGGGGTGTCCTCATTGTGGCATCTGAGCGGTAAAAAGTAGATGAACACAACAGTCTCTGGTAGTATATCGGCTAGTACACCCGCCTGTCAAACCACAACGCGGGAGAGCGGGGTTCGACTCCCCGCCAGAGAGACTCTTTTTTTAATTCTCTATCTCACCCAAGGCTACTTCTTTTCCTGCCATAGGCGCCTAGCCCGAGGCATTGTCAATAACCCACAATGGAGCCAGGGGTGCTTTCAATGACGAGGTGGGGAGGCACGGGAAGGATCCCAAGCGCGGTGGTCAAACGTGCGGTAAAATGGATCGAAAAATAGACACGAAAGAAGTATCCTGCTATCTCACTAATGCATGAGATAAATACCCAAGTGCAAAAGCACTCTCTTCCTAGTTTTCGCCCAGTCGTGTTACAAGCTCGCGTAAGCTCAGACTCGCAGGGTGGCGTCATATGGTTGGGAAGAGCAGTCGTGGGAAACTGCGCTTGACGCTCCTCACTCAACGCTTCCGGGCCCAGACATCCGGAGAACACCCGGTAGGCCATGCGAGTCCGACCATCTTCTCTTGCTCTGGTTTCTACTTGGTTATGGCTCCCATTGACGCTTGCTATGTGGCCGCTCCCTCCGAAACGGTTTAAGGGGAACGCCTTGCTCAATGCCGGATCCCTGGGGCTCGATACAGACGGCAGAGTCGTGGCGTTGGGGGACTTCAATGGCGACCAATTGTGCGTATGCCTTGTGTATTCGTTGTCCTGCGCACAGTATTTAACGCGGGTTCACAGCCTTGATATGGTTTCTGTTGGGTCCGATCGACAAACGCTCACCGTTCACCTCTGGGATCATGGTGAGCGCAATCACGTCACCTTCTCACATCCCTCGTTTGTGACCTTCTCAAATTGAGCAAAGAACAATTCAAATATAGGACTTCTACAACGTTCAAGCACAATCAGCCCATCGTCAATGTCGTGCCAGGAGACTTTACGCAGAGCGGGCAGCTGGATTTGTTGGTCATGAGCCAGTCGCCGTCATCGAAAGATCAGCTGGATCTTTCCTTGTATCGTGCTGCTGTGGGTGGCGGCCTCGGTGAGACTCTCGACAACTTTGCATCGAGTTGGCGTCCCCTGACGGACTGGTAGAAACCACACCGCTATCGCTGCCACCTTCGTCTCAGTCTCAGCCAATACCATTCGATTCAACCGGGGATCTGCGCATCGACCTTCTGGGAATTTCACCATCTTCTTCCGGCGGTCGAGAATCCTTCAGCGTTTGGCAAAACGTGTGGAACGCATCACAACCAGACAGCCCTGTCTACCGATTGTGAGTTCGTGGAGGTCCTGCTAATGCGGATTGAGAACTGACCTACTCTCCTCAGGGCGGAGCCAAGATTAGAGGGCCTCCAATGCAACCCCTCCAACCCTCACAGCCACGCCGTAGTGGATTTAGACGGCGATTGTTTAGCAGGTAGGTAAACCGAATAATATACCCTGACCGTCCACTTATGCTTTGTGCAGACCTTGTCCTCATTTGTGACGATGGGAGTACCGGTAACAAGGTATTCCAGATATGGATCAACCAGAAAAACTCTGGGTTCCAGCTACGAAAAACGGGAAAGTTACCGGCCGGCACACAATCTCTCTCTTTCGCAGATGTCGGTACGTATCCACCGTACCACCATACCCCCGTTTCCAGGCTCAAGGTTCACAGATCGAGATGGGACTATCGATATGGTCTTCACGACTTGTTCGTCAGTTACGAAATCGACTGGCCTTGGAAACGATTGCTATGTGAATGTTGCTTATAACAAGCAACTCCCGCTATGCGTGTCAACCACATCCCTCGAGTTTAGAAATGGCCAACGCGTGTGCAGAGCCCCCGAAGATCTCTGCATTGCTGATCCAAATTTCACATTTGACCTGGACACTAGACCAGGAAACGATGTAGGCGAATAGATAAGTGCTGTGCCACGCAGTTCTGACACCCTCACAGGCTTTCGTCCGAGTTTCTATCAAAGATCTGGTCCCCACCCCAGACGGAACCACTCCCCAACTATTGGTTTTGGACACGACCTACGACCCGCCCTTGCCGGTACCCCTCAAGATCGGAGACCTAAACCTGGATGGGTTCGTAGATATCGTTCCCATAATTGCTACGCCCTCTCCAAACGACCGATCCAAGCTGGCGAAGACACCAAAAATCCTTGGGAGTGTCGCGTGCAAAAAGGGTGTGGCCGGTTGTGGACCAGACGGTCAGGGTCGTCGAGGGTGGTCCGTTGTAGGGCGAGATAACAACGTTTTGGAAGAGCTTACAGACGTCAGGGGAGTTGTGTTGGTTGACACCGATGAAGATGTTAGCCTTGACACTTTCTATCATCTGATGATATCTGAGTGCGCCTTATAGGGAACTTTGGATATCATGGTGCAACGCACAGGAGAACAGCGTCAGGGAAATATTTGGTTCGTCCAGAATAACTTTTACTACGACGCGTTCTTCCTCAAAGCCATCGGTGAATCTTCAATGAAACGTCCTGGTCTCTTCTCTAACGTCATTATTCCAGTCCTTAACGGTGGCTGTCCGAGTGGGTGGTGTTCCACTGAGAATAACAGGCGATTCCACGTACGTTCCTCCCTCAAGCCCTGGCGTTTTTCTAACATCCCCCCAGCCGTCCGGTGTGAGTTACTCTGGGGCAACGTTCAAGTACACGGTACTCGACACTACTGGCCAGAGGGCAGCGGCAGCAGGTGAATCGGCTGCTTCTGCGTTTGTTCGTGAACTTACTGTTCCATCAGTGGCGCAACTCCCTCAAACAGCCTACCAATCCCTTTTGACCCCGTACTCATTCATCGGTTTGGGGCGCACGAACAACTACATCGAAAATTTCTTTGTAGGGTCGACCAAACACAACGAGGAGCATTTCATCAATATGGAAGGAGTCATTCCGAACTCCAAAGTGGTTATCATTCCTCCGTCAGATGACTCACAAAGGACAGAATGGAGGAAGGAGTTGTACCTGAGACCAGGGGAATGGATTCCTCTCGTAACACTCACGGTCGTGGTTGCAACCGTGTTGTTGGCGATTATTGTGCTCGTCCTACATCTGAACGAGAAGGTGGGCTTCCGCTTCTATCTGATATTCGCAACGGATCTAAACCGGTTTGCAGAGAGAAGACGAACGAGAGCGGAGGAAAGTTTCTCACCATATCAATTTCGACGCACTGTAGCCCCTGCTGGCATATACTCTATGTACGATTTTCTTGTGTCACGTTTGTTGTCCTTTCTGCAGAGCATATCACACCACGGGCTGTTCTAATGGTATTATCTAACACGCAACAGATCGGAGAAAATAAGCAACCTAAGGTGTGCGAGACGATGGTCGCCAACGAAGATTAGAGTAACTCCCACATAACATCTTTCCCGACTCCTCCCAAGACTTCCACTCGTCCATCTTTCTCCAACTTACGCAGGTGGGAGTCCAAACTGTGTGCGGCCCCATCCCAAAGACTCTGTGGGTAGTCCTTGTAAAGCTGGCCAACAATCGCCCAGGTCGTCCAAGGCTCGTCTCCTGGAGGTGGTGTGCTCAAAACTTCGAGGATCTGCTTCTCCCGCTTATTCCTGTGTGTGATGTATGTTTTGATGTTGCCCGGGCCGTCTTTGACGACGGGCCCGTGGCCGGGGTAAAGTTGTGTGTACTTGGGCCTCCCTTCTGCGAGAGCCCCATTGTAATCGTACATTTTCTGGAGGCTGGCCATGTACGTTCCAAGATCCTCGAAAACGGTGGACCCGAAGCCGAGGACGGTGTCCGCCGTGAAGAGGGCTTTGTCAAGTGGGAAGTAGATAGCTATGGAGTCGGGTGTGTGACCAGGGGTGAAGAGGAAGTGGATGGAGGTAAGATCGGCGTCTGCGGTGTCACTCTCATTCACGGTCACTGGCAACTTGGAGTTGTCAGCGAGGTCATGCCAAATGGCACCCGATGGAGGTCGGGTGTAATCTTCCACCGGAACAGTCTTGATGTAATTGTTCAAGGCGAGGTCCTGGGTCTTGAGCGGGAACTTCCAAAGCCTGGGCGGTTTGAAAGGTTCCGTGGGGGAGGGGTTCCGTTCGGACCACCGCCTTCGGATGAGGGACAGGACTGGTCCGATCCCCTTGTAATGATCGAAATGCCGATGGGTGACGATGATTTCCGAGATGTCTGGAAGGTTTGGGTTGGATATGACGGCCGTTTCTTGGAGAGCCGAGTCGAGGACACGGGTGTAGTGGTCTCTACCCTCCCCGGTGTCCACTAGGATATACGGGTTGTGCCTCCCGATGAGGTAGGTATTCGTCCCTGCGGTGTCGGTGAACACTTGGGCTGCATCCAATCGAGCCTACGCACCCTGAAGAGTGAATTTTCCCCTGTTCTAGGAGAGGAGTGAGTGACCGGTTGCCGATAATAAAGTTGGGGGTTATCAATTCACCTGCCCAAGAACTCTGATCGTAAAATCACTCAGCTAACGGAGGTCGTGAGACAGACGGTCAACCGGTATTGAGCGAGGCGGGCACGTACGCGGGTGACGTCGGGGATATCCTCGAGCTTATCCATGGAGTACGTCGTGGTTTGAGGCAAAACTTTGAACGTTTGCGCCTCCCGGCCGATCGCCATGATCATGGCCTACGAATCCGATAACCCCTTGAACGAAGCCTGCAGCTTACTGGCCTCAGCTTCGAGCTCAGTTCCAAGGCGTAGCAGAGGAGTTGGAAACTTCTGGGTATCTCATCGTCGGGGGAGCAAGTGGACCCGGTGGTGTCAATCGGAACCCATTTGCGAGACTCGAGCTGTCACGCTCGCAAGCAATTATTTTTAACCTGTCGGAAAGAATCCACTATCTACGGCGTTCTGCAGGGATACATACTGAGCGAAAGCCAGCTGGATTCGTGGGTGATAAACATGGTATCTGGATGTAAGTGACGGTGGTGGTTCGCGAGTTCTTCGAATTTCTCCACCAAACAAACCTGCATGGCGTCCTTGTCACTGCCCTTACAACCCATGCCACTCAAGACAGAGCCCCGGCTGCCTCAGACGGGAGTCATCGGACGAGGGTGAGGAAGCAAGTCGGCCGATTAGTAACCATGATCGAAATCAAGTGCCACTAGTCAGACGCGTTGAGGCAGCTCTCGCAACCCACAGCACCACGCGTAATCCCCATCTCACAACTATGCTTCCACTGTTTGGAACAGACGACAGGAAACGGCGAAACATCAACCTCGGCGGTCGCTCTACCTCTTCTTCCCACACCTCCATCTTGGATGAAGCCAGATTGCGAAGGGAGGAGCGCCTGAGCCAAGTCAAACGGCAGCAAAGTGCAGTTCGCATCCAGGCTTGGTGGAGGGGCAAGCAAGAGGCCCGCGTGGTTCGGGCCCAACTGCGACACACGTTGGACCAAGACCCGACGGGGATCAATGGCTTGCGCTCGGTGGTCCTCATCGGCCAGGACGAGGAGTCACTAGCAATCTGGTCCCGCCACGTCCTGCAATCGGGGGAAAGTGGGTGGAATGTATCGCATTTCGCGCGGACGGAGCTAACCCTAGCCTAGATGTCCTATACGCACCCGCCATCGGTCCAGACCGCAATAGCTGGGCATTTCTGATCAAGAGGACCAGCCAGTTGTTGCTGTCAGCCATTTCAAAACACCCACGGTGCGTAACTAGCGCCATACCCCTGCGCTCGCAGTGACCGAATGTAGTTTACAGCTCAACTTCCGCTGAGGCCCACCTTCAGATCCTCCGGTCTCTCGTGACCCCATCGAGCAGTGCCCCGGTTCTTGGCGACTCCAGTTCGGAATTCGCACTCACAATGACAAACTACTTGTTGTCACAACAATTATACGCAAAGCTAGGACGGGCAATCACTCAGATCGTAAGTCCAAGAGGTCAATCCCCCTTCCCAAAATTTGGCTAATGATTATTCGCAGCCCACCGACCAGAAGGACCAAGTTCCAGGCCTACCTCACATCGTTTCTCTGATAACATCGACGCTGTCCTCCTCCCTCAACCAGACAATAGAGCCACTGTTCATTCACATTCTAACGATCCCCCTATTACCCTCCCGCCTACCACTTACACCGTTGAAAGAACTCTCTTCTCACCTCCCACTATCATCAACCCACCTGTTATCACCTTACACCTTCGTTGGATCACTGACGAATGAATCCAAAGCTCACCTAATTGCTAATCTCATGATGTTCACACCACCCCGCTATCCCGCCTTCCAGCACAACCAGATGGATACGTACCTTTCACTCCTCACCTCCGCGTTGCATAGCCTTCCGCCAAATGCCCTGGAGCCCCCGTCTACGTCTAAGGATAAGTCCTGGGTAGACGAGGGCGATTCAGACGACGACGTGATTCGTGTGGAGGTCGTCTCTGCCTTTGCGACATCTCCCATGCCGAAGTTGGATGCCAAGACGTTGAAACGACTTCAAAACCTCCCCTCCCCCGCGCATATGTCCACGCTACTTGGTCTCTATTCTACCAGAGACAAGGCCGCACTTTTCACTTTCTGCTCAAGTGTATGTCAGGCCTGGCCGGCGAGGCAAGACAAGGTCCTCGCGGCCATCGCGGGGCACACGGGTGGAGGATTTGTTCGTGAACTCTACCGCGAGCATGTCCGTTCGTCACCACTAGGTGCCGAGGTAGATGGTTCTGCCCTCGCAGGCGAGTTCGATCCCTACAGTGTTGTGGGCCTATCTTGACATTTGGTATAGATTCCAAGAACATGGTTCATTGGCCGCCGTTGCTGCTCCTCATCGACCTGTACACCCAAGCGCTCCTTACGATGGGTGATGACGAGTTCTTTGGGACTGGTGTCGCAAACGCTTCCCGAAACCCCCTGAGCTTGGGAGAAGTCATCTCGCTTTCCAGGAGACTTTTAAACATTTCGTTCGTGCTGTACTGGAGAGAGGACCAGGCGAATTCCGCTCAAGGGCAACTAAGGGCTACCCAGTTCAATTGGAACGGGATCCGCGACAAGGCTACGAGATGCTTGCAAGCCATCCACGCCAGGGAGTGAGCACAGTTTACAGCCTCGACCGGATCATACCCATTGAAGGACCAATTTTGTAGCTCGAGAAAACACTTCACACCGCGAGATCACTGGCTGGTAACCTCCCAGATTGAGGTGCAGTCTTTCGTCCAAGCCGCCATCTTCGAAGAACAGCAGATGTCAGAGAACGGAGAAGAGATGGAAGAACCCTCATCCTTCACATCCCGACCGTCGCTGAAACCTTCGCGACTACTTTCGAAGCGGCAGGTGGCCTACCTCTCGCCTCGACTCGCAGTCCTGAACAACATCCCGTTCGCCATCCCGTTCGAAGCCCGTGTTTCCATCTTCCGCCACTTTGTTTTGAATGATATGATGGGGCGGGGTCGAATGAGTAGGTACAGCGGTGGGAGGACGAAAGCGGTGATCAGGCGAGATAAGATTGCGCAGGACGGGTTCGATCGACTTCAGGAGGCGGATCTAAAACAGCCTCTGGAGATCGTGTTTGTCGACCAGTTCGGACAAGAAGAGTACGTTGCCTCCGTGTTTTGTGGTCTTTTGGTCAATGAACATGATTATAGGGCCGGCATTGATGGTGGAGGGGTATTCAAGGAATTCTTGACCTCGCTTGCGAAGGAGGTGTTCGATTCGGATAGAGGACTGTGGCTGTCCACCGAACAGCACGAACTGTATCCAAATCCACATGGCTATGCCACAGATAGTACGGCGAGCCCTCCATACTTCATCGCTTTGACGCTGACTTGTCACCGCCAGTCCACAGTCTTTCTTGGTTCAGGTTCGTGGGGCGAATCTTGGGTAAAGCCTTGTACGAGGGTATCCTTGTAGACGTCGCGTTTGCTGGATTCTTCTTGGCCAAGGTGGGTGCGCGATCTTATTTAAAAACGACTGCTTACCGGTCCTTTTCTCAGTGGCTCGGCAAGCAGAGTTATTTGGACGACCTCGCTTCATTGGACAGCGAGCTTTACCAAGGTCTCATCTTCCTCAAACACTACTCCGGAGACCTGGCGGACCTCGCTTTGAATTTTACAGTCACACAAGACGACTTTGGCGTCGCCAGGTCGGTGGCGCTGGTCCCGGACGGGAACAATATTCCGGTGACGAAGGAGAACCGGTTGAAATACATCTACCTCGTCTCGTTATACAAGCTGTCTCGACAGATTAGGAAGCAGTGCGACGCGTTCTTCGATGGGTTGTCTGAGATGATCGACCCCAAGTGGCTACGGTACGTACCGCGTCCTTCCACACACCGTCTCTACCCTCGTGTTCCCACGTTGAGCGATGCCCGATGTTGTAGAATGTTCAACCAACAGGAGCTCCAGATCCTGCTCGGTGGAGTGGATTCTCCGATCGATGTGGACGACCTTCGAGCGAACACACAGTATGGAGGGTTGTACGCGGATGACCAGCCGACTATCCAGGCATTTTGGAGAGTCGTGGGGTCCTTCACACAGGATCAGAAGAGAGCGTTGTTGAGGTTTGCTACGAGCTGTAGTCGGCCGCCACTGCTGTGAGTGAGCTTTCTCGCTTTCCTTGATATCAGCCCCTGCGTTCCTCGAGATCTGACCCTCTCCTTCCTCCTTCAGGGGGTTCAAGGAACTCGTGCCCAGGTTCGCGATCCGTGATGCTGGGAGGGATAACGAACGGTTGCCCACGGCCAGTACCTGCGTCAACTTGTTGAAACTACCGATGTATACGGACGAAAGGATCCTTAAGGCAAAGCTTTTGCAAGCCATTAACTCTGGGGCTGGATTCGACCTTTCGTAGACCCTCTTTCACTTCCTCACATCACATTACATCCCATCTCCTTTTACCGA
>Ga0307516_10004487_pt1 | contig 17177 bp, 17 predicted proteins | sample 19_EM_MG_FD_203310 | JGI IMG/M metagenome (GOLD analysis project Ga0307516, IMG submission 203310) | Populus trichocarpa ectomycorrhiza microbial communities from riparian zone in the Pacific Northwest, United States - 19_EM | ecosystem: Host-associated > Plants > Roots > Unclassified | place...
ATCAGCGCAGGTTAGCCCGATTTCAACCCATTCGGGTTCGTCAGACATATAGTTCTGGTTGGATATAAACCAGAAGTTCGTCGTCGCAGAAGAGGAAGCATACCCTGATTATCTTCAGGAGGAGGCCAACGGAACCAAATGTATCCTTGACGGGTGGGATACCGGAGACTTCCTTCGCTAGATTCATAGCTTCGATAGACTCATCCAACGAGGAGAGAATATCTTCCCGCTCCTTTAGTCGTCGGGAATTCGCAGCCATGGTCGAAGCTCGAGTTGGCTGCGGGGGAAAGGTGTAGTGTACGTGCTGTGAGGCTTTGAGGGAGGATCAGAACCCCAATAGAGATGAGCGGCTACTGGCGGTCAGGCGACACAACCCAGCATCTTCCTCTTCCTGCCACCAAAGCCCTCTGTGCTCCCTCCTCACCTCCCATTAAGGTTGCATGTCCGACTCGTTGAGCGTCGCTTTCGGGTTCCTCAGCCACGCCTTGCCTCTGCTGAGGTGTATCGTCGAAGCGCCCAATCAGGACCCTCCTCCAGTACCCGGTACGTCGTTTCGTATACCAGGAAAGTCCTGTTGTGGTCAAACGACGGTTACTCGAACGTGGTTGCAAGGGGAGAGAGAGGTCGGAAGTTATTTAGCAGGTGTGCATTTCACGGAAGTCGATCTAACGGGTCTTTCGACCTCCGCTTCCGTTCCCATCCCGGACTCATCGACAGCACTTTCGTTTCACCACGAGTTTCAAACACGAGGGAATCGTCAAAGTATTCACAGAAGATAACGAAAACGGAAGAGCAATTCTGTATCACTCTACCCTTCACCTCCAAGCACTCTCCTGTCGTGTGCCTTCCCCCGTCTTCGCGTAAATGGTAGGTTGTGGAGTAGACTTGCAGTCTGCTCGTGCTGACTCCGACCTGACATAGATACCCCAATGCATCCGCCAGAGTGGTCCACGACGTACATCCGGCATCATAGAACACAGTGCTATTCCCTACGTTGGACCAGCTGATAACACACTTTCACTTGCGCACTTCGAGCGTTCAACGGATATCAACGGGTGTTCCTGTATGTGGCAAACCATTAACGCGCCTACTCGCTCAAAACTGTGGCTGACTGCGCCGTCCTTCCTTCTCTAAATGGCGTCCCAGCATTCGTACGTTCCCACTACCCCCCACCCAACCTCCAAGACTTGCGCTGACGAACGGTTTGGGTCATAGGACGCGGTCCTTTAGCCTCCATCGTATCAGAAATTTCCGTCCCACAGCCGCAGGCCCTCCACCATATTGAGTTACAGCCCCCGCCTTATGGACCCTGTCCAACTACTCCTATTCACCCTCCCAGACGTCAAATTAACATACAGATGTACCCTTCCTGGAAGAAACCGCAGTCGGCATAGCTGTGCACCAGTTGTCTGCTTCATGATCGTGGTGATCGCGTCGCCTCAAGCGGTCCTCATCTGCCGCTCCGATTCGCTGGCAGGGTTCATTGGCTTCGAATCTACGGCCCGGTTGCGCGTCGTGGCAGAGATATAGAAGTCAGAACGGCAGAGGGAGGGTTAGAGAGTTGCGGGAGAGGCCATTGGAGGATCGTGTCCTGCAAGGCGCCTTCTCAGCTCTGGGAGGTTGTGTGACATGTTTGGGATTTTCGTGCGTACGAGGAGCGGGAGTATCGGGGAATGCTGTGAAACATACCCGAAATGCTGGTCGAGATGAATGATGTGACCGTCCGGCATCCGCGTCGATGTTCGTTCGTCGAGGGATCTCCGCACATCCATGGATATTTGGTGCCGGATTGCAAACTGTGGCATCAAGATATCTAGGACGCGGAGAGTCCGACCCCCCCCCCGTTCCGGTTTGACTCACGTCTCAGGGATGCACAAGCAATAGGTCAGGATTGTGGGTATTCTCAAGTGGAAACGGCAAGACCGGCGGCCGATGCACGCGAGCACGTCCCTAATCTAAACCAGGCCACCTACATGAGCCCTGCCCATTGTGAGGAATGAGTAGGTTGGTTTCCTTTCGAAAGTTCTATGGGCAAGGCTGATCCGTGACTCTGTCTGCGGTAGAGATAGGGGAGGAAGGTCGCGACACCGTACGAAAGTTGTCTATAATTGACCCCGATTCGCCATAGAATACATGTGTACCGTGTTGCCCTGGGATTGTACGCTTAACGTTGTTGACCACTCGGACTTGGCTCTCCACCCCGCGTCGAAAGCCACCCTAACACCCACTCGCTGACCAGAGCTACCTCCTCACCAGGAGAAATTGTCCCATACCAGACAAACATCCCCTCCTTTTGCCCGCCCTCGTGTCCTCCATGTCCCTCCCCCACTTGACCTTGAACCCATCTTCCCTCCAAAGGTCGACCTCCTCCCCCTCTTCACTCTCCGCCAGTCCTGTAGGTCGCTTCAGGAATACCTTGATTCGGGGATCGCTGACCGAAGCGATCGGGATGCTGGACCTCTCGAGGATGTTTACGGGGTAGTCGCTCATGTGTCGATTGTGGAGCTTCGTGGTGGAGACATACGTCGTCGTAGTGACTGCTCCACGAACGAGGATGGGAGAAACGTTACGGATGATACAATGAGCTCGTGGGGGACTCGGATCGAGGTATCCATTCCGAGCGTGCAGTCGAATGCGTCTCCGGTCGCAATCTCGGATATGTCCGTCTTGGAGACGTACGTGTTGTCGAGGAAGATGCTCATAGTACCGGGGAGCAAATAATAATCGCTCGCGTTCTTCGGCGCACTGTGGAACCGGAGGTGTCAGCTCGGCGCTCGTCAAGATGTTATCACCAATACCTGTAGGTACGCGATTGGGAATTTACGCGGGGTGGTGGCATGCGTGATGACCGCCTCAAAGGGGGCGATCGCCACAAGCACCTTGTGTGAGACACCATCGCTGGGGATGGCGGTTAACGCTTCGACGTATAGCTGATGGTCATCGGACTCTTCGAGATGGCCGCCGCGCTCTGCGCAAGTTGAGGAAGAGGAACTGTGGGAGCCGGAGGGGTGTCACCATTGAAGAGACCGAACCCCATGTCTTCGTCCGGTTGCTCCTTCTCCTCCTCTATCACCTCCGAATGCTTTGCAACAATTAGGGATTGTTTCGAGAGTATTGGGGATGGTGGCGGGGTCGGGGGCCTGATGATCAGATTGTCTGGACTGGGTTTCCCTGCGTTGAGCGCATCAGTTGCGGACGTGCTGGGGATTGGCTTGGCATTGGTCCAATCCTCCCCCGTGCGTTGCGAGAGATTGACGCGGTAGTGAAGGGAGACTGATGTGGTTGGTTTTCCATCTTTTGTAGTTGCGTATAGGTTGTAGAGGGGTCCCAACGAGCGTTGAGTACACCTACGCGTAGGAAGTGAGAATGACTTGCTTAAACTCAGTATCCTAGCCCTCGCGGTAGGTTTTTTTTTAGCCCTTACCTCTCGTTGTTCCTTGAGACGATGTTGGAGTGTCAACTGGAAGCGGTAGAATGAGTGATTTGGGCCTTGATGATGCACCAGTGGCGCCAGACATCGTAAAAAGGAATACACACCATTAACCCCACCGATACTTTCACAAAGCGTGGAAGATCCCAGCAATTCCGACCCGAGATAGGTTGTGCGTGTGGGGTCGGCTGGTTTGGAAGGGGAGAGTATCAAAGTTGAGGAGAGCGGACAGCGCACCTCCTCCCGCGCGATGATGGGGAAAACACCAGGGTCGGTCAACACACCAATCCCTGGGCGGTCGCGGTCAGCGAAGAGATTCCGAAGGTAAAGAGGGAGAGACATACAAGAGATGGAATCGTGAGCCAAGTCAATTGGGGCCATGGCGGCTTGTAACGGAGTAACCGCTGGTTCTTCAACGTGATACCGACGGCTCCGGGAAACATGTCGAGCGTAACTCTTGTCGTCAAGTGGGAGGGAGGGGGGTTGCGACGCCGAGAAATGGTGCAGCAGAGGGACCGTTCGAGAAACTTGAGGGAGACGGTCTCTGATCGATCCGATCGAATCCCACCGTTCTTTGCTCACGACCTCCGAGGATCTCTGGTTTCGAGGGCCCTCACGTTCCGTTCCAGGGAACCTGGTACCAGGTTTGGCACGGTCGAGACTTGGTGCGTAGAGGATGTGCAAGGGGAGGACCCGCCTACGAATCTCACTTATGATGTTTTGATAAGTAGGTCGTTTCTCATCTGCCTGGCACACGAAGTTATCTCATGCACGACATGGCCCACCGTGGCGAACTTCAAGACCCTATCTAAGCCCCTGAGATGTTCTGGAATGTCGCTCCCTCTGGGCCGAGAGACGATCAATATCGACCGATATCCTCATGCGGGGTGCGTTGGACGAACTGGTTGTTATGCAGGAGAACTCTCGATCCACATCCCTCCCATATTCAGCACTCGAAGGTGCGTTGAATCCCCCCTACTCACCTTTTGGCTGGTATCGACCCAACGTTTTGCAGTCTCAGACCTCATATAACCGACCGATCCTAGACTCCGGGCTCGATACAACTCCAACACCCAACACCAGCGGGTTGACCGAGAACTCTGGCCCATGTGGTAGCGGTCAAACGCGTCCAACGGGAGAGTGCGCTGTCATCGACGAGCGTGGAGTCTCACGGCCGTTTAAAGCAACGGCACAGTATGCTTGGCGGTAAAACCTGCTACTTAAGTCGAACGCACACTCCCTCACAACTCGTCGTATTTTCCGAATCAACCTTCCTTACTACTGGCACCTCCATCCTTTCTCCACCTCAGAGTTGGCCCACTCCTACTCCCTCCCACACGCCCCTCCGGTCCCTCTCTCCCGTGGTTCCCGGCGCTCCGATGTAGTGCTCGCCGATTCCAGCCAATTATTGACCTTAGTAAAATTCCCTTCAATGTGCATGGAAGCAGGACCATTCCATCCTGTTGCACCCCCGCCTAACCGCGTTTCCTCCCGACCACCTCAACGACGATTGCGCCTGTTCCAGATATCCTTATTCACTGACCGAGCGCTCGTTCTATCATAGCCATCCGTGGCCCTCTCTCGTTACTTGTATGTGTATCGTCGTATATAAAAACCTAATGGATACAAGAAAATTATCTAGGCGCTTTCGACGTCTGCAGGATGACGGATTATACTCGCGCTGATCTGGCGTTGGTTTTGTGTCTGTTTCAACCTCGGTGGGTAACCTACGGATGTCATTTGAAACCATGGCAGGGCCTATCTCGACGACACCAGCAAACCAATTTTCATTCGCAAGCCTTTGGTATTCTTGGCCCCAGCGTCTTCCGTGCGGAGGGCCTCGATACCTTCTCGTATGGTTCATACGCGGCGGTGGCGGCAAGGATACCTAGAGCCGTACTTCCCTTTCAAGAGCAGCTTAGAGGTGAGGATGATAACAACGAGAAAAGCACATCAATGCAGCGCATCCAAATTTAAGTTCGAAATGAAGGTCGGTCGAAGAAGCCAACAGATGTGGCCTTCACTCGAGCCACGCTGTTGATGGATACCTTGACCAAGATCGCTCGGCCGAAAAACATTGGCGTAACATAAACATATAAAAAACCTGATATTGAAAGACAGACAATGGAAAATTTGGACGGTACAAGGCGAGAAACCGCGGGGACCCTATTGGAGCCTGTTGGGCGTCTGAAAAGGGGCGCATCGTCCCCGCGACATTAAGCGCCCAATCTCTTATCGTACAACCATCTACGATCGCAGAACCGCCGACCCAACACCAATCATGGACATATTCAACAGGCTGAAAAAGAGGGTTAAGCACCGGGGGGGCAAACAGAAACTGGGCGGAGCAGGGGTTGATGTCGATGGGGAGAGCGTCGGCTCAGATAATCCGCTTCCGCAGCCAGAGCCTTACGTCGTGGCGGATGATGGAGAAGAAGATGGGACCGACGAAGGTGGGCAACAGGCTGGTCCAATGTATCGACCTCCACAAGCAGGTGAGCCAAAACTGTCACTAGCAAACGGAGGCGAAAATGACCAAGGAATGGGAGTGGTAGATATTGATGGGGGGAAAGTTAGCCTGATGCATTCGCACCCGCATTCAGACATCGAGGTCGGGGTGGGAAGCGGACCCGGTCGAGGACGGGATGGGGATGATGGGGAAGAAAATGGGGGAGTTTATCCCCGTTCATCTTCTCCATTGATCCTGTACAGTGGGGAACTCGATGGTATGTTAAGACCCCAACACTGTTGGGATGAGTGTCCAACCGAGCGTTGCTGCAGATGAGATCACATCAATCAGGGGGTCCACTGCAGGAGCTATGGCCAAATTACACCATGTGGTGAAAAGCTCCGCAAATGGCTTTGGTCCACTCAAGTCCATTGCTAGAGCACTCTGCCTTGTCCTGGAAAATTGCAAGGTATGATCTCCTTCCCACAGGTTGGTCCACAATACTTATAGTCATCCTAGCAAACAGAGGTAGATGAACAAGCCATAGAGCTGCTAGCCCCTCAAGTCAACATTCTCTTTGAATCACTCTGTGAACCAGTCTTTCTGGATGATGTGGGTGCAAGAGAGAGAGATAGAAAACTTGAACAGTGAGCCTACAATATTTGGGTGAGGGTTGAGTCTGACATGGGTATAACTAGGAAACTGGATGATATTTATCATGGTTTAACCCTACCAGCAGAACAAATGGATGTCATGATATTCCTGGCCAACACTGAGAATGCACAGAGGGTTAACAGCCTGGTAGAGGATATTCATGAAGCATTGATAGAATATCAGGTTTGCATGGCAAACTGCTCATTTTCTACCATTGTCTGACCATTGTGCCAGACCTCTCTGCAACGATACATTTACAACAAGAGTTGTCAGCTCATTGTGAGTGTCACCCCTTTATCTTCTGTTTTCACAGGCTAATTAACAGATAGGAATCAGCAGACCTTGCCCTTCTCAACAGGCTCCGTCACACTGCAGATGCCAGTTACCTCAGTGGAAACAGGCAGGGGTGCCTGAAAGGAACAAGGAAGGGCGTCCTCCAGGAGATTGAGCACTGGTTGGCTGGTGAACAGGAGCAGCAAGTCTTCTGGCTAAATGGCCTTGCTGGGACTGGAAAATCAACCATTGCTCAGACATTTGCTGAGAGGATGTTTGCAGATGGAAAGCTTGGGGCCAGCTTCTTCTGTTCCAGAGACTTTGCAGACAGGAGCAATCTTCAGGCCATCTTCCCAACACTTGCCTTCCAGCTTGCCCACCGGTATCGGCTATTCCGAGATGAAATGCTCCAGGTCCTCAAGGCAAATCCTGATGTTTCACGGGAGTCCCTCTGTTCACAAATGGAGGGTCTCATTGTTGGTCCACTCAAAGCTGCCAACATTCCAACCCTCATAATCATTGATGCCCTTGATGAGTGCAAGGATGAAGAACCTGCATCTGCCATCCTCTCAATACTCTCTCGCTATATGAATGAGATACCTAGTGTCAAGTTCTTCATCACTGGGCGGCCTGAGCCCAGAATTCGTACTGGGTTCCGCTTAAAGCCACTCCTCCCCATCACTGAAGTTCTCAAACTCCATGAGGTCAAGCCTGAAACTGTGGACAATGATATCAAGCTCTACTTTCAAACACAGTTGACTCAACTTGCCAAAGAGCGGAGTGACTGCAACTTGGTAGAAGATTGGCCAAATCCATATGAAATTGACATTCTCTGTCAAAAGGCAGCAGGATTCTTCATCTGTGCTTCAGCAGTCATCAAATTCATTATGTCCAGGAGACACACACCTCCCCAACAGCTTAATCGGATCACCTCACTTCCACAAAGTACATCTCATGAAGGGAGGTCTGGAATTGACATGCTCTACGTTCAGGTTTTGGAGCAAGTAATTTATGATGTAGATGCAGAAGAGGATGATGAATTTCTTTCCCATTTCAGAACTGTGGTTGGGGCAATATTACTTGTGTTCAACCCCCTTTCAGTGAAGGCGCTCTCAGACCTCCTTAGGGTGTCTGGTATCTCCACTACTCTGCATTCCCTCCACTCTCTCCTCCTTGTCCCAACAAGCAAGAACACTCCCATTAGAATCTTCCACAAGTCATTTCCTGACTTCCTCACAGACCCAAGACGATGCACAAACCACAAGTTCTTCATAGACCCTTCCATCCATCACAGAGAGATCTTACTCTCATGTCTCAACCTTATGAGGGAAAGGTTGAAGAGGAATATCTATGGACTAGATGATTACACCGTGCTCAGTGAAGTCAAGGATCTTCTTGATTACCAGAAGAACCACATTGGGGATGCACTGGAATATGCATGTTGTTTCTGGACAAAGCACCTTCTTGAAATACCAAGTAGTAGCCCAGGTGTTCAGGAAGTGCAGGAAGCAATTGATGAATTTTTCCCAACCTATATGCTATTTTGGATTGAGGCCCTCATCCTGATGGAAAAACTGGACATTGGTGTTTATGCCCTCAATGATATACAGCAATGGTACACATTGGTGAGTCACATGCGGGGGAATTGCTTGGAAACCCATATTTACATCTGATCAGACAGGGAATTCATGCAAGTGGTTGAATGACAGCCAGCACTTCATCTTGGAGCACTTTGATATGATCTGCAACTCCCCTTCTCAGATTTACTATTCTGCCCTCCCATTCTGCCCATCCTCATCTTGGCTTCATGAGCACTATACTGCAGAGCTCTCACAAGAGGTCAAGGTAGTTAAGGGACTCCCAGCTGGATGGGGAACATGTTTTCGTACAGTTCAATTGCACCAGAGGATCCTGACCCTCACATGCTGGAAAGATGCCATTGCAGTTGGTTTGAGGTCTGGGGAAATTATTATCCTTGATAGGATCACAGGCATCCAGACAGCTATTCTCTCTGGGCACACTGATCATTCAAGATCTCTTATCTTCTCTCCAGATGGAGCATCACTTGTATCAGGGAGTGATGACATGACCATCAAGCTCTGGGATGTGCAGACTGGTGGAGTTGTCAAGACCTTCCATGGCCATACTGGATGGGTTTATTCTGTTTTCATCTCAGCAGACTGCACCACAATTGCTTCAGGGTCTGAAGACAAGACAATCCGCTTGTGGGACATTCAGACAGAGGAGTGTCTGAATGTCATAGAGCAACAGGATGAGGTGTACCATGTTAGGTTCTCCCCCACAGACCCTCAATACCTTGTATCCGTGTCGGATAATAAGGTTTGGCATTGGAACATCAATTGTCATCAAGCCAAACCTACAACCACTGGTTCTTGCATTGCTTTTTCCTTCAATGGCATTCAGCTTGTTTCATGTCATGAGGGGGACATTGTGGTTGAAAACACTAGTTCTGGGGAGATTCTGACCAAATTCCATATGGCTGACAGTGAAATCAACAACTGCTGCTTCTCTCCTGATGGCAGGCTCATAGCCACTACTGCTGGTCAAACTATCCATGTATGGGACACTGCCAGCTCACATCCCCATCCCATCAAAACATTTGCTGGACATACCAGTTATATCACCTCCCTTGCATTTTCTTCTCCCTCCTCTCTTATCTCCACATCTTATGACATGTCAGTCAAGTTCTGGGAGATTGGTACCCTACAAATAGACACCCTTGTGGCTGATCCAGAGTTCACATCTCTTGATTCAGCTCAAATTGTATACATCACTCTGCAAGCAGAAGATGGTATTGCTATCTCAATTGATTCAGATGAGGTAGTGAGAGCCTGGGACATCTCAACTGGTCTCTGCAAGGCATCCTTCCAAACTAAAGCCAAAAATTCACGGTGGAGTGATGTCCGGCAGATCAAAGACAAGTTCATCTCTGTCTGTTATACAAACAAGAAGATTCACACCTGGGATATGGAGAGGGGGGAACTCCTCCAGGCAATGGGTGATGCAACTTTGGATGATAATGTTGAGGATATCAGGATATCAGGGGATGGATCCATTATTTTCTCCCTGCACTGGACATCCATCCAAGCTTGGTCCATGGAGATGGGAAAGGTTGTAGGTAAGGTGCAACTTGAGATTTGTGGGCCCAGAAGATCAATCACTGTTAATGGTTCAAGAGTCTGGGTTCATTCCCTTTTGTCAGAGCCCCTGGGGTGGGACTTTGGGACCCCAGGATCACACCCTGTCCAGTTGTCAAATTCTCCTTTGCTCCTTTCCAACAATGCCAAGCTGTGGGATGTTAAACAATCTAGGATCAATGATGCAGTCACTGGGAGGGTCATTTTTCAGCTGGCTGGGAGATTTGCAAACCCTGTTCATTCACAGTGGGGTGGGAATTATTTGGTTGCTGGTTATGAGTCTGGGGAGGTGTTGATTCTGGACTTTAATCACATTCACATCTAGCAGAGACTTTCAGAGTTTATACCATCCCTACTCACCCTAAGTGCTAAGTATCAAATGTGCATTATTGTATAAGTACAATGCTCTCAAACTGACCAGTTGGTCAGAAAGGTATCTGAAGGGAGACTGTCCACACTATATGTGGTATTAGGGGGGAAATATATATGAGGGAAGATCTATGCACATGGTGATGTGTAGAAAGTTAGAGGACCTCAAGCAGAAACAAAAAGGGAATGAAAATACCCATGAGACAGTGAAGTGAACATCACATAAATGAGAAAGTGCCACCCATATAACCACATAGTCGAGCATCCAGGATGGCCCAGTACCACAAATTGGAATCTATGTCTGAGGACATTGAATAATGCAAAGGCAACATCAGTAAATGAAGTTAGGAGTAAGACATGGTATAAACTTGTTTGTCATAGTACAAGAACACCAGCCGCAATATGCAAAATAGGGGATTGACACACTGGCCACATGAATAGAAAGGGGTAGAAAACAAAAAGAAACAAAATATAATGTTTAAAATGCCAGTGATGGAAACTGCACTGTCCAAATATCATGACATGGTGGTAGGCATGTTTTCCTTCCCCATCCCAAACACATCCTTTATCTCGGCCCCAATCGCCTTCAAAAATAAACCCCTTTACGAAGGGATGCCCGCAATTGCCACCTCAGGTTCAAAATCCTCCACACGGATACTAACCCGGGCCTTCCCATTCCTCAAGTAAGCTTGGGTGACCTTCCGCCTTCACCTTGAGGGGTTCCAGCGGGCCAACTACGAGGCAGTTCTTTTGCCTTCCGCCAAGATCACCTCCTGGAGTTGGTTTAGGCGGGTTGGGGGGTGGGCGTGAATAAGGACGAGACGTGGGTGGACGGGAGTCCTAGCCCACCCAACCCCAATGCATCGAATTTGGAGGCGGACACCGCAAGAACCTGCCTCTTTGACCCACATCTAAAAGGAGGAAGTTCCAGTCTCAGTGACAGCGAGCATGGCAACCCACTTACCATCTTCTCCCTCTCCAACCGCTCAACGAGCTCATCCACCCTAACTTCCTTCTCTTGCCTTTGCTTCACCTCTTCATCCAATCTCACTTGCCACTCGCTCTTGACATCTTCCCGAACGGCGCGCAACGGCTCCCCCAGATTGTCCTCATGGCTCTTGACGACGATCTCGAGCTCGCGGATGATTAATTTGTCCTTCTCACTCTCTGGAGCGTCCGGTGGGAGCAACGGTCGGTCGCGGAGCGTGTTTTCGAGCGGGAAAATCTGGACAGCTTGAGTATTGATCTCGCGACGTGTGCTGGAGACGGGTGTTCCGACGTCAGCCTTCAAATATGCGGAAGGGGAATGGAAAATCGAGAACGAACCCATACGGAGACATATCGAAGTCAATCTTGACCAGGCTGTCAAGTCATGAAGACTCCTCGACAGTTCGACTCGTCAAGATCAACTTGGTTAATTGCTTCATCCTACTGTTCAAGTCCTTCATGGCATTGCTCTCGTCCATTTGCTACCGCCAACGCGATGAGACGGCGCGAGGAATAGAAGGAAATGAACTTACTTCGCGAGTGGATAACCTCCTAGACCTGGTGTAAGCTTCCTTCTCCCCTTCCTTCGACTTGCGCTTGAGATCCTCGATCTCGCTACGGTACCGCTCGATCAACGCTTCTGTGTCGACGATCTCCTTTGTCGCGTTCAACTATGGAAGAAACCAATGCGATTACTAACGACGCGACCATGATGTAAACACATACTCCGTACCTGAACCTTCTTGATCCTCTGGGCGAACCGGAGTGTGCCGATAGATTCCACGACAGCAGAGACCTCGGGATTTATTGTACAAGTTACGGATATCCAGACAGGGAGGGGCGTAGCATCCTCGTTAACTTGGAGTTCTGGAACGGCACGTGGTCGCTGGTACGTATCTTCGTCAGCCAACGTGCGGGAACGAATACTGTCTGGGAGTATCACTTTTCACCCTTTGCAGAGTTCTCGGCCAAGGTGGAAATCACGCTTCCCAACGTGAGTAAACTTCACAACGGATCGAGTAGAAGCGGTCAGCATTAGGCTCGTTTCATGGGCATTCAGCGATGGGGGTACTAACCTGGTGTTGATACATTTACCTTCCCTCGTCCGCTCCTCGTCCGAAATGGTTTTCTCCGAGTGAGCGAGATCAATCGAACTCTGGGTGCCTACGTCAGCCAGCGGCACAAACGCGACACAATGTACGCACCAGCATAGAAGTCTGAACACTCTTGCCCATCCCTAGTCTGCAGCCTCATACCTCCCGGGGTCTGGGGTCGGAGACCGGGGGCCATCCGCCCCGTTGGCGTCATCCGTCCGCTGGTTCTCCATCGTCGTCCTTCCTGGTCGAACCACCGCTTCCACGCTCTCGACTCTCAACAACAACCCGTAAGGCGCTGTGACCCCTATTACTCCTCTCGTTCCGGTCCGTCCTCGCCGTCCTCCTGTCCGCATTATCTCTCTCCGGGACCTTCTTGACGCTGGAGAGATTGGTTGCGACTTCTTCTCTGAGCGGAGAGAGTCAGACGTTCGCGCCTGAGTCTTGGATTTGGACGGGTTGGGAGGATGGAGGTGCTAGAAGATCAATGATAATTTCGTTGTAGATTTCAGTGTGCGAACATCGGAGAAGGTGTTCGCGGATTGTGTGCTTGATGTGGGTGAAGATATTTTTCATGGCTTGGGGGATGATACCAGGCTCCCCGTGGTCTCCTACTTCGAAAGAGGCAAAAGGTCAGCACCCTTACATACCACAATGGGAAGAATGCGAGGATGAGCTCACCAGAGTGAAGTTTTTTCCGGAAGCATTTCGTCCGCAGGCAAACACAGAATTGTATCTCTCCATAGGGGAGAGGGCGACCTTGTTGTAAACCGATTTGTTTTCGGATCCGGTGAAGAGTTCGTCGAAGCGGAATTCTGGAGGAGTGGTGCTGGAGGGCTTCGTGTATCGGGGATTGAGTTTGATGGGCTGGAAGCTTGGGGATGCGCATTGCGAGGACCCATCTCACGGCGTTTGAAATCGGTTTGACGCTAGACGAAAACGAATATATGGGTTAGGAAATCGAATTGGTGATGCGTAGCGACGCGGGGGAGAAGAGAAGGGACTTGTGGGCTTACAGGACAAAAACAAGTACTTCATCTTATCCAGACTCGGAGCGGGTCGAATATTCCGCCTGCTTCAACGGTCTCGAATCTGTTTCGTCCGCGGTCTGGGCTCGGTAGATGTGGCCGCCTTGCATCGCTTTGTGGTGGAGGATAGTAAGTTGGATGTGGAGGTACCGGAAATCGCGGATGGCGGCACTCGGGCGTGAACGGGTTTGATGATTGAGCGGCAGGGATTGGAGGCATGGCGGAGGTACAGTGACGGTTCGTTGGTAGATCACGGCGGCGTCGTCGGGAGGGGGCGACGCGAAAATTCTCACTTGCGGTCGCTGACCGTTTCTGTTACGAGAGTTCGTGTTGGAACTGGAGGATCTGAAGGACCCGCGCAGTGGGAGAAGCGGAAGATGGAGAGCCTCGATCGACTCCATCATCCATCCCTAGCCGCAGTCTAAGCAACCTAACCTACTCCCAAGAGTTACGCGTAAGCTCTCCTCCACGAGATGCTTTGACATACGGTGATCAAACTCCCCACAGTAACACTGCCGCCAGGTGATAACCGCAGCGCACCCAGAAACTCGTGTGGAAGTTGGTGTATCTTACGTTCCCAACGAGGGTTTTCTTGAGTCACTCGTCATAAAATACGCGAGACCCACGAGGAGAGCCTGGGTCTGAATCACACTGAGCTTGAACGGATCGATCACAGATCCCGGTCTTCCTCGTTGGTACCGACACACAACCGCTTGCTCCAACGATGTCCGCCTCTCTCACCGGTCAAATCCATTCCATGTCTCAGCAATTGCACGCTATGAAGAAAACCTTGCAAGACGTGGTGTCCGACGCGGAGTACGTCCGGAGTCATGACCTCCCGTCACGTCGGACGACCGAATAATGGTGAGGTTAGGCCAACAGGCAACATCGCCGCGTGGATAGTTGCTAACTTCCGTCGCGTTTTAGGTCAATGGGCTCGAGGTCCCCGCATGGTTCATTCGTTGAAGAACAGGCTCTCCCCAATCTACCGGATCCCTCCCGAAGTCCTCGCTCTCATAACGGATTTCTGGTGCACAGGCCACGGGGATGAAGAATTGATCGCATTAACCCACGTATGTCGGGCTTGGAGGGAGATGTTCGTATCGCGTTCTTCTCTGTGGACAAAGTTCGACCGCACGAACGCGAATAAAACTACCTCGGGCGTTCGGGTCTTCCCCCATCAACTTGTCGTTGGGCCGGAGAAATGCCCTGTTCTCCAGTGATCCACTCTTTCATATCATCCCCCTCTCTGTCGGTCGACTCAAATCCCTATCCATAACAACAACGCCTGAGAATCTACACGTCGCCACCACTTACCTATCTGCCCACACATTCCTTCTCGAAAGGCTGGATATAGATGCCGCCTCTAGCATCGGAACGTTCCATCCTCCTACATTCACAACCGCCCTCTTCAACTTCACTCCCCTGCGCTCGCTTTGGCTCCAATAGGTTCACACGGAGTTACCGTGGAGAAACACGGTAACCTCACACCCTTCGCACTGTGTCACACGTCGCCGGGCGGTCTATCCATCACACAACTCATCGATTTCTTCGAGGGCGCCCCTTACAGTAACTTTGCAAAATCAAACTCGACTCCACAACTCCGGTCATCGGCGATCAAATCGGGCGAGTGGTGTCACTGGCTCGCCTAAAGAGGATGGACATCATCTGGGATTCACCTTCCCTCTTGCTCGACCACCTGCTAGTCCCGGTTAGTGCCGAGTTGACACAGTTGGATTCGTTTGAGCGCTTAGCTGAAGACCACCTCCCCACGTCTCTCGATAACCCCAGGAACACCTCCGACAACTCCAACATCCGAGCCCACTTCAAAGTTGGCAGATATTACACGCATGGAACTTCGTGGACCGAGCGGGAAATTCTTTATAGTCTCCAGGTTGACACCGCCTGTGTGGGGCCGGAATTCCTGGCTCAGTTGGATACCTCGAAGATCGAACGGTTAGAAGTCGTCAGCGGCGATCATCCATCGAAAGACCCTTCCGTACCACACACTTCTCTCCTTGAAGAACCTTCGGACCCTCGCACTTTCCCGATGCAGAAACCCGTACACATTCTTGGCTGCGTTGCTCCCTAAGGGGGGGTTGTGGTCTGCCAAAATCAGAGGAACTCATTTTGGTTCCCCGCGTCGACGCCGAGGAAATCAGTATCTGGAGGGTGACCAGAATTGTAGCAGTGAGGTTGTTGAGAAGGGCAAGACTCAGAACCGTGAGGGTCGTCGGTGGGCAGGGCAGGGTTGATCCAGTGGGCGTGCTAGAACTCAGGAAGCACGTTCTGTATGCGGAATACGACCCTGAGGTTGACGTAGTTGACGATGATGACGATGACGATAGTGATGAGGAATTCTGAGGGGGGTATCACGTTAGCGGGTGTCGGGTGTTGGTTGACTTGATCTCCAACTCAGAGTCGCGTTCTCGGAGTCGACACCATCATCCCTGTTGTATTTGGTTTCCTACATCTTACATGATGCTCCACCCTCTTCGAACCCAACGCGCTCCCCCCGTTCTTCCTGAGGACCTGATCGCTCTGCCAAGCGGACTTCGAGAACTCACCCCAATCCTGGGAACATGGTCGCAGAGTTGTGGGGAGGGTGTGTTGTAAACCATCGCCACGTTATCTGTGGGGTCTCTGGAACCTACTGCGAGGAGCGCGGGCAGTTCCGCCAGGTTCAGGACTTGGAGTACTTTCGTCACGAGTCCATTCCAAATCGGACCGTCAGGCTTAACCAAGCGTTAGGATATCCGTTAGGATTTTGGTTGGGAATCCGATATTCTCTTTCGAATGTCCTTACGAACGAAATTTCGCAGCTCCGATGTGAACTTTCGGAAGTCGGTCCTGTCTCTGTCGATTCACCGGGGCGCCGCCCAACGATTCTCAACCCTCGTTTTTTCTCCATGGCAAAAATTCGAATGGCGCGGCCATGAAGTATCAACTCGAAGTACTCCACAGCTACTTGTTCGGCAGTTTTCGCCTATGTTTTCCCCGAGGGCACGGGGAGTTTTCAATGCGCCACGGCCAGCGAAACTGCCAGCTTGATTTCCACCGCGTCCCCTAGACGACCGACCTGGTCCTTTTCACCTCCTGTGGACCAAAGCGCTAAACATGGGACAACCAAGAACGCCAGTGGTACCTTCCGGTCCCACAGCCTGGATGAAGAGGTTCCTCGGAAATGTCTGGACCATCGTTCTTGGGACAATCCCTTCGGCGCGCCTGCCAGCTTCATGGACATCTTCCACGTGGCGTGATCTACCCCACAACTCGTCACTGCTCGGGAACTTGGGGTGAACGTTTTCTGATACCCCTCCCGGATCTGGATCGCTAACATACGATATGGACAGTAAGCACCACCGTAAAGTCTCCGCAGGCCGTTGGTTGGATTTCTCCGGTTGTTCCTACTCTCTCATTTGTCTCAAAAGCCCCCCCCCACGAATCCGACGAGTAGACTCTTGAAGACATCTTGCTCTGTACTACCAACCTCTACCCCCCGATGTAATCAGTTGTTCACCTCCATGGAACGAAATGACGCGTTCGTTCGTATCTTTTGTTTTGTCTTTGCGGGTGGAAGGTCCTCCGAACGTAGAGCCTGAGGCGATTTGAAATCCGAGGGACGGCATGGTGTACTAGAGCGTCGACGTGTCGTAAACCCTATGGACACACGAAAGGCTCCAAGAAATGCTCCATTTTTCCACCGCAAGAAAGACGCCAGCGCTTCCGGCAACC
>Ga0307516_10004488_pt1 | contig 17173 bp, 12 predicted proteins | sample 19_EM_MG_FD_203310 | JGI IMG/M metagenome (GOLD analysis project Ga0307516, IMG submission 203310) | Populus trichocarpa ectomycorrhiza microbial communities from riparian zone in the Pacific Northwest, United States - 19_EM | ecosystem: Host-associated > Plants > Roots > Unclassified | place...
CCCCTTCCAGGGCGGATTGATGAGCGCCCGCGCCGGCGAATGCGCGATGAAGATCCGCGCCAGGTTGAACAGCAAGGTCGAGTTCTTGTAGCCGCGCGAATTCAGCCCGGTCAGCGCCATCTGCATTTCGCGCCCGCCCATGTCGGCATCGCCGAGCAGGTTGAACGCAGCATAGGTCGGGATGAAGCCGTTCTTTGAGAACGACCGCAGCAGATGCGCGCCGCAGCTGCGGATCACGCGCTCGATCTCGGCAAGCGCAGGCGCCCGGGCGGGCGCTTCGGCCGGTGGTGGCTTGGGGTGACGGATTTCGATCGTCGCCATCAGTTCGGCGATGGGCTCGCCGATCGCCGTCCAATCTGGCGCGTCGTCGTCGCGCGCCCGCCTAAGCGCCTCGCGCAAGCCCGCAAGCCGGCGTTCATCGCGCAATTGCGGCAACCCGGTTCGCCGCAGCAGCGGTCGCAACGCCGGATTGCCGAGCGCGGTCCGATAGAACTTGCCGAGATGGGGGTCGCCGCCGCGGTAGTCCAGCAGCAGGGGGTCGCAGACGTCATAGAGCGACGGCCCGTCCTTGCGGGCGGTGAGCGCGCGATAGGCGGCGCCGGCGAAATATTGGAAGCCCATGCAGTTTCTTTCCGCCGGAACCCAAGCTGGAACCCAAGGCCGCAGGCCACTGAAATCCAAAGGCCGCAGGCCACTGAATCTAAAGGCCGCAGGCCGCTGAATTTACTCCCAGCCTGCAAGCTATTGAAAACTAAACGAACCCATAGGAAATACAAATGTGATGTAAGTCACGGAACTTGTCCCGATTTGGTCCACAGTCTGGCCCGATCGGGGCCATGCGCCAAATGAGGTTGCCCCGAAAGGCCGTGCGGGTTAAGGGTTTCTTTGTTGCGGTGCCGCAAATTGTGCGCAATTCGACGGCACACCGATTGGCAACCCCTTAAACCTAAACGGCACTGGCGCGACTAACTGGCGCGCGCGTTTGAACGGTGCCTTGGTCAAAGATTGGGAATTGAACGTTATGGAAGTTAGTCAGCTTCGCATCTCCCGCCGCACGATCACCGTGGCCGCCGCTCTGGTCGGCCTGGTGTCGCTGGCGATCGGCGCCCATGCCGCGCTCAACAAGCGCTCGCTCGATGCCGCCAAGGCGATCGCGACCGAACAGAGTTCCGACGTCGCCACAAAAGCTTCCCGCGTTGCGCTGGTGATCGGCAATGGCCATTACCCGGACGCTTCCGAAGCCCTGGCGCAGCCGATCAACGATGCCCGCGGCCTGACCGCGGCGTTGCGCGGCAAGGGGTTTGACGTCGACGTGGTGGAAGACGCCACCAGGGACGACATGGCCCGCGCCATCGGCCGGCTCAAGGCCAAGATCAAGCCCGACACCGTGGTGATGCTGTTCTTCGGCGGTTACGGCGTCCAGGTCGGCCGCGAGAGTTTCATGATCCCGGTCGATGCCGCGATCTGGACGGAAGCCGATGTCCGTCGCGACGGCGTCAGCGTCGAAGCCTTCCTCGATACGATGCGCGAGCGCGGCGCCAAGGCCAAGCTCGTCGTGCTCGACGCCTCCAGGCGCAATCCCTATGAGCGCCGTTTCCGCTCTTTCTCCCACGGCCTGGCCCCGATCTCGCCGCCCGAAAACGCCCTGATCCTGACCTCGGCGACACCGGGCAAGGTGGCCGACGATTCCAATGGCGCGTACAGCGTGCTGATGGCCGAATTGCTCAACAACCTCGCCGCCCAGGCCGGCGCCGAGACCGCCTTCAACAGGACCCGCGTCGCGATCTCCCGCGCCTCCGAAGGCGAGCAGGTCCCCTCGGTGTCGTCCTCGCTGCTGGAAGAAGTCCGCATCGGCGGGTGATCGGCATATCACTCGTCAAGCCCGGCAATGACGGCTATTTGCCGTCACTTCGCATCCGCTATCACCGGGCGCACCGGGTCGCCTTCGCGCAATAGCGCACCGGCGCGGGTAACGACAATGTCGCCTTCGACGATGCCCTCGCGGATCTCGACCTGGCCCGCCGACATCAATCCGGTTTCCACCCGCCGCGTCTCGACGCGCTGGCGCCGCACCACCTGCACCACGGTGCCGGCGGAGCCATAGAGGATGGCGGTCAGCGGCACCGCGATGCCGCAGCTCTGGCCGGTCTTGATCTGCGCCCGCCCCGAAGAATTGACGAGGAGGCGCCGGTTGGTGGTGATGCCGATGAACACCTGCCCGAGCTGGCTGTTGGGCTCGACCGTGGTCGAGAGCCGCCGCACCCGCCCATCGACCTCGCCGGCGCCGATCATCTTGATCCGCGCCGTTTGATTGACCTGAAGCTTGGCAATGTCGCGGGTCGGCACCAGGCCGACCAGGTCGAACTCGCTCCGCGTAATGATGGAAAACAGCGCCTCGCCCTTGGCCGAGGCCACGGCGCCGACCGCGGCCGTCGTGGCCGAGATCATGCCCGCCACCGGTGCCTGCACCAGCGCGGTGCCGCCCTCGGGCAGCGTCAAGCGGGCCAAGGTCTGGCCGGCGGTGACGGTATCGCCGGCTTCCGCCAGCACTTCGGCGACCTTCAGCCCGATCCGTTCGGAGCGCACCTGGTTCTCCTCGCGCGCAATGATGGTGCCGGACAATTCGACATTGTTGCCGAAACAGGATTTCGTCGCCTTGAACACGGTGACCGCAGCGCCCCTGGGCTGGTCGGCCTCGTCGGCGGCGAACACGCAGGGTGCGGCGAGGCACAGCGACGTTCCAACCAAAAGGGCGGCTAGCTGATCGCGCACAAATCGGCTCATCGGCGTTTCATTCCCGGTTTCGGGAACTAGGGATACCAGATGGCAGTGAGGTGCGCCAAGCGGCAAGGTCGCGCGTCTCGGGGGCGGTGATCTCCCTCGCTCCGCTCTTGCGGGGAGAGAGGCGGGGGAACGGTCGCGGGGTGGGCGATGCAGTTTCCTCCTCGGGTCATGCGGTCGCAGGGGGCATCCGCGTTGAACCGAACATGGCTCTCGCTGGACTCCAAGACTCGGACAGGGGCCTGATTTTGCCTTGAGGGAACCCTGATTTTTCTGTGAGGTGCCGCACGGTTGTGATGAAGCCGGGCAGTCTGGATGCACCGCCGAGAAGTTTAGCAAGGCAATTAAGTGCATAAAATCAACAGGCTCCGGGGATCGTTGCGCGCAGTTCCGGTTTTCCAACCATGTCCTCGATGCGAACTTGCGCGAGCTGACCCGCGGCGGCGCGCCGATTCCGGTCGAGCCACAGGTGTTCGATCTCTTGATCTATCTGGTCGAAAACCGCGACCGGGTCGTCAACAAGGATGATCTGATCGAGACCATCTGGAACGGCCGCATCACCGCCCAGCTCAACGATGCCGTCACCGGCAGCCATCTCTGGGCCGAGCGCTACGACCGCGACCTCAAGGACGTGTTCGCGGTGCAGGACGAGATCACCCAGGCCGTGGTAGCCGCGATCGAGCCGCAGCTCTATGCCGCCGAGAGTTTCCGCAGCCAGCGCAAGACGCCGGACAACATGGCCGCCTGGGATCTGGTGATGCGCGCGCTCCAGCATTACTGGCGCGTGACGCGGCAGGACAATCTGGCGGCGCAGGCGCTGTTGGAAAAATCCATTGCGATGGATCCCGGCTACGGCCAGGCGCTGAGCCTGCTCGCCGCCTGCCACATGTTTGCCGCCCATATGGGCTGGGTGGGGATGGCGAAGGCCGTTCCAATTGCCGAACGCGCAGCGCTCGCCGCGATCCGCGCCGACAGTGAAGATGCGTGGGCGCATTTTGCGCTGGCCTCGGTCTATCTCTTCAACAAGCGTCTCGAGGATTCGGTCGCCGAATTCGATCTCGCCCTGCGGCTCAATCCGAATTTCTCGCCGGCGCGCGGCATTTATGGCGTGGCGCTGTCCTATCGCGGGCGCTGGCAGGAAGGCCTTTCCTCCTGAACACCGTTCGTCGTTACGCAGGAGGAGGGCGTTAAATTCCAGATTTCAAATGCTTCGTTCTGAGATCGAGTTGTTAACGCAAGCCGAGCGCAACATTGCGCTGGATAGTTTGACTACTCAGAATTTGATACCGGGTGTTTTCGACGGAGCTACGGCTTACGTCTGCTTGCCAAACGAAATCAGGCCGCAATTCGCTTCTGCGGTAGTCGATTTCTTCAAGGCTGCTTTCGCAGCCCTGAGCAGTCTGGGAATCCGTGATCGCCAATATGAGATAGTGTACGAATCTATTCCAGCCCACGTTTGTGCATTTTGCGGGGTCGAACCTTTAGATGCTCCGGTTGCAGAAATTCCCCGGGAAAATCTCGATCATTATCTTGCCTTCTCAATATATCCATTCGCTGCCGTGAACCTTCGCAACCTCGCCCCGATGGGTCAGAAATGCAATTCGTCCTATAAACGCGCTGCCAATATCATAGTTGGAGGTAATGGGGCGCGGCGGCGTTGTTTCGATCCGTACGGAAACCAGTCCGCGACCATCTCACTTTTGCAAAGCAGGCCATTCGAGGGCGCGACCAAGGATCTGTTTGTGCTTCCTGACTGGCACATCGAATTCACTGGCCTAGAGGAAGAAACGGCAACTTGGGATAGCGTCTTCAACATTCGCGCGCGATATAAAGTCAATGTCTTAGATTCCGAGCTTCGAAGCTGGATAGACCATTTCGCCCAATGGTGGGCTTATGATGTAGTTCAACCACCTGCAGATATTCCCTCCGTGATCGTTCTGTTGCGTCGATATATTGATGGGGTCGTTCAGGAAGGATTTTCCGATCATACGTTCCTAAAACGAGCTGCTTTCGAGATGTTTGCATATCAGTGTGGTCAACCGAATACTGGGGAAAGATTGGCGGAGTGGTTTATTAGCCTGCTGAGTCCGCAGACCGGAGCTGTTCTGCCCGGACAGTAAGGGAGATGCAACTGCCTGCGACATTCTGACCCGACGGGCAACTCACCAATTCCGATTCACGGAAGTCGTGTCAAGCCCAAAAATAAAAAAGATTTCTGTTTTCACGAAGTCCGACTCGCGCTATATCAAGCCCATCCCGTCCCGTCAGAGGGGCGCTTCATGATCGCCACGAACGTGGGACGGGGTGCGGTGGACGCGGAAGTGCCGATAACGAACGGTATGGTACGCGTACGGCGAAGTCGTGTGGTCCTGACGCCTCAAGGCTGGCGTCGACGGTGGCAAAAGTGCAAGGCTCACCGGGGAGAGCTCGAAGTAAGCTGTAAAGCCATTGCGCAGGGAATGTCGGATGCCTCCGCTTCACCTGTATGCTCGTGTGCATTTGCTTTGTGCACGGCGCACACGAGACCTCGGGTGCAGCGCGCATCCGGCATTCCCTGCGCCCTCTGATTTCCTCTGGGCGCGATGTTACCGCAAGGTCCGGGCGTTTCGCGCCGCGGGATCGCGAAGTCGTATCTACCCGTCATTGCGAGCGAAGCGAAGCAATCCATACTTACTTGTTTCGCGGAGAGATGGATTGCTTCGCTGCGCTCGCAATGACGAACGTTGGAGTGGCTTGGCTGTTTGAAAATTGAATCGGCGAGTGCCCGGCGCATGCTCCGTGTCCCGGACGCGGTGCAGCGTGTAACGCTGCTCCGCAGAGCCGGGACCCATGTGCCGCCAGACAGGTGGACCCCGGATCAGCAGCGCATCACGCCGCAAGCGCGGCGCGCTGCGCAGCATCCGGGGAACGCAGCGCCAACTACTTCTTCTTCTGCCTTCTCGCCGCCGCCGCGGCATCCACCACATTATCCACCTCTTCCCGCCACGCCGTAATCTCGGCGGCCAGAATCGGATGGTTGAAGCCCTTCAAGTTCAGATCGTCGATCGCCCGGCCCTCCACCCATGGTTCGACCATGCCGTAGACGCGCCTGCTCACCACGATCTGGTTGGCCTTGGCTTCGTCGCACAGGCGGGAGGCTAAGTTGGTGACGCTGCCGATGGCGGCGTATTCGAGACGCTGCTCGAAGCCGATCTGGCCCAATGTCGCATAGCCGAGCGCGATGCCGATGCCGAAGCCGAGATTGTGGCCGCGGTTGCGCCACTTCTCGGTCAGAAGGCCGACGGTGTCGCGCATCTCGACACTCATTTTCACCGCCCGCTTGGTGTGGTCCTCGAACTGGATCGGCGCGTTGAACAGGATCATCACGCCGTCGCCGGCATAGCGGTCGAGCGTGCCCTCATAGCGGAAGATCAATTCGCCCAATGCTGCGTGATATTCGCGCAGCACGTTCATCGCCTCTTCGGGCTCGGTGGTCTCGGTGAAGGAGGTAAATCCGCGCAGGTCGCAGAACACCACCGTGACCTCGCGGCGCTGGCTGTCGAGCAGCCCTTCCTGGCCGTCGCCGGAGGCGATCAGTTGGGCTACTTGCGGTGCGAGGAATCGTTCGAGGCGGCGGATGCGTTCGATCTCGCCGAGCTGGGTTTCGACCCGTGCCTCCAGCGACTTGTTCCAGTCTTGCAGCTTGTCGGTCTGTTCTTGCAGCTTGTCGGCCTGCTGGCGCACCGTGGAATTCGCGGTCTCGAGTTCGCGGCTCTTGTGGTCGACTTCGCTGAATAGCCGCGCGTTGCGCATCGCCAGCACCGATTGGTGCGCAAACGTCTTCATCAGCCCGATCAGGTTCTGCGAGAAATCGCCGGCGCTCCGCCTCAAGACCACCAGCGATCCCAAGATGCCCTTCTGGTCGACCAGCGGCACCACCAGCACCGAATGGAAGCCGGCCTCGATCACGACGTCGCGCAGCGGATGGTCGGCGGCGACATCGAGATTGGGGATCGCGATCGGCTCGCCCTTGGCGGCGGCCTCGCCGAGCGACGAATTATCGGCGTCGATCGATTGGTGCCTGCCCTCGGCCGCCTTGTCGATGCCGATCGCCTCGGTGAGGTTGAAGGTGTGATTGGCCGGATCATGGCCGTAGATCAGCACCGCATCGGCGTGGGTGATTTCGAGCGCGCGCGCCGCCACCGTCGGCAGCACCGCGTTGAGATCGAGCGAGGACGACACCGCGCGGCCGACCTCTTCCAGCACCTTGAGCTCGTTGATCGACTGCGCCAGGTCCCGCGTCCGCTCCTTCACCTTCCATTCGAGGTCCGAGTATGTCTCCGCCAGCTGGCCGGCCATGCTGTTGAATTGCCCGGCCAGTTCTTCCAGCTCGTCGGCGGTCTTGACCTCGATGCGGTGGCCGAAATCGCCGGCGCCGAGCCTGCGGGCGCCGGCGCGCAGGGCCGTGATCGGCACCAGCATGCGGCGGGCCATGATGGTGCCTGCGATGGTCGCGACCACGAGGCCGAGCGCGATCAGAAGCGCGATCCGCACAAGTTGATCGCGGATCGGGGTCAGTGCCTGCGCCGTCGGCTGCTCGAAGAACACGCGCCAGCCGAGCCGCGCCACCGCGCTTGCCGTGGTCAGCACCGAATGGCCGTCGGCATCGGTGCCCGAGTTCAGGACATCGCCGCCCGGTGCCAGCGCGGCGGCGACTTGCGGCAGGCGGGCGAGATCCTTGGCCAGATCAGGCCCCTTCGCCGAACTCGCCAGCACCTGGCCCTGGGCGTCGACGATATAGGCAAAGCCGACCTTGCCGATCTGGGTGTCGCCGAGGAAATCCTCGAGGAAGCGCAGCTCGATCTCGGCGACGGTGACTTGGGAATCCGAATGCGCCAGCGCGATCGACATGAACGGTTGCTGGTCGCGGAAATAGGGCACCCCGAAGCTGCTGCCGCGGGCGATGGTTTCGGTGAAGCGCAGATCGCGGGTGAAATCCGCGTTGCTGCCCGGGGTCACCGTCTGGCGGTTGACGCGCAGCTGTTCGCGGCCGTACTGCGACAGCAGCGTCAGCTGGCTGATTTGGGGCGCCTGCCGCAGCAATTGCAGATAGTCGGCGCGGCGCAGTTCCGGCGTGTAGGAGTAGGCGCGCGTCGCCCAGCCGATCTGCCGTTCGAGGTCCGATATCGATTGCTCGATGCGCCTGGCGGTGGCCTCCGCCTTCTCCGACATGCCGTCGGTCAGCGAAGTCTTGATGGCGCGATAGCTGATCCAGATTTCCATCGCGCCGTTGACGGCGAGCACGAACACGACAAGGCCTACCAGCGCGATGACGTATTTGGCGAACAGCCCTTCGCGCAGAAACCAGACCTTGTCCCTGACCTCGTTCATCCGGACCCTCGTGCGCACCTGAAAACACGCGCATCGGCTTGTCGCAGCGGCGGTGGCGTCCCGGCCGGGAGGCGCCGCAATGGGGCCTGTCTAGCACGAATTGGGCCCCCAGGCTGGTGGCCGAGTTCACATGGTTAGCCCGGATTTCGGGCGAAAATCGATGGAAATTCGGGATAGTTCATCGATTAAACAGCTGCCGCAAAACCTCGTTCATCGGCTGGCTGTCGGCCTGCGGCGCGGAATCGCCCTGCACCGGGGGCGCGGCCGGCGCCGCCGGTTCGGCGTCGGCGGGCTGGCCCGGGATCGGAATGCTGCGCTGGCTGTTCGGCCGCGGCGTGCCTTGACTGGGGGTGCTCTGACCGGTCCCGCCCTGGCCCTGGCCCAAACCGCCGAGGCCCTGTTGCAGCAGATTGCCGATGGTTTCGCCGAGCTGGCCGCCGAGCAGATCGCCCGCCTTGCCGCCGGGTGCGTTCTGTCCGCCCGCCGCGCCCTGTTGGCCGCCGCCGAGCAGGCCGCCCAGGGCAGCACCAAGCCCGGCGCCATTGGGGCCGAACAGGCCCTTGCCCATCTCTTTCAGCTTGCCATACGCCGCATCCGGATTATCGAGGATGCCCTGCATGTCCGGATAAATCCGCGGCTCGGCCCACGGGCCCTCGATCATCACGGGAATGCCGAAGCCGACCGGCTCAGTGGCGCGGCCCTGGCCTTCGGTGGTCATCACCAGTTTCGGCTCGACCCGGAACCCGATCTGCTTGGTGTCGAGCGCAATGGTGCCGACTCCGGTCATCCGCACCAGGGGACCGACCAGATTGAGATCGGTGGTGACCGCCTGGCCCTTGTCGATCTTGAACGACGCCGACAGCTGCGTCAGATCAGTGGCCTTCTCGCCACCCTCCTGCCATCCCGAAAGCGTACTGGAAGTCAGCGAGCGGATCATCTGGGCGACGTTGAGGCCCTTGATGGCGCCGTCCTGGAACACGACGAATGTCGTGCCCTGAAGGTTCGTCATGATCGCGCGCTGGCTGTTGCCGGTGGAGCGCACGCTGATCCTGGTTTGCATCTTGCCGTCGAGCTTGTCGAAATCGGCAAGGCTTTTCAAAAGCGGCAGCGCGCGCACGCCGGTGAGATCGGCGCGCAGCGTAAACGCCGGATTGGCGGTGGAGGCATCGACGGTGAGATCGCCATTGGCGTTGCCGTCATAGGCGCCGAGATTGGAAATCTGCGTCTTCAAGACGCCGCTATTGAGCGTCCCCTCGATCGCGGCCGGCGCAAAGCGCGCCTCGCCGAGATTGAGGCTGGCTGCGGAAATCCGCGCCTGGGCGTCGACGTAGTTGAGGCCGTTGAGGTCGATCGTCACATTGCTCCAGGGCTGCGAAGAAGGCTGCGAAGACGGCTGCACCGCCGAACCGCCGCTGGTGCGCGCCATCGCAACATCGAGCCGCTGGAAGTCGAGATCGAGCTTCACCAGCGGCTTGCTGGCGAGATCGACCGAGGCCCAGCCATTATACGCGCTGTCGCCGAGCACGCCGGTCAGGCCGTTGATCATCACCACCGAGCCGTTGAGGCGGACTTCCGCCTTGCCCGACAGCTGCGCTTGCAGGAAGGCTGGCGCGTCGATCTTGAATTCGGTCGAGATATTCTGCCGCTCGATCGGCGGGGGCGGCGGCGCGGCCTTGATGTCGAATTTCAGCGTCTGCTCGCCGGTGCGCGCGTTGCCAGCCGCCCTGATCTTGCGGTCGCCGTCGATGGTGACGTCGGCGTTGATGGTCTCGATCCTGTTCTCGACGCGGTCACGCAGATTGGCAAACACGATGGTGCCGCCGGTGACGCTGATGTGTTCGATGGTGAAGGCATCCCCAGTGCCGGCCGTGGCCGGCTTCGACGGCGGATTGGCATCCTTCACCCGCTCGCGCTGGAGCGGCACGTTCAGCACGGGACGGACGATCATCAGTTCGGTGATCTGCGGCCGGCCCGCCCACACGCTCGCCAGCGTCACGTCGGCCTGGATGCTGCCAGCGGTGAGACGGTTGTTGACGTCGCGCTCCTTCGGATCCTGCAACGTGACGTCGTTCAGCGTAATGTTCAGCGACGGCCAGAGGCCGATCCGGGTGCCGCCATTGATGGTGAACTTGTAGCCGGTTTCGCGCTCGACCCGCTCCTGGATCTGCGACGTCATATAGCCGGAGGGGATGCCGATCACCACTAGCAGCGCGATGACGACAATCACGGCGCCGATGGCGGCCCCGGCGAATTTCAATGCTCTCATATCGACATTCCAGACCGGGCACCCGGCGTCGGTTTTGGCGGCGCCAGAGGCGGTCGCAGCCGGACATATCAGCTTATCCCGGAAACGGGATCGGGCTCAAAGAAGTCAAAAATATTCGAAGGGTGCTGCAATGTTATGTGACTTATGACACACTTCCGGCGGGGTGAATCTTGCTAGGGCCTCTGGGAGACATTGAGGTCGAGCTGGAAGGCAATGCAATGAGCAAACAGGCCGAATTTGCCGTCATTTTGAAGATGAACCCGATGTTCGCGGACCTTGGCGCCGACGAACTTCAGCGGATATCCGGTCTCTGCCATACCCAGCAGCTCGCGCTCGGCGAGATGCTGTTCCAGAAAGGCGACCCCGGCGATGCGCTTTACGGGGTCCGCCGCGGCCAGATCCGGATCGAGACCGGCTCCTCCGACGGCAGCCGCCTGACTCTCAACTTCATGGGTTCCGGCGACCTCTTCGGCGAAGTCGCCGTCCTCGACGGCCAGAGCCGCACCGCGGACGCCACCGCCGGCGAGGCGACGGAACTATTCGTGCTGCGGCGCGAGGATTTCCTCGCCTTCCTGGAGCGCGAGCCGAAGGTCGCCATCAAGATCATCGCGCTGCTGTGCCAGCGCATCCGCTGGCAGAGCGAGCGGATGGAAGAATCCATGCTGCAACCGCTGCCGGTTCGGCTGGCGCGTAGGCTCTGCGCTTTGGCCGCCGATTTCGGATCGGAAGTGCACATTTCACAAGAGCAGCTCGGCGTCTTCGTCGGTGCCGCGCGCGAGAGCGTCAACCGTCAACTACAGCTGTGGCGCAAGGACGGCATTTTGGACCTCCAGCGCGGCCGCATCCTGTTGCAGAACCTGAACAAGCTGACCACGGTGGCGCGGAACGAGTAGGGGGCTCAAATCCGCGCTTCGCGGCCATGCCAGATCCGCGTGACGAGGACGTCTCCCGAATCGGCCGTAATCGCATAGCGCACGATATAGCCGGATGTACCGAAGCGGATCACGATCTGCCGAATGTTTGCATCCTCGGTCGGCATACCCAATGCGGGAAAATCCTGTAATCGCTCGACCGCCGTTCAGATCGACGCAAGTGCGCGCCGCCCGGCATCGGGATTATTCTGGTCGAGAAAGGTTCGCAAGCGTTCGACATCCAACACGGCGTCGGGCGAAAGGAGGATCATCCGACCTTGCGCGGCTGCGGACGCGGCAATTCGTTCGCGGAATCCCAGCTTGCGACCCAAGCCTTGACGTCATCAAGCGGAACGGCGAGCTGATTTTGTTTGAATTGGTCGTAGCGACGGCGGTCTTCGCCGATATCCGGACCGGCTAGGTCGACAACTGAATCGAGCAGCGCTACGGCTTCAGCGAGTACGGCGGCAATCTCCTGACCGCGCTCCGCCGCCATCTCGCGAAGGCGTGCATCGGTACCGGCGTCGATCTCAAGCGTGCGGCTGACCCTGTTCATCAGTGCATTCTACTATCCGGCAGCCAGCTGTCGAGCGACCCGGAAATATTCCCCTCACTCCGCCGCGGGCGACATCGCCGGCGGCACCGGCGGTGGGGCCTTGGCCGAAGGTGGCTCGGTGTGATGATCGCCCGGCGGATGCTCGCTCTCGGCCTGTGACGCCAGCAGCAGTCTGCCGTAGCGCCAGATCAGCGAGCCCAGATCGTCCATCATCATGAACATCGCCGGTACGAACACCAGCGACAGCACCGTCGAGAACACCAGGCCGCCGATCACGGCGAGCGCCATTGGCGAGCGGAATTCGCCGCCAGCGCCGAACGCGAGTGCTGAAGGCATCATGCCGGCCGCCATCGCGATGGTGGTCATCACGATCGGGCGGGCGCGCTTGATGCCGGCGTCGATGATCGCGAAATCGCGCTTGTTGCCTTCGCGGATCGATTCGACCGCGAACTCTACCAGCATGATGGCGTTCTTGGTGACGATACCCATCAGCATCAGGATGCCGATCCACACCGGCGTGGTCAGCTGCTTGCCAGTCAGCAGCAATGCTACGATCGCGCCGCCGATCGACAGCGGCAGCGAGAACAGGATGGTGATCGGCTGCAGGAACGTTCCGAATAGCAGCACCAGCACGGCATAGACCATCATCAGGCCGGCGGTAATGGCGGTGGCAAAACCGTCCGACAATTCGGCCAGACTTTCGGCGTCGCCCGACTTATTCACCCTGACGCCCTTCGGCAGGCTCTTCATGACCGGCAGGTCGTAGATCTTCGTAGTGGCGTCGCCCAGTGCAGCTGTGCCGACGAGGTCGGCCGCGACGGTGGCCTGGCGTTCCCGGTCGTAACGGTTGATGCTGGTCGGGCCCTGATCGAGCTGGATGTCGGCGACAACCGACAGCGGCACGCCGCCGCGTTCGCCGCGCGCGCCGAGCGGCACCCGCAATTGCTGCAACATCTGCAGGTCGCCGCGCGCGCTGTCTTCGAGCTGGACACGGATCGGCACCTGGCGGTCGCCGGCATCGAACTTGGCAAGCGCAGGGCCGACATCGCCGATGGTGGCGACGCGGATGGTCTGCGACAGGCTTTCGGTGGAGACGCCGAGCCGCGCCGCCAGTTCCGCGCGCGGACGAATCCGAAGCTCCGGCCGGTCGAGCGAGGTCTCCGAGATCACGTTGGCGATGATCGGAATCCGCTTCATCTGGGTCGCAAGCTCGTTGGCGACGTTGCCGACGATGTTGCTGTCGATACCGGTCACAACCAGCGAAATCGCACGCAGGCCGTTTTCATCGAGAAACCAGAACCTGATGTCCGGAACGTTTTCGAGCTCCTTGCTGATGTCGAGCTCTAGCAGGCGCTGGGTGTGGGCGCTGTCGCGGTCGTGCTTCGGCGTGTAGTTGATGATCAGCGCGGCGCGCCGCACTTCCAGCGTTCCCGGCGGCACCCGGCCGCCATCGACGAATATGCTTCTGATCTCCGGGCGCTTGCGCAGACGCGCGACGATTTCTTCCGTCACCTTCTCGGTGTAGGCGAGTTGCGAGCCCGGCGGCAGTTCCATGGCGAGTAGCGAGCGCGCGGTGTCCTGCGCCGGCAGGAAGCCCTGCGGCAGCAGCGTGATGCTCCAGATCGAGGCGGCGAAAATCCCGAAGCCGATCAGCACGGTGATGAAGTAGTGTTTCACCGACCATGTCACGAGTTTGGTGTAACCCTGCAATATGCGCCCGGGCGGCGGGTCGTCATGCGGGTGATCTTTGAGGAAGTAGGCCGCCAGCACCGGCGTCACGAAGCGCGCCGCGAGCAGCGAGAAGAACACCTGCACCGATACCGTGATGCCGAATTGCTTGAAGAACTGCCCGGCGATCCCCGACATGAAGCTCGCCGGCGCGAAGATCGCGATGATGGTCAGCGAGATCGCGATCACGGCGAGGCCGATTTCGTCGGCGGCTTCGAGTGCTGCGCGGTACGGCGTCTTGCCCATGCGCATGTGGCGCACGATGTTTTCGATCTCGACGATGGCGTCGTCGACCAGAATACCCGTCGACAGCGTGATGGCGAGGAAGCTGACCAGGTTGAGCGAGAAGCCGAGCAGGTCCATCACCCAGAACGCCGGGAAGATCGACAGCGGCAGCGAGATCGCCGCGATAATCGTGGCGCGGATGTCGCGCAGGAACAACAGCACGACGACGACGGCGAGAATAGCACCTTCGAACAGCGTCGAGATCGCCGCGTCATAATTGCCCTTGGTGAAATCGACGGAAGTGTCGATCATCTTCAGGTCGACGTCGGGATAGGCGGCCTTCAGCGCATCGATGCGCTTCTGCACGGCGGCGGCGACCACCACGTCGCTGGCGCCCTTCGAACGCTTGATGCCGAGGGCGACCACCGGCTCTCCATTGAAGCGGGCAAAGGTGCGGCGATCGGCGATGGTGTCGGTGACGGTGCCGAGATCGTCGAGCCGCACTTCGCCGCCGCCGAACAGCGGGATCATTGTGCCCGCGAGGTCGTTCAGCGTCTTGGCGCCAGCCAGGGTGCGGATCGCCTGGTCGTTGTTGCCGATTCCGGCGCGACCGCCGGCGAGGTCGACATTGGTGCCGCGCAGGATCTGGCTGACATTGACGGCGGTAAGCCCCGCGGCCTGCAATCGGTCGGGGTCGAGCGAGACCAGAATCTCGCGCTCGACACCGCCGATGCGCTCGACCTGGGCGACGCCGCGCACGCCTTGCAGCGCGCGCTTGACCACGTCATCGACGAAATAGGACAGCTGCTCCGGCGTCTTGCCAGGAGAGATCGCGGCATAGGTGACGATCGGCAGGCCGATGACGTCGACGCGCTGGATCAGCGGTTCGGTGACATTTTGCGGCAAATTGGCGCGAACGCGGGTGATGGCGTCCTTGATGTCGTTCAGCGCGCGGTCGGTGTTGGTCTCAAGCGCGAACTGGATCGTCGTCAGCGACAATCCGTCCGTGATCGACGACGAAATATGTCGCACGCCCTCGACGCCCGAGACGCCGTCTTCGATCGTCTTGGTGATCTGCGATTCCAGTTCCGACGGTGCTGCGCCGAACTGCGAGACCGCGACCGAGATCACGGGAATGTCGGCGCTCGGCAGCCGTGTGACCGCGAGTTTGGTGAAGCTGACCCAACCCAGAACCAAGAGGATGATCGAAAAGACGATGGAGGGAAGCGGGTTCCGGATCGACCATGCCGAGATGTTCAAAGCCATTATCGTGTCCGCGTGCGCTCGAGTTCGTCGGCAAACATGGTCTTGATTTGGTCGCCGTCATGCAACGACGTACCAGCGTCAGCCACGACGATTTCGCCGACGTCGAGGCCTTCAAGAATTTCCGTTGATGTGTCGGACGTCAGCCCGACCCGGACCCTGCGCGTCTCCACCGTATTGCCTTTGACCACCTGGAGGGTCAGGCGGTCGATGGCGGTGCGGGGAACGGCGACGCCGCAGCTGCGCTTGGCGTCGATATTGGCGCGGGCGAACATGCCGACCTTGAGCGAGGGATTGTTGGTGAGCGATATCCGGACATGACCGAGCTGGGTGGCGCGGTCTATCTGCGGCGAGATCTGCCGGACCTTGCCGACCAGATCGGGCGCGTCGTCGCGGCTGATCCGCACCGTGGCGCCGGGATTGAGCTTGAGCAGATGGATGCTCGGCACTTCGGCATCCAGTTCGATCTCGTTGTTAATGGAAATCCGGAACATCGGCCCGGCCTGCGGCGAAGCCGGCGCGCCGACGGCGGTCCTGACTTCGGTGACGAGGCCGGCGCCCGGCGCGCGCAGCGATACGGATGCGGTCCTGCCGCCGGGGGATCCCGGTTGCTGCGGCGGCGCGGTCAGTCGCGCCAGTTCCTGATTGTCGGTCACCATGTCGCCTTCGCGGACGAAGAGATCGGTGACCTTGGATCCCTCCTGATCGACACCGATCTGGGCTTCACGGCGCGGCACGATGAAGCCGGTGACCCGCACCATGTCGGAGAAGCAGGCATTGGTGGATTTGGTGACGATCACCAGCGCCTGGCTCGGCGTGTCCTTGGCCTCCGGGCGGGAGCGGTGCTCGAACCAGTAATAGCCGATCCCCAGAACAGCAAAGAACGCCACTCCGAGCGCAGGTTTGAGGTATTCGGAGAGGTTCATCGCCGGTTCAATCCAGACTGGAAGTCAAATGAAGCGGGGCGCATTCGGTCCATCGCAAGATCAGAATGAACCCAAAACGAATACGTCCCGCAAAGGGGGCTGCGGGACGCATTGTAGCCGGAAAATCTTGGTCAACGCCACGCCCTTACTTGAAGGGGCTATTTGGACGCGGTGGCCTTGTTTTCCATATTCACGACCTGGACGCGGCGGTTGGCTTCGGCCATCGGCTGGTTCGGGTCCTTGAGCTTGCTCTTGCCGTATCCGACGGTGACCAGATCGGATCCGTTGATGCCGTATTTGTCGACCAGATAGCGCTTGATCGAGTCGGCGCGCCGCTCGGAAAGATCCTGGTTGTAGCCTTCGCCGCCTGCCGCATCGGTATGGCCGGCGACCACGAAGGTCGAGCCCTTCAGATCAGCATTGGACAATGCGCGTCCGAGCGCTTGAACCGACGGCAGCGACTTGGCGCTGATATCGGCCGAGTTGTAGTCGAAGTTGATTTCCAGATCGATCTTGGGCTTGTCCTTGACGACGGCGGCGATCTCTTCTCGCTCGGCGAACGACAGCGAACGCGTGGAACGGCCGCGGACCTTCTGGACCAGCTTGGTCTCGGCAGCAGCTGCGGCCGGATCGACCTGCTGCTGCGGACCGACCGACAGGCCACGGGTCAGCGGCTTCTTTTCGGGTGCCAGCGCGCGGAGGATCTGCTCCTCGGTGACGTTCTTGTCCTTTTCCTTTTCCTCGGCGCGGACGGTTCCCATGCCCAGGCAAAGCGCGGCGCCAATCGTCGCGATCGAAAGAATTGCGGTAAGGGTCTTCGTTGCGGAATGCTTTGACATTGCCAGTCCCTCCTGCGCGCTTCCGCGCGGTTCCAAACGTGATGCAAATGAGCTGCCGTACCAGTTGGTCCCGGCCTAGTACTTTACTGTTAGTCTAAGCGCCCCGCCCAAGGGTTCGAGGAGGCGCCAGCCGTAACCTCAAATAATCGTCACTGTACCCCGTAATCGGAGAATTCTTTAGCAATATTAGGGTCCATCGCCTTCGCGTTGTTTATATCCAGATCGCCTTCCGAAATCGAGCCGTTGCGCTTCTTGGCGAGGCCGCGCCCGTAGAGCGATGACGTCAATCTCGGGTTGATCTTGAGGGC
>Ga0307516_10004489_pt1 | contig 17172 bp, 20 predicted proteins | sample 19_EM_MG_FD_203310 | JGI IMG/M metagenome (GOLD analysis project Ga0307516, IMG submission 203310) | Populus trichocarpa ectomycorrhiza microbial communities from riparian zone in the Pacific Northwest, United States - 19_EM | ecosystem: Host-associated > Plants > Roots > Unclassified | place...
GGGGTCGGTGCGAGTGTGTAGGGCTCGTGGCAGATAGTCACAGAGCACACTGGCGCTGGCGGCGGACTTCCTTAAGAAGCCGCCTCCACACCTCTTGGAATGACATGCTTCTTGCCACCCTTCAATCAGCAAGTAGACGAATCTTTGGAGCACTACATTCGCCAGGCCCAAAAGTTGACTGGTGTGTGCGAGGACCGAAAAGATATGCATGAGGATTTGACGGTACGATATTGTCGTGGCCTTTGGGGCAAAGGACATCAGAACTGGCTGGCCACGATGGAAGACATGTGGTCAAAGCCCGGACAAGTGTGTTTCAAGACATGTATTGCGAATGCCTGCCGTATTGCCCGCTCCGATATCTCGTACAGAGAATCCCTATTCTTGACGGATTCTGATTCTGATTCTGACTCCGAGTCATCCGCTGACTCGTCTTCTGACTCGGACTTCAGCAAAGATGACCAAAGGTCCAGGAGAAAGAAAAAATGTAAGGAGAGGAAACGGAGACGGGACCAGAGGCAGCGAAATCGGAAGGAGAATCCAAGAACCCTAGGGAAAGATTCAACGGGAGGGATAGCAAACCTGCTTGAGGAAAAGGTGAAGGAGCTTGCAAAGAAGATGGAGGAGATCCAAGGGCAGACGTTGCAAGCAAAAGTTGCGCTGGTAAGTCCTGTCAATATAAATCGTCCAACAGTGATGCCAAGGTACATGCCGCCATTGGGCTATGGTGCCACTGAACTGCAGGTCCACCCCTCCAATTTGATCGAGGCTGAATGGCCTGACTGGATGGCATCGAATCCGAGCATTGTCTGCGACAATTGCAAAAATCCTGGACACTTCGAGTCTCGATGCCTGTGACCACGGGTTGCGTCAGAGATCCGCGCCGAACACGTCCAACAGATCAACACGAATTCTGGTTGAAGGAGGGCATACCCACCTCACTCTGGGCAAAATGACACCCAGGTTCAGCAGGAAATGGAGTTCCTTTGGAGACAGGTCCTGGAAATGTGAGCAGGCCAGATCGCAGCCAGGGAAGACCAGATCACGTCTGGACCAGGACAGTTTGGTCACGGACAAGGCCAGATTGCAGCCGGACCAGGACAGTTTGGTGCCGGATATGCCTCAATCGTGGCCGGACCAGCACAAGGTCAGATCACGGCCAGTCCCGGGCAAGGCGAGATCGCGCCCGGATATGCCCAGCTCGTGGGCGTATCTGGACCCAGACAACTCATGGCTGGATCGGGACACAGACTGTTAGATAGGCTCAGACAAGGTGCGACCATTAATATGGTGGAGACCGATCTAGTGGGAATGCTAGCCTCGGCCTTGGACGATATGACATACGAGGACAAAGCGTAAGACCATTATGTGGACGTGTTGGTTTGGGACGGAGAGGACTCTAAACTGGCTGAGAAGAGAAAGTGTGGAGTATCGGAGGGAGAAACCAGTGAGCCCCGACCAAGATCGAAACGCCTGATGTTGAAACCAGTTGGCAGTCGAATGCCCGGTGTCGCTATCTCGGAGGAAGATCTTGCCACAAAACCGCCAGCGGTTAGCCCAGCCAACCTGCTGTCAAAATCCAAGAAAAAGCGGTGACATCCCAACAATCGAGAGCCAATCCACATGATGAAGGGGCAACAAACCATCAATACCATGGAGACTCTTCGTGATACAGAGGTCCGAGGTATGACGTACAGACAACTATTCCTATTGGCTCCAAGTACTAGGCTGGATGTGTCATATGGACTGGTACAAGTGCGAGCACCTAGCAAAAGAAGGGAAAGTCAAAAGTAGTTTCATTCGCTGAGCCAATCTTCAGACCACCAGGAAAGGCTTTGCCAGAGGCCATTGGATGAATTGTCAACTTTTACATGACTGCCAATGTTTCGCAGACCGGAAGGGGATATCCATCGGCCACGTTAAAGAAAGTTCTGGTGAATGGAGGCTCAGTATTGAATATGATACCCTTGTTCTTGGCCCGGAAGATGAGGTTTACCTTGCGACCGCAGACATAGGTTGTCATGAGGACGGCTGCTTCTATCTATCACGAGATCGAGTACTATATGAACCTTGATGTTACAGTGGCTGGCGTTACAGCTTTCATTCGCTGCTACTGCCTGCCAGACCAGGACACGAGGATATCGTACACTTTGTTGCTCGGTCGCCGATGGATGAAGCAAGTCCGGGCCTTAGGGGATTACAACAAAGCGACCTACCACATTTACGATATGGCCAGATACTGGTATGCTGTGGATACAACAATCCCCACTTTGGACATTCAGGCCGAGGTCCTCCAGATGTACGCCAATACCCACTCTGCGCCAGTGCAGTCTTGGGATGAAGAATCTGTGATTGAACTGAAGTTATCCGGGACCCATTTGTGCAAGAAATTTCACCGAATTATCTACGAACAAGTCATCGACGCCAAGACCGAGAGGGAAACAGGCACAGAAATGGACAGTGAAAAGGCCAAGAGTGCAGATGAGAGGGTAATCAGCTTTTGATGCCGATGAGGAATCGGGTGAGGAAGAAGAAGAGGATTCAGATGACAATTCAGGAAACGCTTCGCACCACAAGGTGCCAAGCATCAGAGTGGCGGGTGGAACAAGTGTGGCTCGAATTCAGATGAAGAATTAGGAGCAGTCTTCGATTGCTCTGAGTTGGCGGAAGTGGGGAATTGGGTTGAGGGACCAGTGAGGTCAAAAGTGGTGAGGTTGGAAGAAATTACTGATATACAGTATGGAGGAGTGGCAGAAAAGTTTTCGGATTTGTCAGTTGATGTTAGTTTTGTTATGGATGCTTGTGTTTCTGTTTGGGATGAGGACGACGAGGAGAAGCAAGTTGGGTTGAGGAAACAGTTTTCTGTTATGAGTATTGTTTATAAGGAGGATGTGGATGTGGATGCGCCGAACACCAAAAAGAAGACTGAAAAACACCAAGAAAAGAAAGCCGAAAAGGAGAAGACCGAAAAGAATACCGAAAAACACAAAGGAAAGAAAGCCAAAAAGGAGAAGACCGAAAAGGAGACTGAAAAACACGAAGAAAGAAAGCTGAAAAGGAGAAGACCGAAAAGAAGATCGAAAAACACGCCGAGAAGAAGATCGAAAAGAACACCGGAAAGAAGAATAAAACCAAAAAGAAGGCCGAAAAGGATATCGAGAGGAACGAAGAAAAGAGGAATGAGAAAAATACCGAATCACAGAAAGAAAAGAGGACTGAAAAGAAGAATGAAAAAGATAACGAAACAGGAAAAGAAAGAAAACCCGTCAAGAAGAGAACCAAGGAGAAACATTGAAACGATGTTGAAGTCGAGAAGAGAACCAAGGAGAAACGTCAAAACTGTTAAAGATTGCCCGATCACCGTTTCTCTGAGAGTTTTCACACGAGCAGAGAGAGAGAGAGAGAGAGAAAGAGATTATGATTGAACGAGATGATTTGATTGTTAACGGGTGATGAAATCGCCCGAGGTAGACATAACGAGTATCTTATTCAAATGCTATGAAGAAGTATGTAAGAGTATAGAAGAAAGAGTGCAAAAGACGCTGCTATGGAAGAATGGCAAGCCGTCGTTACCAGGATCCCCTTGCCATTGTCGTTACCGTGGCGTTGCTCCCCACAGCATTGCTGCCGCCGCCGTTGCTGCGGTGTTGCTTCCGTCAGCGCACCACACCGGAGCAGCGAGAAGCAATTCCAACACACCCCCTCTTCTTGTGCTCCGTACCAAACATATATCCACTAAATCAAGAACAATCCCATTAAATCCTCGTCGACCTCATTAAAACCTCTGCAGTGAAAACCTTGTGGGAAAAACACTTGCTAGTAGGAAAAAGAGTGCCGACTCACGCTTGCTGACAGGAGGTAAGAACATGCTCAACAAAAGAAACCTTCTTTCCTCTTCCAATTCCTTATCACCCGCACCCGCTTTTCTTCGCCAAAGAACCACACCCCCTTTTTCTTTTTGAGATCGGCATCGTTCATCGTATTTGGGTTCTCCGTCATCGGGGCCGAATGGAGTGAGACCGGTGAGTTGCAATAGTCGTTCGTGTCGGGGAACCGCCAGAGGTTTCGTCAGCAGATCGGCAGGATTAGACTCTGAGGTAACGTATGGAAACTTAACTGCGCCTTTCATCTGTTCGTCGTGAACATGGTGATATTTTACGTAAATGTGTTTTGGCTTTTGCTGTATGACTCCCGAGGTAATCAATTTGATGGCGTCTTGGTTGTCACATCCGATCGGTACCGGTCCATCAACAATCTTTACTGCCATTCCTACTCCTGCCTCCTTCATCATACGCCTGAGCCAGAGGCTTTCCTGGATGGCGTGCGAACAGGCGACATATTCAGCCTCAAGTGTTGAGACTGCCACGACGCTCTGAGACTTGGCTTGCCAATGAATCAAGCCAGATATGACAAGCTCGTTGTTGCCATTGACATCCCAAGTCCGAATACGCATCCGCCGACAGATTTCCGAGTTGTGAGATTTCCTGCCCAGTCTGAATCGGTGTATCCAACAATAGTAATAGGATTCGGGAGCCGTCGGTAATGAATTCGAAATCCGGCAGTAGTCTTCAGGTATCGGAGTACTCTCTTTGCCACCGTTGCATGCATTTCGAGAGGTTGGACATTGTACCGGCTCAGGGCAGTTACGCTGAAGGTGATATCTGGTCGACTTCTGAGTGCCGCATACATGAGTGATCCAACCATTGAGAGATATTCTTTGTGGTTTGCCGGTTTGTCCTCACAGTGGGTGTTAGCCAGATCTGTCTGAGGATCAAGTGGAGACTTAGTCAGTTTTGCATCCATCAGTCTGAATCGTCGTATGATTGTGTTGATGTAACCTCGTTGACAGATACTGAATCCTCCATCTTTGGTCCTCTCGATCTCGATTCCTAGAAACCGCTTTGCTGCACCCAAGTCGCACATCTTGTACTTCTTTTGCAGCAGCTGCTTGATCCGATGTCCCCGTCCTTCTGCACCATTGTGCGCAATGAGCAGATTGTCCACATATAGTACTAGAAGAACTCCCTGTTGGAGGTACAGGTTTGGATCTTCCGCCGATTGTCGGAATCCTATGGATTGCAAATATTCATCGATATCCTTGTACCAAAGTCTGGGCGCCTGTTTCAGCCTGTAGAGAGCCTTCTGGAGTATCAATGCACTTCCGCTTGGCACGCTTCCACTCGATGCAAGCCAATCGATTCCCAGTGGCATTTCCTATAGATGTTGTCTCGGTCAATCCTTGGATTTAGAAAGGCCGTTACTACGTCCATGTGATCAACATCCCAGCCATACTGAGTGGCCAGTGCCAGTATCAATCGGAAGGTCACCATTTTGGATACCGGTGCATAAGTTTCGTCGTAGTCGATACCTTCCTTTTGTTCGTAGCCCTTGATGACTAGTCATTCTTTGTACCGGGTGGATCCGTCCGGATTAATCTTCCTCTTGTAGATCCACTTGCATCCAATAGGCTCTTCTACTGTCCTGTCAGTCATTCTTATATGGACGGTAGTACCTTTTTCCATGATGCTAGGTATACCAATGGTATGGGGCACACTCAATTGTCTCATGGATCGGCTTAGGTCCATCGAAGAATTCTTCCCATCGCTCGTGCTTGGAGATTTCGTCGTTGATTGACTGAAAGGTGTAGTCGAAGGAGTATTGAGATTTAGGCTCCAAGAAGGTAGATAATTCGAGTAGGGAAAGGTGGTCTTCGAAGTAGGTGTCGTCAAAGTAAGTCATGAAGGTAGGGTGATTTGAGATTACGATTATAGTGTGACACTGGGGTTGTATCGTTACCGGAGTGTAGAGAGAATCAAAGGTAATCAGGCTACTTTCGATAATTCACAGTGGAATAATCTTAGATCTTGTGTGTCGGTTCGGTGGTATTGTTGGTGAGGATGTTGGTTTCTCCTTTCTTCTGTCAGGGTGGAAAACCTCTGTCTTTATATCTGGGTAAAGCCGTCGTGAGAGATGGTGACTCAGACTTGGATTTCCCCGAGGCGCATGGTCCTCGTGGGCGACCCATTGGTCCTGGCAGGGTGTAGATAAGAGGAGATACGGTTTCATGCAAGCGGGCGGGGTGCTTTCCTATTGGACTCTCTTCCATGCGCCATCAGCAGGCGACATGGCATCCCCTCCTTTCGGGGGAGGGGTTATAGCCCAAGTCCATCGGTCCGCGCGCCATCAGCAGGCGGCGTGGCATCCCCTCCTTTTGGGGGAGGGGTCATAGCCCAAGTACCTCACCGTTTGCAATCTTCCCCTCACCTCCGGAGATATGTGTCTTAGGTCCGTCAGGGCCGTAAGCTCATCTTCGGACCGTATCTCCCTCCTAGACTCTCTGAGTGCGTTCCGTTATCCTTACGTACCCACCTCTAGCTAGGCTACGTACTCGAGATATTTCAGTCGTAACACGGCCTGCACGGCACTCAGGGGGGTTGTCCTCCCCCATTTCCTCCGGTGGCTCCCTGGGGGACATATGGTGCAGGTGTTTGGGGTTCCGGGGTTTCAAGCTGCAGCCCTGGGATGGAGCTTGCCCAGGTTGGCATTGGGACTGCCGGAGGCGGTGAAGTTGGAAGTGCCACCTGGACCGCTACCTTCCATATCTCTTCCTGGGCCTGCGCAAGCCGTTGCTCCAGGGCCGCAACCCAGGTCTGGTGGTCTTGGGCCCATTCTTCCACGTTTTTCTGGAATATGGTCAGGTGCCAGTTTTGGACCATATTGGCTTTGGAGAGGAAGGTGAGGGTGTCGTTCAAGCAGGCCAGCTGAGTGCCCTGCTGTGTCTGGCGGAGATCCACCTCGTTCATTCGTTTAATGATTTCCTGCTAGACTTGTCGAGCAAAGTCCTGGTAGGTGTTGGCTGTCATGGACCTGGCGCGACAGGCTCCTAGGCGCCGCCGCAGGCGTCGCGCTCACCCTTGCCACACTATGGCTAATCCTTGTCTCCGCCGCCACGGCCACCGTCATCCTACCCGCCTAGATACAATATCCCCGCCTCTGCCTATATCGCGCCGGTAGCGATATTCCTCAGAACCTGGTCGCGGGCCGCCCAGGGCATCCCCGCTTGTTTCCTTACTGTCTGCGTGTCTGCCTCGCTCTACTCTGTGTTATGTTTATTGCTTACCTCGTTGCTCTTGACGTTTCCTTACTTTCTGCGTGTCTGCCTCGCTCTACTCTGTGTTATGTTTATTGCTTACCTTGTTGCTCTTGACGTTTCCTTACTGTCTGCGTGTCTGCCTCACTCTACTCTGTGTTACGTTTATTGCTTACCTTGTTGCTTCCCTACTGTTGTGTGGGTCTGCCTTGCTGGTTGCGGAAGGACGAAGGACCGAGTAGGATTGTGTGTTTCCTTGGGTGCCGTCATGACGGGAAAACTCTGTGTCAGTCTTGCGGGCAAGGCTGTGATTCCACAGTGGAGGAAACGGTATAAAGGAAGGGCGTGGTAGCTAGTCTGGAGATTCTTTCTCCACGCAATCTTTTATCTCTCTCCACAGACCTACCTCTCTATCCCCGTGACCGGCACTGCGACCACCACTCCCCGAGAACAACGAGCCCACGCAAGGCCTGTGAGAAGAGCGGCGAAGAGACCACGCCGGGCGTGACGGATACCACGAGAACAACGAGCCCACGCAAGGCGTGTGAGAACAACGAACCCACGCAAGGCGTGTGAGAAGAGCCGCGAAGAGACCACACCGGGCGTAACGGATACCGCGAGAACAACAAGCCCACGCAAGGCGTGTGAGAACAACGAGTCCACAAAGAGCGTGTAAGTACGCTGGAAGTGTGAGTACACCGGAAGCGTGAGTAGGACCGCCCGTGCCACAAACCCCAGCCTACGTTGCCTGTCGAGCCCCACGGAGAAGTCGAGGCAGGATCCTGACACTGGATTGCGTCTCCCCCATCGACACCTGACGTAGCAACGTGGCATCCTCGGACGAAAACACCGAGGATCCCCTCGCCCTCAGAGAATTTACAAGGGTCCCCGATGACCACCGATCTCCAAGCCCGGTAACCCCGGACCCCCGATCAAGAACACAGACACCAGATTCCCCTGAGCAAATCCAAAGAATGAGCGACGAAACAAGGATAGGTGGGGCTGGACCCCACCTGCTGACCACAGAAATGTTACGAGAACTTCTCGCAGCCAGCGACCCACCCCGAAGTAGTTACCCAAAGCTACGGGACCCTGAACCATTCGAAGGAGACAAAGCAAAATTCAAAACATCCCTGGCCCAATGCGAGCTCAAATTCAGAACGGAAGGAAACCGGTTCAACGACGAAGAAAAGTAAACAGGATTTGCATCCTCCCTGCTATGAGGAGTAGCATGGAATTGGGTGGAAACCTTCCTAAACCAGGAAGGGGGAATCAACTTGACATGGGCCGAACTCAAAGACAACATGAAGCATGCCTTCGGCCAGGTAGACGCCGAGGAAATAGCGTTCGAAAAGTTCCAGAAAATCCAGCAGGGAAACTGACCAGCAGCCACCTACTGGGCCGAATTCCAGCGAATCAAAGCAGATCTCCCATACGAGGACAAAGTATGCATTGCACGATTCCGAGACAGATTACACCCCAAGGTAAAAAGGCACCTAGTCATGAGTGAAACCCTGGCCACAGTCTTGGTGGACTACGCCACCGCTGCCATCAAAACGGATAGCCGCCGATGCAACCTCGGAGTCATTAATCGCGGACCTACCACCAACCCAGAAGCGCGCTTCCATGTCCACACAAAAGAGCCTCCATCGACGCCCCTGGGAGATCCGATGGACCTCGATGCCACCCGACGATTCAAATTCGCAAGGGGAATGCCGAACCGATTCCCACGATGAGTAACCACGGGAGAATGTTACAACTGCGGAAAGAAAGGACATTTTGCAAAAGAATGCCCCCAGCCCAGGAACGAACGAATTCCATGGAGACGACCATACAGGGCCGCCGAAGCCAACTAGGAAGAACTAGAAGAAGACCGCGGCGCGCAAGGCTCCGAACCGGCAGGAAACGACAACCCTCAGGAATAGGTGCCGACGACCACTACCCGAGGGAAACACCTGTTGTCAAAACGGAAGAAGACCTCCCATACTTAGTACGAACCGCCCGATACGACCGGGAAGAGAAAATTATGATCAAAGTCCGAATCCAAGGAACGAACGGAAAAGAATGTGCCACTACAGCCTTGGTAGACAGTGGGGTATCAGAAAACTTCATCAATAAAGCCTATGCAGAGGCCAGCGGAATACCCATGCAGCAGAAAACGACGCCACGCCGAGTACTAACAGTCGACGGGAGCGAGGTCACCGGCGGACCGGTAACCCACGACACTCAAATCCACCTAATCATCAACCACCACGAGGAGGATATCCGGCTACACTGTATCACAATCGGGAACGCCCCGATCATCTTAGGCCTCCCATGGCTCAAGCTCCATGACCCGGTGATAGGACGGAAAAACCATACTGTGAAGTTCCACTCGGACCACTGTGCCGACAGGTGCTTACCCAGCTCACCAAGAGCCAACACCGTCCCAGAAGAAAAGGCCACAGAGCAGTACTATAAGAAAACTCCGGCCGAAGAAGAGAACTGGGAAATCGGTGAAACAGACTCTTGGGAGGTATGCCAGACAGTAATCGACAAAATCAAAAAAACCTCCAGGACGAATAAGAAACCAATTCCCCGGGAATATCACGAATTCCTCGAGGTATTCACCGAAAAGGAACCAGTGGCCCCTCCGCCCCACCGCACTCAGGACCATCATATCCCACTAGAGGAAGGAAAGACACCCCCGTATGAGCCCCTGCGCCCCCTCAACGAAGACAAAATGAAGGCCCTCAGAAAGTACCTAGAGATCAACGAAAAACGGGGGTGGATCCGCGTATCCACCTCCCCGGCGGGAGCCCCGATACATTTTGTAACGAAGAAGGATGGAGGACTACGCCTGTGTGTGGATTACCGGCAACTAAATGACATTACGATTAAGGATCGAACACCGCTGCCACTGATTAGCGAGTCCCTCGATCAACTCTCCAGCGCCACCATCTACACCAAACTCGACATCCGAGACGCATACTACAATCTACGCATTGTAAAAGGCGGCGAATGGAAAACAGCGTTCCGCACTCGATATGGGCTATACGAGTATTGCGTCATGCCATTCGGACTCACCAACGCCCCTGCCTCCTTTCAGCGATGGATGAACGAGATCCTAAGTGACTACCTAGACATCTTCTGTGTAGCGTATCTGGACGACATCCTGGTTTTCTCACCCGACGAGGAAATGCACCGGGAACATATCCGGGCCATACTCACGCGGGTGCGGGACACCGGACTAACACTGAAAGCATCCAAATGCGAATTCCACACAACAGAGACAGAGTACCTAGGATACGTCATATCACCACAAGGGCTAAGGATGGATGAAGAAAAAATCCGAACGATCAAAGACTGGAAGGAACCAACAAACGTTAAAGGAATACAGAGTTTTCTGGGCTTTGCCAACTTCTACCAATGGTTTATCAAGGACTACAGCAAGATTACAACACCCCTATCCTCCCTAACAAGGAAGGAGAAAGCATGGGAATGGGGTGATAAACAGCAAGAGGCATTCGAGACACTCAAAAAAGCAATAATCACGGAACCAATACTACAGCACTTCGACCCGGTGCAAGCCGTGACCATCGAAACGGATGCATCAGACTATGCCATAGGAGCAATCTGTTCCCAACCCGACAAAAAGGGGATCTTACATCCTGTAGCATACTACTCAAGGAAACTCAAAGACCCAGAGCGCAACTACGATATCCATGACAAAGAGCTACTGGCAATCGTGGATGCACTGCGAAAATGGGACACCTATTGCAAAACCACAGGACCCAAGATCACGATTCTGATGGACCACAAAAACCTCGAATATTGGAAAACAAAGAAGGACCTTAACCTACGGCAAGCCCGGTGGGGCGAGCGACTAGCCAACTACGTCTTTACAATCAAATACCGACCCGGGAAATTGGCCGGCAAACCGGACATCCTCTCTAGAGAGTCAGGAGACTCTCCCTGGGAAGGGGATATGAAGTATCGGCAGAACCACGGCAGAATCTTGTTACCGGAGGAAGCATTCGAAGCACTACAAGCCAGCACAACCGAAACCATCAGTCTTCAGATAGACGAAGAACTCCTGAGGAAAATACGGGCACTAAGCGCCACAGACAAGGAAATCCAAGAAATCCAGAGAAAGAAGGCGAACGGGACCACCCGTGACGGAAAGATCGCGCTAGGATTATGCGAGGAGAACAGCGGGTTACTAATGTATGATGGCCTCATATGGATCCCTGACAACGATACCCTGCAACTTCGCATATTAAAAGACCACCACGACGCGCTAGCTGTGGGACATCCATGCCAAGCAAGAACCCTGGAACTCATTAGCCGAAGTTTCTACTGGCCAGGACAATGAAGGTACGTCCACAGATACGTGGACCACTGTAACACCTGCCATCGGATCAAGCCAATCCGACACGTGCCATTCGGACTGCTCAAACCGCTGGAACTACCATACCGCCCTTGGGACGCGATATCGATGGACTTCATCACAGCACTACCAACAAGCAATGGGAAGGACGCGCTATGGGTAATAATCGACCGGCTAACTAAGATGGGATACTTCGTCGCATGCCAGGGCACCGTGAACCCCGAAGACCTAGCAGACCACTTCATCCAGCAGCTAGTCAGGCCCCACGGACTGCCGAGCAGTATTGTGTCAGACAGAGGGTCCTTGTTTACCTCGGACTTCTGGAAGAAGATAACGGAAGCTCTTGGAATATCACGCAACCTCAGCACGGCATTTCACCCACAAACTGATGGACAGACGGAGCGAGCCAACGCCATACTCGAGCAATACCTTAGAGCATATTGCAACTATCAACAGGACGACTGGGAGAAACTCTTGCCAATCGCAGAATTCTGTTACAATAACACCCAAACCGGAACCACAAGAATAACCCCCTTCTGGGCCAACTATGGATATCACCCTCGATTCCTGCCAGATCTCGGGCCACGGAACGACGAAACACCGGAAGTATCAGAATATGTCGCGGCATTAAGAAAACTCCACGAAGAACTCCGAGCAGAGATCAAGGACGCACAGATGGCTCAAGCTGAGCAAGCCAACAGTACACGACATCCGGACCCGGTCATAGAACCCGGGGATAAGGTCTGGCTCCGACGAAGGAACATCCGAACAACCTGGCCGTCGAATGAACTGGATCACAAGCAGATCAGCCCATACACCGTCCTGAAGAAAGTGGGCTTACGAGCATATAAACTGGACCTGCCGGCCACTGTCAAAATCCACCCAGTCTTCCACATCAGCCTCCTCGAACCCACAGCCAGTACCAAACCAATCCCCGGCCACCTGCAGCCACCTCCACCTCCGATTGTCATCCAAGAACAGCAAGAGTGGGAAGTAGAGAAAACCCTCGACTCCTGACGCCATAGAAACCAGATCCAGTATCGAGTCAAGTGGACTGGCTTCCACGACCCCGATCGTACCTGGTATCCAGCCCGCAATTTTGAGAATTCACCCAACCTTATCCAACAGTTCCACGAGGAATATCCGGAGAAACCCGCCCCCGAAATTTAGTAACATGTCCACTACCGCTACGGTTGACACCAACGAAGGCTGGACCTTCCCCGACGACAACAACCCTACACCCGAACTCCCTACCACAACTGAGCCTGACAACAATTGGGGTATTCCCCACACCGCACCTTCCCCACCGATGTCCGCTGTAGGACAGCCCCGTATCGACGACCACGCCTCCCTCCATTGGACTGCCTGCTACAACGACTACTGTGGTACGCACCGCCAGAGCAAGGACAACAACTACTACACCCGCCAGAGCCGCCGCCAGCACCAGACGCTCACGTGCGACTGTCCGCTTCTCCACCCCGATGAACTACTCCAAGTAACCCATGAACGGCGTCTCAACCCCATCAAAGCATGCGTGGACTGGCACCGAGGAAAGCGGGTCTGCCCCGAATGCCGGTTCCTTGTGAACATGGAAAACCACCACCTCCGCTGCAGCGCTGCAGCCCCCCGCGTTCCCCTGGCCGATATCACCCCACCAAAGGAGGCCCCCGCGGAAGAAAATCCTGACGCCGAAGCAGCCGCACCCACGGACAACCAAATCCGCCTGCTGGCGGAAATCATCACCACAGTACAGAACACAGTCATACAGGAAGCCCGCCATAACTACATCATCCAGCGCCTGCTGGCCCAGACGATGCGCAACCAACATGACGCCGACCAACGACAACTCCAGAGAATGGCCCGGACCCTGGGAGCCATCATCACTAAGCAGCAGCGAATGAACGAACAACTTCAAGCCCAGCCGCCGGCTAGCCGGCCCACCCGCATCCACCGCACCATCATCCGCCGCTGTACGCCCGCCGCCCGACCTGACCTCGCCGGAGCTTCGGTCTGGACAGGGAAGCTACTGTCACGAACCTGGCGCGACAGGCTTCTAGGCGCCGCCGCGGGCGTCGCGCTCACCCTTGCCACACTATGGCTAATCCTTGTCTCCACCGCCACGGCCACCGTCATCCAACGTGCCTAGGCGCAACATCCCCGCCCCTGCCTATATCGCGCCGCTAGCGATATTCCTCAGAACCTGGTCGCAGGCCACCCAGGGCATCCCCGCTTGTTTCCTTACTGTCTGCGTGTCTGCCTCGCTCTACTCTGTGTTATGTTTATTGCTTACCTTGTTGCTCTTGACGTTTTCTTACTGTCTGCATGTCTGCCTCGCCCTACTCTGTGTTATGTTTATTGCTTACCTTGTTGCTTCCCTACTGTTGTGTGTGTCTGCCTTGCTGGTTGCGGAAGGACGAAGGACCGAGTAGGATCGTGTGTTTCCTTGGGTGCGGTCATGACAGGAAAACTCTGTGTCAGTCTTGCGGGTGAGGCTGTGATTCCACAGTGGAGGAAACGGTATAAAGGAAGGGCGCGGTAGCTAGTCTGGAGATTCTTCCTCCACGCAATCTATTATCTCTCTCCACAGACTTACCTCTCTATCCCTGTGACTGGCACTGCGACCACCACTCCCCGAGAACAACGAGCCCATGCAAGGCGTGTGAGAAGAGCCGCAAAGAGACCACGCCGGCCGTGACGGATACCGCGAGAACAACGAGCCCACGCAAGGCATGTGAGAACAACGAACCCACGCAAGGCAGGTGAGAAGAGCCGCGAAGAGGCCACGCCGGACGTGACCGATACCGCGAGAACAACGAGCCCACGCAAGGCGTGTGACAACAATGAGTCCACAAAGAGCGTGTAAGTACGCCGGAAGTGTGAGTACACCGGAAGCGTGAGTAGGACCGCCCGCGCTACAAACCCCAGCCTACGTTGCCTGTCGAGCCCCACAGAGAAGTCGAGGCAGGATCTTGACATTGGCAGTGGCTGCCAACTCGTTTCGAAGCCAGCTTTCCGTGAAGTTTTCCTGCTTTTGGATTTGATCGTAGATGTACTGGGTTCCTTGAGCTAGGGTCATGTAGGCCCTCTCGATGTTCCGGATCCACCGGTTCGTACGGTCCAAGGCAGATCCGCTTAATTCCCACAACTGCTGGAGGTCCGCTTTGGCCTGTTCTTGTTGGTGGACCAGGGACCTGACCCACCCCGTGGGGTTCTCAATCTCCAATAGTTCGTCCGTAGATTCCATGCCATCCGTGATTTGTGGGATGTTTCGGGGTGCCTCGAGGTGCAGCATGTTGAAATTGGAGGACGTCGAAATTTTTAATATTCATCCAGGTGGTCAAAGCTATGGATTGAATAGTCGTATTCACTGAATTTATAGTCGAACAGGTCTTGGAAGGTGTATCCGTCCCAGTCCACTGTTTGATGCAGGAGCGTGTTTTCCCACCACTCGATTGTGTACCAGTTGTATGACTTGTAATCGGAGTTGTTTTCTTGCAGCGTGGGTCCGTCGACGAGAGGGTCCCAGCTGTCAAAAGTTTGGTGCCGGTGGATCCGAATCCTTGGTCGAAGTGATGAGTCATGATTGGTCCAAAAAAGTTAAAGCTTCCTTCAATGAATTCGTGTTCGAAGATCATGAAGGTAGGTAATGTGAATCAAAGGTGACTTGGGAACCAAGATTATAGTATGACACCTGGGTACACGAGTACGGAGGTAGAGATGAAGGTATGAAGTGAGGTTCGATTGATCTTTTGTATTCACAGCAGAATAATCTTAGGTTCGTCGTGTCGGGGTGTTTCGTGAGTGTGGAGTCTAAGGATGGGGAATAGGAGTTTTTCCGGTGGTGTTTCCAGCAATATAGATGTGAAGTTTCTCTCGTCACGTGATTCCTCCTTTTTATCGATACACCTGGAGTTTCAGTCTCAAGATGCGTGGCTCCTAATGGTTCTGCATGTGGGTTTTGGTTGGCCTCACCGGTCCTAGCGATAAGGGTGGAGACTACAGTCGGCGACCTTGTATTCCACTGGACGCTAGTCTTTCAGACTACGCTGGTTTCCTATCAAGGTCCTAGCAGGGTTGAGGCATCGCTCTTTCGGAGCGCGTCATCCGTCCTAGTTTGCGACTGGCACCTCTCCGGAGCTATTCTTACGTCCGTCCGTCTTGGCTGTAAGGTCCTAACTCCGGGTTCTATCTCTCGCCTAGACTCTCCCAGACCTGTCTTGTAACATCAGCCCCGCTTATAGTATATGCGATGGATTCAGTTTCTTTGAAGATGATATGACGGTTTGCCGACCGCAGCAAGAGATGGATGATGGTATATATAAATGGGTTATCAAAGAAGCAGAGGGAGTTTGGGGAAAAGCAGTAGAAGTCACACAGGAGGGAATACCGGCAGATTTTTGTGTAAATAAGTTGGATCATATCGATCACTCGGATTTCCTAATATAGTATAGCATGTGCCAAGACTGCTAGAGTACGGGTCGCAAACCAGCCACTGCCTAACAAAAGTTAACCTTTTTCAAAGGCTAATAGCACCACCACCACCACTATAAATCAGCGACGGACATCACCGTCGAAGTCTGGTGGTGTCCGGCACACAAGGGGGTAGAAGGAAACGAGCAGGCGCATGAGTGGGCAAAGCTCGCAGCAAATGAGTCGGACGCTCACAGCGTAGAGGGGTGGATCTACTCAGACCTGCCAGAGGAGCGCCCAACACCGCTCCCCAGATCCCTCGCCAACATCAAGTGGGAGATCGCCGAGAAGAAGTGGGCAGAGGCATGGAAGTGGGCTGGAGGCCGGACCTCCAAGAAGAAATACAGAATGCCAAAGGTCCAAAGGCCAGACGGCACGGTTGCGGGTAGTGCCAAGCGGCTCGCTGCTAGGTTCTACCAGCTGAAGACAGGGCACGCGCGTACTGGCGAATACCTCCACTGGGCAAAGAGCAGGCCAACAGCCCAGTGCTGGTGGTGCCTGCACCCAAGGCAGACGAGGGAGCACCTCCTGAAGGGGTGCCCGAAGTGGAGAAAACAGTAGAAGGTGCTGTGGAAGGAGGTGTGGAAGGAGACGGGAAAGGGCAGGGGGAGGCTGAAGGCTCACAAGCTCTTTGCCGAACCAGGGACGAGCCAGGCAGTACTGGACTTTCTCTCCTCGACGGACATCGGGAAGACAGTGCCAGAGGTGGAAGAGGGCATAGAGAGTGAGGTGTCGGAGTGGGAGCTCCGGGAGCGGGCAGAGCTGGAAGCAGAGCGGAGGGTGGAGGAGCCGGACACGGAGGGCGCAGGGGAGACCGGAGGGGAACATCAGCTGTTCCTTCCCACCCCGCCGTTCATGGTGTCGGCGGAAGCGGAGTAGGGGACAGGCATGCTTTTCCTTTTTTCTTTTTCTTGTATTTTCCTTAGTGCGCGTTTATCTTTCGCGGGGGTCAGGCCGGGCGGAGGGCAGAGGGTTGCTTGCACTGTGCCGCCTTGCCCGGTTTGCGGCGGGGAAACGGACTGTACATTTGGGCTCACGCCCCTCGTCATGATCTAACTAGGTCGCATACGAGTAATGAATAAACAAAAAAAAAAAAAACCACCACTCTAAATCAATATCGGAGAACACTGAGATGTTCTACACATGCTTCTCTATGCCGTAGTGTTCTCGAAATGAATTCTTTTTTATGTTGGGTGATGGAGTAATGGTTGGCGATGGGGGTTATTTTCGAGCTCCACACCCCTGT
>Ga0307516_10004491_pt1 | contig 17170 bp, 21 predicted proteins | sample 19_EM_MG_FD_203310 | JGI IMG/M metagenome (GOLD analysis project Ga0307516, IMG submission 203310) | Populus trichocarpa ectomycorrhiza microbial communities from riparian zone in the Pacific Northwest, United States - 19_EM | ecosystem: Host-associated > Plants > Roots > Unclassified | place...
GCTGATCACCTGACGTTGCAAAAAAACTCGGTGCGCTAACCCTAAGCGGTCTAGCGCGCGCCCAGCGCGCCACGACCTATAGTGCTGGCGTTTATAGGGTGTACCTTATAAGTGAGATAATACGGTATTGTCTAGGCATCGCCCTCTGGTCAATGCATCCGGACGGAGGGAGGTCAGACAGACAGATACATAAATAGAAAGAGGAAGGCAGATGGATACGTGAATGGAAGACGGTAGACAGATGGGGCATTGTGCGCACACTACATGTTACATGCAGGTTGCTGAACTGCTATCATTCATGAAGAGCGAACACCACCACCATCGCCCATGACCGCAGAGAATAACAATGAACATTAGATCCATCCGCCGTTTCACTATAAATCCCAAAAAATTTCCTTCCACCCTGTATATCTGTGTCTTCGTCCTTCACTCCGATCGTCGCTCGGCCGCAATTCCCTCCAGCAGCCACCACTCCCGACCACCCCAATCAGACCCCTCTGCACTTCCTTCTGGTGAGATGTGCTATTTCCATCGCTGGATACGTGCTCACATCACTAGGCTTCCAGGACGGCACCGATATTCTGGCATCTCCATTAAACAGTCCCGTCCCACTTCCCTCAGACAATCCGACCGTTCGGATTCCAGTACGAGATGATGCCCAGAACGGCCAACTCCACTCGCCCAGAGCAGCAGCAACACGTCGGTGAGTGGCCTTTCCCCCAGCAGCCAGCTACTAGGACGCTGGACGAGGCACCTACTACGCATTCCACGTGCCCACTCCGTCTACTACAACCGCTACCTCCGTGGCGGTACACATACTGATGCACTGTGCGCCTGGCCAGAGACTCCCGCTCCGCAGCTGACGCAGGCAGCGTTAGAGCAGCTCCATCGCCAACTGGATGCCGCGGGGGCAGCGTGTGCTGATTCCCTGTGCTGTTGGTATAGGGCTCCTGCCGCAGTTCCGTACCGGAACCGCGGCGACCAAGAGCTACAAGACTGCTCCAGTGAGAACCCCAACGCTCCTCCTTTCTACCGCCCACCAACTGTGCCCGAGGCTGACATGGGCGTCTCCTCGAAGAGTGCCACCTTCGGCATATTTAGGCGGCAGACCACCGACAAGCTTTCTTGACCCCAAGCCCGATGCCGTCTCTTGTGACTGAGAAATCGGTCTCTAACGATCGACTCGCCGACTCCGCGATAACTGTGTGCATGCGATCACAACGACTTAGTCTCTTATCGATTTCCTGACATCTACATTTCCCCCGATGTTTACCTGTCCATGTGTTATCTTTCCGCGCCGGCTACCATGTTTTCCTCCGTTATTTGATTGTTTCTACAGTGTCCATTGTTGTCAGCGGTACCCGTGTGGCTTTTTCTCCGTTAAACGTTGCGACCTGATGAATGAGACAATGCGCGAGGGGAACTTGCACATACCGTGTGCAAGCACTGGAGGAGCAGCCGTGCCCACGAGGAGGCGAAGGAAAGAAAGACTATCTAAATGGGCGGCTGATTGAAGGTATGGCAGTAGAGCTGTAATTGGATCCGTGCGAGAATCATGATGCTCTCCCTGGTTTTGGCAGACGTCTCGAAATCATTTTTTTTCTTGGGGGGGGGGGGTTTATTCATTATCTGCTCACATGCAACCTAGATAGATCATGGCGGGGTAGATATGTACAAAGCCTGTTTCCCGTCCGCAGTCCGTGGATGGCGGCACGTCGCAAGCTCCCCTTTGCCCCTTTAATTGCTCTCCGCCCGAGCCTGCGAAACCATGCCTAGCCACGACACTAGCCACACACCTTTCTGGGCCCCATTAGGCTAGTCAAGCCGGGCTGCTGCAGACCAGTAAGTGACTTTTACCCGATATCACAATTTTCTTGCAGATATGCAAACACACAGCCGTACTGCCAGTCGAGATGTGCCGTAACCGTCTCCGCCAGTAGCATGGGACCACGGCCGGGCGTCTGCAAGTTGAGCAGCTGCAGTACATAGTGACAGCATCGAGACCAACACACCCAGCTGGATCTCGCGTTCTATGAAGCAGCCCGGTGCTTGACTTGCGGTGTCGAACGCCTGCCTGCGCCTGCTTCTTACAGCCTCCCAACAACCACCCCCACCACTCCGCCACCAACTCGCCACCCACCGCCACACCCTCTCTAACAACACCTAACCATGTCAGAAACCGTATTCCTTTTTTGTTTATTCATTGTTCGCATGCGGCCTATGTAGATCATGGCGAGTAATATGTTACTTTTCAAATCGTGGAGGTTGATGCGTTACTCTAATAATCAATTAATAATAGCGAGCTTGCGACACTATTATTAATTAGATTATAAAGATAATCGCTCCCATCTTGAGTTTCATGAAAATAAACCCCGGCCCGAGGGGGGGGGTAGCGTCCATTTCCCGCCCGCAGTCCGCGCAAGGCGGATCAGAAACCGTATCATATGTGGCCGGACACTTGTGCGAGGTAGTTCGCCAGGGATGAGAGCGCCGCAAGCGACCCCCAACTCCAGCCATTACTCCAGATGGCAACCAAAGAAATTGAAGGACATTTCTGCTAACTTGGATTTTAAAAAGGATCCATGGGGGGGAGGGGGGGGGGGGAGGCACTATAGCGGGTTGAATTTGTCTGTCATTGTGAGAGAGGGTATGCTTGATCAAGCGAAACGCCACCGCTGACCAAAAACGGCAAGCCCGAGTGATAGCACATGCAATCGAACATCAATCTATCTACACTATGTAACACCTTGTCTGTAGGGATGACGGTGAGACTTGTACCGCTTCTCCGCATATTCTCGCTGCTTCCCATCCAACCCATCCATATAGACCATCAACCACCTCTTTACGGTCTGCAAAACGTCGACGTCGTATTGTTCTCAACTCCACTGATTCCATAGCTGCAAATACTATGTTCTCTAACTCCGTAAAGGAGTATTTACAGTTCTCTCGTGTATAGGTAGCACTTCAAAGCCGCCCAATAGTATTTAATGTAATTAAGTTCACAATGAAACTTGGGATAAAAGATAGCTTCGTGACTGGCTTTAAGGGTGATGGTGAGCATAGACTTTTCCTTCAAAGTAACTATGGGAAATATGTCCGCCGTAACTGGTTCTCTCTCTTCTTGCCATCTCTCGCATAAGCTGCTACACCTTGGCTAGCAATCTTTCTTTTGCTGGAGCATGGCATCGCGAAGGAGGGTGCTAGGTGAATAAAGTTCGACTTGATGCAGTGCAACGGCTGTGGGGATATGTGTGGGGCTGTTGAGTGCGTGTGGATGAAAATTCTTACGGCGCACTAAGGGTTTAAGCGTAGTCACAATATAGCACTCGGTTTTTTGGCGCTGGTAGGCCATTTGTATTTTTGCCAAGACTGCCAAGACGCTACCTTGTCCAAGTATCCGGCACCAATCGCCTTGTTTTCCTCGATTTAGAAGCCCTAGGGTACATTCCTGCAGGGGCATACGTGACGCACAGACTCTAGACATCCTGCTGAGGGCAGCGTCCGCAGCGTTCGGAATTCCTCCTACACCACCCAGCCAGATTAGGTCATCAGAAATCCCGGCCCGAACTGGACCGTCCCAATAGCCCGCGGGCAGCCCGCGGGCCGGCCGGACTATTGAGACCCCTGCGCTCCGAGTCGTAGGGCTCCTGGTTGTAGCCTATGTGGGTTTGATGCCCAGCCAGGTCTGGCCCCTCTTCCACACCTCCACGTACCCTGCCGCACCGCTTTGAGCGGTGACCCGTGGTGAACATGGTGAGTCCCGGTCGATCCTTCTCTGCCTCCGCCTTTACCTCGGCCTCCTCCTCTTGTAGCAGCTCCGTGTCGAGGGTTTCCGGCTCCTCTAACAAAACTGTGCTTTCTGTCCTTCCGGCGTAGGCGAGGGCGTTCGTGAGCCTCCGCCCAATCGCAGTCGGGGCACCGACGATCTCCCGCGCCTGGTCTCCCTGTGGCAGGCTCAGTAGCCGTAGCCCAAACCGCCGCTGCCTATCCTCCAGCTGCGCTGTCGCTGCCCGGAGTCCTGACTCCATCGAGAGGGCTCCCAGGTTGGTTGTCCGGAAGCAGCCCGTTGTTGCCCGTTTCCTGGTTGACCAGCAGCTGAAACTTGTCCACCCGGCCAATGGTGCCCCGGACGTGGTCCCCCTTCCACCACAGCTCCGACCCGAACATGGCGACTGACTGAATGCATGCCGTCATGGCCTTCCTGCAGTTGGCTGGCAACAGCCCCATCTGCCCTGCGAGTCAGTGAAGCCTTGCCATCGCCCCCCTCCGTTCCCCAGCCCAAGAGGAGGAAGCCGAGGCAAAAGCGGAGGTAGAGAAGACCCGACCGGGGCTAACCATGTTCACGGATGGGTCAAAACTGGACAGTGGGGCCACCGGATACTCGGTGGTGTGGAAGAGGGGCCTGACCTGGGTGGGCGTCAAAGTGCACATGGGCAGCAACCAAGAGGCCTATGATGCAGAGTGCGCCGCCCTGGCCCACGCGCTGGAAGTGGTAGCGCGAAGGAACACGGCCCCGGAACGGGTCACCATCTTCTCGGATGCACAGGCAGCCATCAGGATGGCGTCGGACGAACCTGGCCCGGGCCAATGGTACGCCATCCAGGCGCAGAAGCACATTGCCACGCTGCGCAGGGCCAGGCCAGGCATCATGATAGAAATCCGGTGGTGCCCAGCCCACAAGGAGTCGCCGGCAACGAGAAGGCCGACGAGTGGGCATAGACCGCAGCAGGGGAGCCGAGCACCCGCGGGGTGGAGCGGCCAAGCTCCCTAGGCCGGACAGAAGCACGGGTGGCACCCCTCCCACAATCTCTCGCCAACCTCAAGCGGGGAATCTCGGAGAAGAAGTGGGCGGAGGTACGACAATGGGCGGGGGGCCGAACCTCCAAGAAGAAGTACCAGCTGCCAAAGTGCCAGCGGCCCGATGGCACGGTAGCTGGGAGCACCAAGAGGCTCGCCTCGCGGTTCTACCAGCTCAAGACGGGGCACTGCCTGACCGGGCAGTACCTCAACTGGACGAAGAGCCGACCCACCCCGCAATGCTGGTGGTGCCGGTACCGAACGCAGACCCGGGATCACCTCTTCAAGGAGTGCCCAAAGTGGAAGCCGCAGCAGAAGATCCTATGGGCGGAGATGAAGGAGACGGGGAAGTGGAAGGACCGGTGGAGGGTGCGGGACCTGCTGGCCGACCGGAGGTGCAGCCGGGCGGTGCTGGACTTCCTCTCAACCACGGACGTGGGCAGGCGGGTCCCCGGGGTGGAGGAGGATGACGCCGTGAGCGCGGTATCGGAGCTGGAGGTGCTGGAGTGGATGGAGGAGCAGGGGGCGGTGGCCGAGGAGCCGGGCGCTGGGGGGGAACCGCCGTTGTTCCTGCCTACACCCGACTTCATGGCGTCAGGGCCGGTGTAGGCGGCGTTCTTTCCTTTGCCCTGTTCTTTTGTAATCTCCTTGGTGCGCACGACTCGTTCTTTGGACAGGCCTGGGCGGAGGGCAAAGGGGCGCTTGCAACGAGCCGCCACTGCGCGGACAGCGGACAGGAAACGGACTGTACATATCCTCGCCATGATCTCCATAGGTCGCACGCGAGTAATGAATAAACAAAAAAAGTCCGTTCCCCAGCCGGACAGCGTGATGGGTAGTTGTAGTTGTAGTTCACAGGGGTTGCGGAGCTTCTTTATTGAGACAAATAGCCGGTCTTAAAAAGAGTATTAATACAGCATCTAGTGACTTTAGCCTAATATCACGGATTTTTTGTGTTACAGAATAATACAAAAGCGAGTGATAATACATGATGCACGCGTTAGAACAGATACGCGCACCTCAAACCGAGCGCAGACAAGAACAGATAGCAGCGCATGAGATGGGGAAGAAGTTCGTTACTCTTAGTATTCTATTGGTCTTCGGCACTGATTTCTTCATGAATAATTCTCTCTTCCCCCACTTAACGCTTAATTTGTGAGTGATATTTACAACACTTGAGTGCTTAGGCGGGTCACTCTACAGACAGAGGACCCGCTTCCAGACGCTTAGGGTCAAGGTGTGCCAGCATCGGGGCGGAGGTGAATCGACTCTTGAGCTCAGTGGACGGGCAACTCGCGATAAAGCGACGGTAGCAATTAGCAAAGCCCAGAAACTGCTGAACCTCCACCAAGGACGTAGGGGACTTCCATTTTAGAATCCCCTTCACTTTCCCCTTGGACACCATGATCCCATTCCTTCCGATCATATATCCGAGAAATTCCACCTCTTCCTGCCGCTACGAACTCTTCTTCGCTGACACTACCAGCCTGTTCGCCCTCAACCTCTGAAGGACCTCCTTGAAAATCTCGTAGCACTCTTCTCTTGTCTTAGCGTAAATCAAGAGATCGTCAATGTGGGCGAGGGGGCCCGGGTCAATCGTGTCGCGGGGGATGTGATTGACCATGTCCTGGAGGGTGGCGGGAGCGTTGAGCGACCCGAACGGCATGACCAGGAATTCGTACAGGCCGTACCAGTTCGGAAGGCGGTTTTCCATTCATCACCCTCCCTGACCTGAACAAGATGGTATCTGTTCTTCAGGCCGATCTTCGTGAAGAACTACGTGCCTTGAATGCGGTCTTGCAGTTCCGACATGAGAGGAAGCGGATATCGGTTGGGGACGGCGACTCGGTCGACGCCGCGGTAGTCGACACACAACCGAAGTCCGCGGCCCTGAGGTTTCGGACGAAAAGGATTGGAGATCCGGCGCTCGAAGTTGATCGTCGAATTTGTTGGAGATAATTCTCGCCGCTCCGGCACGGCATGCGGACAGAGGATTAGGCGACCCCATAGGAGTGACGCCGTAGCAACACCGTGGCAACGGGGTGCCAGATTGTGATTAGCGTTGTGTAACGGCTAGGCGTTCTGTACTTACTTAGGGCCTGTTCATTTCGAGCGTATGTTCTGTAGCGTATGTGCCAAGCGTATTTCACAACATACGCTCCCTAGCGCGTATATTTCCGTGCCCAGACCTCTGAACTACGCCACACCCACTACTAGGTTGGAAACCGTGCGACAGCTCTCAGTGGTCAGGACAAGAGTGAGCGTGCGGTGGAAGTTGTACTTGAGGAGTATGGAACCCTCCTGGTACCGAAGAAGCTGCGCCTTCTACAGCTCCTTGAGAACAATATGAAAGCTACACACTTTCTAAGAATGGGTCCTGGAGAGCTTCATGATAGCTGGGTGGACTTTCAGTTGGGTGAGGAGAGTGTGGATTCGGAGTAGGAGGATGTTCTGTATTTTTTTTATCTTCTCTGCCTTTCTAGATACAAGTCGTAATCACGCCACATGTCTTCTGCTATTCTTTCCCTCAATTGACTCATTTGTTTTGCTCCATCAATGTCTGTCCTATCGGACCTCTCCCCAAGTGGTTCATTTCCAACCGAATCTATTCCTTCACTCTGCTGGGAGCCGTCTTCATTCTCTACATCTGTCCATTTCCTCTTCCGCGTATTATCTTCTATCCCATCACTGTTCAACCGTATGAAATTGTGCAATGCCGTCAGCGCAAAGACAAGCTTCACTTGAGTGGAGAAATGGTATTTGGGAGGAGTTCGTAAGATGCGAAAGCGTCGTTTCAAGATTCCGAAGATGCGTTCGATTATGTTTCGGAGCTGTGCATAGCGTAGATTGAATAATTCTTCCTTATTCTCGGGTTTCTGTTGGGATTGATACTGCTCCTTCAGATGATAACGGATACCACGGTATGGAGGAAGAAAGCCTGCTCGTATGCCATAGCCCGCATCGACTAGGTAGTAGCAACCAGGTGGAGGTGTTCGGAGGTCAGCAGCCAATGCTGCTTGAAGAACACGTGTATCGTGTGATGCCCTTCCCACCCTGGTAGCACGTAGCAGAACAACTCATCAAATGTACATATCCCCAGCACATTTTGACTGATCTCTCCTTACGGCTGCGGAAACGTACTGCATCGGACTCGGCAATGTGCGCGCGAATGTGGGTACCGTCTGCTGCGCCAATGCATCCTTTGAAGTATGGAAACATCTTTGGATCTTTGCGAATGCGTAAGGGAATAGTATCGCCGTTGGGTTGCGTGACAATCGTAGGATAGAGCATCGTAATCGCGTCGAGGACTTTGTTGAACACACGGCTGATTGTCGCACCACTTCGCTGAAAACGTTCCTGTGCCATTCGATTTGATGCGTTCTCGCCAACTATCTTGAGGAATATAGCAAGCTGCTCCTCTACCAATATGTGCCGTGTTGGATGCAGGTAGTCGTGCTCGATACACCAATCGCGTAGGGTAAAAAACGTAGGAAGTGGCATTCGGAGAACATCAAAAATACGCGTGGGATTTTCGGAAGATAGAAGTTCCTTGACATACTGGCTGCCGGTCAAAACTGATACATGGGATGGAGTCCTGTCATGCCAAAGAGAAGCTTCGTGTTGGGCAACAAGTACAGCAATGTTGAGTAGTATTTGTGGGGTGAGCAACGGAACAGAATTGTCGGGCATTGTAATGATTGACTGCCAGGCGGTGTAGAAAAAATTCGGGTCACGACTGGTGGGGAGACTCCCCCCTTTTTTTTGTGGCTCAGTGAATACTTGTATGTGGCTCAGCCTAGGTTTACGTATTTTCAAAATACGCGTTGAGCCGAACGCTTACCGAGTCACCGTATGTCTGATATACCGTATGTCAGATTTGTGTGGTAGAAAAAAAATATACGCTGAAATGAACAGGCCCTTAGTTCTTTATATACTTAGATATTAGTAAGAAATCGTGAGGCGTTTTCTTGAATTGATCTATCTCGACCCAACTCACCACCATCTCGACTCAATAGACTGCTAAGCTCTAACATCTCCTCACCCCGCCGTGAACACTCTCTCACTCTCTGATTTGGTGCTGATCTGGTGATTTCTAAACAGAATTTTCCTGTCCTCAGCATCTCCTTCAGTCACTCTCGGAGGGTTTCCAATTCCACCTCCGAAAGCGGGTAAAAAAAATTTCCTTCCTTGAGAGCGATCGCGTGGTCGTAACCGGTGTGCTCTAGGAGAGCGTCGGCAGCTTCCTTTCCCATGATATCCAGGAACTGCCTAAACTCTTCCGGCACCAGCTCCAAAGGGTCTTGTGTCACGCCAGTCTCCACTGCCTACACGTATCCGATAATCTTGGCCTCGGGGTTGGTGGGAATAGACCGGTCGAGGCTCAGAGGGAACTCCGTAACTGCTGATTTGGTGCAGTTCTCCAAGCAGTGAGGGCTGCTGAAGCGGAGTTCCGGCGAATCCCAAGCACCCTGGGGGGCGTGCTTGGCAATCCACCAAGAGGGGAGGAACACGTCCACGCCGGGTTCGAGGGGGGTAACCTCGAAAACTTCCCGGGTGTGGTACTTTCGGTGTTGTAGGGGCACGGATTTGGTGTACTGTTCCCCGGCTCCTTCCACGACATCGCCAGTGAAATTTCGGATGTCGATTCGCGGTTCGTGCATCAAGGAAAAGGTCAAGGACGAGGTTATGGTCGAGGTTATGAACAAGGTCAAGAACGAGATGGATGTTGGAACTTGGAACCAGTCGGATCGGCAACAAGATTATTCCGAATGAAGGATGTGCAAATTCTTCGACATCGAATGCTACTATTGCACGGAAACTGGTCGGCACGCAAGCCATGGAACCGGTCGGCACCCGCAAACCGGCTGGCGCGCAAGTCATGAAAGAACCGGTCGGCGCTCGGAAACCAGTCGGCACGCAAGATTCTATCGATGACATCGACAGGCCACGGTCACTAGCAGAAGGCTGTGAGCGATTCTGAGAGGACCCACGAGCAGAAGAAAGGCTATGAGCGATTCCAAGGCGACTCGTGAGCGATCCAAAGGGGACTCATAAGCAGAAGGCTGTGAGCAATCCCAAGCGGACTCCTGAGCAGAAGAAAGCTATGAGTGATCCTGTGAGAACTCGTGAGCAAGATATAAGTAAATGGATAGACGTAAATGGTTTAGAATTACACACACATGTGGGTGTTTGGCATCGCAAGAGGTATGTCATCTACTAAGCTTTATAGCTCGGAGAGTGGAAAATCCGCTATTTGGAAATCATAACCGTCTTTTCTAAACCCGGAGGTCGAAGCGGAAGCCTATTAGACGGCGTTCTATCATGCCAACGATATCCATCGTACCGACACCAGTGAACTAGCAAGCACTACATTCTATGTCGCGATAAAGCCCTATACGTCTATTGATTTCCACCGGCCGATTGCCGATCAGAATCTCTACGTACGAGGTGATGGAGTATTATAGTGGCTGTGCGTTGACGATATATCTAATCTAGGTCCGGCGGAGCGGTTCTTAGGCATAAATATTACTCGACCATTCGATGCCTCAATTGCCTTTAGCCAGCAAACGGAACTTCGGACAGACTTGGGTTGGTCTTTCCTAAAAGATTGTCATCGGAAAATATTGGAAGATTGTCATTGGGTGATATTGGAAGATTTTCATTGGAAGATTTTCATCGGAAGCAAGGTAGGAAGTTATCGTGGAAAATCAACATTGGGAGCAGAAACCAATGTCTTACTTGGCTACACCGATTCGGACTTTGCAGGCGACAGAGAAGATAAAAAAAAAATCTCAAGGTGGAAATATCTTTTACGCATGCGGCGGACAGATAGACTGAAAATCGAAGAAACAGCGTCTTGCAATATCGGCCACCGAAGCGGAATACGTTGCCTGTTCTGAAGCTACATGCAAGGCCTAATGCCTTATCCAGCTCCACAAAGATGCTACTGGCGAACTTGTTACGCCATCAATATACTGCGATAGTGATGGCGCGTTGAAAAACATCTGGTCGGGCATTTCAAGTGCAAAGACGAAGCACATCGATATTAGATTTCACGATAGTCGAAAGCTTCATGCTCAACGCTCTTGCACCGGAACGTCATCGGCGTCTTGTTGAGGGAGTGGGGTTGGGCGGAAGTTTGGGGACAGGGGATTGAGCGAACGTTGAAGACTGCTGTACATCGGAACCGCAGCGATTTGGTACTCGTTTTCCCAGCAGCTTTTCTACTACTGGGTTTTACTGCGTAGGTTTTAATGAGGCTAACAGGGAATTTGATTTTTTGTTCCCTTGGGCTTACTGGCGTTCGGAAAACGCAGTAAGGGGGGGAAGTGTTGTCGTGCATGCTTAGTCAGAGCACGCGACGTGCTTCACGTATATCTAGAGCAGTGGCATCAGTCCTAGAATAGAAAACCATCTCTTCTCACATCAACAGTCAGCCCGATTTAGCCACGAACCGAGTGATAATCCGTGAAGCCATCGTCGCTGCCACTGTCGCCACAAGCTCACTGCTGATCACGGCTGGTCACCCGTATACATCAAACCTTCCCGTCAACACCTACCATCACTACTACCACCAAGGCGAAGAAAGTGGTAGGAGCGGACTCCAAGCTCGGAGGAAGGCTACGGGGGGCATTGGGATACGCAAACAGAGTGGAAAGGATCGTAATGCCAGCGAAACCCAGTGGGCTAGGGGCAGAATTGATTGTGGAAGAGAGAGAGGCAGCCAAGAGAGTAGCAGAGCAAGAGAGAGAGGGTCTGACCATCTTTGTGGACGGGTCGCGAGGGGAGTCGGAGGCGGTGGGGTATGCAGTTGTTTGGAAAAAGAAAGGGGAAGGGTAGGCGAGCATCAAGGCCCACATGGGTTTCAACCAGGAGGCCTTCGACGCGGAGTGCGCAGCACTGGAAAGAGCGCTAGAGGTGGCGGCAAGAAGAAGGCACCCCCCGGAAAGGGTCACCATCTTCTCGGACGCGCAAGCAGCGTTAGCAAGAATTGCATCGGACGAGCCAGGCCCAGGACAACAGTACGCCCTGAAAGCGAGAAAATGGGTGGCACAGCTCAGAAAGACGAGACCGGGTAGCAGGATCGAACTGCGATGGTGCCCTGCACACGAAGGCGTGGAAGGAAACGAGAAGGCAGACAAGGAGGCGAAGTTGGCAGCAGAAGAACCAGAAGGGCGGGGGATCGAGTGGCTAGGCCACACGGACCGCTATGGAAGAAGGGGCATGCCACTCCCAAGGTCCATAGCCAACATCAGACGAGCGGTGGCGGAAAGGAAGTGGGCCGAGGCACGGAGCTGGTCGGAGAAGCGGATAAAGAGGAGGAAGTACAAGATGCCGGAGAAGATGAGGCAGCAGGCAGTGGTGGCGCGAGCCCCCAAAAGACTGGCAGAGCGGTTCCACCAGCTCAGGACAGGGCACTGCCGCACAGGGCAATACCTGGAATGGACGAAGAACTCGGATACGGCGGCCTATGGGTGGTGCCAGTACAAGACACAGGCCCGGGAACACCTGCTCAAGCATTGCAAGAAGTGGAAGATGCAGCAGAGGACGCTGTGGGCAGAAGTTCGAAAGGCAACGGGAAGGGGCAAGGACCGCTTCACGGTCCAGGACCTGATGGCAGACGAGCGATGCACCGGAGCAGTCCTAGACTTCCTACGCACCACGAAGGTGGGAAGCAGGGTGGGACCGCGCGCAGTACCACCTAAGCCGGGTGAAGATGGAAAGTAGCGGGGGAAGGAGCAGAGGAAATGGAGGCGGGCGGGCGGGCGTGAACTTCTCTCCTATGTCTTTTCGATTTTGTCGTCTTTCGCTGTCTTTCCTTCCTCCTTTCTCTTCGAGCCATTCGCTGTCTTTCCGTCTGTCGTTCTTTCTTTTCTAGTGGGATAGGCCGGGCGGGGGCAGGGGGAGTTGCCGCGAGCCGCTGGCGGACTGATCGAGGTCGCAGCGGACGGTGAACAGGATAGGACTGTATATAATATCGTCATGATCCAATAGGGTCGCACACGATTAATGAATCATCGTCACCATCATCACTACTACCACCAGTAGTCTCGTCGTTACCGGCACTGAGCTACCCAGTTGTGATGCCATTACCTTAACTCGGCAGCTACCGGCCCCGCTGAAACTAGGAGCGCAATTGCAGAGCGGCCCAGATGAAAAGCAAATTGACGTCGCAGCTACTAGTTGTTCCTGACTGTGCACCTACAGATACTTGACCGCAACTCCACAGGGCATCACGCACTCTAAGTGGCGCAAGGCACACCCCCGAGGAGCGCTGCTGTTCTCTAACAGAATATGGGGGTTCCGAAGCTGAGATCGGCTGTCTATATAGTCACTTCATGCCACCTAATTCTTATCATCACCGCCTTCGCCTGCTCAACAGAATGTTTCCGGTATGGTTGCCCTTTTCAAAGATGCGTCTCATTGGAAGACGCAACTCTTTCAGTTGAAAAATGCTATTCTACCCGTTGCAGAGTTCAATGACATCTCGCCATCGGTCAGTAACATTTTATAGTAGATATAGGTACCGAAGCAAATAGGTACAGCAGAGAGGAGCCGTCGAGCCGATGAGCGAACACCGTCCGAACAAGAGCTGAGAATCTACCAGCACCGAACCACAAGCCGAAGGGAATTACGGCATGTATCCGGTCAGAGGCCATGTTCGGACCCGAACTGTGGTGGAAGTGGTCCGGCCCGAGGCACCATCGGCCAAGCGAACGAGCTACAGCTGCTGGTCAACCGGAAGCGTGAGCGACAACAGGCTGCTTCTGGATAACCAACCCTAGCGCCTTGTCGATGGAGTCAGGACTCACAGCAGCGGCGGCACAGCTGGAAAACAGGCAGCGGCGGTTCGGGCTTCGGCTACTCAGCCTGCCGCAGGGAGATCAGGCAAGGGAGATAGTGGGTGCACCGACAGCCACCGGCCGAAGACTCGTGAATGCCCTGGCATACGCTGGCAAGATGGAGAGAACAGTTTTGCTAGAGGAACCGGAGACCCTGATGCGGAGCTGCTGCAGGAGGAGGAGGAGGAGGAAGTCAAAGCTGAGGCAGAGAAGGATCGACTGGGACTCACCATATTTACGGACGGGCCACGACTTGATGGTGGTACGACGAGATACGCGGTGGTATGGAAGAGGGGCCAGAACTGGGTGGGCACCAAAACCCACATGCATGGGGTACATCCAGGAGGCCTATGACGCGGAGTGCGCCGCCCTTGCAAGAGCGCTGGAGTCGGCATCCCGAAGACCGACGTCCCCGGAACGGATCACGATCTTCACGGATGCACAGGCAGCCATCAGACGGATGGCTTCGGCGGAGCCTGGCCCTGGCCAGCAGTACGTGCTCCAGGCGAGAAAGCACATCGCCACGCTGCGGAGGGCGAGGCCAGGCGTCATCATCGAGATCCGATGGTGCCCGACACACAGGGGAGTCACCGGCAATGAGAAGGCCGAAGAATGGGCAAAACTCGCGGCAGAGGAGCCAGGCGCCCGCGGGGTGGGATGGCTGAGCTACCTCGACCGGGCCGAGGCACGCGCAATTCCTCTCTCAAGATCTCTTGCACACCTCAAGCGGGAGATCTCCAAGAAGTGGGCAGAGGTGCGCCAGTGAGCTGGAGGCCGGACCTCCAAGACGAAATACAGGATGCCGAAAAGCCAGAGGCCGGACGGCACGGTTGCTTGGAGCCCCAAGAGGCTCGTCTCACGGTTCTACCAGGTCAAGACAGGGCGCTACCTTACCGGGCAGTACCTCCACTGGACGAAGAACCTCCCCACCCCACAGTGCTGGTGGTGCCGGTACCAAACTCAGACCCAGGAGCATCCAATCAAGACGTGCCCTGAGTGGAAGGCACAGCAGAAGATCCTGTGGACGAAAGTATGGAAGGAGACTGGGAGGTGAAAGAGCCGGTAGAAGGTCCGGCACCTCCTGGTCGATGGGCGGTGCAGTCAGGCGGTACTGGACTTCCTCTCTGCTACGGATGTGGGAGGACTGGTTCCGGCTGATGAAGGCATGGGGAGCGAGCGCCGAGGTGTCGGAATGGGAGCTCCGGGAGCGGCGGGAGCGGGGAGAGGAGAGGAGGGCAGAGGCGGATGAGCTGGGTGCCGTGAGAGAATTGAGTGCTAGGGAGGGGCTACCGCTGTTCCTACCCACGCCTTCTTTTATGGCATCCATAGGAGATAGCTAGGGGCGGGTGCGCCTTTCCTTTCGGTTTCTTTTTGTTCTCTCCTTTGTCTTTCCCTCAAGTCTCTCCTTCCGGTTCGATTTTGCTCGCTCTCTCTTTAGTTCGGATTGCTTCCCTTCCCTTGTAAATTCCTTGGTGTGCATCACACTTTCTGGGACGGGCCTGGGCGGAGGGCAAAGGGGAGCCTGCAGCGTGCCGCCACCGCGTGGACAGCAGACGGGAAAACCGGATAAAATGTACGCCGCCATAGTCTAGATAGGCTGTATGCGAGTATGAGTAAAAAAAAAAAAGCCGTAGGGAATTCGATTAAACGAAGAACCAACAGTGCCCGCGAAAAGCTCAATCGTCGGTTGATGCGTCAATTTATCCGGCTAATTCCTATAGTTGTACGGTGGAAAAGGGATGTACAACAGTTAATTTTGACGGAAACGAGAAAATTGTGCAGCAGCACAAATTTCCAGTGAATTATGTGGTGCCATTCGGAGGAAGGAACATCGATTTGATGAAATTCAAAGCGTTCTTACCGACATTTATTTTCCTTCAAATTAATACGTGAATTTTACCGATAGTACATAGGTTTTCTCGACACTATTATCTTGCATGTCGACATTTTTCGCTTCGACACTGACAAAAGTGCTTACATCTGGCGTCCCGATCGGAAGTGCACGAGATGACAGGATCTGCGCCAGTCGAGACTGCCAAAGAAGCACCAATACGGGATAATGGATGGACGGAGGCAATTCTAAATCTTCGCGCTATCGAGGAGCAGTTACAGCAGATCGCCTTATTGTATCACGAGCTGATGGGGGGGGGATTATTGGGAAAATCATGGGCAACAGATAATCACACAACATGGATGGATAATGCGGTCGCGCCATTGGTATATTCGCGACTGGAGGAAATCTAGAAAGGCATGGGCCTTGGGAGTTGTGATCATCCGTTTTACAGAAACATAGTAGCAAGTCTCTTTGACATGTAATAGCAAGCGGAAAATTGGAGGCAGCAAAAAATTGGAGAGCACCGTGTTGTAACGAGAGGTTGACAAGCCACGAACAACAGATGCACCAGCGACGGGGTTCCGAGCATCGAGCGCACAAGCGAGGGGAAGAATGCCGAGGGCGCGAGCGGTGAGCGAGATGTTGCTGTTGAATGTGGTGGTTAGTCGACGAGGGACCGTTTGTGTGAGAGCGTTGCGTAGATAGGGATTGTGTTCGCGGATAGTGTGTTGGGTTGGGGGGAGCGTCACCGAATTCGACCAGCTATGTAGTTAGCAGCCACACCCAGCCGTTGCGCCACACTCTGGATTTAGTGTGATGGCCGCTTGAAAAGATGCCAGCAGCAGAGCGCCGCTCCGACACGCAAACAAGCCCCTCTCTTTCTCGCTGGCTCAGTGGGTGACAGCAAAGGCTGGCGACGATTGGTAGGTGGGATGATAGAGTAGATAAATGCCTGTAACTAGTAGATGGTTTCCCGTTCCTGAGCTCCCACCAGGCTGATGTAGCGATCGTGTCACGCTACGACGAGAACACGTCTGTCTCGTGTTGGGTCGCGTCCTGAGTCAGAGTCACGTGAAGCCTGCTGGCTTCAGGTACATGTGAGCAGGTTTGGAATCGATTCATGCGTTGGGCACGCTAGTCCGTTTTTGGAACGCGCCGCCACATGTGGCATCGAATTAAATTATTAAATAAAATAAAATAAAAAGTGTGAGTACGATACAGGGGCAGAACCGTTCAGGGGCTCCGTTACCATCACCATAACTCGAACTATCAATCACACGCGAAAATGTCCTCCTCCTCCACCATGATTTCGGTGCCCTCGCAGGTAGACACCTACAGAGAGATAGATGCTTTTCCGACTGGAGAAACCTGTCCAGTTAACCCAACAAGAATTCGATGAGTTCTGACCATTGGTTGACACTGTTTGGACCAAGATAGGCGGGAACACGACTCTACGGCAGGGTACAATACAAGTTCAATACTACGAATGTCGTCTACGGAAGTGCAAAAAGACCGGTACGAATGTCGCGAGAAATGAAGGCCGTGTTGTCAAACCCCGAATGACTGCAGTCCGGATCAAAGATCTCTGTCAGGTTCGGATGAAGATAACGCGCACCATTCCGAGCGGCAGTGAACCGGTGATGGTCTTCTTAGAGAGGAAGGACGATGCTGCCCATACACACAGCATCGAAGAAGC
>Ga0307516_10004492_pt1 | contig 17167 bp, 19 predicted proteins | sample 19_EM_MG_FD_203310 | JGI IMG/M metagenome (GOLD analysis project Ga0307516, IMG submission 203310) | Populus trichocarpa ectomycorrhiza microbial communities from riparian zone in the Pacific Northwest, United States - 19_EM | ecosystem: Host-associated > Plants > Roots > Unclassified | place...
AGTGAATCGGATTCTGTGAATGGGCGGCTGATGATGTCTATTTCCACGGATGGAGTTGGCTCTACCTCGATTGTAGATGTGATTGAAGCGGAGGAGGAGCAAGCGAGAGAAATCGAGGAGGCGGAGGATGAGGAAATGGACCAACCCGATGTGGCTGAGGCGGAGAATGAACCAACAACCGATCCGGTCCTTCCTTCTAGCGCACTTCCTTTTCGATCACCGTCCACCCACTCCCTTCCTCTCCCAAATCCTCCCAGACAGTCCATGCCCGCCCATCCCCAGCCAGAGTCCGACCTGCCCACCAACTGGGAACGCCGGTTCACCTCTGAAGGCCGCCCCTACTACGTCGACCACGCCACACGCACCACCACATGGGTTCACCCACGCCGCCAGGGCGCCCTCCCCGCTCGTCCCCAGCCGCCCCCCGCCCATTCCCCGACGACGACAACGACGCCGCCATCGATCAACACGCCGGCCGTAACTCCCACTTCCTCCTCCCCCTCTAGCACAACCTCGGATGCCATCCCCCTGCCCCAAGGATGGGAAGAGCGCCAGACCCCAGACGGCCGTCCCTACTTTGTCGACCACAACAGCAGGACGACCACATGGCTCGACCCTCGCCTCGCCAACGCACCGCGCTCTGTCTTCTCGTCCACTTCTACCCAGACCGCCCTCAATCTCGGTCCCCTTCCCTCTGGATGGGAGATGCGCATGACTTCGTCTGAGAGGATCTATTTCGTCGACCACAACACCCGAACAACCAGCTGGGACGATCCCCGCATGCCCTCCAACGACCCAACCGCTCCCCAGTACAAGCGGGATTACCGTAGGAAAGTTGTCTACTTCCGGAGTCAACCGGCCATGCGCGAGGTACCAGGCAAATTCGATATCAAGATCAGAAGGAGCATGGCCTTCGAAGACAGTTTCGCGGCAGTCATGAGGTCGACCCGAGAGGACATGCGCAGGAGGCTCATGATCAGGTTCGACGGCGAGGACGGCTTAGATTATGGCGGTGTATCCAGGTCTGTCCCCATCAGTCATCGCCTTCATTTTCCCATCATCCTCACACTCCTTGTCCTAGGGAATGGTTCTTCCTCCTGTCTCACGACATGTTCGACCCGTCATATGGTCTGTTCACTTATTCCACCATGGACAGCTACACCCTCCAGATCAACCCCTCCTCCTACATCAATCCAGAGCATCTCTCCTACTTCAAGTTCATTGGGCGCGTCGTCGGAATGGCCATCTTCCACCGACGCTTCCTCGACGCCTTCTTCGTTCCTTGCTTCTACAAGATCATCCTCGGTAAAAAGGTCGCCATCGCCGACCTCGAGGGTGTCGACGAGGAACTTCACAGGGGCTTGACTTGGATGCTGTACGTCTCTTCAAACCTCGATCACTTGTCTGTGCTGACCGTTCCCAATCCAGCGAGAACGACATCACCGGCGTCTTGGAGGAAACCTTCTCCGTCACCGAAGACAGGTTTGGCGAATTCATCACCGTCGACCTCAAGCCTGGCGGCTCCGACATACCAGTGACCGAAGAGAACAAGCGTGAATACGTCGATCTCGCCGTTCATTATAGGATCATCGGTCGTGTCAAGGAACAGTTCGACGCCTTCATCGACGGTTTCTTCGAGGTCATCCCCAAGAACCTCATCAGCGTCTTTGACGAGAGGGAATTGGAACTCTTGATCGGCGGAATGACCGACATCGACATGTGTGTACCCCCAACGCTGAACCTTTCCTTTCCGGCTGACATCTTTCCCAGGGACGATTGGTCCAAGTTCACAGACTACCGTGGCTATGATAAAGAAGACCAAGTCATCTCCTGGTTCTGGCAGATCCTTCGCTCTTGGCCCCCAGAACAAAAGGCCCGCCTCCTCCAGTTCACCACCGGGACCTCCAGGATACCAGTCAACGGTTTCAAGGACCTTCAAGGTTCTGACGGGCCAAGGAGGTTTACCATAGAAAAGTACGGGGACGCGACCAAGCTGCCACGAAGCCACACGTGCTTCAATAGATTGGACCTCCCACCCTACGAGGACATCAAAACCTTGGAGGACAAGTTGAGGTTGGCCATCGAGTACGTGTGACCCTCGCCTTTGTCATCCCCATATATTCTAACACCGTTGTAGGGAAACCGAAGGATTCGGACAAGAGTAAACGCTTTGATAGTGATCACCACCCTCCCCCCCTCATACTGCATTTATTTCTCCCTCTCTCTCCCTCCCACCACTGGGTCCAAGATTTCACGAAATTTTCCTTCTCTCCCCCCTACGTTAGAATCTGCCACCGCGTTAATCATCCGCCTTGCATCGATCTTCCCATACCTGCTCATCAACACGCACACATCCCCTCATTTCCGCCCCCTGTTATCCCTCACATTCGTTCCCTCAACCAGTTGCCATTCGTTGCACCCGTGCTTTCCCTCCCTAAACGTATTTTCCTGGTTTCCTTGGCTGTACGCAACGACTTATCCTCCCCCCTCCATCCCGTCACGCCCCTACCGTCCTCCCGGTATTGTAACCCTGTATTCTACTGTTTCCACAAATATCTGTTATTATATTCATATCATCGTAAATCTGTACATATCTCTCGGAATCGTGTGACGGTTACCAATAATATGAGCCACGACAGATATATTATACACTCAAAGTCATATGTGCATTGGCGCGCACGAGTGTCCCAATTTACAACCTTTCGTTCACCTTTTCTCTCAGTGCCTTTATCTGGGGAGGGTACACTCGACAGCACCCCCCAACGATGACGTCCTTCCATTCGCCCCGGCATTTTTGAACGACTTCCACGACTTCCTCCTCCCACGTTGTTACGTTCCTACCGTCTGGTCGTGGCCCTCCGTCGTTTTCCCATCGATGGGTGACGGTGTCAAAGGTATCTCCAAACCTCCCACCGTTCGGGTATACCACCAGCGTGAGCGGGATTGGGACCTTTTCCCCCTCCGACGATCTGGAGGCGATGAGGGAGGAGAGGATCGAAGGGAATTGATCGATCCTTGTGCAGTTTAGACCCAACCCTGTTGGAACGGCACCGATCTTGGAGTCCAATACGACGTTTAGGATTTCGCTTTGGTGGGGGGTTGGATTGGAGACGCCGAATAAGCTGCGAGTTTGGTGGGTCCTCTCTTCGGGACCCCATTGAGGTGAGGCCTCGCCGTCAATGGGAAAGACCAAGCTGATCCACCACCCTCGTAATTTGCTCAAGGCTTTATGAGTACCTGCGTCGAATCTTGACATTGCGATCTTGATTGCCCGGAGCTCTCGGAGGTGTGGGACCGTCTCGAACGCGATGTAGTCTATGGCGTTCCAGGTTTCTGGGTTGGACGATACGGCGCGTAGCCTCCATAGGTGGAACCGAGTCAGGGCCTCGATCGCCGTTTCCTCCTCTTCGACGCCGGAATCGGGTAAGGAGGAAGGGAACAATCGAGTGTTCCCGGTCCCGTCTTGAGTAGGTCCCTTGGGTCCAAACGGCGGGGGGTAAAACCCATCGAAATCCTGAGGAGGGGATATCGTGGACCCAAAAGGTCCCAACGACAACGCCACGAACGCTTCTCTCGTCGGAGGAGCCTGGATTATCGTCGTCGCACTCTCCGCGAGATAGGTTTTACGAGCGTCATTGGCCAGCTTCACGCATTTCTGCGTGATCTGGATTCCCTCCTCGGGAGTGTACCCAGCTTGTTCGAACGTTTCCCGTGAACATTGGTACCTACCCCCAAGTTGAGACGCGGTAAACCCTCTCCCGAGTATTTTGTTTGGATACGTACGTGGAAGTCGAGATGATCTCAGCGCCGGCTCTCAGAAAGGCGAGGTGGGCACCAAATATCACCCCTGGCCTTTCCTCTACGGGTTTCGCAGACCAGAGCGGCGTATGCGTGATGTCTTGTTTAAATGTATCCTCCAGGATAGATCCCTTGAACGCAGGTGAGACCAGGTCTCGCTCCCAGAACCGAGGCTGTTGCGCACCAGTCCGCCGTCAAGGATGATAACGTTAGACCCGTTGACCGTTTTCATCTCCGAGGATGGTGAAAGGTAAAGTTGAGGTGCAAGGAACTCTCCGATCACCGCTCCACTCCATGTCGTTTAGGGCTACATGCATATTCATACTCGCACTGCTGATGTAACAAACAAGTCGGGGATAAAACACAGGGGGACGACATGATCCCACAACAACTCCGCCATAAGATTACCACACAGCATCCTGAGTCTCGGCACCCCAGCCACTGGCCGCTCCCTGCTCTGCTGACCAGTCGGTTGGTCCAACAGCACCGGTATCGGCGGACCAATCGAGAGCACCTGTGAGAAAAAAACATCAGCGTTGGACCCGCAAACAATTTTAAAAAAAGTACTAACCACCGTCCTGAGCAACCAAGCCAGGGTCGACACCACCAACCCGGGGAGCGGGGGTGGTGTCCCAAACGGCGGGGCCAAGGACGTCCTGCGGCTCGATGCCCGGAACCTGAGCCTTTGCCTGAGCCTCCTCCTGTTGTTGCCTCTCAACTTCCTCAGGGTCACGGTAAAAGAACATGTCAACCATGACGTTCCAACCGTCGGATGTTCTGGGGATCGTTCCGCGCAGACGGAGGACTTCGCGGGCAAGGAGCCACCAGACGAGACCGACGGCATGTCGGGCTTTGTTGTTGGTGGGGATAGCAACGTCGACGAATTTCAGGGGAGCATCGGTATCGCAGAAAGCAATGACGGGGATGTTGACGTATGACGCTTCTCGGATGGCTTGGTGGTCGAACCGCGGGTCGGTAACAACGATCAAGCGGGGTTCCTTGAAGGAGCGAGTGATGTAGTTGGTGAAGTTACCGGGAGTGAAGCGGCCGGCGATCGCCTGGGCACCAGTATTGGCAGCGAATTTGAGAACAGCACGGTGGCCGTAAGTCCTTGACGAGATCACACAGACGTCGTTCGGGTTTTCGACAGCGGCGATGATACGAGCAGCAAGGACGAGTTTCTCCCAGGTCTTTCCAATGTTGATTATGTGGATGCCTAGACAGAGAGCTCAAGTCGAGGCTCCCCTCCCAGCATGAAGGCAGACGCACCATCGGCTCTTCGTTTCCAGACATAAGGTTGCATTTGCTTATCGCAGTTTTTGCCGCCAATGTGGCATTGAGCGGCCAGCAGGAGCTGTATCTCCTCGTCGGTGGCGCTCAGAACGGAGGGGAGTTTTGAAGACATCTACAGAGATGATGAAGGTCAGCATCAGGCCCACCCAAAGTCGCAACGTCGCATCCATCGGTGAAATCCAAGAATGCACGGTCCCAGAGAATACTGGCGTGCGCACCAACACGATTACGAACACTCACCGTCGGAGACTAGAGCTGGGCGTCGGGGTGCTCGTCGGTGACGATTTTGTGGATGGGGGCGACGGTGTCGATGGAGAATTTACAGTTGGGCGGCAATTTTCCCACGTTTGCAACGCCTTCCTAATCTGACAATCTGCGATCGATTTGGTGTCGTTTGGGAGACTTCGCGAACCCTCCTCGTTTGTCGATTCAACCTCGGACCTGCCGTGCACCCCCAGATGCCCGAGGCTGATCCTGAATAGTCAACATCCCGAACCATTCGGCAGTGTTGCACATCCTTCGTCTGGTGGAACGCCGTTTCGAGACTACATATTGTAGGTGGGAAAGTACATAGGCCGGGGGTGCCGGGCGAGTTCGCACCAGGAAGCTTGGATCAACAGTCTGTGCCGGGGGGTCCGTTAAGTTTTTAGGGAAGATACTGGGGCCCATGGCCCTCGCTTGACCCCGGGTGTTCTATATTCCAGTGGCCACAATCTAGGACTATTGTCGGGGTGCTGAAACCCTCCATCTCATGGACACCCATTGGGAGCTCGCGGTGACGCTGCCCGAGCCTCAGCTGGTGAATCACCTCGGGGGTGCGAGGGATGCAATTCCGAATGGAGAAACCAAGTGTAGATTAGTGGAGATAATGTTACAACCTCCCGATCTTGGGAGGGAATGGCTCTGCTTCTGTTCTAGCTGCCTCACCGGACGTCAGCAAACCGACGTGGGGCATCAAGTTATACTTGAGCGCAAATTGAACCGGCGACGATTTCCTACAAACAACGTCAGCCATCCCGTTGTGGACGATGAAGCAAGAGACGCACTTGAATGAATATCGCATATCGCGGAGTGGGTATTTCGGTGGAACGACGACGTCTATCAGCGCGTCCTCTTTGCGACGAACAATCCTATCCCACATCACGGCCTCATTATGCGTCTGTAAATTCCGCGGACGTCAGAAATCCGACGATCCAGTAATCACGGTGTATGTGCATACCCCGTCCGAGTTGTTGTACTCTGCAGTGATATAAATGAACAGTTGTTTTGTGTTCCAGTGGAACAGCGGTGTAAGATCTTGGGAGATTTTAGCCACGGAGTTTCCTGGGAGTAACCGAAGGGTGTACTAACCTGCGGTCAAGTTGAACCGCACCAGCCCGACTTCCTGAGAGCGTGAATTCACTTTGGCATCGGCACTGCGTCCCATTGTCAGTGGCTGGGTGGACTGTGTATCACAAGGTAGACGCATACACTTTGAAGTTGGAGATGACCAGTTTCCCCTTCGGATCCGCAGTGAACAAGAACGATGACAGCGCGACTGCAGCCAGCACTGCCATCAAACAAGACGACATGAAGGCGAAACCATTGTTCACTCGGGCGTATAAACTGTGCATCCCCCTTCGAGCGAGTTCAAGTGTACGTGGAGGGAGGGGAGGTCAGAGGCACGGGCACATCACGTGGCCTGACTGACGTTGACTAATTGGGGTACAGGTACCGCCCAAGTTCGCTTAATTCCCCTTGACCAGCCCCGTCATCGACATGGCCGAAACCTACGTCGCCCATAGGATTATACGGAGGTTCGCCCACTGGGGAGTGTGGGCCTTCTTCTCTAGATTTCAGGTTATCAATGGCGAGAACATGCCAGACAATGGTCCAGTCGTCATGTGGGCGCCCTCTTGATGATTTCCCGCCCCGTCAACTCATACAACGTTTGTAGCGCTGCAACACATCACAATATGATGCTCGACCCCGCTGTGCTATGTGCGCTCTCTCGACTTTTTCGACTACTTGTTGTTCAATCACCGCGTAGCTGCCTCGGTTCCCAACCAGCGCATATTGCACTACTGGAGCAAGGCAACCCTATTCGCCCACCCGATTGCGCAATACATTCTCACCAGTTCTGGTTGCATCCCGGTCGACCGCAAGAGCAAGGATCGGATGGTCCTGTTCAAGGGAACCTTTGACACGCTCCGCAATGACAAAGTAGTGGCTCTCTTCCCAGAAGGGACTAGCTACACCGAGCCGAGAATTATGCAAGTCAAGGACGGTGCTGCCTGGGCCGCTTTGGAATACGCCAAGCTTCAACGGGAGCAACCCGCTGGCACCGGATCTAAAGGGATTGTGATCGTGCCCGTGGCCATCGTGTACACTAACAAGTCTAAGTATCGTAGTGACGTGAGTTTCTGTCCATCGCAAAGAACCATTTGCGCATAACTAATCGGGATACTAGGTCTTGGTCGATTACGGAAAGCCAATCGTTGTTGACGATTACCTAGAGGAGTTCCTTTCCGAAAGTGAAGGGGCGGCTAGGTCCGCTGCGAAACGACTCACCCGCGATATTGAGAATTGGTTGATCAGGTCTACCGTCAACGCGCCTGACTGGTCCGTCCTACTTCAGCTAGGTCGGTTGAATTTTCTAACGGTGTTTGTCCAGGGACACCCTGTATTCCGCTCGGATGGCTCGTGACTTGTTATGGCCGGACGAAAAGTCCATCAACCTCAAAGATTTTGTGGAAATATCTCAAACGTATGTCCCCGACTTATTCATATCCGCCACATTTTGACACCGCGAACAGATTGGTCGACCTTCTTTCCAACCCTGATCTCACCCCCAACGCTCACAACGTGAAGCGGCGACTGTTGGAATACTACTCTCTTCTTGAATCCGCAAGATTGACGAACTCAGTCCTGTCGTCCCTACCACTCCCTCGTACATTGGATCCTAACCAGCCCGTCCCGTTGCCAAGCCGTCTATACACTGTCATGATCCTCCTCAGAGACACCCTGGCACTGACGGTTCGACTTCCGTTCTTCCTCTTCCCCGTAATCGCCCATCTTCCGGTTTACATCTTATCAAGGCTTGCGGCCCAACTTGCCGAGGACGAAGTGGAAAGTCAGGCCCAGAATAAGGTTGTCATCGGTCTTGTCCTGTCCGTCCTCTTCATCTACCCTGCCGCTTTCTTCCTTCTCTGGGCTTTCATGATGTACACCCCCCTCGGCGCCCTGATCTCAGCCGGTATTGTCTGGCTCTTGGCTGTGTACCACAACATGCTCATCCGGGGTACGTTTCCTCTTCATCTGAGCTCACTGTCCTTATGATTTGGAATGTTAGATCATTATGAACGAGCCAAACGTTTGTTTGCCGCCTGGCGAGTGCTGGTTGGTGTTTGGATTCCCAAGAAATGGGACTTGGCCGTATCCGCCCTTGGCCAATACACGACCCCTTTCATTCCCCCGGAGAACCCATGGGTTCGACCACGAACGAATTCCGACGAGCCCGCACCGTCGATGGTGCCCTCTCCCCCCAACCGGGGAAAGCACAGAAGGAAAGCCCCAAGCAGGAGGTTGATTCGTCACGTCCTTCGGGCTCGCGTGGAGGCGGTCAAGGCTCTCGTCGCGTTCATTGCCCACATCGAGAAGGGTAACCCAGAGGAGAGACGGGTCAAGTCCAGTCAGCACCTCGCTGAGTTGTATGGGAATGGTCAGGAAGGTTGGAGGAACGGCAGAGAGATCGTTTCGTTCTTGAGGAAGAGGGGTGCAACGATCGCTGGTCTCGAAGACAGCATTAGATTTGAAGGCGAGTGGGTCGGAGAGTCTGTGAGCAGTGATTGGGAAGGAGAGAACAGTGACAGTGTCAAGGAGGACGATGTCGTTTGGGTTCCTTCCTCCCCTTTGGTCTCAAACTCCAAGTAGGATTCTTTTTTCTTTGGCAAGGTGTATCCCCTTGGATTGCTAGTTCTTGCAAATACTCCTCATTCTCCCTGACGCGCTGAGTGGGTCCCGCGCTACATCGTTATCTTGGGACGGTCACGAGGCGGTGGTGTCACACCTCTGGTGCTGTGACAGTAGTTTATCCAAAGGACTCTGAAGCCTTCCCCAATGACGACCCCGTCCCCGTTCGCCCGCAGCAGCTTATTCGATGAAAGCCGTCTCCCAGGCGGTCGGGAACAGACCGTAAGCTCCGTTCCGACGCACACTCTATCCGTCCGAAGAACGAACGACGTGAACAGGTTTCCCACTTTCTTTTCTCTTGTTACAGATCGAGGAGATGTATAGCGTCCCAGAAAGCTTCTTGGAGATTGAAGTGAGGAACCCACAGACACACGGTACGGATTATCTCCTCTCTCGAATACGACTCTCTGCGCTCATGCCGTATGGACTTCCGATTTCGTTCTCTAGGGTTCGGTCGGAAGATGTACACTGATTACGAGGTTGTGTGCAAGACCAACATCCCTGCTTTCCAGCTGCGCCATTCCGTCGTTCGTAGGCGTTATTCCGATTTCGAAGCCTTTCGGGACATCCTTGAACGAGAGTCGACGAGGGTCAACATTCCTCCATTGCCAGGAAAGGTTTTCACGAACAGGTTCTCCGATGAGGTCATTGAGGCCAGGAGGGAGGGTTTGGAACGTTTTTTGACCGTCGTTGCTGGGCATCCCTTGCTGCAGGTACGTTCTGCCGTTCCGCGTCTATCGTTGTAATCAATCATAAGGGCGTTGCGGCTCATCTTTCACCCCACAGACCGGGAGCAAGGTTTTGGGCGCATTCATTCAGGATCCTGCTTGGGATAAGGGTGTGTGGCAGTAAATATGGTTGTCGCGGTGTTCCGGATCTGTTTTACTTTTTTCTCTCTTCCCTTCTGTTTTCCACTCTCTACTCCGACTTTCCTCCCCGCTGTTCCATGCTTTCTTGTAGTATATCACACCCAAGTTTTCCTTCCCGAACGAATTTCATTGCTCGAGGGGCTCATGTACCACAATATCTACGACGGACCTGGTGCAAAGTCTGCGTTAGCGTGCGCGATATTCCGAAGCGAAAAACTGCGCACCGCAAGTTCACAGCGTACCCGGTTTCCACATCGGTCAAGGTCAGGACGTCAACCGAGTGAACCCCTGGCGTTAACGCCAAAAAGTCCATCCGCACAGACTGGCAAGTCGACGGACGCAGGGGGCTGTGAGATTCCCGTCAAGCAGCCCATCACAGGAACTGCGAAGGGACTCACCCAACTCGGATTTTGTTCTCCAGGGGTATGATCCCCAATGTTTGGGTTCCTATCTGTCCACCCGTCCTCCTACTCGTCCTGGAATCAGGATAAGTGACCTCGAACCGTCGCATCCACGATGACTTGTTGAACACAAAGATATCCAACGTGAACTTGTCGTTAGGGAATATCAGGTCCATAGTCGAGTCCTGCCGAGACTGTTGCTTCTCGAGAGGAAGGACCCCGATGGAAACGACGATCGGTTCACCATCTTCGTCTCCAGAAACAGTACCGCCAAAGTTCTCACCGGCGCTCCCTCCGAATACTCGGGTGGTCCCTCCTCTTCGAATCTCCATGCTTGGCCCAACAGAACTCTGGGAACCGAGGATAGGATTTTGTGAGACGGGTGTGGGGACTCCAGGGGACATTGGGAACGATGGGTATGCGGGAGTAACTGGTACCGGGGAGGAGAAACTGGTGTCGTTGCCAAACGGCGGGGCGAGTGGAGGGGGAGTTCCAGAGACTGTGTAAGTCGTTGGTGTCCTGGGACGTGCTTGTTGCATGACCACAGACGGTAGAGTAAACCCACCACCACTCCCAGGCGACGTGAACTGTTGTTGATCTCGTTCATTGAGGAAGGCAGGATTCAACAACGCTGTCGAGGAACGGTAGTTGATGGGTGACTTGGGAATCCTACCGGAAGCCATAGAAGTTGCATCGATCGTATGTTGTCTGCTACCTGAAACTGCAGATAGCTTCCGGTCATCCCGGGGATGGATGGAGGCAGCAAACACCGTGGATGCAGAGTCATGGATGGGGAATGGAGACGCAGGCGTGGGCAGAGCATCCCTGTTAGCAATGTAGGTTCCATCCGAAGGGACTCCCTTGTTGATGTTTGCCCCAAGGTCGAGCACGCAATTCCACTTCGACGAGAAGGTCTGTGTCGGGTGAACCACGAGTGGGCCACGATCTTCACGAGGCTTCCCGTTTATCGTAATCGAAACCGCCCTTTGCAAGTCTCCACCCCTTTTCTTGCCGATGACGTTTACGTCGTCCGCATCGGGGGGTTGCACGAAAGTGACAGCGTAAAGGAGGTTGTACTGCTCCATGCTTGCGATTGGTAGGGGGAAGATGCTCTCACGATCTCCCCATCTGATGAGGGTCGTCTTAGCTCCTTGGCCGCTGATAAACACGTCCACGCTTTCGACGACGAACGCCATGTCAGATTCGCCAGAATTCTCGATCTCAACACAGAGTACGACCGTGCTTTCGTCATTTCCTGCTTCCCTTCGTTCGCGATCCCATGCCTCGGCGTTCTCGGCCGCCGAAACGTTGGATTCCCAGGGAACGTCGGCATCCGCTTCAGGGAAGAGAACATAGGGAACAAAGACAGTGCGCATGCGGACCTTGAACCCCGACACAGTTCTGAGGGTCTTCCTGTGCGACTTTCGTAAGATGGGAACAGCAGAACGTATTGTTGTGGCGGGTGAGGGGGCCGCCGTCGTGTCATCGTCCGCGGGAGCCGGTGGCAAAGAGAACGCTTCCCGGCGAGTGGGAGCTCCTAGCCGGGTAGAAGGCAGACTGATGTTGTCGTCTCTGAATATAGGCACTTCGAAGCGGTGTGAGCATCGCGAAGGGTGCGCCCACAACGCTGACCGACCTGAAGCGATCCCACCCAACAAGTTTACTTCCTCCAGTCCCCTTACCAGTTCCTCTGCCGGAACTTTGTCGTCGCCTGGACCTCGTATTGGTGTAAGTGGAGATGCTGGATCAAGGGAGGCACTCCCAGCCGCTGCGATCAAGTCGGCCAGACGTTGCCTTGGTCCTGTCAATAGATTTGGTTTCCCCCGTAAGGTGGCTGATACAGTCAGACACAGGAGAGGATCTTCAAAGTACATCCGAACAAAGGCTACGATGGGAATCAGGATATGCAGCGGAGGCAAACACGTGTCTATGGAGACGCACCGACATTCACGACGAGCTTGAAGATCGCAACCCAGGCCTTCTCTTTTCGCGACCACAGGAGTTGGAACGCTTCAGCGGGGTTATCTCCCCATATACCTGCTGTCAGAGGAGTGCCCTCAGACTTGACGTACTTGCGATCGGCTTCTCCAGCCGAGGGAATGGGGTGAGGTGTGGTTGGAGGAAAGATTGAACGTGGCCGTCGCGAAGGACCTAAGAGCGAAGTTGTCCTTGACGGTGGAGACGTGGTTACACCTACTTGTGGCTCCTCCACGATCGGAGTGGACGATATGTACGTGGCATCGTAAGACACTTGTATACGCGATAAGAATGCAAGTAAATGCGGTGGCGGCACCCGTCGTTCATCCGTAAAACTTGGCGTAGCAGCGCCAGCGTTGAAATCCGTAAGATGTACGGTGAGGTAGTAGTCCAACTTCTCGTCTAGTGACCTCTGGGTAAGCCGAACGTAACGGGATTCCCGGAGCACTCACCAAAGAATGCTACCGATCGCTCAACATCGGACGACCGAAGGGCGGTGAGCCAATCGTCACCCTGGGTGTCATGGTCGTAAGGGATGGCGATGGAGGCGTCGGCTAAAACGACGTCAAGCGTCGAGTTGGTGAAGGCATCTTGAAACGGAATCATGGGTTAGTTGACAGAGACCGCCCGCGATCACGATGTAAACGTCGACTGTCACGGTTATGGACAAGGGCCGACGTCTTTTCGTCTTTTACGGACCAGTTCCGTCCGCACCCTTGGTTATCTGGCGGGGGAATCCCTAAGGGCGGTCTCCCAGACAGCGTTCTAGGCGGCTTCGCTGCCAATCTAAACGGACGCTTTTCTACACAACTTGCCTGATTGTCCCTTGTCGCCTTCTTCCGCGGACTAACCCGAATACCGCTGAGGGAGGTTCCGGAAGAGGGAAAAAAATATTCGGCTCGGTGTGCCCGAACGCCATGGAACGACCCCGGGACCCTTTCCTGAACTAAGTCTGACGTGGGACTTTATTGGATTGCTGTCCTCGTGAGCCGTGTGTGCCATTGCGTCGAGAAAATCCACCCTTGACCATCATTCAGAAGAATCTAGGCATTTTTTAAGGATGCCGGCGGACAAGGAAACCATTCTCTTTGGGGAAAGGGAGAAAGTACGTTGACCGCCCCGACTTCAAATCTGATGTGCTGATGATTTAGTTTTCAGGGTACGACGAGCATTCGCAAGCTATGTAAGAACCAAGTTGTGCGCCATGGATCATTGCGATTGGAATACAGCATGCGAGGAAACTTCTCGAGTGCCTTCATCCCACCTCAGATTGGCCTAAACCCTCGAACTGACATCGACCAGACCGCGTTACTTCCCCGGTTCACTCCCTTGCAACTCGCCAACCATCTCGCTAAAATATTCCCATCGCCACTCCGCCCGGTCATTTCGCATCAGCTCGCATGATTAACCCCCCTGTTCCTCAACACGCTTACCCCCGTACTATCTTGCCGCTATGAAGCGAGGGAATTAAACAAGGTTGCCCGGGCCCAGCCTGGGCCAGCAATGCGCGTACCTTATCATTGATCGAGGTCGTCCGTCGGAGCCGGAGGGGGGCTTTCTCAACATTTGCCTGAGAAAATTTCCCTTCGGGTGTTCCGTGGCGTTCCCGGTAGCCCGTGGGGCGAACCTGGTTTCGGATCTCTTTAACCCTCACGCAACAGGGTATAAGGGTGACGTTCCAATAATCACCTTCGATCGGCCAAAACATATGGAATCCCCTTGGATCTTTCCAGCCGATGACTATTCAACGTTCAGAGTTTACGGCTTGAGACTTTAGGGTCCTTCAAACTTTCCCATCCGTCACCTCACCGCCCAGAACTGATTACGACACCGAGGGAGTGGATCGCGCGTATTACATTGGTTCGGGTGAGGGACACCAAACTGGAAACTTACGGGATCTTCCTCATCCGGGCTCTGCTCTGCTCTGTGTGGGTGTGTGCTAGCCCGAAATACCTTAATACACCGTTCGGATACATGCGGCAAACACGAGATCCCCCACGGGCTGGGGCCAATGGGCCACTCGTGATCGTTGCCTTGCAGACGGCCAGATTCCTTCGGGGTTTGTTATTTTCGTGCCGAATTCATCCTTGACATGATGGGGAATGTGTTTGGCGTGAATGGGAAAGTGCGGCCCCCGACCGCCCGGGATTGGACAATCGTTGGCGGAGCCGCCCGCGTTCCAATAGAATGGAAGGCGCCTCAACAACAGTACGCAAGTGGGGTCGCCTGAAGGAAAGGGGGGCAGGCACACAACGAAGGAGTGAAGAAGTGGTATACATGCTATTCTACCTACGAATAAGTCAGCATATAACAGTGAGGTCGTACTATTGTGCGGCGAAGAAAACATGCGAGAGAGGTGGAACATCGACGAACAACAGAAAGCAACAGATACAAGAATTCGGGTGGTCCGGAAAAGTGTTAAAGATCATCCTCTGCATCCCACCTGCTCCATTTACCTAGAGGTTTCCAGTAGTATTGTTTATACTTCATGCTCTCGCTCCTTCTACCCGCGGCGCGAGGCATCATGTTCTTGAGGAGAGCTGCCCTCTCCTGGTCAACATCCTTCTCGGGTACGTAAAAGTACCGCGGAGGCAAAGGTCTCCCGCTATCGTCCTAACCGAAAAGATGCTTGAGTGTGCGAAGAAGGTTCCGAGTATTTGAAACTGTTCCAACCTTGCCGCTGGATGGAACCGAACTAAAGAAGCCAGCCTTTGCTCCAAAGTCGAGGGTCTCCAAGAGGATTCGCTTCAGCTCTGGCTGAGCATACTCCGTCCTTAACGAGGGTCGAGTGTCCTATCGGTATGGTGATGAGATCTGAAGTGGTATGGAACAAGAAAGGAAAAAAAGGTTGGACATACCACTGCGATCTTCCGGATTGATTCTACGTCCATAGAGCTCGCGCGGGTCATTGCTAGGGCTTCGACCACGATTCCCATTAGACCCCGGTCCGTTGGCTCTGTATCAGGCGTTGTCTCGTCCATCGGTGTCAGCGAAGGCTCGGGGCAAGGGGAAGGAGATGATGAACGAGCTGACTTCTTCCCAGTCTTCCGACGCGACCCCGAAGCCGGCTGTTCTTCCAGCTTGGCATCAGCTGCAGAACCTGTCGAGTCCGTCTCCACCCTGGATTTTTTTGGGACCCGAATGTCAATTCCTCCTGTTGACCGACGTTTCACTGACGTCTTTGTGGGTTCGCAGGTGGTTTCCAAGTCAAAGTCAGACTCTGGGGTTGATTGCCTCGTTTCTTCCTCACGTATTGGTGAGGAAGAGAGGCATGTTAAGGGCGAGGAGAGGAGGGAGGGGGATGGCGATCGTGAGCTTGGCCGTGATCCAGTACGAGATGTTGGTCGCTCCGGCGTTTGTGGCATTGCCAAAGGATCAGTTGGATTGGCGGGAGATAGTGGAACGACGTCGGGAACGGTGGCGACAGGAGGCTCATCGCAGCTGCCGGGGATGTCGGTATGGAGCGAAGAGATGTCATCGTCATGGATCTTCTCAGACCCCGTTACGGGAGGGGTGGAGATCGGTGAAGCGGCCGCCTTGACAACTTCCTCGCTAAGATGAGCGGAAGGCTGGGGGTCCTCGTCAGGCGGATCTGGGATGGATGCGTCTTCAGCAAATATTTCCAATTTTGGGGATAAATCCGCGGGGCGGGTTTGTCCATTGTCGGTTGGCCTCGAATCCGGAGATGTCAACTGGGGTGGTTCGTCCTCATCCATGACATCGACCTGATTGAAAGCGGGTTATAATGAGGAGAAATGTAACCGGAGAGTGCGCGCACCTCCTCTATTTTTACCCAACGACGGTCGACCGGGTCTATTGACGAACGATCTGGGGTCATCGGGAATGCCGAGGGATCGTTTTCAGTTTCAGGAGAGATGGTTGAGACAAGGTCCGGAGCAGAACGATCAGATGCGAAGGACGAAACTCTGGGGCGCCTCCTAAGATCGAGCAGGGCAAGAATTGCTTCCTCTTCGTGTTCAGAAGATACCGAGAGACGGTGGGCTCTCTGCGGCTGATCAAACGGAACGTCCTCGGGAGGTGGGGAGTCGACAGGGACGGAAGGAAGTCTGTCATCGGGGGTGCCTGGATCCGAATAATCGTACTCAGAGGGTGCGTAGCCAAAGTCTGAACTTGGTGGAACTTCGTCGTCTGATAGGTGTGGGTCAAAGGACATTCGGCCAAATGTGGTTTTGAAGCTGGGGAGGCGATAAGCAGGGCGTGTTGAGTGGCGCACGTCTGGGGTTCTCGGTGGGCCGAAGCTTGGACTTGTGGGGGGTGAGCTGGACCATTGTGGGCGATAGGATGAGGCGGAGGGTCTTAAGGGAGTCAAAGAGGTGGATGGACGCGGCAAAGTGAGGCTATCGAGCAGACCTCGAGCAGACTGTCGTTTCGATTCAAGTCGACCCTCGTCCATTTCGAGTCGAGACCAACCACAGAATTACCAGTGAAGTGCGTGACTGTGACGCGAACCGTGACTGCGCGTGTGTCCCGTCTCCCACAGGCACGTGACCGTTCCCCTTTTGAATTTTTATTTTTCCGAGTGACAGATCTCGTAAACACGTTCCAGATGGCCGTAATGTGTTCACTGGTTCTTCGTGATCCCCCTCCTCATTTCGTGGCTTTTTGCAAGTGAGTTGGGGTCCAGCCCATGGGTCTGTGACGAGGTCCGGGCAAGATCACCGAGGAAACAAGATCAATCTCCAAAGGATTCCAGTGCCCTGCCCCCCGCACCGTCTCGCCCCGTCTCCCAGTGACCGGTCTCGGTTCCACCGGCGTCGAAGCCGTTCTGCGGTTTTCCTCCCTTCCCGTTCCTGTCCCCCACGGTCTGTCACCTGAGAGCAAGTATTTCCAAACAAGCCACCCGTCACAGTCTCCGGT
>Ga0307516_10004493_pt1 | contig 17166 bp, 19 predicted proteins | sample 19_EM_MG_FD_203310 | JGI IMG/M metagenome (GOLD analysis project Ga0307516, IMG submission 203310) | Populus trichocarpa ectomycorrhiza microbial communities from riparian zone in the Pacific Northwest, United States - 19_EM | ecosystem: Host-associated > Plants > Roots > Unclassified | place...
AGGGGGGTGGGAAATTGGATGTGGGGGCGGATGAGTGGGCGGAGGAGGTGGCCAATGAGGTGGAGATGGCGGGTGTGGCGGGCTCTGAGAGGTCGACGACTCCGACCCCCACCCCAGCGAGATGGCCGAGTGCGACCCCAGTGCCGGTCACACCGACCAAGGGTAACAAGCGGATGGCAATGGGCACGCCGAGGCCCAACAGACACACTAGGCCAGCAGTGTGCCCGATGCCCGCTGGTTTTGCGGCGGCCTTGGCACTGGAGCAGATCCTAGCAGCCATTGCTGGGGTGGAACAGAAGATGGAGGAAAAGGTGATGGCACTGGAGGCGCGGATGATGGAGGGAATGGGAGCACTGGCTGCCGATGAGAACGAAAGGGAAGCGAGGGTGGCAGCAAGGCTGATGGCGGACGCAGAGGAGAGAGAGGTGAGGCTGGCAGTAAAGCTTCTGGCCACCGAAGGGATAGAGAGGGAGATGCTGGCGAAGGCGAACTGGGACATCAAGCAGTGGACGGACCTGGCGCAGCTGATGGAGAGAAGGAGGGTGGAAATAGGGGAGATAAAGAAGGCAGTGGAGGGAATTGCAGTGCTAGCAGCAGGGGGGCCCACGCTGCATACGCGTGCTGGACCGGCTGCTGTGGAACTGGAGGCAATGGAGGGGGTGGTAGCAACCCAGCAGAAGGAGATAAAAGACGAGGTGGAGGAGTGGAGTGACATGGAAGGAGTGGAACGGGAAGGCCTCTTTGGGTCAAAGCATGCACCGGTGCCGGGAGAGCCAGTGTCCTCGATGCCTCCAGGTCCAACGACGGAGGAGAAGGAGAAGAAAGGGAAAGAGAAGGGAAAGGGCAAGGCAGTGCAGATCGCGGCACCTCCTGCCATGGGTCGCGCAGCGCGCCAATGGAAGAGGTAGGCAGCAGTCAATGCGGCAAAGACGGGAAAGCCGGAGGAGCCAGTGGTGCCCATCCAATCAATCCTGAAGCGACTGGAGACAGTGGAAGCAGAGAAGAAGGAGTGGGAGAAGAAGAGGGAGGAGGAGGTGGCAAGGAAGGAGGTGGAGAAGGCGGGGAAAAAAGAGGAGGAGAAGGTGGCAGCCGTGAAGCGATGGGAGGAAGGGAAACTGAGCCAGGAGGAGGGGGAGACATACAGCGCCGCAGCCAGGTCGATTTGGGACCTGGCAGACGACGCCAACGCCATCGAGAAGGTAGCCGCGGGGCAGAGGATTGCCCACATGGCAGGAATGCGGGCACTGGGAAGCCAGTGGGAGGAGGATTGGGCTTGCAGTCATGCGGCATCACCACAACAGCAGCGCCAGCAGCAGCAGCGCCAGCAGCAGCAACAGCCTTGCCTGCCCGAGTGGCAGCAGCAACAGCAGCCGCAGCATCAACAGCAGTAACACCAGCAGAAACAGGCGTCGCCGCGGGCGCTGCAGCAGCAGCAGCAGCAGGGTAACTGGGCGCAGAGGGCAGCGGTGGCGGTGGCCCTCCCCCAGTTGGACTTCAAGCGGGTGGGCCAGAACAGGAAGCCAGAGCGGGAGCCCACGGGGCTGGAGCCCATCAAGGGGTCGATTCCACGCGACGAGCGCGGAATTGTGTTTGAGCGAGCGGCAGGGGCGCCGCAGATCAACCCAGCGGTGGCAGCAAGCACGGCGGCGTTCGTCAACATCGCACTCAGCAAGGTGGCCCCGGCGCACATCCGGACCGAGACATTCAGAATTTCGGTGCAGGAAAGGCTGTCGACAACAGCGCGCTTTGGGGCGTCGGCGGCGATGCTCCTCCGGTTTAAGAAGGAGGTCCTGGAAGCGGCCCGTAAAGCCGACAGAGCTATCATCAACATTGTCGCGAATGAGACGTGGGCGGAGCTCAAGATCCTGGTGCCCTATGACCGGTACCGGCACCCCAACGGGCTTGCGGAGCTTAGGGAGCAGATCGAAGCGGAGAACCCAGGAGTCATGGTATCCCCCCTCTCAATGAAGTGGATGCGGGCGGTAAGCACCATCGAGCGCCACTACCAGGCTGGCCGACTCCCGAAGAACGTGGCATCGGTGATCTTCAAGGTGCCAGGCAAGGCGGCAGCCCAAAAGCTGTTGGTGGAGATGTGGGTAGCAGGCAACAAGTTCCATGCCCTTCTCTACATCCCAGACAAAGCCGACACCCTGTGTGGCGCGTGCGGGCGGTGGGGACACTCAGAGTTCCGGTGCCAGCGAGGTGTAGCAACCTGCACTATCTGTGCGGATAGCCACAGGACCGAGGAGCACTGGTGTCAGGTGGCAACATGCGGCAAGGTCGGGAAGGTCTGCCCCCACACGGAGATGAATTGCCCGAACTGTGGGGGCAGACACCTGGCCCAGGACGCCAGGTGCCAGGCAAAGCGGGCCACCATCGAGATTGCCCGGGGCAGGCGAAACGGCACAGCCCATGTGGAAACAGCGCAGCCGACGCCCCCAGCAGCAACCTGCAGCTCTGGCGGATCAGCCCGGCTGAACTGGGTCCCAGGAGGTGAGCCGGCAGAGACTTCTCCAGACTGGACAGAAGATGTAATGGAGGTAACGGCAACTGGAATGGAACCAAGTGGCACCGCTTCACCCGTAGCCATCTGATGGCGGGCTTACAGGCTTCCAAGCTGGTGGCGCTCCAGCATAACTGCGCCAGGGGGGGACAAGTATTGGAGGCGGTGTTGGAGATGGCAGTGCAGAAGGGAGCAGATCTGGTCCTGATCCAGGAACCACGCGAGGAGACAGAGAAGGACAGCACAAGGTCGCACCCTAGCTTCCGATTTATTAGAGGGAAGGAGGGCGAGGCGGCTAAGTGCTGGGTGGCAATCAACCGGGAGTCTCAGTGCCAGGTAACGGAGCTGAAGGACCTGACCCGGGACTGCGCAAACTATGCGCAGGCCCTGAAGGTCAAGCCTCTGAGCGGTGCCTCGATCATCATTGTTAACGTGTATGATCGCGGGCGGCAGGGGGGAAGTGGAGAGCGGCTAGCCCAGCAGACGAACTGGGAGGCCATCACAAGGCACAGCCAGGTGATCATCGCAGGGGACATGAATGCCCATAGCCAGATGTGGAACGGGAGGGCAACATCGAGACGGAATGCGCCATTTTGGGAGAACCTCATAAGCGACCACTCCCTGGTAGTGTGGAACTCCGAGGAGGCGACCCGGGTGGGTGGTGACAACCACTCAATCATCGACCTCACGCTCTCCTCACCTGGTGTCGAGCTCAACTGGAGTATTGACAGCGAAGAAGCGACCGGCTCAGACCATGAGGTCATTATGTGGGAAATTCTTGGAGGGACCCCAAACAGCTGAGACAGCAGCAAGGAGGTCACGGGGTGGGACATCAGTGGCTGGAGTGGGGCCGGAAAGAGCGAAGAAGAGCAGAAAGCTGCGAGGGAAAAGGAAGTGGCTGCCCAGCAATGCTACCTAAGATTGGGGAAGGAAACAGCAGCACTCGACGACACCAGCTCAGCGGAGCAGGTGGAGGAAGCAGCAGTGACGTTACGGGAGGCCATGGTAGGAACGCTCAATAGCCACGCCAGGGCAAAGAGGTGGTGCAGCAGATCAAAGCCATGGTGGACGGAAGAGCTGGCGGAGCTACGGAAGCAGCTGGGCAGGGCCAGACGACGGCCAGCAGGTATAGGGCGTGCACGGGATGCTCGACGCAACCTGCGGCGGGCCATTCGCAAGGCCAAGAAGGAATGCTGGAACAAGTTCCTCCAGGAGGCAAAGGAGAGGGAGGTGTGGACAGCAGCGAACTATACTGCACTCAGGCTCGACCGGACAGGACAGGTACTGGTAGACGGAGAGGGCAACATTGCGGAGAGTCAGGAGGAGAGGGAGGCAGCAATCCTCAAAGGGCACTTCCCGAAGGGGCCGCCGGGCACGTATGAGCCATTGGCGGGCGGGCAGGCATTTGAGCGGGTTGATGTTCACTTAGTCGGCTACCTGCTGGCCAAGGCAGCCAACACAGCAGCACCAGACGATGACAGGATATCGGTGGACATCTTGAAAGTCTTCTGGCAGTGGGACTGACAGCGGATCATGCAACTGGTACGAGCATGCATCAGGACTGGCTACCACCTGAAGATATGGAAGACGGCAAAGGGGGTAGTCATCCCGAAGCCCGGGAATCCAGATTACACCAAGGTGAGAGCATACAGAGTGATCTCACTTCTGGATGTCATCGGCAAGCTGGTGGAGCAAACAGCAGCCCATCTGATTGCCGACCACCTGGAACGCAAGCGGGCCCTCCATGAGGGTCAGTATGGGTGCCACAAGTGGCAATCCTGTGTGGATGCAGTGGCAGTCTTGATGAACTGCACCCAGCAGGTGTGGGCAGGAAAGAAGGTGGCAGGTGCACTGTTCATGGACGTCAAGTCAGCATTCAACAATGTTAGCAAAACGCACTTGGGCAAGCGCATGCAGGTACTGGGGATTGAGCCAGACCTCATCCGATGGACCAGCAGCTTCATGTCAGACCGCCAGGTGAAACTCGTTCTGGACAGCAAGACGGGCGAGGCGAATCCAGTGGATACGGGAATCCCCCAGGGGTCCCCAGTGGCGCCAATCCACTCACCACCTATCTGTCAGAAATCTTCGACGAGGTGGAGGCAGCTGTACCAGGTATCCAGGGCCTGTCCTTCGTGGACGACATAAGCTGGTGGGTGGACGGCGCAGACAGTACGGCAGTGGCAGCAAAGCTCTCGGCGGCGGCAGCGGCCGCGATTGGATGGGCGGCGGAGAACGGAGTAGCGTTCAACTCTGGCAAGACGGAGGCAGCGCTGTTCCACAAGAAACGGTCAGCACCTAGGGCAACAGTGGCAGTCGGCACCAACAGCGTCCCGTTCAACAAGGAGGCGACTAGGTGGCTAGGTATCTGGCTCGATGCCCAGCTCTCCCTAAAGGAACACCATGCCACCCGAATGAACGAAGGCAGAAAGGCTCTGACAAGACTCCGGCGGCTCACGGGGCAAATGGGACTCACACCAGCCAATTGTAGGAAGGTCTTGACAGCGTGCGTCCAGTCAGCCACCATGTTCGGTGCAGAGCTGTGGTGGAAAGGAGACCATACCACTGGCACACAAGGGCGGGCGGAGGAAATCCAGCGGCTGAACAACCAGGAAGCCCAGGCAACAACGGTGTTACACCCGAGGGTAACAAAGGGAATAAAGGTACAAGGAGAAAGGTAGCAAATGGTAAGTCACGTGACTAGAGATCCCTGATAAAAATCTCGGGGCCTCGGAAAACAGTTCGGCAAGAGCAGGTGGAGCAGAGGGTAACCTCAGCGGGTGATGGATCTTAGGCCAGCCTGCCGGGTAGACCCGACGCACTGCCGGCTCTTGTAGCTGCTGCATACGAGAACGAGATAAGGGCAGAACTAGCTTCCTGCAAGTCGCACGCCATAAGCGGTGCCCATGTTGCAAGACAGGTCTGGGAGAGTCTAGACGGGAGATAAGAACTGGAGTTAGGACCTTACGACCGAGACGAACGGACGAAAGGATAACTCCGGAGCGAGGCCAGCGGCAAACTAGGAGGGACGGCGAACCGCGAAAGAGTTATGACTGATCCTGACTACGACCTCGATACGAAGCCCGCATAGTCCGAAAGACTAGCGCCGGGGGGAATACGAGGTCGCCGACTGTTAGCCTCCACCCTTATCGCTAGAACCGGTCAGGACCAACCTCACCCATGTGCGGAGCTCTCTGGAGCCACGCGTCTTGAGACTGGGAGCTCCGACGTGTCGACAGGAAGAAAGGGAACACGTGACAAAAGAAACCGGCATATATACCGCACGAAAGAAGCTCCACCGACTACCTTCCATTCCTCATCCTCGGATACCGCACCCACGAAAACACCCCAACACGACGAACCTAAGATTATTCCGCTGTGAATAAAGAAATCGAACCTGACTCTACAATATCTTTACCTCCACCTCCATACTCGTATACCCAGGTGTCACACTATAACCTTGGTTCACAAGGTCACCTTCGATTCACACACACTACGAATGCCCTCATTCGAGCACGACCACTTTTACCTGCTCGAGCTCTCCTATATATTCGAACCCACCTCTCAATACTCACTCGACTACACATTCTCCTCGATCGACAGCGAGATTTCGAGCCACGAGAAGTGGGACGAAGAAATCGACGAACCAATACCCTCCGAAGCAATCGATTGCACCCCTGAAAACTGGTACACTCAGTACTGGTTCAACTGCGCACTTAACAATCTAAGCACTGACCTCGACGGATACGAATTCCGAGAGATCTGTGACTACACATTCTACGACGACGAAACGATCTACACGGGACACTTTCTGGATCTATATTAGAAAATGACCGAATCCAATGTCGATATGCTCTGGCTGGAGTATCCCTGGACCGCCCTGGAGGTATACAATGACACTGAAACCGATCAACCGACGATCGACCTCCCAAACCCCACTGCTTGGGTCCGACTGCTGGTTACGCAGCACTAGCAGGCTCAATGGAACCTAGAGCAGTTACATGGAATGTGCGGTGACGCCTACGATCGGGCCGACTGACGAATCGTCGCAATCGAGCGCAACTACCACCTGCTCTCGCAAGCCCTCGAGTACGTCTACAAAACGGCCGAGGCCAATACGACTGTATTCCACAAGTGGATGCAAACTGAGCTGATGCGCACCGCAAGCGCCGCTCAGAAATTCACCACCGACGTCTGGACCACCATCACCTCCCGCTATAAGGACCAGGCCGAGAAGGAGGGGCACCAGATCACCTGAATCACGCAGTTGAACGACACCGTCCAGTTTCTCCAGCTGGCGGACCGAAAATGGGCGGAGGAACAAAAGACCTGGAACACCAACTGCGAAAAATGGGCCATGAACCAGCAGGAGGAAACTGAGCGGCTGGCCAAGGAACAGTAACGGCTGTGCGTGGAGGTAAGTATCATTAAACGGGCGACCACCACGCCCACTTACCTACAGTCGGCTCTCCCAAAGGACGTCCCCCTCCCGGCTTCAAGGGAAGGAACCCCAGAAGCAGCGGCGGGAGGGGCCAGGGGAGACCCCCCAAGACGACCCCGAACAAGGTTGGTACTCCGGTCTCCCTCCCCGGAACCGGAGAACCCCACCAGGAACAAAAGCCCAGGCAACAACGATGATGACATGTATACAGTCCCGGAGAGGTGACGAAACCCGGTGGCTGGAAGGCCCTCGCAGGGAGCCACCCCACTTCAAGAAGGGCACATTGCCACCATGCTCACCCCAGAGGAAATCGCTCGACTTGTGGGGGAAGGCATCGCGGCAGCCCAGACTGACCAAAGGGCCCCGGAGGTAAGAACCAATACTTCCCGGCTCAAGCTAAAGAACCCAGAATCCTTCGACGGGAAACCCACCACGGCGTTCAACGTCTGGTGGGAATCGGTTCTTGAGTACATCGGGTTCTACCCGGAAACCCTCGACACCCAGAAAATCGCATGGGTAGGAACACTGCTGTTGGACACGGCGAAAGCCTGGCACCAGCACCGACGAAGGACAATGGCAGACCGGGACACCTGGGCCTGATATACTGCGGCGATCCGGGCCGAATTTAGGGACACCAGGGAGGCAGCGAACGCCCAGTTGAAGCTTAGCCAACTCCGCTACAAGGGCGACATCAAGGCCTACTTCACGGAATTCCAGGCCTTGAACGTATACGCTCAAGTCACCGGCGAAGGGCTAAGGGAAAAAATCGACCAGGCTATGCCCAACAACATCCTGGATATGCGCTTCGCCCATTATATGGAGGAGTTCATAGACGATGAGCACTTCCTCATGGCCACGTACAATGCCGGTCTTCACGTGGAACGAAGAAAGGCCCTGAAGGCGGCCTGCGAAGCACAGCCAGGAAGTGGGGCAGGACGAAAGGACGGCCCGGATGGGAGAAATCTGGACAATGCCCATAAGGGCAAGGAGAGCGGTGGCCCCAAGCAGGCTGGGAAGTCTGACTCGGGGGATAAGGCTGAAAAGCCAAGGAAATCATGGGCAGAAAGCCACTGGGGAAGCGGTGGCAACGCCTTCAAGGGAGTCCCACAAAACGAGATCGACTCCCACAAGAACGGCAAGGCCAATTGCTGGAGGTGTGGGCAGGACAACTACTCCACCCAGGACTGCTACGCCCGAACAACGGTCAAAGGCACGGAGCTGCCAGAAGCCCCGAAGCAGGCGAGCTCGATCCAAGGGAAAAGGAAGAGAGGGGAGGAGGCCAAGGAGGCCCCGGCCCCAAAACAAACTAAAACCGTCCATGGCAAGATCGAGGACGAGGACATACGGGAAGCCGCGGCCGTGACGCTGCAGTCAGCCTGGCAAGACGACTCGGATTTTTAGAAGGACGGGGCTCACTGCACCCTAGGTCCTTCCCAATAATTTGTGGGACGAATCGAAAACGAAAGGGTCCGGAGGAACCAAGTGCTGGAACCTCGCAGGATAGACAACAAAGAAGGCTAAACCCTAACAAAGCCTCGCCCGAAAAGTCCACGAACAAACCACAGTGCGGCAAAAGACCGATCACCACCATGATCATCTCGTGGGGCCCGACCCAACACGTGGTGCGGGTCCTACTCGACACCGGTTGCTCAGTACCTTTGATTAGCACAAGGATTACCGAGCAGCTCGACATACCCTGAATCCGCAGAAGTGAGGCAGCCCCACTACTAAACTGCTTGGGGGAAGAGGTCAAAGGGGCAGGAATCGAGTACACCGAGCCGCTCCTGCTCCAACATCGAAAGCATTATTCCCGGGAGGTGTTCGAGGTCGTACCATTGGAACCAGAAGTCGACCTCTTCCTCCCGTACTGGTGGATTGCGAAGCACCCCCCCCAAGGTGCATGGGACTCAGAAGAACTTCACTTCAGCAGCCACAACTGCCTGGAAAAATGCACACGATTTGAAACCGCAGAATTTGCTCTATCCCTGGACGAGACGGTTGCCCTGGACCCAGGAGCCAAAGTCATCGGGTATGTCTCAGCAATAACGGAGGACCCTCGGGACCAGATCCCTAAGGAGTTCAGAGGGTATCTCGGCATTATAAGCCAGGAAGCGGCAGAGGCCCTACCCGCACACCGGCCATATGATTGCAAAATCGACCTTAAGGAAGGAGAAACCGCTCCCTGGGGACCGATCTACCCCCTCTCAGAGTACGAGCTCCAGACCCTCAGGGAGTGGCTCAAGGAAATGTTAAGAACAGGCAAGATTCGGAGGTCCACCTCACCAGCAGGATCCCCAATTTTGTTTGTACCAAAGCCAAATGGGAAGGGACTCCAGCTGTGTGTCGACTACCGAGCCCTCAACCGGATAACGATTCCCAACCGATACCCCCTTCCCCTCATACAGAAACTACAGAATCGAGTTCAGGGAGCCAAATGGTTCACCAAACTAGATCTAAAAAATGGGTTTAACCTGATTCGCATTCGGGAAGGGGATGAATGGAAAACGGCCTTCCGAACTCGTTATAGGCTCTACGAGTTCCAAGTCATGCCATTCGGATTAACCAACGCTCCGTCAACCTTCCAAGACATGATGAACCACGTCTTCTCTGACATGATCGACCTGGGCCTCCTGGTTTACATGGACGATTTCTTGATCTATGCAAAAACCGAGGAGGAGCACGATCAACGAGTTAAGGAAGTGTTGAAAAGGCTGCACGAAAACCGACTGGCAGTCTCACCAGACAAGTGCGTCTGGAAAACCCAGGAAGTGGAATTCCTAGGATACGTCATCAGGCAGAATGAGATCAAAATGGCAAAAGGAAAAGTGGAAGCAGTGCTGGAATGGAAAACTCCAGCATCGCTAACAGAAGTACAGTCCTTTTTGGGATTTGCCAATTTCTACCGACGCTTGATAAAAGACTACTCCCGAGTTGCCAGACCCCTAACGGAGCTGACGAAAGGAGGAAAGAAGGATTGGGAATGGAACCCACAGGTGGAAGAAGCCTTTTGGAAGCTGAAGCAACGGTTCACAATGGCACCGATACTGGCCCACATCGACGCCACCAAACCTGTGATCATCGAAACAGACGCCTCCGACTTCGCCATCGGCACCATCCTGTCGCAAAGAGATGAGGAAGGAAGACTACACCCGGTTGCCTTCCACTCCCGAAAGTTCCAGCCGGTGGAAATCAACTATGAAATCCATGACAAGGAACTTCTGGCAATCGTCGATGCCTTCAAACACTGGCGCCGGTACTGCGAAGGAGCAACGAACCAGGTCCAGGTGTTCAGCGACCACCAGAACCTCGAGTACTTTACAACCACGAAGATACTCAACCGACGCCAGGCACGGTGGGTACAAGAATTGGCCGGTATCGACTTCCGTATTTACTACCGACCAGGAAACCGAAACGGGAAACCAGATGCTCTTTCAAGGCATTCGGAGTACCGCCCTGAAAAGGGGGGGAGTGAAAACCAGCCGATCACGACAGTTTTGCGAAAGGGCAACTTCGCGGAACCAGACTTTGCAGAACCCGACAGACGAGAAAGAACGTTTATCTGCTCCTTGGCAAGGTTGGCATCACTCCAACCACAGCAATGGTCGGAAGAATTCGCGGAAGCAGTCAAAAAGGCAGGAAAGAAGGACAATGAATACCAAGGCGCGGTAAAAGAACTGGAAGCAGTGCTGGGGAACGCGGCACTGAATGACCTGAAGGTCGAGGAGGAAGCTGCCCGCCCTCGTGAGGCGTAGCAGAGGGACCGAAAGGTCAGGATGGAAGAGGTCCTCGAGATCAAGGAGGGGCTACTCTACCGAAAGGGTATGCTCTGGATCCCAGAGGATGGCAACCTCAAAAACCTGATTCTCGAATCAGAACACGACACGAAGGTCGCTGGCCACATGGGCCAGGACAAGACGATCGAACTAATCTGGCGCAACTTCTGGTGGCCAAAAATGAACGAAAGAATTATCGACTTCGTCCGAAGCTGCCCTGAATGCCAGAAGAACAAGGCGGCCCGGCACCAACCGTACGGACTTTCCTCCCCTTTGGAACTACCGTACGCCCTCTGGCAGTCCATTGCAATGGACTTCATTATGGAACTGCCACTCTCGGAAGGATACAACCAATTGTGGGTGGTTATAGACCGATTCACAAAAATGGCGCATTTTCTCCCCCTCGAAAAAGAAAAGAAGACAGCAGCTGACCTAGCGGTCATCTTCGCCCAGGAAGTCTGGAAGCACCACGGGCTACCCTTGGATATCGTCTCGGACCGGGACTCACGATTCACCTCTGAGACATGGCAAGAATTCCTGCGGCTATCCGGCATCCACCCAAGGATGTCGACGGCCTTCCACCCCCAAACCGACGGACAAACGGAACACCTCAACCAGACAATCGAAGCATACCTCCGAGCGTTCGTCGGCCACGAGCAAGACAACTGGGTAGGCCTACTCCCAATGGCGGAGTTCGCCTACAACAATTCAATTACCATGGGAAATGGAATGTCTCCGTTCTACGCTAACTACGGATTCCATCCCGTATCCTCCGACCCAGCTGCCACGGGACCCCTGAACCCCGCCAGCAAGCTCTACGCCCACTGGATACATGCAGTATACAAAGCATACACCGAACGGCTGGAGGCGGCAAACGAACGAATGCGCCGCTACACGGACCCCCAACGCACCAAGCCCCCGAAGTACCAGATCGGGGACTTGGTGATGCTCAACGGGCGCAACATCAGAACGCGCCGACCCTCCTGGAAGTTGGACCACAAAAATCATGGCCCTTTCCAGGTGGAAAGGATCGTCTCGCCCCTTGCAGTTCGACTCACACTGCCCCGGAAATGGAAGATTCATAATGTCTTCCATGTGTCGCTACTCGAACCCTATCGAACCAGCGAACACCAAGCGCCGCCAGACCCCTCAAAGATTCTCCGAGAGGCCGACGATATCGAACAGAGCGAGGAATACAATGTTGACGAGGTCCTTGGGAGCACCAGGAAAGGACGCCGCGTCCTGTACCTCGTCAAATGGCTTGACTATCCAGACAGGAAGGACTGGACAGAGGAACCATACGATAACTTTTCGGTAGGCGGCCTGGAAAAACTCCGAGAGTTTCACCGACGGAATCCAGACGCGCCGAGGGACTACTGGCTCACTGAGAGCTAGACTCCGATCTGCCCCAGGCGCATGCCGAAGCCGAAGGGGTTGAAGCACGATTGGGGGGTAGTAGGATGAAGGGGAGGAGGACTTCATCCAACAAAGACTTTTTCAACGAGCAGCAGAGCAAAGGTATTGTAATCCCAGGAAGAAACAACGGCCGTCCTTTAACTGTGGCGAGGCGTGGTTGGCCGGTTAAGAGCCACTGGATTTGACCGGCTCTGGCAGCGAGACTACTGTATGGCTGGCCTGATCCCCTGCTACACCGGCGTGCCAGGCCAACCTGTCTTCTGATCACCTCTTTGGGGGAACGCCGCTGTTCCCTGGTTTCCTTTGCACCACTCCGACAGTAGGATCCTGGACCGGTCGGAAGACCACCCAGATCCGAGGGCCGACCGCCAACCGAATTGGTTCCGAAGTTGTTCCCGCAGGAGGGTGTTCTTCGGGACCAGGCGGCCGGAGGGATGCAGGGGCTGGAGGACTGCATTCTACCGTTCACACGAAGAAAGAGGAGGAGTCAGGACACAATCAGCTTCGGGCCGAAGCTAAGAAGGAGGGGGAGTAGTGTTACACCCAAGGGTAACAAAGGGAATAAAGGTACAAGGAAAAAGGTAGCAAACGGTAAGTCACGTGACTAGAGATCCCTGATAAAAATCTCGGGGCCTCGGAAAACAGTTTGGCAAGAGCAGGTGGAGCAGAGGGTAATCTGAGCGGGTGATGGATCTTAGGCCAGCCTGCCAGGTAGACCCGACGTACTGCCGGCTCTTGTAGCCGCTGCATACGAGAACGAGATAAGGGCAGAACTAGCTTCCTGCAAGTCGCATGCCATAAGCGGGGCCCATGTTGCAACACAGGTCCGGGAGAGTCTAGACAGGAGATAAGACCCGGAGTTAGGACCTTACAACCAAGACGAACGGACGAAAGGATAACTCCGGAGTGAGGCCAGTGGCAAACTAGGAGGGACGGCGAACCCCGAAAGAGTTACGACCGATCCTGACTAGGACCTCGATACGAAGCCCGCATAGTCCGAAAGACTAGCGCCGGGGGAAATACGAGGTCGCCGACTGTTAGCCTCCACCCTTATCGCTAGAACCAGTCAGGGCCAACCTCACCTGTGTGCGGAGCTCTCTGGAGCCGCGCGTCTTGAGACTGTGAGCCCCGACGTGTCAACAGGAAGAAAGGGAACACGTGACAAAAGAAACCGGCATATATACCACACGAAAGAAGCTCCACCGACTACTTTCCATTCCTCATCCTCGGATACTGCACCCACGAAAACACCCCGACACGACGAACCTAAGATTATTCCGCTGTGAATAAAGAAATCGAACCTGACTCTACAATATCTTTACCTCCACCTCCGTACTCGCGTACCCAGGTGTCACAAACGGGCTGCTTCCGGACGACCAATCTGGGAGCCCTCTCGATGGAGTCGGGTCTCAGAGCAGCAACTGCGCAGCTGGAGAACAGACAGCGGTGCTTTGGACTACGGCTGCTGAGCCTACCCCTGGGGGACCAGGCACGGCAGGTGGTGGGAACCCCAACAGGAATCAGAAGGCGGCTCACAAATGCCCTCGCACACGGCGGACCGACTGAGAGCACAGTCCTACTGGAAGAGCCGGAAACCCTCAAGGCAGAGCTACTGCAAAAGGAGGAAGCCGAGGCAAAAGCAGAAGCAGAGAGGACCCGTCCCGGGCTGACCATGTTCACAGACGGATCACAACTCGATGATGGGGCTACCGGGTACTCGGTAGTGTGGAGGCGGGGCCTGACTTGGGCGGGTGCCTAAGTGCATATGGGCAACAACCAAGAGGCCTATGATGCAGAGTGTGCCGCTCTGGCCCATGCACTGGAACTGGCAGCGCAAAGAAGCTCAACCCCGGAACGAGTCACCATCTTTTCGGACGCACAGGCAGCCATTAGGCGGATGGCATCGGACGAGCCTGGCCCCGGGCAACAGTATGCCCTCCAGGCACGGAAACACATCGCCACGCTGCGCAGGGCCAGGAAGGGCATCGTCATCGAAATCCGATGGTGTCCAGCCCACAAGGGAGTCGTTGGCAACAAGAAGGCCGACGAGTGGGCAAAGATTGCAGCAGGGGAGCCGAACACCCACGGGGTGGAGTGGCTGAGCTCCTCAGGCCAAACGAAGGTGCGGGTGGCACCTCTCCCACGATCTCTCACCAGCCTCAAGCGGGAAATCTCAGAGAAAAAGTGGGCGGAGGTACGTCAGTGGGCCGGAGGCCGGACCTCGAAGACGAAGTACCGCATGCCGAAGAGCCAGAAACCCGATAGCGTGGTGGCCGACAGCACCAAGAGGCTTGCCTCGAGATTCTACCAGCTGAAGACAGGACATGCCCGCACAGGACAATACCTACACTGGGCTAAGGTCCGCCCCGAGGCCCAGTGCTGGTGGTGCCGGTGCCCCACACAGACAAGGAACTACCTCCTCAAGTGGTGCCCAAGGTGGAAGGAGCAGCAGAAGACCTTGTGGAGGGAGGTCTACAAGGAGACAGGGAGAGGGAAGTGGCGGTGGAGGGCGCATGAGCTCTTCGCAGAGCAGAGGTGCAGTCAGGCGCTACTAGACTTTCTCACAGCAACAGATGTGGGAAGAATAGTGCCGCCTGCGGGAGGGGAAGTGGACGCAGGGAGCGAGGCGTCGGAATGGGAGCTCCGGGAGTGCCGCGAGCGGGAAGAGGAGTGCAGGGTGGAGGCATAGGCGCTGGGTGCTGGAGAGGAGCCGCTGTTCCTGCCCACCCCACCCTTCATGGCATCGGCGGGGGAGGAGTAGGGGACGGGCGGTGGTTTCCTTCTGTCTTTTCCTTTGTCTATTTCCTTGGTGCGCAATAACCTTTCGGGAGGGCCGGGCAGAGGGCACAAGGGGAGCTTGCAACGAGCAGTCACTGCGCGGACTGCGGACAGGAAAACTGGGCAAAATGTATGCCGCCATGATCTAGATAGGTTGTATGCGAGTATGATTAAACAAACAAACTTGCTCCCGGTCTTCCATGCCATAGCATATCCGGTCGCCACGTTGCTGACCCTTGATCCATCTGTGCAGATGGTTAGCCCTGCTCTTCCTTGTTCCGCCATCTTCTTCGCCTCCTCCTTCCCCTCAACTTATATGACTTCCGGGTCAAGTTTCCGCGTCTTCCTTGGCAGAAACGTCTGTTCCATCTGGCCCGAGTACCCTATGGCCGCCTCTAGCCTTCTCCCGATGGCTGAGGATGCCCCTATCACCGCTCTCGCCTCACTTCCCTGTGGTTTACCACTAACTAACCCCTGACACACCAAACTGATCGCCGAAAATGCCAAGACATCGGTGCTCAGGCGCTAAAAACGCGTCCAAGTTAAGCTTCACTGACCACTAACGCGTCAGCCGCAGCGACACTGGACGACAGAACAACGCCAGTGATTCTCTACAATAGACACAAGCTTGTTTACAGGCGGTGCTATCAAGACCTTCTAGTTCAAGCTTGCCTGTCAGGAGGTCTGGAGAATCACAGACTGACTTAATGGAGACCTAGCACAACTCAGGTTTCACAGACATCATGATGTCTGGCAGAGCGACTGAATCGACGGACCAGGTCCCGGTGGTGGCTGTAGACATCGACTCCTCTCTTCTTAGAGAGTTGGTGGCAGACCAGGGAACGTTTAGGGAGGTGGAAATGGAGGATGAAGTATGCGACAGAGTATTGTCATAAAAAGGAGTTTCATATTGGCCAACAAGAGTCGCAATGGCAAGCAATTTTCTTGGGGGAGGAGGCCGGAACTGGCCATTGTGGATGTTGTTGCACGGATTCAAGGGGATCTGGTGATGAACGCCAGCATACCCTATTTTTTCTGGTGGTGGCTCAGTAAAATATGCAAAAAATACGATGTGGCTCGTTCCACCTTATCGTATTTTCTTCAAGTGGTTGAGCCGAACACTCAGCATATTTACAAACTGACGTCAGCTCAATTTTGTGTGGTAGCTAACAAATACCCCTGTTTGGTTCGACCGTAAATATGTATTTCGCCAACCGTCGGTTCGCGAGATGTTGAATAGGGAGGTTTTGTACATTCCGTGCACAAGAACAAGAACTATGCAGGGGTTACGAAATAGGTTAGCTTGTGCACGAAAAATGAGAGGTTCTGTAGATTTCGTGCACAACTTCGGCGGCATTACCCTGTACTGCAGTGTCAAATTTTTTGCATCAAATTTTTCTCACCAAAGTTTCCTGTCAGCTATCCACCCTCACAGTCACCCAAGTCTTGTCCATTTCGATCGGTTATCTTATTCGCCTCGGGGTGTCAAACTCTTTCAATCTGCAGTCTTCGATTTTTTATCTGTTTTGTGGTCGCGAAAATCGATTCGGTTTTTGTGTTAATGCACAATGAACTCACTTCCTTCAATCGACTCCCTTCTGAGGCAGTACGCGCCTTCCGGTCCTTCCTCCACCCCACCCTCCTATCAAGTCTCCGGACAGGATAGATACAGCATCCCACCCTGGCCTACCATACCGAGCGAATCTCCTACACCTCCACCCCAAGGAGTTGTCCACTGAGTGGATGACCGAGCGGACGACCGAGAAATATCTGCAACCCCTCAGAGAAAACCACGTATATCGATGAAGGATGAAGATACCAAAGCGCTGCTGGTTAAGTTGTGTATGAACAATTTCGACGATTACCAGCAGACAAAGAAGAAGAATGTCTTTATGGATCAGATGCAGATGATGTTCAAGGAGCAGACTGGTCTTGAAGTTTCTGTCAAAGGATACATGTACCGCTGGGTAAAAGATAGGCGTAAGATAGTGGAGGAAGAAAAGACAAAGAGCAGGGCTGCACGTAGTTATGGGGAATTTGATCAGGCATTAGATCAGTGGATAGATATGGTGGACGATGCTACTGTAACACTCGGGTGTTTCACCAACGGCACAATCGCCCAGGTGGTGACCAACAGTCTATCACCCTTGAGCGGGCAACACTTGTATGATGGCAGCGGAGCGACTGTGTAGTCCCGAAGGATTCGCACGGGAGCGGGTGGGAAATTCACTAAGAGATTCGTGTTCGAAATATCA
>Ga0307516_10004494_pt1 | contig 17166 bp, 19 predicted proteins | sample 19_EM_MG_FD_203310 | JGI IMG/M metagenome (GOLD analysis project Ga0307516, IMG submission 203310) | Populus trichocarpa ectomycorrhiza microbial communities from riparian zone in the Pacific Northwest, United States - 19_EM | ecosystem: Host-associated > Plants > Roots > Unclassified | place...
GCGATCCGCCCCGTTACGGGTCCGGCTCAGCCCCGTTGTTCGTAGCAACGTCCGCGAACTGCTCGACAAGAGTCACCGGCGGGCGGCGAGCGCCGACCTGCGCGGCCTGGCCGAGCGGTGCGGCATTCTCGCCCAGTCGTAGCAAGGGTTGCCTACCAGGCAACGTAGAGCCGCCGCGCGGAACCCACTCTGGGTACCGCACGGCATCGACATTCGTCGGGCTGGCGGCCTCCCGGGAACCGACGAACCGGGCAAGCGAAAGCCGTTGGCGCAGATGGCGTGCGACCCGTCAGTCCCGCGCATCTCAGTCCGCGCATCTCAGTCCCGCGCATCTCAGTCCCGCGCATCGAATGGAGAACTGACCATGAATATGACCCAGGCGAACGCTGCCCAGTGGAAGAAGAGCAGCCGCAGCAACGGCAACGGCGGCAACAACTGTGTCGAGGTGGCGCTGCTCGACGACGGCGCCGCAGTCCGGGACAGCAAGGACCCGGCCGGCCCGATGCTCGTCTTCACGAACGCGGAGTGGGCCGCGTTCGTGGGCGGTGCCAAGGACGGCGAGTTCGACATCGACGGCTGATCGCCGATCGGCGTCGCTGACACGATCATGGTGAGGGACCGGCGGCCAATCCGGAGGCCGCCGCGTCACTCATCGCCGCCGGTGACCACCCCCAGGAGACCCGACATGACCTCGGCAGCGCCCCTGCTCTACGCCGTCATCTGCGGCGTCAGCAACGCCGCGAGCAGCTACGATTTCATCGCCGACGTCATCAACGACGGCTGGCGGGTGTGCGTGATCACCACCCCGATGGGCGCCCGGTTCGTCGACACGGCGCACCTGGCCGACCTCACCGGCCACCCGGTCCGGTCGACGTACAGAAACCCGGCCGACCCGGACGTCCTCCCCCCGGCCAACGCCTACGTGGTCGCCCCGGCCAGCTTCAACACGGTCAACAAACTGGCCAACGGCATCAGCGACACCCTGGCCGTCGGCGTCGTCTGCGAGGCGATCGGCAACCGGCAGCCGATCATCGTCGCCCCGTGGATGAACCGCGCCCTGGCCAGCTACAGCGCCTACGCCCGCAGCATCCGCAGCCTGCAGGCAGACGGCGTCCGCGTGGTGCTCACCGACCAGACCAAACCGGGCGGCTCCGGCTACGATCCGGGCAGCCCGTTCCCGTGGACCGACGTGCTCGCCGAGGTCCGGAAACTCCCGGAAGACCTCTCCAGCTGACGACCATGGCGGCTGCGAACAATCCCATGATCGAGGGATCCGGGCTCTGCTACTCCGCCACCGGCGGCCTGGCCATGGCCGCGATTCTGCAGTTCTGGCTCGGCTCGCTCGACGGCCGCTACCTCGCCAACGCTGGCGCGATCACTCTCACCCTCGCGGCCACGTCTCTGACCATCCTCGGCCTGGAATCACTGTTCGGATACGTCGGCTTCGGCATCGGCGCGGTCACGATGCTGCTGCTCGGCAACCCGCTGTCGGGCGCCGCGAGCGCACCCGAGATGCTGCCCGGATGGTCAGGAGACCTCGGCCAGCTGCTGCCACCTGGTGCGGGCGTGCATCTGCTGCGCTCCACCGCCTACTTCGACGGCCACAGCATCGACTACTCGATCATCGTCCTACTCGCCTGGCTCGCACTCGGTGCCGCCCTGAGCCTGCCCGGCCACCACCGAGCACGCCGGCCCACCCCCGCGGTGCCCGCCCGCATACGCGACGTCCTGGCCCACCACCGAGGGCCTCAGTGCTCCTTCTTGATGACGAAGTAGGAGCCGCGGATGGTGCCGGCCAGCTTCGACTTCTGCCGAGCGAACTTGAACGACCCGAGTTCCGCAGGAACTTCCATCCCGTCGGAGAGCTTGAACCCGACCGCCCGTTTCCCGCCGTCGTCAATGGTGTACATCACGTTGATCGACAGGCCGTTCTCGTAGAAGACATAGGCCATCCGAATGCCCTCGACCTCAAAGGCGGTCGCCTCCAGCGGGCGAGAAGAGATGACGATGCCGCGTTCTTCCTCGAGAATACGATTCACCCAGTCGATGGTCGACTCGGCGTTGCTCGCGGACTCGACCGTGAAGCAATGGCCGTACTTGTTCCTGAAGTACCGGGCCTCGTTCGCCCGCAGACCGGCGAGCGCGGCTGCGGCCGGCGAAGACTCCAGGCCGACGGTCGATACGGTGTCGAAGTCCACGACATAGGGCATAACGAATTCCTCCGCATGTCTATCTGTTCAAATCTCGAAACGTGTAGTCCTTCTACGACGAATTGCCCCCGGGCCGCAGCGGTTCCAGCGAAAACGTTACAAGGTCGCGTCCCGAACTGTTCAAGCACGTCCAGCCATGAGCCGGTCTCGGCGCACGCGGAACTGAGTCGTTCCGTCCTCGGCCTCGATGCTCCACCGGGGCACAACGGTGACATGGTCACCGTCCTCGCCGACGACATCGCACCGCAGATCTACCGGCAGAGGCATCCGTGCGCCCGGACCGATGTCGAGACCGAACATCGGAACCTTGTCGACGAGGTACCACGCACAGCCGTCCACGTCCTCCAAGCGAACCCGGATCCATCCCGGCCAGTCCTCATCCACCCAGGCGACAGCCTCACACCGCAGCAACCATCCATGCCCCATCGGATGATGATGTCCGACGCGATCGAGAGCCGAACGGACCGGACTCCGGCAGCCACGGTCGGCAAGCTCGTCACGATCGTCCATGACTGAACCCATCCCCGATCGTTGGTCCTGGCGAGCGACGGTGAGTTGAGGGGCAGAGCAGGGTGGATCCGATCGAGTTGATTGCCGTCCCGCTCTCGCAGCCGCGCTCTCCGCGGTTCTCGTGGTGATGCAGGCACCCCCTGCAGGCGAACCATACGGCTTTCGCCGGATCGTGTGATACCCGGCGTTTCTTACGGGCAAATCATGACATATGCTCCAGAAGCTCACCTATTATGACGACGCGGGCTGGCCATGTGTTGCGGCGGCCATTGAACGGTTTACGAGAGGGCATCGTGCTAATTTTCTCGAGCGTCCATGATCGGGATTTGAGATGAATAAGACGTGGACCAAGAGCACGCATTCCGTCGCGAACAGCGCATGCGTCGAGGTGGCCGCGGGCGATGACCTCGGAACAGTACTGATGAGGGACTCGAAGGACCCATCCGACAGGGTCCTCGCTTTCGGCCAGGACGCCTGGACGGCATTCATAGAAGACGTCAAGTCCGACCGCCTTGGACGGGTTTGATCCTCCGTTTGCCTTCGCGCAGCGACTGAACCGCCACGACGCAGAACCCACCCGCGGCAGCCCCTGCAGCCAGCGTGACCAGGCGGCACCGTCGACTCTGTGCCGGCTCCTTGCTGCACTGGCCATCGGCCTTGGGCGGCGCGCTTGCCGGCAAGGTCGCCGGGGAAAGCTGGGCTTTGGTTAGCTCCTCGGAGACAATCGAAATGAATCGGCGGCGCTCTCGCCGGCCACGTGTGCCGACCCAGACGCCTTCGACTCTAGCCCACCAGCGTCTCGACACTTCATGATCGAACATGCCGGCGGTCATAGCACGAAGCTCGACCTCGTCAATGCCGCCCAATTCCCATACCGCAAGCCAGTACATCATCACGAGATTGAGGAACAATTCCTGCCGAGCGTAGGGACCTACCGCCGTTTTGGCTTCGAGCACCTCAAGAAATCCTGGATTGTCCAGGGCGAGCTTGATAAGGTCACGATGGTGTTCGCGATCCATTTCGGCCAGCTCTTGTCGAACCTGTTGACGTTGGGTGAGCAGGGACGCCACGACGCCGCAGAGAGCAACCGCAGACAAGATTGCCGATGCGCCTCCGTATGCCTGGCCGACGTCGGCAAGCTGCCCCCAGGGCAGATTGTCGGATGAAAGACTGACCATCATCAGTGGTGATATCAGAACTGCGGCGACGGCAGCGAGGAGTCCGGCCGCTATCAGCCATCGCCGCGTTTGCTCACCATTGAAGACCAAGCGGGCTTTCGTGCGCCTGAATGTCATGGGGGGGCACCTACGATCCGCACCGGGGATGAGGGGTCGAGGTCAGCATGGCAACCGTAGGCAACTAACTGACTACAGCAAGTCACGGCTGGGCTGAGCGACAGCCATCAGCGATCACGGCGGACGTTCAAAGACTGTGCCCGGCTTCCTGCCCGGCGAGCCTGACACCCGGTGCTCTCACCTCGGCCGGGTGACTAACTGAGTGACGATCGCCTGTAATCATGCCGGACGTCCGCGGACACTGACGGACTAAGGACACAGTCGAGGCCGCTGGCGGGCGAGGTCAAGCGGCCCTATTGGTTGCCTGGGGCCAAGGAGTCTCGTCGCGCAACTCAGGCCGATGCTGCTTGCTCCAGGCTTCGTGTCGTCCCGTCGCCACACCCTGCCTCGGACCAGCTTGTCATAAGGTTTCGGCCAATCTTCACGATGAAATTTCTGGCGTTCGCTCCGGTCAGAGGTGAGTAACAAGCCAAGAGGCCCGTTCATTCCTAGCCCTCATTCTTTAGGGTAAGTAACTATGATGTCACGCGTATCTTCTGCTTCGCAACCATCGGGCGGCTGCTTGAAGCTTGTTTCTCCCTTGCCCTTTGCGATCATGTCGACAAGTATCTGATTACAGCTTTGGTCGGCATTGAAAACAACGAGGGTGTACTTTTTCTTGTCGTCGCCTTCATCGCCTATCGGACCGTCAAACAGTGCCCATTCGCGACTACTGATAGCTTGATCACTGACCGAATAGTAAGTGGGCTCGCCCTCTGGGTCTAGCTCAAATATCCATGCGTGATCCGTGTCTTTGTCAAACCCGCACGTCTTGCCTATCACAACGACACCCCCTTGGCCCTGTATTCGCTGGCCATTCGTTGGCGCCGTAAATTCGAACTTCCTGTCACAGGTTAATGGCTCGATCCATCTTTTCTGTGTATATGGCTGCGCTATAACTGTCGTTAGCACAGCAGCAGTCGCCGCAATGATGGCTGCGACGACTGTCCCATTGCCCTTTTCGGCCACGGACGCTCCCGATCTTGCAATCTTGAAGAGGCCCAGCTTCCGGCCTTAGATCGAAGAATCTAGATAGCCGGCGGCCATGATCGCTAGCTCGTCACCCATTAGAGACTTCGGAGCTGACACACATCTGTCGATGTGGCCATAGAGTGTTGTCTGCCTGACCGATGGCGATGCAGGACCCGTCGAGGTCGCCAGCGAAGCTTGCTGGACGTTGAAGTCGACCGCAGATAGACGGAGCCCGACAGCAACGATGACAGCAACCGGCCCGGACGGAACTGAACGGACGGCGACGGCGACGGCCGTCTGTCCGAGGTCACGGACATGGGCAGACGTCGCCGGACGACCTGCTCAGGTCTTACAAACGAGGGGTCTGGATCGGGGACGCCCTCACGGGTCCAAATTCTGGGATTCCATGCCGCCCTCATGCCGTCATGCCGTTTCCAGGCCGTCAAACGTCGGCCAATGACGACCAACTTCGACCATTGATGCCCAAAGATATGCCCTGGTCGGGGAAGTCGCACCAACCATGACCTTGAGGGCGACGGACGAGTCGACCTGTACGCCGGATTCTGTGCGCGGCGGCCTTGCGGCCGCCGGCGGCGGTCATCCATCTAGGCGTGCCGTTGCCGGCATGCTCTTGCGGCCTACCCGCAGACTCGGGCGAGCAGCCCTCGAATGCCTGCGCCGGCCACCGCCTCGCGGCGGCGGCCTTGCTTGGCCTTGCTCCGGGTGGGGTTTACCAAGCCACCCCGGTCGCCCGGGGTGCTGGTGGGCTCTTACCCCACCGTTTCACCCTTACCGGCACGAGGCCGGCGGTCTCTTCTCTGTGGCACTTTCCCGCGGGTCACCCCGGGTTGCCGTTAGCAACCACCCTGCTCTGTGGAGTCCGGACGTTCCTCGGCGGCGTTCTCAAGAGAACACCAACGCGACCGCCCGGTCGACTCGTCCGTCGCCACACCATCCTACTGACGTCGCGGGGACGCGCGGGCAGCGGACCGATAAGCGACAGGGCCTGCGGCGCCCCGTAGATTCTTCGGCATCATGGATCTCGCCCACATCGTGCTGCTGGTCGTCGCCGGGCTGGCGGCCGGCGCGGTCAACGCGATCGCCGGGGGCGGTTCGCTGATCACGTTTCCCAGCCTGATCGCCGTCGGGTTGCCGTCGGTGGACGCCAACGTCACCAATTCGACCGCGGTCTTCCCCGGTTACGTCTCCAGCGTCGTCGGGAGCCGGGCCGATCTGGCCGGGCAGCGGCGGCGGTTGCGGGCCGTCGTGCCGTCGTGCCTGCTCGGGACCGTTCTCGGCTGCCTGCTGCTGCTCGGCACGCCGGCCCGGGCGTTCGAGGTCGTCGTGCCGTTCCTCGTGCTCGGCGCCGCCGCGATCCTCTTCTTTCAGGACCGGCTGCGGGCCCTGGTCGGCCGGGCGACCGACAGGCGAACCGGCGGCACAACCAGCGTGACAGCCGGCGGCACAACCAGCGCGAAGACCGAAGAGAAGGCCGGCCTGACCCTGCACGTCGTCGTCTTCGTCGGGGCGATCTACGGCGGCTACTTCGGCGCCGCGCTCGGGGTCATGTACGTCGCAGCGTTCGCGCTCGTGCTGGACGAGACGCTGAATCGCATCAACGCGCTCAAGAACGTGCTTTCCGCCTGCGTCGGGCTGACCACCGTGGTGGTCTTCGGGTTCTTCGCCCCGGTGCACTGGGGGGCCGTGCTCGCCGTCGCCCCGGCCACGATCGTCGGCGGGTACGTGGGCGCGCGGCTTGCCCGCCGGCTGCCCGCGCGGGTGCTCAAGCTCCTCATCGTCAGCTTTGGGGCGGTCGTCGGTCTCATCCTGCTGTGGCGAGCCTTCGGCTGACCCACTTGCGGCGTACTGTCAGGAATCCTTCAAAGACCAGCGGCAAAGTGCGGCAAAATCACAGCGACCGGGGACGGACAGATGGCGGACGACGACTCGGCTCTCGGGGTCATCGAGACCCAGGTTGCCATGCTGATGCGGCTGGGTGAGGCGACCCGCCGTTCCTCGCCGCGCCCGCATCGGGCGCTCGACCGGGCCGCGTACGTGATCTTGCGCTTCCTGCAGGAGGCCGGCCCGCAGAACGTCTCCGCCGTCGCCACCCGGCTCAATCTGGACGGTTCGACCGTGACCCGGCAGGTCAGCGCCCTGCACCGGGACGGCCTGGTGGTGCGTGCCCCCGATCCGCAGGACGGCCGCGGCAGTGTCGTCGCCGCCAGCGATGTCGGCCTCGCGCAGGTCGATGCCGTGAGCAAGGCCCGTCGCGAAATCTACGCCGAGGTGCTGCACGGCTGGTCGGCCCAGGAGCGCCGGCAGCTCGCGGGCACGCTGCAGCGGCTGACCCAGGACATGGACGCCTACCTGAAGGGCCGCGGCCCCGGATAGGACATCCAGGGCCGCGGTACCGAGGGGCGGTCGGTCAGGTCGAGGAGGCGAGAGCGTCCGGGGTACGGCGGGACTTCTCCAGCCGCGGGTCGCCCGCGTCGGCGAAGTAGTCGTCCGGCTCGGTGCCGTCGACGCCCTCGGCCGTCTTCATCGCCCGCAGGATCAGCGTCACGACGACCGCGACCAGCAGGTTGAGCACGACCGCCACGAAGCCGACGTAGATCGTCCGCGGGGTGTCGAAGCCGAACTTCTCCAGCGGGAACGCCGAGCCGCCGAAGTGGGCGCGCTTGGTCGCCGCGTTCGGAATCTGATAGAGCATCCACAGGCCGAGGCCCATCCCGGCGGCCCAGCCGGCGATCAGGCCGCCGCGGTGCAGCCACCGGGTGTACAGGCCGATGGCCACCGCGGGTGCGGTCTGCAGGATGAGCACGCCGCCGATGAGCTGCAGGTCGATGGAGAACTGCGGGTCCAGGAAGATGATGAACGCGACCGCGCCGAGCTTCACCACCAGCGAGGCGATCTTGGCGACGCCGGCCTCCTGCGCGTGGGTCGCGTCCCTGCGGAAGTACTCCTTGTAGATGTTGCGGGTGAACAGGTTCGCCGCCGCGATCGACATGATCGCCGCCGGCACCAGGGCGCCGATGCCGATGGCCGCGAACGCGATGCCCGCGAACCAGGACGGGAACTGCTGGTCGAAGAGCAGCGGCACGACCGTGTTGCTGTCAACGCTGCCCTGGGTGGCGCCGGGCAGCGGCTTCACCCCGGCCGAGATGGCCATGTAGCCGAGCAGGGCGATCAGGCCGAGCAGCAAGCTGTACGCCGGCAGCGCCGACATGTTCCGCTTGATCACGTTGCGGTTCTTGCTGGCCAGCACGCCGGTGATGCTGTGCGGGTACAGGAAGAGCGCGAGCGCCGAGCCCACCGCCAGGGTGATGTACTGGAGTTGGTTGTTGGCGTTGAGCGTGATGCCGTCGTTGGGCGCGGGCGAGGCCTCGAACTTCGCGGCGGCGTCGTCGAAGATCGAACCCCAACCGCCCAATTTGTACGGCAGGTAGAGCACCGCCACCAGGATCACGATGTAGATCAGCGTGTCCTTGACGAACGCGATCAGCGCCGGCGCCCGCAGCCCGGACTGGTACGTGTACGCCGCCAGGATCGCGAAGGCCACGATGATCGGCGCGTGCCGGGCGAGCGCGCTTTCGCCGGTCACGCCCATCGTCTTGAGCACGGCCTCGATGCCGACCAGTTGCAGCGCGATGTACGGCATGGTCGCGACGATGCCGGTGATCGCGATCAGCAGCGCGAGCAGCGGCGAGTCGAAGCGGGTCCGGACGAAGTCGGCGGGGGTCACGAAGCCGTGCCGGTGCGACACCGACCAGAGCCGGACCAGGATGAGGAAGAACAGCGGGTAGATGACCACCGTGTACGGCACCGCGAAGAAGCCCGCCGCCCCGGCCCCGAAGATCAGGGCGGGCACCGCGACGAAGGTGTACGCGGTGTAGAGGTCGCCGCCGACCAGGAACCAGGTGACCCAGCCGCCGAAGCTGCGCCCGCCGAGCCCCCACTCGTCGAGGTGCGCCATGTCGTTGGGCGCCCGCCACCTGGCCGCCACGAAGCCCATCGCGCTGACCAGCAGGAACAGCAGCGTGAAGACGACGATCTCGGTGATGTGCTCACTCATCCGAAGCCTCCGACGGAGATGAAGACGCAGACGAGGAAACCGGCGGGGACGACGGCCGCCGGGTCATTTGATACACGATCGACGTCGTGGCGACGCCGACGAAGACAAAGGACAACTGCAGCCAGTAGAACGCCGGCAAGCCCCACAGCCGCGGGCTTTCGAAGTTGTACAGCGGGGTGATCAGCGGGAGCACGATCGGGATGACCAGCAGCCAGTTCCACGGGCTGCGGTCGCTGCGCGGTGCAGACATGTGCGGGACCTCCTCATCGGAGCGCAGACGAGGCGGTGACCATGGTCACGCCATCGCCGCAGGCTACCGAGAGGTTTCGCCCGAGATGTGCCAGGTCGTGAGCGGGTTGCGCCGAACGGCCGGGGTGCTGCGCCGAACGGCGCGACACCCCGGCCCGCGAAGCTACCGCCAGGGGATCCGGAGACCGGCCGAGATGGTACGGGTGAGCGAGGCCCGCTCGTCGTCGCCGTCGAGCGACCACATCATCGCGCCGCCGAGCCCTTCGGCGCGGATGTACGCCGTCTTCTGCAGGATCTGCGCGGGGTCGTCGTAGGTCCAGAAGGTAGTGCCGTCGGAGAGCCACGAGTGCCCGGAACGCCAGTCCCGGTGCAGCCGATAGCCCTGCTTCGGCAGGTTCTTGAGCACCTTGTAGTCCTCGGTGCCCACCGCGAAGGTGCCGGGCGCGCCGCCGGTGGCCGCCGAGAAGAGCCCGCCGGTGGTGCCGGTCCAGCCCTGGCCGTAGTACGGGATGCCCAGCACGAGCCGGCGGGCCGGCGCCCCGCGGTCCCGCCAGGTACCGATGGCGACCTCGACCGAGAAGTCGGGGTTGTCGGGCGCGCCGGCCGGGACCCGCAGGGCCGACTGCTGGTTGGTCCGGGCCTCCCACGAGCCGTGGAAGTCGTAGCCCTGCACGGTGCCGAAGTCGAGGTATTTGAAGATCTTCTTCGCCTCGAAGCCGGCGTCGATCTTGGCCGGGGCGGCCGGCAGGAACGCGGTGAGGTCGTAGTGCCGGTGGTTCTTGCGGCCCAGCGCGTCGAGTTGCCTGCGGAACTCGGCGGCCAGCAGGGTGAAGTTCGGCTTGTCCTCGGGCCGGATCACGTTGCCGTCGTTGCCGGCGGAGCCGGGCCACTCCCAGTCGAGGTCGACGCCGTCGAAGATGCCGGCGGCGACGCCCGCGGACAGTCCGGGCAGGTTGCCCTTGAGCCACAGGTCCACGCAGGAGCCGACCAGCTTCTTGCGGGAGGCGTCGGTCAGGGCGGCGTCGGAGAAGGTCGCCGACCCGGTCCAGCCGCCCAGCGAGATCAGCACCCGCAGCTTCGGGTTCTTCCGCTTGAGCTCGGCGAGCTGGTTGAGGTTGCCGGCGATCGGCTGGCCGGCCACGTCGGCGACGCCGTCGACGCTGAGCGCGGCGGTGAACGGCACTCCCCAGTCGGCCCAGGGGTCGGCCGAGTCGCAGACGCCGGCCGCGGTGACCGGGCCGAAGGCGTAGTTGAGGTGGGTGAGCCCGGCGGCCGCGCCGGACTGCTGGACCTTGGCGAGCTGGAAGTCCCGGCCGTAGATGCCCCACTGGGTGAAGTATCCGACCTTGACGTACGACTTCTTCTGGTGCGCCTGTGCGGCGGCGGTGGGCGCGGCGGTGACACCGACCAGGACGGCGGCGCCGACGGCCAGTAGACGGCGGGAAATTCCGTGCATGTGCCCTCCAGGGGCGGACGGAGGCTTCTAACAAGAAACAAGGTTTCCTATTCGAGGAAGCTAAACGTCCGCACCCGGCGGGTCAATACCTCAGCGCAGGTGGGCCGTCTCGTTCACCGAGCGGACCGCGATGCCGCCGTCGGGCCACATATCCATGGTGGAGACGCCTGCCGCGTCCAGGAACAGCCGGTGCAGGAAGGCGTCACCCGCGGCCAGCGCGTCGCGCAGGATCAGCTTGATCGGCGAGACGTGCGAGACCACGACCACGGTGCCCGACGGGTACGCCGACTGCAGGGTCGCCAGCGCGCCGCGTACCCGTTTGGCCACGGCCTGGAACGACTCCCCACCCGGCGGGGCGACGCTGGTCGAATCCAGCCAGCGGTCCAGCTCGGCGGGCGAACGCTCGCGAACCTCCGCGAACGTCAGCCCCTCCCAGTCGCCGAAGTCGCATTCGATCAGCTCCGGCAGCACGGTGACCGTGACGTTGCCCAGCTCGGCGGCGATCAGCTCGGCGGTGCGCGTACATCTCCGCAAGGGTGAGGAAACGACGGCCGTGACGTCGCGGGAGATGCCCGCCACCCGCCCGGCCGCGGCCATCGCCTGGGCCTCGCCCTGCTCGGAGAGCGGGACGTCGCCGCGCCCGGAATAGCGGCCCTGCACGGTCAGCGCGGTCTCGCCGTGGCGGACCAGGATGAGCCGAGTCGCGGTCTCCAGCGACGGCGGCGCCCAGTTCTTCGGGGCCTTGGCCTCGGTCGGGGAGGCGAAGGCCGGGGTGTCCGAGGGGACCCGCTTGCCGGCGGCCTCGTCCATCGCGCGGTTGGCCAGCGCGTCGGCCAGCTTGTTGCGCTCGCGCGGGATCCAGTCGAAGGTCACCGCCGCGAAGCCGTCCACGAGCTTCGCTGCCTCGGCGGCCAGCGGGCGCAGGCCCGGGTTCTTGATCTGCCACCGGCCGGACATCTGCTCGATGACCAGCTTGGAGTCCATCCGCACGTCGACCCGGGTGGCGCCCAGCTCGGCGGCGGCGCGCAGGCCGGCGATCAGGCCGGAATACTCGGCGACGTTGTTGGTCGTGACGCCCAGCGCGGCGTAGCGCTCCAGCAGGACCTCGCCGTCGCCCTCGGACAGCACGACCGCGCCGTAGCCGGCCGGGCCGGGGTTGCCCCGGGACCCGCCGTCGGCCTCGACGGTGACCCGCAGCTCGGTGCTCATAGGCCGGATTCCGCGGTACGCACCATGATCCGGCGGCATTCCTCGCAGCGGACGACCTCGTCGGCGGGCGCGGACTTCACCCGGGCCAGGTCGGCGCCGTACAGCTCGATGCGGCAGCCGCCGCAGCGGCCGGCGCGCAGCAGCGCGGCGCCCAGGCCCGAGTCCTGGCGGATCTTGTCGTAGAGGGTGACCAGGTCGGACGGCAGGTCGGCGGCGAGCGGAGCCCGCGACTGCGTCTTGAACTCCCGTTCCTTGGTGATCTCGTCGGTCGCCGCGTCGCGCCGGGCCTCGGCCGCCGACCGCCGCCCGCTCGCCTCGGTCAGCTTCTTCTTCACGTCGTTGAGCGCCTGCTCGGCGCTCTCCCGCTGCTCCATCAGCTCCAGCTCGGCGTCCTCCAGCTCGGACTGGCGGCGGTTCAGCGTGGTCAGCTCGTGCTGCAGGCCCTCGATCTCCCGCAGCGCGCCGCCGGCGTTGAGCCGGGCCTCGTCGCGGCTCTTGCGGGTGCGGACCTGCTCGATGTCCTTCTCGAAGCGGGCGATGTCGCGGTCGAGGTCGTCGACGGCCACCTGGGCGCGGACCCGCTCGTCCTCCAGCGCGGACAGCTCGCGGGAGATCGTGGCGATCTCCGCCAGCTCCGGCAGGGACTTGAGGCGGTGGGCGAGCTGCGCCAGGGCGATGTCGACGGCCTGCAGATCGAGGAGTCGGCGCTGGTCTTTCGGGGCGGCCTTCACGGCAGGTACTCCTTATTTTCCGCTGACCGCGTGCACGGTCCAGGGGTCGGTGTCGAGGTCGGACACGAGGGCCGTGACCGGGAACTGGGCGCGCAGCCAGCCTGCGAGGTCGTCGAGCCAGGGGCGTTCGGTGGCCCAGTGCGCGACGTCGAGCAGCGCCGGGCCGTCGGCGGCGAGATTCTCACTGACGGGATGGTGCCGCAGGTCCGCGCAGAGATATGCGTCGACCCCCGCGGCCGCGGCCGCCGGCAGGAACGAGTCGCCCGCGCCGCCCAGGACCGCCAGGGTACGGATCAGCCGGCCGGGGTCACCGGCCGCACGCACCCCGCCCGCGGTGGCCGGGAGCCGGCGCGCCGCGAAGGAGGCGAGGTCGGCCAGGGTCATCGGGGCGGCCAGGTCGCCGATCCGGCCGAAGCCCCGGCCGTCGCCCGCCGCCGGGCTGCCCGGTGCCGCCGGGAGCAGCGGGCGCGGGTTTACCAGATCCAGGCGGGTGGCCAGGGAGTCCGCGACGCCCGGGTTGGCGACGTCGGCATTGGTGTGGGCGGTGTAGACGGCGACACCGGCCTTGATCAGGCGATGCACGAGGCGGCCCTTGGAGGTCGCCGGGGAGAGCGAGGAGACGCCCCTGAGCAGCAACGGGTGGTTGGCGACGATCAGGTCGGCGCCGACGGCGACGGCTTCCTCGACGGTTGCCGCCACGCAGTCCACCACGCAGAGAACGGTGCGCACCGGGGTGTCGAACTCGCCGAGGACGAGGCCGACCCTGTCCCACTGCTCGGCCCAGGCATGCGGAAAACGGGCGTCGAGGGCGCCCGCCACGTCACGAACGGTCGGCGGGGCCAGGGCGGTATCGGTCACGGCCGCCAACTCTACCCAGCTTTAGGAGCGGGCTCCCGGCTCGACTCGGTTGTCGGTCTGGAAACGGGTGTGCAGGGCCTGCAGGGCTCGCCGCCACGGGAACTGGCTCCGGAAACGATCGTTCTGTCCCGGTCCACCGAGGCGGACGACGTCGTCACCGTAAAGCACCTGAACGCCCCAGTTGCGCAGTCTGGCGATGCTCTCGTGCAGCGTGGGGTGCAGGGCCATGACCTTGTTCGTGTACGGCACCACCACGGTCGGGGTGCCGAAGCCGTACCCCTCGACCAGCAGCCCCAGCACCAGGGTGTCGGTGATGCCGGCGGACCACTTGTTGATGGTGTTGACCGTGGCCGGGGCCACGATCATCGCGTCGGCCGGCGGCAGCAGATCATCGTCGCCGGGGTTCTTGTAGTAGCTGCGCACGGCGTGCCCGGTCTGGGCCTGCAGCGCGGCGGCGTCGACGAACTTGCGCCCGTCCGGCGTGGTGATCACACAGACCTCCCAGCCGTCGCGCTGCGCCAGGTCGACCAGGACGCCGACGTCGCGGGCGATGGGCGAGCCGCACACGAGGATGTACAGCACGCCGGGTGAGGTGTCGACGCTCATCACCCGAGAACCCACCTCATACGCCGACTCCCATCTGCTCTGCCAGCTCCGCGATCGGCGCCGGCGGTGTGCCCCGGGTGCGTCGCAGCACGTCGGAGATGACCTCGTGGGCGAGCGGCCGGCAGCGGATCTCCGAGGGGGCGAGCCGGTCGCCCTCCAGCAGCATCTCGCTGGCCTTCTCCACGTCGCCGACCTGCGTGTAGCCCCGGGCGATGTCCAGGTAGTGGTGGGCGCGGCGCTCCGGCAGCATCGCGGCGAAGTGCTCCTGGTTGATCCGGTTGTGCGTCTCGATCGCCTTGCCGCCGTCGCCGAGCTCGACCGCCGCGGCGGCCCGGTGCAGCTCCACGTTGGTCGGCCCGAAGGACGTCCAGTAGTAGTTGTAGTCACCGCCGAGCGCGCCGGCCGCCTGCTCGGCGCCGCACACCAGGTCACGGACCGTGGCGCTGTCGCCGATCCGGGCGGCGGCCATGGCACCGGTGAGCAGCAGCAGGCCGTAGACGGAGAGCCGCTCCGGGGTGGCCGCCTCGGGCGTCATCGGCGCGAGCCGGTTGGCGATGTTGACGTTGACTTCGAGGGCCGAGCGGACCCGGCCGAGCGACAGCAGCGCCATGCCGACCCGGTGACTCGCCATCCCGGCGAGCAGTTGGTCGCCGGCGCGCTGCGAGACCGCGATCGAGCGGTCCGCGGCCAGCCAGGACAGCTCGTGCTCGCCGACCTTGCGCAGCGCCGACGAGGCGATCTGGTAGACCTGCCCGAGCAGGTGGGCCGCGGCGCGGGCGTCGTCACCGCTGGCGTTGGCGCTGTCCGCCGCCTGGGCGTCGCGCAACAGCTGGGGAAGCTTGCGGGCGAGGACGCCGTACTTGGCGTGCTGGTAGGTCAGCCAGGCGTGACTCACCGCCTTGTGCATCTCGATCAGCGGCGGTGCCACCGGTACGGGGTTGAAGAACGCGCTCATCTGGTCGTACCGCTCCAGCGCCGCGCGGATCTCCTCGACCTCGACCTGGTCTATGCAGTTCTGCGTCTCCGGCTTGCGCTCGACGTCCTTGCCCAACAGCAGCTGGACGTCGATCTGCAGGACGTCGGCGATCTCATAGACGACGGAGAACTTGTCGAGCCGGCGTACGCCACGCTCCACCTTGTCGACCCAGCTCTTCGACTTGCCCAACCTGTCCGCGAAGACCTGCTGGGACATCTTGCGGCGACCGCGCCAATAGGCGACTCGGCGGCCGATCGGCAGCTCGTCCACGGTGCCTCCCCCACTCATCCGGCGACCCCCGCCGGTGAGCATTTCGGTGTATCAGCTGCAGTGTGGACCTCACTCCTCAGTGCGGGTCGCACAAGTTGTGTGATCGTCTGCTCACCGATGCTCGATAGTTTCTCATGCAAGTTGCAAAACGTGATCTGCCCGAACAAACGAGGCGTGTCGAGCTTGGTAACGGCCGTCGCACCTGCTAGAGCGGCCACAAGTGCCGGATCGGGGGTATTCCGACCATGCAGTGGAACAACCGATGGCCGATCGGCCCATGGGAGTACATGGATCGGCTGCGACTGCGGCGGGCCGCCCTGCGGTACGCCGCCAGAGGCTGGGCCGTGACCCCGGGCGCCTACCTGACCGGCCACCGCTTCGCCTGCGGCCGGCCCGGCTGCCCGATCATGGGCTGCCATCCGGCCATCGAGTCCTGGGAGGACGATTCCAGCACCGACCCGGTGCGCCTGGCGCGCTGGTGGCGCCGCCGGCCGTACACGGTGCTGCTGGCCACCGGCTGGAAGTTCGACGTGCTGGAGGTGCCCGCGGCCGTCGGCCTGCGGGTGCTGGGCGCGGTGCGCCTGCACACCGGCGTGCTCGGACCGGCCAGTGGGGACGCGCACGGTCCGGTCGGGGTGACGCCGTCCGGACGCTGGATGTTCCTGGTGCGGCCGGGCGCGGACCTGCGGCCGGAGCTCGGCTCCTGCCTGGACGTCCTGCGGCACGGTCGCGGCTCGTGGATCCCGGCCGCGCCCAGCCGTACGCCCGAGGGCCCGGTCCGCTGGGCGGTCTCCCCGGAGCAGACCGGCTGGCACCTGCCCGAGTCGGCGGTCGTGCAGGCGATGCTGCTGGACGCGCTGGAGACGCTCGGCCGCCGGCCACAGCCCGCCGTCACGGTGAGCGTCCCCCGGCAGATGTCCACCGCCCGCCGGGCCGCCTGACCGGGCGCCGCGGGACGCCGAGAACCCGCCGCCACCCGGATCATCGATCCTGGTAGCGGACGACCTCCGGGCATGGTCAGCGGCGCTCATGTCAGGTGACAACCTATTTGCCTACCTTGGGGTAGCGAGTCACCCGAATGGGTGATTGCCTGGTCAGGCACCCTGCGCTCCAAATCCGGTCGCCGGGCGACCACGACGACTGTCACGATCCCGCTCATGATCTCCATCCGGCCGAGCGCCGTGGACGCACCAGAGGCCGTCGCCCTCGTGCGGTCCTACCTGACGGAAATGGTGGACCGGTACTACGGGAAGCCGATGCCGTCGACCGTCGTGGACGAGGCCCTCGCCGACGAGCCCGCCGACGACCTGGCGGTGCTGCTGATCGCGTACCGCGAGGGGGCCGGGGTCGGCTGCGTCGGCCTGCGGCGGGCCGAGGAGGGGACCGGCGAGATCACCAAGATGTACGTCGCACCGCGGGCGCGCCGACTCGGCATCGGTCGCCGCCTGCTGGCCGCCGTCGAGGACGCGGCCCGGGACCAGGGCCTGTGCACGCTGCGCCTGGACACCCGCGACGACCTGGTGGAGGCCCGCGCGATGTACGCCGCCGGCGGCTACACGCCGATCCCGCCGCACCGGGATCGGCTGTACGCGGACCACTGGTTCGCCAAGGACCTGACGCCTTAGGGTCTTCCGCATGGGGCACTCACCGGACTCCGTGGACTGGGACGAGCACGGTCCCGACCTGATCGCCGACGCCGAGACCAACGCC
>Ga0307516_10004495_pt1 | contig 17164 bp, 12 predicted proteins | sample 19_EM_MG_FD_203310 | JGI IMG/M metagenome (GOLD analysis project Ga0307516, IMG submission 203310) | Populus trichocarpa ectomycorrhiza microbial communities from riparian zone in the Pacific Northwest, United States - 19_EM | ecosystem: Host-associated > Plants > Roots > Unclassified | place...
CTACGACCACCTAATCCGGAAGAACTTCAGCGACGGCCTGCGGGCTGGGCTGCCTGTGGAGCCCTGATGGCCCGGCGCCTTACTACGCCGGTACTACCGCGCGACAGTCGGCCGCAAAAGCAGAGTGCCCGGAACCTTGCGATTCCGGGCACTTACTAGCGGGGCGGACGGGACTCGAACCCGCGGCCTCCGGCGTGACAGGCCGGCGTTATAACCAACTTAACTACCACCCCGTGAGTGGCGGCGGGGTTCATACCACAGTGATCGGGCTACACAACGAAAAAATGCTTGGGTTTCGCGGTGCTGGGCGCTTGGGCAATGGCGCGGCGGAGGGCTGGAAATTCGGGCGATTTGAGGCGTGAAATTGGCGGTGGAGTGCTGTGCTGGATCGCGTTGGGGGGTGGTGTCTTGGCGGTCGGCGAGCCGGTGGCGCACAAACAGGAGAGAAGCTTCGTGGCGCTGTCCGTACCCGTCCCGTCTCGACCGCTACCAGCGCCGCCGGAGCGACCGTCTGCGCCGGCGCGGCGGGCTGAGCGGCGGGCCGCGCTTTGGGGGGCGCTGTGCGTGGTGGGGTCGGCGGTGGCGTTTTCGGCGAAGGCCGTGATCGCCAAGCTGGGCTATCGGCACGGAGCGGATCCTTCGACGCTGCTCGCGCTGCGCATGGGGTTTGCGTTGCCGTTTTTCGTGGTGGCGGCGGCCGTCACGTCGCGCGGGCGGGCGCCCTTGCCGCGCGCCGAGCTCGGGAAGATCTTCGTGCTGGGTGTGCTCGGCTACTACTTGGCCAGCGTGCTCGACTTTTACGGGCTCGTGTACATCTCGGCCGGGCTCGAGCGGCTGATCTTGTTCGTGTACCCGACGCTGGTGGTGGTGATGTCGGCGATTTTCTTCCGCACGCCGATCACACGGCGCACGCTGTTCGCGCTGGGGCTCACCTATGGCGGCGTCGCGCTGGCGGTGAAGACGGAAACGGCCGGCGCTTCGGGCGCGGGACTCTGGCTAGGCGTGGCGATGATTTTCGGCTGCGCGCTGAGCTACGCCACATACCTCGTCGGCAGCGGTCGCTTGATTCCACGGCTAGGCTCGCTGCGCTTCACGGCGCTGGCCATGATCGTCTCGACGGCGGCCATGCTGGTTCACTTCGTGGTCGTGGGCGGTCGTTTTGGCGGCCACGCGCCGATTATTTATGCGGACGGTGTGCTGCTAGCCCTGGTGTGCACGGTGCTGCCAGTTTTCCTGCTGGCCGAGGGCATTCGCCGGATCGGCGCCGGCCCGTCTGCCATCATCGGCGCGGTGGGGCCGGTCTCGACCATCGCGCTGGCCCACTGGCTGCTGGGCGAGCCGGTGCACGCAGCGCAGGCGGCCGGCACGCTCTTGGTGCTGGTCGGGGCGACCGTCGTGGCGCGCGGCCGCTAGACCCGCAGGCAGCCCGGGCGCGCGGCTACACCATGCCGGCGAGCGGCCCGCTACACCAATCGGCCTTGCCGAACGTGGTGTCCGCGATGCCCATCGAGTTCACGAGCGAGAGCAGCAGGTTGTTGTGCCGCACGGTGTCTTTGTAGTTGAACTTGAGGCAGCGCCCCATCTTGAAATAACCGGCGCCGCCCGCCACCACGTAGTGGTTGTCGTTGCGCGAATGGCTGTTGCCTTTGGCGAGCTCGTTGCACCAAAACACGACGGTGTTGTCGAGCATCGTGCCGTCGCCTTCGGGAATGGCGTCGAGGCTCTTGAGCAGGTAGGCGAATTGTTCGGCGTACCAGACGTTGATTTTGGTTAGCCACTCCACGGTGGCGGTCAAGGTGTCGCCGTCGTGCGACATGTCGTGGTGACCGCGCGTGATGGTCGGATCGGCCCAGGTGTGCACGGCGCCGCCGACCGAGCGGTTCCACATGATGCTGCCGACGCGCGTCAAATCGCAGGCCATGGCCATCACCAGCAAGTCCATGTGCAGCTTGCCGACCGCAGGGAAATTCTCGTTCTTGGTCACGGCCAAAGTGTTGCTGCCCAGCACAGGCGCGGCGCACGAATCGAGCGCGGCTTTGGGCTTCAGACCGAGGCGACCTTCGATTTCGGTGATGGCTTGTAGGTGCTTGTCGAGGCGCGCCTTGTCGTCGGCGCCCAGCTTGGCCTGCAGGGCCCGGAAATTGTCCGAGACCGCGTCGAGCACGGTTTTGTCGCGCGCAATGGCCTTGGCGGAAGCGTCGGGCGTCATCGTGAAGTCTTTGAACAGGCGGTCGTAGGCTTTGAACGGGCTGTTCTCGGGTGGCACGGGTTGGTCTGCGCCGAGCAGCGACATGCGGTTCCAGTTGTTTTCGTCGTTGCCGGTCTGCACGCCGAGCTCCAGGCTCTTCAGCTTGGTGCTGGTGCCGATGACCTGCGCGATGCGCTGGTCGACCGAGATGCCGTTGGCCCAGCCGGCCGTGCCTCCGTCGCCACCCATGAACGCGCCGGGATTGAGCGTTTCGCCGGTGAGCATGCCTTGCATGCCGTTTTGGTGGCCGTCGCCGCCTTCGCCGGTTTGGTCGACGCCGTCGATCAGGAGGAGCTTGGTTCGATATGGCTCGAGCGGCTTGAGGATGCGTGAGAACACGAAATCGGTCTCGCCGCCCATTGGCGTCCAAGCATCGGGAATGGTGCCGTTCGGCGTGAACCAAACGATGAAGCGCTTGGGCGCTCCGGACGCGGTGTAGCCGGCCATGGTTTGGCCGAGCGCGGCCCGGGGCCGGCCCATGATTTCCAAAAACGGCAACCCGAGCGCCACGCCGCCGGCGCCGCGCAGCATGGTCCTACGACTCAGGCGCTTCATGGCACCACCGCCTTTCGGTACAGAAACGCATCGGTTTGGGTCAAGGCCAGCACCAGCTGTTTGATGTCGTGATTGGCGGCGGCGAATTTGCCGCGTGTTTGCTCGAGGCTGCACGCATCTTCGACGGTTTCGCTGCGGCCCAAGCTGAAGCGCGCCCACTCTTTCATCATACAGTCGGCGACTTGCCCGCTGGCTGCGAGCTTGTCGGCGAGCGCGGCCGCGCCGTCGAAATCGCCGTCCACGTCGGTCATGACGAGCTTGCCGGTGGCGTCGATCGGCAAACCATTTTCCTTGTCGCGCCAGCGACCGACCGCGTCGAAGTGCTCGAAGCCAAGACCCACTGGGTCCATCTGCTGGTGGCAAGCCGCGCAAGTGGCGTCCGCGGAGTGCTGCGCGAAGCGCTGCCGCGTGGTGAGCTTCGGATCCAATTCCGGCGGGGTGATGACCAAGTTGGCCGGCGGCGGCGGCAAGAATTGGCAGAGCAGGCTTTCGCGCACGAATTTGCCGCGCTGTACCGGCGAAGTCTGCTGAGGCTTGGATTGAATGGCCAGCAAGCTGCCTTGGGTGAGCAAACCCTTGCGCTGTGTCGGATCGGTCGCGACCTTGGCGAACGCATCGCCGGCCGGCGCCGTCAGGCCGTAGAAGGTCGCCAGCGCTTGATTGGCGAAGGTGTAGGGAGCCGTCAGCAGCGTCGAGAGCCGGCCATCTTCGTCGAAGATGACGTGGTCGATGAACGTCTCCGTCTCTTGCTGGAGCAGGGCAGGGATGGCGTCCGTGTAGCCCGCGTACAAGGTTGGATCGCGATCGATGCTCGCGACCTGTTCGAGATCGAGCCACTGGCGATGAAAGCTCTTGAAGGTCTCGCGAGCGCGCGGGTCGCTCAGCAAGCGCTGCGCCTGAGCGAGCACTTGCTCCGGCGTTTTCAAGCGGTCCGCGGCGGCTTCGTCGAGCAAGGCCTGATCCGGCATGGAGCCGCGAAACAGGTACGAAAGGCGCGTCGCCAGCTCGTACGACGACAGATGCAAGACGCCCGGCGCTACTTCGCCTGCGCCGAGCTCCGGCCGATACAGAAAGTCGGGCGATTGCAGCAAAACCTCGATCACCATGCGCACGCCGTCGAGCGCCGTGGTGTTGCTCTGGCCCCAGACGTACACGGTATGCAGCTTTTGTGCTTCTGCCGTGGTGAGCGGCCGACGGTAGGCGCGCGAGCCGAAACGCTGAATGAAGGCGTCGACGCAGGTGCTGTCGGTCTCGGAGCAACCGAGCAGCGTGGGTAGGTTCTTGGTGGCGCGGTCGGAGACGCCTTCTGCAGCCGTCTTGTAGGCTTCGGCCAAGAGCGACGTCACCGTTTGAGCGTCGGCGATGTTGTTGAAGCCGAGCGAGCGCGCCTCGGGCGGAAAGTCTTTGCCCGGATTGGTCGAGTCGCTAGCAAGCTCTGCCAGCGTGGCGTTGTACTCGTCGCGCGTGAGGCGACGCAGCGGTGAGGGGCCAGGGTGCAGTCCTGCGCCGAGCTTCTGGCATTCGGTGTTGGGATCGAAGCCGGAGCCGGGGGGCGCAGCAGTGGTGGCGGTTCCGGGCCCGGTCGTGTCGCCGGGGCTACCGGGGCCGCCGATGCTGCCGGGACCCACGCTGCCCGTCGGCCGGGTGCCTTCAATGTTGCCTTGGCATCCGGCTAAGGTCGCGAGCAAGAGCCACGGGCCAATCGTCTTCACCTGCATGCGACCTCCAGAGCCGGACAGACCAAACGACCCGACGTGGTCGGTTCGCTTCTTGGTGAGTGCGCGGAGCCGAGCCTCGCTGTGGAGCTCAACCGGTTTTTCTTCGATGGTTTTCGCGGTTTGCCGGCTCCAACGGCACAAACTTACCGTCAGATCAAAGCGCCTCCGCAGAGCCTGTACTTTCCGGCTATGCGCGCGAATTCCTCCGCACCTGCGCCTACATGCTTCTCGCGCCCATCGCGCCCATGCTACTGACGCGATGCCGCAGGCGGGTAGCTCAGCGGTAGAGCTCTGGTTTTACACACCGGCTGTCGCAGGTTCGACCCCTGTCCCGCCTACCTCACCGAAAGAAACACGATGCACCTGCTGCTGTTTTTGGTCTTTGGCTTCTTCGTCGGCCTCATCGCGCGGGCTGTCATGCCTGGCACGCAGCAGATGGGCCTGGTGAAGACCACGGTGGTCGGCGCCGTAGGCTCGTTCATTGGCGGGCTGCTCGGCAATTTGATTTCGGGCGATGGCCTCGGCAACGTGCACGCGGCCGGCTGGATCGGCAGCGTGATCGGCGCCATCGTGCTGATGCTGATTTTGGGGCGCAATCGCTGAAGGTCGCTGCCGTGGGACGACGCGAGCGCTAGCCGAGCGAGGCGCCGTTCGTGCGGATGACTTCGGCGTACCAACGCGCCGAGTCTTTGGGCGTGCGCCGTCCGCTTGCGTAGTCGCAAAAAATCAGCCCGAAGCGGTGCTTGTAGCCGTGGCCCCACTCGAAGTTGTCGATGATCGACCAGTGGAAGTAGGCCTCGAGCGGCACGCCGTCGGCGATGGCGCGCGCGCCTTCGAGCAAATAGCGCTGCGCGAAGTCGATGCGTTGCGGATCATGAACCTGACCGTCGAGCGACCGCCAATCGCGGCAAGAGATGCCGTTTTCGGTGATGACGATCGGCTTCCCGTAGCGCTCGTGCAAGAACTTGGGGCCCCAGTACATGGCCTCGGGAGTGACGTACCACTCGAAGGCGGTGAGCGGAGCCGAGGGCGACATCGGCGGCTCTTGCGCCGAGCCGTCGCTGCCGGCGCGCACGTACTGGCCTTGGTAGATGTTGCCGCCGCAAAAATCGAGCGGCTGGTTGATCAGCTCTAGATCTCCCTGCTGCGGGGTTGGCGCGTTCTTGCCGAACAGCGCCAGGCCGTCTTCCGGATATTTCCCGAGAAAAACCGGATCCATCCACCATGAGTTGGTCCACGCCGTCTCGGCGCCGATGCGGAACATGGCCTGCCGCGCCGCGGCGATATCCGCGCTGGAGCTGGGGTCGAGCGGCATCTTGGACATCGCCACGGGGGCGTAGCCGATGCGGCACGGCTGCTTGGTCGCCGCGCGAATGGCGTGCACGCTCTTACCGTGAGCGAGCAGCGTGTGGTGCCCGGCCAGCAGCACTTCTTTGAACGCCAATTTGTCGCCAGGCGCGTGGCGCCCTTCGTGGTGGCCGGCGCCGATGTAGACCTGCGGCTCGTTCAGGGTCATCCAATGCTTCACGCGATCGGAGAGGCGCGAGACCACGTGCGTGGTGTAGTCGGCGAACCAAGCCGCGCTATCGCGGTTGAGCCAGCCGCCGCGGTGGTACAAATCGAGCGGAAAATCCCAGTGAAAGAGCGTGACCCAGGGCGTGATGCCGGCGCGCAAGAGCTCGTCGACCAAGCGGTCGTAGAAGTCGAGGCCCGCGGCGTTCGGCGCGCCCACGCCCGTGGGTTGAATGCGCGGCCAGGCGACGCTCAGCCGGTACGCCTGCAGCCCCAGCTCTTTCATCAGCCCCACGTCCTCGCGGTAGCGATTGTAGTGGTCGCACGCTACGTCGCCGTTGTGCCCGTTCCAAACTGCGTCGGGCTTGCGGCAAAACATGTCCCAGACGCTGTCGCCCCGGCCGTCTTGCTTCACGGCCCCCTCGATCTGATACGACGCTGCCGCCGCGCCCCACACGAAGTTTTTCGGAAACTGAGCCATTGGGTAGCGCTACCTTAGCATGCTGGAACTAATCTGGGAGCGGTTCCAGGATTTGGGCATAAAAAAGGCGACCAGCCGCAAATCTGCTGCTTCCCTCGAAGCGGATGCTGCCACGGAGCGAGCTCGCGCACAGCGCGAGCCAGAACGACCTCAACAGGTCTTGGAAGAAAAGATCACGATCTGCGATCGAGAGGAGACCACGCGACAAACTCGGCGAGGCCGAGTGCCGATCGCGCCCCACGCAGCGAACGGCGCGTGACGGTCGGGCAAGGCGCGGAGGAAACCAAGATCCTACCTAAAGTACTTACCGTTGCCGAACTGGAGCTTGCTCCTGTTGAAGCTGTCCGAATTCTTGTGCATCAGAATTTGGTACGTGAAGGCCGAGCCTTGCTCGCCGATCAGCGCGGACCAGTGCAGGAAGAAGTACCAGAGGCGGAACCAGCGCTCGCCGTAGGCCTTGATCACGTTTTCGCGGTTGCCGACCCAGATGTCGCGCCACGCACGCAGCGTGAGCACGTAGTGCGGGCTCATGTTCTCGACGTCGCTGACCTCGAAGCCGCCATCTTCCGCGGCTCGAATCATGCCCGAGAGCGTGAGGCTCGCGTCCGCGCCCGGGAAAATGTAGCGGCTCATGAACAAGCCCCAGATCAGATCTTCGGGGCGCAAGGTGAGGGCCGAGAGCGGGTTCTGCGGGTTGTACAGGTTGCGGATGCCCGTCCACTGCAAGACGAACAGGCCGTCGTCGGCCAGTAGCTCGTGCACCTTCTGGTAGTAAGCGACCAGATTCTTGATGCCGACGTGCTCGACCATCTCGAGGCTGACGATTTTGTCGAACTTGCCCTGCACGTTGCGGTAGTCGCAGACCTCGACCTTGGCGCGGTCACTGACGCCGTACTTGGCGATGCGATCGGTGCCGAAATTGACCTGCTCTTGCGCGAGCGTGACGCCGTAGCTCTTGGAGCCGAACTCTTTGGCAGAACGGGCGACGAAGGTGCCCCAGCCGCAGCCGATGTCGAGCAGGGTTTCGCCCTGCTTGAGCTGGAGCTTCTCGCAGGCGCGATCGATCTTACGGTACTGCGCTTGCTCGAGCGGCATGTTCGGCGTCTCGAAGGAGGCGGCCGTGTAGACCATGGCCTCGCCCAGGCACCACTCGAAGAAGTCGTTGCCGCGGTTGTAGTGCTCGCTGACGATGCGGCTGTCTTGCGCCTTGGAGTGGATCGCCACCTCGGGCAAGAAGTTCGTGAACGCCCACTTGATGTGGGAATCCGTCAACCGAAACGACATCGTTTCGTGACGGGTCTGGAAGAAGTCGTTCCACTTGTCGTGGGGGATATCGAGCTTGCCGTCGATGTACGCCTCGTACACGTCGGACATCGGTACCTTTTTCCCCGACCACTTCCGACCGAGGGCGGCGTCGTCGAAGACCACAAAATCACTGACAGTATTTCTGCTCATAGGCGGCCGGGCGGCTTATTAGAGGAGTTTGCCCCTCGCAACAAGCGCGGGGACGCCTTTCTGGGGCTGCTGGTGTCCGTTCCCGCCCGACCGGCGGGCGTTCAAGGTCGAAAGAACGTCCTGGCGGCGTGGCCGGCCCGCCTAGACGCCGGATATCGTGGCACAAACCTGCCACTGTCCTCGAAACCAGCTAGGCTGGCGGCATGGAAGTACGCGGAGGCTCATCCTCGGCAGCCCTGTTCGAAATGTGCGGGCGCTTCAAGAAGGCATGGATCAAGGGGGGCTTTAGCTGGGACAGCCGGTTCTCGTGCGTCGCATCGTCGTTCAGTAGTGAGCTCGACTCTGAAGCGCGCGCCGTCGTGTCTCAGTACTTTCCGAGCGAGTGGACGATGAAGACCGTCGTGAACGCCCCGCCTCAGGTGCGCGAGGTCGCCGAGAATACCGGCGGCGTGCGCACCGACCAGCGTCTGTTCACGGGCGATACGAGCGGCAGGCTCATCGTCTACGGCTTGTGGTGGCCGTGGGGCGATGAAACGACCATCTCGTTTCGCGTCGGCATCGGTGGCTACGTGCTGGAGCCCGACTTGATGCGCTTGCGCGAAGCCTTCGGCGCGCTCGACTAACGCCGCCAGGCAGCGCCGGAAACCAGCGCTTTACGCGCCTGCTTTACAGCAGCGTCAACAGCGCCTCGAGCGACTTGCGATCGAGCGCCAGGAAGCGCAGGCCGAGCTCCGCCTTAGAGGAGCGCACGACCTGGCAGGGGATCACGACCGAGCCGCGGTCCGTGCCGAGCGAGAGCTCGAAGGCCACCGCGGAACCCGTCGGGATGCGCGCCTGGGCCAGAACGGCGGCACCGCCCAGTGAGACGTTGACGCATTCGGCGGCGAAGCGCTGTTCGTCCAGCAGCAGCCAGGCGGAAGCGCCGACGAGCACGCGATGGTGAATGCGGCGTTCGGGAGCGCGACCGGTGACGTCGGCGGAGGCGTTGATGCTGCCCACGGCAACCATTTCCTTGAGCAGAAAACATGCCAGCTCCGGGGCGCAACGCGAGGCCGGGAAACACTCTGAAACTCGCACTTATCGAGGTTCCCGCCGCGAAACACCGCGCAAACTTTGCTGGCCGCGCCCAAAAATGGCGTTGCTGCGGAGTATCGGGCAGATCCTGCTACACCGCTCGACGTGACCCTGGTTCAGCTGCGTATCCCCGGTAAAGCGGTGCCCCCCACCCCACGCCGCGGTTTTCTACCGACGACGCGCGCCGAGATGAAAGAGCGCGGTTACAGCGAGCTCGACATCTTGATCGTGACCGGCGACGCCTACGTCGACCACGCCGCGTTCGGACCGATCTTGATCGCTCGCTTCCTCGAGGCGCGAGGCTACAAGGTCGGCGTCGTAGCGCAGCCGGATTGGCGCACGCCCGACGACATCGCGCGCATGGGCACGCCGCGGCTGTTCGTCGGCGTGAGCGCCGGCAACCTCGACTCGATGCTCAACAAGCTCACGGCACAGAAGAAGGTGCGCTCCGAGGATCAATATTCGCCTGGCGGGCGCACGGAGATGCGGCCGAATCGCGCGACCATCGTGTATTCGAATTTGTGCCGCCAAGCCTTTCCGGGTACGCCGATCGTGCTCGGGGGGATCGAGGCTTCGCTCAGGCGTATCGCGCACTACGACTACTGGTCCGATTCGATTCGGCGTTCCATCTTGCTCGACGCCAAGGCCGATCTGCTCGTGTTCGGTATGGGCGAGCGTGCGGCGTGGGAGATCGCGCGGCGGCTGGACGGCGGTGAGCGCGCCAGCGACTTGAAGGACGTGCGCGGTACGGCGTATGTGATCGACGACGCCGAAGAGTGGGGGCGCATCGCGGCCACGCCGAGCAAGTTCGTCCCCGACGGGCTACCGGTGATCTTGCCTTCGTACGAAGAGGTGCTGGCCGACAAACGGGCCTTCTCAGCCATGTCGCAGCGTTTTCAGGTCGAGACCAATGCCCAAAATGCTCGGCCAATTTTGCAAGTCCACGGCCGGCAGGCGGTGTACTTCAACCGCCCGGCGTTGCCGCTCGCCGAAGCCGAGATGGACGCACTCTACGACTTGCCGTTCGAGCGGGCCGCTCATCCGAGCTACCGCGGGCAGAGCGTACCGGCGTTCGAGACCGTGAAAGAGTCGATCGTCACGATGCGCGGCTGCTTTGGTGGCTGCACGTTTTGCAGCATCACCGAGCATGAGGGTCGGGTGATTCAGAGCCGCTCGTCGGATAGCGTGGTGCGCGAGGTGCGGGCTCTGACGCGCATGGCAGGCTTTTCGGGCATGATCAGCGACGTCGGCGGGCCGACCGCGAACATGTACAAGATGACTTGCAAGGACGAACGCACCGAAAGCGCGTGCCGGCGCTTGTCCTGCGTGCACCCGGGGATCTGCAAGAACCTCGTCACCGACCATCAGCCGGTGATCGACCTTTTGCGTAAGGTGCGCGAGGTGCCGGGAGTCAATCGCGTCTTCGTGGCTTCGGGCGTGCGCTACGATCTGGCCGAGCGCAGCCCCGAGTTCGTGCGCGAGCTGGCTCAGCACCACACCGGTGGGCAGCTGTCGGTGGCGCCGGAGCACAATAACCCGCGCGTGCTCGAGAAGATGAAAAAGCCGGGCATCGAGAGCTACGAGCGATTTGCGGAGTCGTTTTGCCGCGCCAGCGAACAAGCCGGAAAAGAACAGTATTTGATTCCGTACTTCATCACCGGGCACCCGGGTTCGACGCTCGCCGACACGGTCGAGCTAGCGCTGTACTTGAAGCGCAAGGGCATGCGCCCGCGTCAGGTGCAAGATTTCATTCCGACGCCGATGTCGATGGCCACGTCGATGTACTACACCGGGCTCGATCCATTCACGCAAGAGCCGGTGCATACGGCCCACGAGCTGCGCGAAAAACGGTTGATGAAGGCGCTGCTCTTCTACTGGGATCCCAAGCAGCAGCCTCTGGCTCGCGAAGCGCTGCGCAAAGCGGGACGCGCGGATCTGATCGGGCGCGCAGCCCACTGCCTGGTGCCGCCAGAGGGCGGCTCTTCGTTTCCGTCGTTCGCGGGTCGCCCTGCGGCCGCGCGTCCTCAAAGCTCGGCACGCGTCGACAAGATGCGGCGCCTGCGCGCGAGCAAGGGAAACAAGCGGCCCTCGTAAAAGCGCCGTAAGTTTTTGCGGCTCATCGCGGGCAGCACCTGATCGCCGAGCAGCTTCTGGCAGTCGGAGGCCAGGCAAAACAGCGTGAACACCTCGGCCGCCGAAAAGACCCGCGCCAAGAGCGAGCCAACCACGCCGAACGGCCGCTTCGGATCACCACGTCGGACGACCAGCGCGCGCAGCTCGCGGTAGGTCAGGCGGTCGCGTGGCTGGCGCGCGTTGGGCGCGGTGAACAGCTCCTCGAAGGCCGCTTCGTCGAGCTCGCCGCCTGGGCCGAAGACCCCGGATTCGAAGGGATGCTTGCCGCGCGCAATGTCCGGAACCGAAATGCTGAGCGACGCCTTTTGACGAGTCAGGAGACCCAGGAAGCCGTTGATCAGGACGGTGAGCGGCGCCGCGATCAGCCAGGGCAAGCCCAGGGCGGTCATGCCATTCAGCGTTTGCGTCGGCGTGATGGCTTCGTCGTGATCCGGATCGAAATAGCGCGCGTGGCGCTCTAGCGCACTCCGTGCCCTGCTTTTTTGCTCTGCCACATTGTGGGAGACTAGGAGATTTTTCATTCATCGGGGGGGCGCTGTTGAAAGCGCTGGGGGCGGCGACTACCTTGGGAGCGATTTTGGCGACGAAACTTGCGCTCAGCGAGTTCAAAGGCAACGACCGCTTCATCATCGAGGGCATTCTCGGTGAAGGCGGTATGGGTGTCGTCTATCGCGCGCGCGATTTGCGGCGCTCGTCCACGGTCGCGCTGAAGACCATGACGCGGCTCGACCCCGCAGCGCTGCTGCGTTTCAAGAAAGAGTTCCGCTCGCTGGCCGACATCGCGCACCCGTCGGTGGTGCAGCTGTACGAGCTGTTCGCGGAGGGCGACCAGTGGTTTTTCACGATGGAGCTGCTCGAGGGGACCGATTTCGTCAGCTGGGTGCGCGGCATCACGCGCATCTCCGGCTCGCAGCTCACGCGCACTGATTCGGGATCCATTTTGCGGCCGATTGTGTCCAGCGCACCGACCATCGATGCCGTGCTGCTCGAATCCGACGTGGATCCGAACCAGTTGCTGGCGATCGTCAACAGTGGCGAGCAAGTGGGCGACGAAACCAAGCTGCGTGCCGCGCTCGTGGGTTTGCTCGACGGCGTGCTCGCCATTCACGCCTCGGGTCGCTTGCATCGCGACATCAAGCCTTCCAACGTGATGATCACCGGCGAGGGGCGGGTCGTGCTCCTCGATTTTGGCGTGGTCGGCGAGCTCGGCAAGGGCGCGGAGCGGGTCGAAGACTTGGTGTTGGGCACGCCTGCCTACATGGCTCCCGAACAAGCGCGCGCCTCGCATGTCGGGCCGCCGGCGGACTTCTATGCCATGGGGGTGATGCTGTACGAGGCGCTGACCGGCCAGCTGCCGTTCGACGGTGCGCCCGAAGAGGTGCTGTTTGCGAAGCAGCAGGGGCGCCCGCGCGCGCCGAGCGAGATCGTCGACGGCGTGCCCGCGGACCTGGGCGCCTTGTGCCTCGACTTGTTGGCGCCTAGTCCGCAAGATCGTCCGGACGGAGCGGAGATCTTGGACCGGTTGCGCAGCGAGCGGCCGGGTGTGCGTACGACGGGCCGGTCGCTCAACCCTTCGACCACCACCGGCTCGCTGCGCGCCTTCGTGGGTCGAGAGGCGGAGCTTTCGGTCTTGCGTCAAGGCCTGAGGCGCGCGGCGCGTGGCGAGGCCGTGCTCACGCTGGTGTCGGGCGCGTCCGGCATCGGCAAGACGACGCTGATTCAGCGCTTTCTGAAGGAAGTGGCGCAGACGCCGCGCACGCTGGTGCTGTCAGGCCGCTGCTACGAGCGCGAGGCGGTGCCGTTCAAGGGGCTCGACAGCGTCGTCGACGAGCTCTCGCGCTGGCTATCGCTGATGCCGCAGCAAGAGCTCGGGAGCCTGCTGCCTTTGCACGCGGCCGAGCTTTTGCGGGTGTTTCCGGTGCTGCGGGGCGTGCCGGCGCTCGAGCGGCGCGCCGAGGGGCGACCCGAAGCCGGTGAGCCGCAAGAGCTGCGGCGACGGGCTTTCATGGCCCTGCGCGGGCTACTCGGCTCGATCGCCGACGATCGGCCGCTGATCGTGCACATCGACGACCTGCAGTGGACGGACGTCGACAGTGTGGCGCTGCTCGAGCAGGTGCTGCACGCGCCCGGCGCCCCGGCCATGCTGCTGATCGGTAGCTTTCGGTCGGAGGCGCTCGGTAAGAGCCCCGCGCTGGCCGAGCTGCTCAGCCTGACCGAGCGGCTGGCGGTCAGCGCGCGCGTCGAGCGGCTCGAGCTTGCGCGTTTGCCTTACGAAGACTGCGCGCGACTGGCGGCGCTCTCGCTCGGCGACCGCGCGGAGTCGTCACCCGAGGTGGTGCGGCGTATCGCCGAGGAATCGCAAGGCTCGCCGCTGTTCGTCTCGGAGCTGTCGGCGTGGCAGCGCACGTCGGCGGCCGACGAACGCAGCGGACTCATCTCGCTCGACGCGGTGATTCGAGGCCGTGTCGACGAAATGCCGGCGGAAGGCCGCGCGCTGCTCGAAGTGCTTTGCATCGCTGGTGGGCCGTTGGAGCGCAGCGTGGCAGAGGCCGTCGTTGGCTTGAGTGAGGCAGATTCGCTGCGTGCGCGGCTGCGCGTGGCGAAGCTGACTCGCACCGTCGAGAGCGGCGAACGTGAGCTGGTCGACATCTATCACGGGCGCATTCGCGACAGTTTACTGGGTGACATCGACGCCGACCGGCAACGCTCACTGCACGCGCGTTTGGCAGTTGCTCTCGAGCACGCGGGCGAAGTCGAGCCGGGCGTCTTGGTCGAGCATTTCGTGGCGGCGGGCGACGAAGCGGGCGCACGCCGCCACGTGCTTGCCGCGGCACAGGCAGCCGAGCGCGCGCTGGCGTTCTTGCGAGCCGCCGTGCTGTATCGCCGCGCCATAGAGCTGGGCGCGCCGCACCCGCGCTGGGAGCTCGAGCGCAGCGTCGGCGACATGCTGCTGTCGGCCGGGCACGCGGCACAGGCTGCGGCGGCTTTTGCCGGCGCCGTTCATCACGCGCCGGCCGGCGAACGCACGGCGCTGCGCCGCCTGGCCGCTGAGCATTTTTTGAAGAGCGGCGGCGAGAGCGAGGGTCTGCGCCTGCTGCGCGAGGCGTTGGCCGACGTGAAGCTCGGCTACCCGGAGACCACGGCTTCGGCCGTGGTGTCATTGGTCGGTAATCGGGCGCGCTTGAAGCTGCGCGGCCTGCGCTTCGAACCACGCGACCAAGTTGCGCCGAGCGATCTGGAGCGCATCGACGTAGCCTTTGCAGCCAGCTCGGGCCTGGCCCTGTTCGACGTGGTGCGAGCCGCCGACTTCGGTGCCAGGCACTTGCTCTTGGCGCTCGACGCCGGTGAGCCGATCCGAATCTGTCGCGCGCTGGCGATCGAAGCCTCCGGCCGGGCCGCGGTCGACGTGCGAGGTCGCGACCGTATCGAGGCGTTGGTTAGAACCGCCGAAAGCCTAGCCACGCGCAGCAACGACCCGCACGCCATCGCGCTGGCGAGGCTGGCGGCGGGCCTGGTGCGCGTTTTCTCGGGCGAGTGGCGCGCGGCCCAGGCGACGCTCGACGCGGCCGAGCTGATCATCCGTGAGCGTTGCCGCGGCGTGCATTGGGAGCTGGCCAACGCCGTCGCCTGGTCGATGAACGCGCTGATCCTGTGCGGCGAGCTGAAGGAGGCAGCGGTGCGCGTGCCAGAAGTGCTGCGCGAAGCCCAAGAACGCGCCGACCGCTTCGCGATGATGCACATGATCTATCCAGCGGCGATCACGGCCATCGTGGCCGATGATCCGGACACGGCCGATCGCATCGCGCGCGAGTTCCCGCAGTTCGGCGGCGAATTCTCCGAGCGCTTCACGGGCGGGCACTGGGGCAGCTTGGTGTCGCGCGTGTCGGCCAACCGCTACCGCGGGCGCGGGCGGTTGGCTCATCACGAGATGGAAGTCGACTTTGCGCGCATCAAGGCCGCGCACTTTCTGCGCGTGCACATGATGCGCGTCTGCACGACCTTCGAACGCGGCCTGTGCGCGCTGGCGGCCGCCGAAGATGGCGGCGACCAGCCGTCGCTGTTCCGGCTGGCGGAGCGCTGCGCCAAGGAGCTGCTTTCCGACCGCCCGGACTATGCGGCGCCGATGGGCCACCACGTGCTGGGCTGCTTGTTGGCGAGCCGTGGCCAAACGGCTCGCGCCCTGGGCGAGCTCGACCTCGCGATTTTGGGCCTTTCGCGGGTGGATATGGGCTATCTAGCCAGCTGTGCCAAGGCCCGGCGCGGCGCTCTGGCCGGCGGCGAGGCAGGACGAGAGCTCTTGGAAGCGAGCACCGAGCAACTGGTCAAGCAGGGCATCGTCAACGTGGAGCGCTGCCTGGACATGAGCGCGCCGGGCTTTCGAGGAGCGCTGCGTTGAGCGTCGTTCGACAGCAGGCCCTCACCATCGTCGCACCCGTCAGCTCCGGTAGCGAGGCTCTGTCCGATCAGTGGCTACGCGAGAACAAGCGCGCTCTGCAGCTCGCGCTCGCGCGTTCGACGACCACGCACTTCGCGCGCTGGGTACTGCTGCCACCCTCGCTCGACGAGGCGGGTCGCAGCATCGGTCAAGGCCACTTGTTGGCGTTCGAAACGAACTTCGACGGCGAGCTAGACGAACACATCGCCGACTTGCGGGCGGCGCTCGGTCCTCTGCTGGACGCCGCTTTTGCTCACGTCGAAGGCTACCCGGGTTCGACGAATCTGGCCGATTTGTCACGTTTTTTTCGGGCCGCTTCGCTGCGTGCCGCCGCCTTCTACATTGCCCACGGCGGCCTGTCCGTACCCGTCGTGCACGGCGATGCGGCGCTCAAACGTGCCGTCGAGGACCGACTGCAAGAGCTCGCCCAGGGTGCCGTCGTCCAGGCAGATGGCCCGCTGGCGTTGGCGCGAGAGCTGCAGCACACGGCTCGCGCGTTGGCCGCGAACGAAGGTCTCACGCTCGGTCACGTGGATCGCGGTCTTCGCGAAGATGCGCCAGGTGTGCTCACGCGGGCCTTGACGCGACCGTTCAGTGTTCTGCTCGCGTTTTTGCTCGCGCCATTCTTCGAGCTCCGCGACGAGCTCGTACGCAAGCACCAGCCCAGCTTCACGACCCCCGAGCTGAGAGCCAAGCGCGACGGCATCGGGCTCGAGGAGGATCGCGTCGATCAGAACGGCCTCACGCACTTGGTCGCGCTCAAGCCGGGCTGGTACCGGCTCTTCGCCCTGAAAATGATGGTGTACCTGGTCACGGCGTTGGCCGATGCCGGGGCGCTGGTCGGACGCTTGGGCGGAATTCAGACGATTCACTTTGCGCGTTGGGTGGCCTTGCCCGACCGCCGGCTGCTTTTCTTCAGCAATTACGACGGCAGTTGGGAAGCGTACCTCGGCGACTTCATCGACAAGGCCGCGATGGGTCTCACGATGATTTGGACCAACACGGTTTGGTATCCGAAGACCCGCCTGCTCTTGTTCAAGGGCGCCACGGACGAAGAAGCCTTCAAGAGCTGGACGCGCGCCTGCCAAGTGCCGACGCAGGTCTGGTACAGCGCGTACCCCACGCTTTCGGTCAATGACGTGCTGAAGAACGCCAAGCTGCGCGAGCTGCTCGGGAGCGAGCTCGACGCCGGCAGCGCTGCCCAGCTTTTGGCGCTGCTATGAGGAGAAGCCGTGGAACGAGCTGACGTACAAGGCTTGCTGCTGTTTGCGTACAAGCAGCACCCGCGCTCGCGGTTCTACCTGCTGAGTTTCGAAGGCGGCGCGCCGCGCGATTGGCTGCGCCGCATGCTGAACGACGTCAGCTCCGGCGAAGAAGAAAAAGCCGGGCAATATCGCTTCAATCTGGCGTTTTCGGCGCGGGGCCTCGGCGCGCTCGGCCTGGGCGAAGACGACCTGGCCACGTTCCAACGTGAGTTCGTGCAAGGCATGGCGCATCCCGAGCGCTCGTACGTGCTAGGCGATCGCTATGTCGACGACCCAGAGCGCTGGGAC
>Ga0307516_10004496_pt1 | contig 17160 bp, 17 predicted proteins | sample 19_EM_MG_FD_203310 | JGI IMG/M metagenome (GOLD analysis project Ga0307516, IMG submission 203310) | Populus trichocarpa ectomycorrhiza microbial communities from riparian zone in the Pacific Northwest, United States - 19_EM | ecosystem: Host-associated > Plants > Roots > Unclassified | place...
CTATATCGCGTTTCTGCATATTTAGTGTATATACAAGTATATAAGTATGTACAATCATTGGGAATGTGTATTTATATGTAAAAACGCGTTTTTCAATGTTTAGCATGTATGTAACAGTGATATAAATTATTCCAAAAGTGTTTTATCACTATTACAATCCAACATCTCTATCATGAGATAAACTGGCCATAGTTGAGCATTACTGAAAGCTGTGAGCTGAGTACTATTGGAGGCAAACATAAAACCCAGGACGACCTGTAGAAGGTTGCATCCTGGTTCTCTGGGAGATTCTGGAGCTCACAGTGAACCTTGAGGAATGCTTCGGAGGTATATAGTTCGCCATGGACTCGGACTGGTTTGGCAGCATCACTGGGTTGCCAGAAAAGTTCATAAGATTCCAAATGGAGGTGGATAAAAGATCAGGTTATTTTTTTCCTGATTACAGATGTCAATTTACGATGGTGAAGGATTCCTGCACTGAATTCTTTTTGCCCTGGGTGCAACATTTGTTTATGAAAAGGAACATTAATCTTGATTGATGTTTTGATCCAGTGTCCACCACCCCATTCAACATCCTTCCAGCCATCCCTATCACTGGAGATCTCACAGCCTCCCCGCTCAGTTGAGAATCAATACATGGCCAAAGTTGCCTTGCAACATCCTCCGGACAAAAGTCCAGGTGTCCAACTATCTTGAGGAGATTCTGGAAACTCAATTGCAACTTTTTTTCACCATCATTCCAATACCACTCTCCCAGTAAAAATGAGGATTGGTTAGAATATGAGGAGTAGTTTTTGGCGAGGGGGGTGGAGGGGATATTCAGAGGAGTATCTATCAAGTCATTTGATATGATATGTTTGCCAGGATCATGATCAGGGAATTGTGTCGCACAATACTGTTGAAAGAGCCCAAATGTGTTGTGCACAGATTTGATGATCCGGCTGGCTTGACATGGTGTTGGCAGCTGCTGGGATGGAGACCGAAATGTGTCTGGCTCCCCTTGGACACATTCTGGTATGATCTGTGAAGATATTGGAAGAACTGCTGCTGGAAGTGCCGGCATTACATCCTGATAGTGCTTTGGCAGTTGGCGGTTTGCCCAGCGACTTCTGCGCTCAGCCAGTGATTGACCCAAGTCATCGTATTGCATGGAGGAAGTATCAGCACTCTAAGCAAGATTCAGTTAAGTAATATAGCATGATAAGTGGAAGATTAATTGAACCTGTGAATGGATGCCAGCTACAATAATATAAGTTGAAAGCTGTTCAGCAGCAACATTGTGATTTGGAGAGCATTCCACAGCTGTGCTTGTGGTGGTTTCTTCTATTTTTTGGTGCTTCTTTGTGTGCCAGACCTCTTTGACCCTTTCCAGAGCACATGAAAGCCTTTTCTTCGACTTCAGACAGCTGCGCTTGTGGAAAGTATATGCCTGTGGTACCAAGAATATGCGTCCACAGATGCAAGCTTGAGACCAAGCCAGTGGCAAATCCATCGCATAGGTGGTGTACTATCCAAAGTTTGTTGACGGGGATGGTGATGGCTGGAGCGTTTGAAGGGGTAAGACTTGTTATAGCCTGAAAAAGCTGTGATGACAGACAAGCTTCAGTGAGTCATTTCAGGAGTGATGTGTAATCTGTAAATGATTCATAACAATGGACGAGTGATGAAAGAGGGGCTCACTGATGCAAAAAACAATGATAGATGGCAGAGGGCTGATCCTCATGAAGCCCATGAGGCCCTCGTCAAGATAGGCATTCCAATCCCTTCCATCTCAGTATCAGACACATTCATAGCAAAACAATAAGTTGGGCGGGTAACAAATACAAAATACCCAGTGTTAAAAATCCAGAGCAATAAAAGTTCAAGTTTACTGCTTCTGAGAATAAAGCGGATCAAGCAGGCAAAGGTCTAACAGATGAAGAAACTTACTCAATATGGATTAGATAGGAGCGCCTCGAACATTGAAGCTTGATTTGTCAACATATTTTGACAGCTGGGAGTTGAGGAATCTGTGGGCAAGCCTGCACCAGTGACACCAAGTTTAGTCAAGATACTCTCACAAGCCTCTCGCAAAAAGTAGGAGAAGCTACACTTGACATGATGATAGGTTGTCGTGACATATTCTGAGAAAAACACAGGAAACTACAAAGTAACAATATTCTGTGGGTTTACGCTGTGTAGGGTCAATCATCAGCTTCCTTGTTCAGATTCACAGCTACAACTGTGTGTGGCATAACCAGCACCCGTGTCCACTGTCCTCTGGTGTTTGCCCTCTCCAATGTAACATAGCTGCAGTATGATCAAGGATGTCTCAGCACATGGTCATTGAGAGTGCTCCTGTGGACGTCATCTGGAGCATTCCAGAACCAGTAAGCTTAGTCCGCTAATTCGATGACCAGGCCATGTGATGTGTAAATGAAATTGGACTCATGGTGCTTGACCTGATATCATACACCTGTTCATCATCTGAGAATTGTAAAACTCAATACTCACATTGGGAGGCTGCTTCATTACAAACCCACTAGTGGCCATTCTGTCCTCCAACTTTTCGGCCATGGAAATCTGCTGTGGTTTCTTCTTTGGCAATGAAACAAGGAGTTCCTCCTCTGGTTCCGACTGCATGTTCACTTTGGGTGGAGCAACCTGCTCCATCCTTTGCTCAGAAGGTTCTCCTGCCTGTCTGAAGAAGGCAGGAGTGATTGGGGATCCTCGGTACCAGCCAGCTGCTGCATGGCATTGCTCATACCTCTGGGTTGTTTCCCCAGATTGTCATGGGGCAATGAGCCCAGCTATTGCACCCGCAATATTCGGATCTTCCAAGATTGTTGGAAGTCCTGGAAGTTGTCTAACTTCCATTGGTACTACAATGTTGACGCTTGATGTTGACATTCCTTGAGATAGGTCTTCCCTCATACAGGAATTAGCAGGATTCACATCCTGCGATTGAGTCATAATGCCAATGCCAGTTGTTGCTGGCATTGTCGCGTCCTCTTTGGACATTCTATGGGTAGAATCCATGCAAGGCGATTTTGGTGGAAGGGTAGATGGGGATGTCCCCTGCAACCCATGTTGGATGCTCATCAATAGAGTGAGAGCACCCATGAAGTGGTCTTCAAACCCTTTGTCTTCCTCATCTGGTTCATGAGGTCCACGCACTCTCATTGACGCTATGGCTTCCTCACGAGCCTGAAGATAAATTCTTTGTCAGGCATGAGGACTTGTTATGCCATGGTCCTTGCACACTCGACTTGCTCTTCCATGGAGCTTCTGCTCCGCAATAAGGAGGATGATGTGGTCATCACTTCCAGGTTCAGACAAGGGTTCCTGCGACCCTCAGTTATATTTTCCTTTATCTTGAGCCATGAGGAGAGACCATTGCACAGTCTCTTCCTCTTTCAGAGAGGTACTATCCTCAGCCTGGCTCATGGTCCTTCTAAAGGATCTTAGGGCTAGCGACAAACTCTTCACAGAGTCTGTTGCCAATTCTTTATGCCTAGTTCGTGAGGTACTTCTATGAGATACCTGCACTTCCAAATTTTCTGAGTCATTTTCACCACAACTCAGGAACAGCTTCTCCCTCGACCGGCCACTGCTCAACAGCACAGTTTCCTCCACATACATCGCCTTTGCCATTTTGTCTTGAAGAGATGGAAGTTGCGGCGTTGACAGGGTCTTTGGGGCTTCCTGAAGTTTGGAGTAGAGATGATTGGTGTCCCTTCTCCAGCTCTGAGCTGAGGATTTATCCTTGCTCTTCATATGCTCTATAACCTCTTGACTTTTGCGACGTGGAGCATCCGGAGTGACCCGTGTCATAGGGTCGGCAAAAACTGGAGTGATTGGGGTGGGTGAGTATAGTGACGCGAAGCCACCTGGCACTTGATGCCCGGGTGTTTGATGACCTGGGGACATGTTCCTCTATCCTGTTTTGGTTGTTGATTGTCTTGACGACATTCCAAAAGGTTCCGCGTTAATGTGGGCCTAGGCATCGGAGATAGTTTGTGGTTCGAAAGTTCTTGATGGCAAAAATAGCACAAATGCTTCTGAGATACTTGGTAGCTCAAAAAAGTGTAACGTGGCATTATGCTTGAGTCTAATCAGAGCTTGTGATGCACGACAGAGCTTGAACAATATGATATTTGTAGCACTGTGTGTATGACAAGGTAAAAAAGAACTGACTCAAACATTAGGTAATAGTCCGTTATAAACAGCATGTTATATAATATATGTAAGCATCCATAACAGTGATATACAATGGTTTGGATGGAGGAATGGAAATACTCACAGGTCTTTGATGAGATGTGGGACAGGTGCTAGGGGCACCACAGCAATTTAAGTGCCTACAGAATGACTCAGTTGATTACAAGGAAAATAGTGAGGAGAGAACTGACAATGGCTTAGAATGACAATGAATGGCTGGCGGTACAGGCTATACTGGTTGGTCTGACCAATGACACCAAGTCTAATCAGTCCACAAATGAACAGATGCCAAGTCTATGTTATTTTGTAGTTAGAGGGTGACACCAAGTCTAATCCTGGGCAATCTATTATGTATATAATATGAGACAGGCCTGCGCTGAAGTTGATACCACTGGATGTTGCAGAACCTTTCAAGTGAAGAGATTAAGAGGAGAGAGAAATACCCACATACCCCTATGTGTAGATAAATCCTGGATTCCTTGATGTGCACAATGACAGTGGCAATAGAAGGAGTAGGAGTGGGGATGAACTTGGGAATGGCAGTCTGGCTGAGTGCACCAATGACGCAGAGTCTAATTGGTCCACAAACAAACAGGCGCTAAGTCTATGTTTGTTTGTGACCAAGGGGCAACACGAAGTCTAACCCCTGGGCAGTCCAGTAGAGATGCATTGAGGGCCTGACAGGTTTGAGTCTGGCTGAATGCACACCAATAACACAAAGTCTAATCGGTCCACAAACGAACAGACGCCAAGTCTATATTTGTTCGTGACCAAGGGGCGACACGAAGTCTAACCCCTGGGCAGTCCAGTAGATAGGCGTCGCATCATCGCCATCGACAAGTGGTGGTGGGGTAATGGTGGGGGTAGGTGGTGGAGCACATGCTGTAAATATAATAACATGGTCAGTAGGATACCAAGGTTATGTGAGGGACATACCATGGCAGGGCAGATAGGGTATGTCAGCAGCCACAGTGTTCACCAGCAAGCATGGGGTAGGTTATTTGTGTGCATTTGGCAACAGCTTTGCCCACAGCAAGGGCAGGTGACCTCCAAGTTCTATGCACGTCACATGTTACATATCTTACATTCTTGCACACACATATCTAACTATCTTACAATTCTCGCACAACACCTGTCATTCGTCCTTCCTCCCCCACCCTCATTTGAAATCAAGATGAGTTTTAATTAATTTATGCATGGTCCTCTTTTTGATGTGGGAAGACCACCCACTGCCACCTTTGGCTCACTACCCATCCCATGCATCGTCTTCAACCACAGGTGTGTACCACTTCCCTTTTCATCATCAGCAAGAATACAAGCTAGACTTGGTGTCACTCATACTCCTTAGAGACTTAGACTTTGTGTCAGTCTCTTGGGATTAAACTTTGCATTGTCTTGCTGATCTATGTGCCTTACTTCTCTAACCTGAAAACTTTTAGCTCAGAACCCCCTTTGCCCCGGCTCACTCGGCTTCCCTTTGTTCCCTTAAAGCATTTTCTTCAATTTCCAGTGTGTACTAGTCCTCTGTTCATCATCAGCAGGGACATGAGCTAGACTTGGTGTCACTCATGCTCCCTAGAGACTTAGACTCCACGTCAGTCTCTTGAGATTAGACTTTGTGTCATCTTGCTGATCTACATCCCATGATTTTGTAACCTGAATAACTTTTAGATCATAACCCCTTTCACCCCAGGCTCTCATCACTCAAATGTTGGTCTGAGAAACATGTTCAGTATTCCAATCCTTACCATAGTTGTCTAACATCTACAAAACGCCAGGAAAGTTGAACGATATCTGTACTGGTGGTCAAATGGCTGAGGTGAGTCTTCTCCCTTCCCTATGAGCATCCTCAGTTTCTACCACAGTGTTGACCATTCTTTTACACTCCAGGCTTTCATTAACCGCATGAATAGTGAAGAACTTTTTTCTGGTACCATGCATCTCCTCAAAGCCATCCTGAATGATGGAAAGTCTCATGAGCAACTGCCCAAGTCAGATTTCAAGAATTACATGATGATCCTCCTCCAGTATCATTTGATCGACCTTAGCATTTGGAGATCGCAGCAAGTGGAATCCATGCACGTGGGGAATTCTAAACCTACGTGTGTTCCAGCTGATTTTGTGAGCAAACTTCTATTGCTGTCCACACCTTTTGATGACATTGTTATGACCTGCTAGCCCTTTCCTGAACTTGAAGCTTGGCCAACTTTATACAATCAGCCAAAATAGCGCAGAAAAAAAATGAAAAATACTCACTGCCGTTGGAACAAGAGATTCCTCCTTTAGCAGATTTTCAACAGCCACGCTGTCAATTCCGGAGTTCTTGACATATATGGCCTCATGCACGGCCTTGACGTGGCTATGCCACTGTACATCATCGACATGTGCAAGGGATTTGCACTGCATCATATCATGGGGCATTCCCATGTTGTGTACATGATCCATTGGGATTAGACACCGAGGGCAGGGGCAAAGACCAAGGTTACACCAGTCATATAGAGGGAACTTACTTCTCTTTATAATCAGCAGAATGTGTAAATATACAAGGGTAAAAGTGCCAACAAATTTTGTCACAACATTCTACCACCATTCCATGCCTATACACCTCCAGAAAGTCATCATTGAGGATGAGGGACCATTGAGCATGATACAATTCTCGAGCACAGTGTGCTAGAAAGGTGGACTTGGGGCCTTTGCCACCAATGTTCTCTGCTGCGAAGGCAGAAAAAGCATCAGGAAGCTATAACAGGATTGAGCTCTATATAGCTATTCACAGAAAGCCGTCGCATACCATTTCCAGATAGGCAACATGTTCAAATGCATGACAGGAAGGTTTTGACCTCCTGTCTTTTGATTCATTTCCAATCATGAGATACATGGGCCACAATTTAGTGGTGCTGAAGGACGTGAGCTGGGTGCCATCGGAGGCAAACATGAGGCCTATCACGACCTTTGGAAGGTCACATCCCAGTTCTCCAGGAGACTCTTGGAGTTCACGATGAGCCTTGATAAATGCCTCTGATGTGAACAGCTCCCCATATACCCAGACCGGTTCAGCGGCTTCACTTGGTTGCCAAAAGAATTTGTAAGGTTCGAAATGGAGGTGAGGATGCGCCGAGGGTCTTGTGAGTTTCTCTCTGATTATGGCCATTAATTGGCGATGCTGAAGGATGCCTGCATTGGACTCTTTTTGCCCTGGATTCAGCATTCTTTTATGAAAAGGAACATTGATTTTGATCAGGGTTTTGATCCAGTGCCCAAGTTTGTTATCCTCCACATCCTCCCAACCATTCTCATTCAAACCTGTGCAGCATTCCTGCTCAGCTGGGCATCGATAGCTTGCCAGTTGTTCCCAGTGACGTCCTCAGGGTGAAAATCCGGATGTCCAATGATCTTAGTAAGGTTATGGAAGCTAGATTGCGATTTCTTTTCACCATTGTTCCAATACCATTCTCCCAGCAAAAAAGATGATTGATTGGAATATGGGTAGTAATCGTGTGGGGCAAGGGTGCAAGGTAAATCTGGTGATGAGTCTATCAAGTCATTCTGTGCGATGTTTTTGTCGGGATCGTGATGCGGGAAGCATTCTGCATAGTATTGTTGGAAAAGGCCAAATACATTGCGCACAGACTTGAGGAGTCTTTTGGCTGGAGGTGTGCATGCTGGGGATTGCTGAGCTGGAAATACATATGGATCCGCTGGTGGACAATCAGATATACCTTGTGAAGATGCTGGGGGAATGGTTGTTGGAGGTTCGGGTGCTATGTCATGATAGCGCTTTGGCAATTGGCGATTTTGATGGCATTCCCTCTGTTCTGCTAAAGGTTGGTTGAGATCTTGAGATTCTGCACAAGTCACCTCTGGGATCTGATGGACACAAACATCTGCACATGCAAACCCAGGTTAATGAAGAAAACTTACCTGCTGGGTAGGTAAGGGTGCATCGGCCAAGGGCAGTTCATGGGCAAAAGGTTGATTTAAGAGCTCTGCAGCTTCTTGTTGCATTGTATCTTCCATTTTACAGTGTTTTTTTGCCCGAAAGACTTCTCTAGCCTTTTCCAGAGCTGAGGACAGCCACCTTTTTATCTTCAAACAAGTGCGCATGTGGTGTGTATATGTATGCGGCACGGAGAACCTCCATCCACAGATACAAGCTTGACACCAGGTGGGTGGCATGTCCATTTCCAGGGCCGTACTCCGAAAGGATGTAGAGCGAGGAGCTGCTTAAAGAGGTCCAGAGTGTCCTTCTTGACTCATAGGGTTGCAGCCATGCAGTGAGTCATTGATTGATGCCCTGGCAACCAATGAACAGGATCCGCTCAGCCAAATAATAAAGGCCCTTTGGTGTGATCTTTGTTGATGAATACTTTGCATTAGAGGTGTCAAGATGGGTGTCGGGATTGTGAACATGAACTGGTTCATCTGTAGTGGGTTTACCAAAATAAACAAATGCGACAAGAAAGATACTTACCAGTAGATGAGATGGAGATGCAGTGCGGGGGGTCTCGCAGACATGAGTGGTCGAAACAACTGATGCCAGGTCAAGTCATTAGAATATGTTGAGCGATACCTGGACCAATCTTGACTGCATCTGAGATCGAAGGAAATGAGGGAAAACTCGAAAGAAAGAAAGAAAAAAGAAAAACATACCTTGAAAGGGCAGGTCTTATTGTAACATTTGCAGCTAGCACAGGAAATCCTCGATGTTGCCTATCAGTGCCATGGTACATCTGAGAAAAAAAAATAAAGGTCGAAGGAAATGAGGGGCAAACTTGTAAAAAGACATATCTTGAAACAATGGGGAGCAATGAATGCAAACAGGAGGCGATAAGGAAGAGAGGAGGGGGCAGATGGTGCACATGGTGCCTGCAACAGTTCACCTGCAGAATCACGAAGTCTACAAGGATGGCTAGTCAATCTCGTGGTCCTGGGCAACAACCACAGTGATGGCTAGTCAATCTGTGGTGTTGCTTCTCTGGCCGACAGCTAGTCAAGGCCAAGGTGCATGCGGCAAGAATTATTGATGAGATAAACAAGAACTGTGGTGGAAGCGGACTTTGAAATCCACATGACCATGATGGATAATCTGAACACATTGAAAGTCATGACTTCAGTTTCAAATGACTGACTTGGACGATTGGAGGCTCGAGTCTGAGTCTGCCACCACATCTGGCTTTGACTAATTGTCAGCCAGTGGTCTCTGTGATTTTACTAGTTGTCAGTGTGGTTAGGCCCCTTTGACACCGTGACTGACCTTCAAGTTGCCACACAGACTACAACGTGTGAACCATGTGGTGGACAGCATTCCTGATCAGGTCAGGTTCTACTATTGACTTTCCATTCAACAAACCCATAAGTAAGTACCAGGTCAGTAATATGTATCAGATCTTGCTGTCAAGCTTACCTAATTAACACTCTCGAGTTCCCAAACTTTGCACTAGATGATGTCTCTTCTACTTCAAGTTCATGGAGGACAGTGGCACTTGACATGTCGCATCAAAAATGATGGTATGAAGACCTTTGAGGTTGACATTGGCAAAAATGACACCATCCACATACTCAAGCAACACATTTACAATGTTCACAGAAGCCTGTTGAAGGACATCAATTCTGTAGACCTTGAGCTGTTCAAGGTGAGGAATGTCTTTGGGTCTGGTATCAACTATATCATCATGTGTTTGAACAGGTCATGCTCAATCTTGGTAACCTCGATGAATCTTCACAATCCCTAGCTGTCAATCAGGTGTTCAAGAATGCTACTACAAAGTTGATGGATGGTTGGATCAAGGTCTCGAGTGTCTGGAGAGTTCAGCCCCCTGCGAGCACGCTAAGTATTGTTGTAAAGGTCCCGTCTGCTGGTGAGCAGAAATCTGTTTCTGCGAATGGAACATCATTAATTACTATCATTTTTTCATGCTTCAGCTGCTTGGTATCAGGCAAACATTGTCCCCATTGATGGCGGCATAATTCGAAGCAACTTCCGTGTTGAGGTTCCTTTATCAGCTTCAGTCCATGAATTTCAAAATGCCATTCATGCTGGGCTTGTGAAGGATGGTTTAGTCAGCAACAACTTTGAGGCTGGCTTGGTGGTTTTACCGATGCAAGAGACACCAACTCTGGATGAGCTGCAGAAAATGGATCTCGCTGCCCTTCACAAACAGGCGCTTATCCTGAACGGGCTTTTAAACAAACCAGCATCTGAATTTTTCTATCTGCAGAGTCCAGATGTGGTTCATTTCATCATTTGGTTACCTTCAATCCAGAGTGCATTTCATTCATCAGATCTACACAATAACTGACCTTTCTGATGAAGGGCGATTCCCGAAGCCCTCTACTATCACCCTCAGATGGTTAGTGAGGAGTAGATTCCAAGACACTTTGAGCTTTGAAAATATTACTGCACAAAGTGGAGAAGTGGCGAATTTCAAGGACACTCTGAAGGAGGCATATAACCAGCCTATGGCCTATGACAAGAGTTTATTAGACGTGGCCACTGGAGCTTCCACACAACATCATGATCACTGCCCACATTTTCCAACATCATTGGCAGAGATATTTATCAAGCTTCTCAACAACAACAGGTATCGACAATGCATGCAATAGTCTACTGCTCTATAAACCAGTGGAGTGGACATTTGATAGGGCAAAGTTGTTTGTGGAGATAATTGATAGTGTGATGACATTTTGCCTCATTGATCAGGAACTGGAAAATATCAAGCTTGTTGACAAGACTATCGAGCTCCAGGCCCAGAATGGACGCCCTGGCACATGCTCTCGAGAAGAGGCTGCGCTGAAGATAACATTCGGCGATCTGGATGGAGCGGTGTTGTCCTTTCCCCCCAATTGCACAATGCGGCCATCAAAGAGGATGCTTTGATGCATGCATACTCATCATGGATACATGTCAATGGCACCACTGGTGGACACTCTCCCCCTACATATGATAAGTCTGGCCATGATCTATCTGGGGACAAAGATATAAAAGACACATTGGACACCACTGTTATGATTTGGAGACAAGCTCTCAACAACCAGCAAACTCTCGACAACAAGTGAGTCAATCTTTGATGCAAATTCACAGTAGGTTCATTATAGCCATAGACCACAGAGCCTCGCTTTGGTTGCGGAGGACTAGTTTATCATGTTGCCTCACATACTTCAAGTTGTGCTGGTGGCCACTGCATTGCTTTATTGTCATCATTCTTTTTTGTAGCTCATCTCATGTAGTATATTAGGGGCAAATCGCTTTCTCATCGGATTTATTTTCATTCCATTTTTGTGAAAAAACTAACGAAAGGTGGCTGAAAGAAGTAACATGAACCCCCCATTCAACGCGCCCCACGAATGGTTAAGTCTATCATAGACATGGTTGTGGATTCATTTGAATGCAGACTAAATCAGCATATGAGAAAGCTGAAGTCTGTAATGCTTTCATGAGATGGAGAAAGCCACAGATGAGATTGTATCAGCCTTGCAAAAACCACTGATCTGGCAATGTGTGATCTGGATTAACCGTCTGATAAGTATGGCCATAATAACACCAGGTGATCACCACTGTCTGTCTGTTATTCCTGACATAAATCATCAGTGCTAGCCATGCTGATAATAGTTGATCCAAGCTGGTGAGTATTGTCATTCTGTCAAGCACTTACATATATCTATCATCCAGTTATTTTTTGGACATTGCCTTATACTACTTGGCCCCATCTGTTCATGCAATCTAACTCTTAGCAAAAGCCTCAGTCTGGCACCAGGTGATCACCACTATCTGTCTGTTATTTCTGACATAAATCATCAATGCTACCTGTGCTAATAATACTTGATTCAAGCTGGTGAGTTTTGTCATTCTGTCAAGCACTTACATGGATCTGTCATCCTGCTATTTTTTGGTCATTGCATTATACTACTAGGCCCCATCTGTTCATGCAATCTGACACTTAGCAAAGGCCTCATTCTGGCACTGCCAGCTGATTCTATCAACTATAGCAGTGCTTATCTAGCCTTATATTGTGTACACAGAATTGTATTTCAGATCAGTCAATTTTACTTATTATAAAGCTGTATCTAATCTTATAATCTCTGATCCTTTTCATACCAAAAACCTGATTCTTCAATTGTCGGGCTCAGAGGATGAGGCTAGCTCAGATGTGCCTCTTGTACGAAAAATCAGCAAGAAAAAGAACCAGAAGTTGATGCCTACGTTGGATCAAGCTGCTATGAAACTGCAAGGTGTTAAGCCAGTCAAGTCGACAAGGGGCATGAATTGGGCAAGGGCTCCAAAGTACGATTATTGCCACCAATGCAGAAGCAAACCAATATCCTCAAGATCTTCGGTGGCTGCGGCCAGAAGTTTGATGTTCAGTGCTTGTCCACAAGGTATGGTCTACATTTAGAGGTCACTTTGTTTCTTTTGATTGTGACTTTTTGGCAAATTTTGCTTAGATATAATGGGAAAGTGGTTTACAACCCGAACGCTCCAACTGCCTTTGTGTGTCCAGTGTGCAAGAACATTTGCACCTGTGACAAGTGCACACTGCAGCAGGGTGAGGTGTACGTGCCAATAAGGGGTCCAAGGGAGATTAGCACAGCTGCTATGGTGTGGTTGTTGAGCAAAGAGAAGAGTGCAACACGATCTCCTGTTGTTTTTTTTCAATTGTGCATGTATCAACGAAATCTAATATTTCAATATGGCTGTGTGTTCTCCATCTGTACCCTCTTGAGTTTGAGCAAGACTTGACTCATGCTGATTCCAGTCCAATACATATATATGTATGGTGCTCATGAGCCATCATTCTGCCAGGGGAAGTGTCAATCGCTGATCACTCAATTCATGTTGGTGGCTGAGGATAAGACCTTATCAGGCCTTATCCTCCAGCCCAATACTTAAATTTACTGCTCATGAAGTGCTATTATGCTAGGTGAAGCCTCAGCAAATAATAATTCAATCCAGTACTGGTGGCCACTTATAAGGCCTTATATAGCCTTATCCTCTAGCCCCAATACTTAAATTTACTGCTCGTAGGTGCTATTATGTCAGGTGAAGTGTCGGCAATGATAGTTTAACCAAATACTAACAGATGCTTATAAGGCCTTAGAAAGCCCTATATTGTAGTGCAGCATAGGAACCAATGACCATGTCTACCGAGGCATACCAGAACAGTGCCGAAACTCCAATGTAATACCTTATATTCTGGACTGATAAGTATATGTGCTGCTCATGAGGTGCCATTCTGTTGGAGTAAGTGTCAGTAACTGATCATTGAATTCAATTCTGGTGATTGATTGCAAGTCTCTGATAATACCTTACATTCTGGACTGATAAGTACATGTGCTGCTCATGAGGTGCCATTCTGTTGGGGTAAGTGTCAGTAACTAATCATTGAATTCAGTACTGGTGGCCAAGTGTGAGGTCTTATAATCCCTTATTTTTTTGCTCAATACTTATATGCACTGCTCATGAGGTGCCAGTCTGAGGGGCAAAGCACCAGCAACTGATACTTCAACCCCAGACTGGCAGCTAATTATACAGCCAGATAAGGCCTTATTTTCAACCTCAGTGTGTGAACTGATGGTCAAGAGTACCAAATTATACCAGACCCTCACTGAAAACCTGATGCAAGGTGAGCTTTTTTCACAATTCTTTTTGACAGTCACTAACATCTATGTCTTTCTTCAACCACTCCATCCAGCCAATAAACTTATTGTGTAAGTGATTTGACACCTCATATGCTGAACACAGCTCGTTTCATTTGGTCTTTGGGTGCATTGTTATCAACATGTTCCAGAAGGCTGGATTGTCCACCAGTGTGAAAGCCTGCTATTTTGTAAGTAGCCCCCCCACTCTTAATAGAATTATGTGCACTTACTTGATCATCACAGATGATGAGTTTCATCAAAGAATCCATCAAGTTGTCCTTTGAGAACTCCTTCAGCACTTCAACCTTCTTGATGATGCCATCTAGCATGCTCTGCTTGCCGCTTTTATTTCCTTCCTGCATTCCTTTCCAAATATTCAGTGGTATCACATGCCAGTGCACCTGGATCCCCCTGGTCTTGCACCTCGTCTCATAGATGTCATAGTGTGTGTGGGTATGTACTCAATGGGTGGAATTTCCTCTGGCAATAAATACCTTTCACAACCCATGTTTTTTAACGAAAACCTTGTCCTCTCTGGTATGTTTTCTTATAGTCAGTGTTGAGTGACGTTAATGAAGCATACCTGCAGATATTACACCAACAGCCATTGACATCCTTGTGTTCATCACCATGCTTGAAGTGGATGGTGGTCCTCTCAGAGAATATCATCAAGAGATCCTCTGCTTGCTTTTTTTGATGCTTTTTTCCAGGGAGTTGAATATTATGATGGGGATCATCTTCATCAAGCTTTTGACAACAACTGTGTTGCTCAGATGCCAGTGACTATGACCAGTGAAAGTTTGATGTCTCGTTGACCATGACTGAAAATCAGTCATTTTTTGGTCAATTTTTCAGTTTGATCAGATCCAGTCACAGGTTTTGTGACCTGACCTTCAAACACTACTGGTCGGGTGGCATCAACACTGAACTCGGGACTGGGTCTGTTTCTGAGATCTCTCCATATACATTTGTCTGGCTATGATTGGATGCCTCGAGTTTGGGATGTGGAAAATGTATGTCCCATCTGAAATCTATGAGCTTGGCTCAATTTCACCTTTTCCCCTAGGAAAACACTAAGGACGACACACCTCAGAGGACCACATCAACTCTCAATGTTGATTTCCACACAGTTTAACACTCTAGCCAACACACACCATCTCTGGTAAAACACCCCTGCCAGACAGCTGCATCCTCACCTGCAATGGAACACAATCCCTTGGTGTGACCACATGCAAAAATGCCTGATGCGCCTGTCATTGCTGCCACCTTTGAATCAACTTTGATAGACGGACCATGCTTTGAAGCATTATGTTCTATGAATCATTGCCTCTTAGCTGTAATATACCTGCACCATACTATATTATGTATCAGCCTAGTATAGAAATTGTATAAGGCAAAGATTCTCTAGGTAGCAGGCTTTGCTGCTCACCAGTCCTACCCATATTATTTCTACATACTTGTACTTGTACCATAGCAGCCTATTTGCTCCTTGCCTCTTGTCAATAAAAGTTGGACTCTCACCTCTGTGTTTCACCTACCGAATAGTCCATGGGAATATTTTTCACATTAGGTGACACTACCATCACAACACTTCTATCCTTTTTATTCCACCTGCACCATCCAACATCCCTTCCCTGGATCATCAAATACTGTCTAGCATTTTACACTAGGCATTTTATTTTGGGGCCCTCATTCCTTTGGTTTCATGCCAGGAGGGTTAACACCATGTTGTCCATCAGTCTTTCCACCCACCACGTATCATTTTACAATCTCCAAATCATAGCTCGTACCCATCAGACTGCAAAGAGGTCGACTGGTGCACCTGCTGTTAGAAGTCACATGACTGTGTGAACAAGTGTGGCAGCAACTTGACCCGATAAAATGACCTCAGCAATGGAAGAGGGAAAATGTTGACACAAGCTGGAATTGAACCAGCGACACTCAGTTCTCTAGACTGGCACTCTAACCAACTAAGCTATTGTGTCATTGGCAGAGTATGAGTTGTTAAGTCATATCACTATGAGGATGGTTAGTCACTCAACTGGTGCAACTTCATATTGTACTGAAGATGATTAGTCTTAGCACTAGAAGTGTATAACCAGGATTCAATTGCTTATGCAAGACCTGCACCCCGACTGCCTCTGGAAGCAGCTCCAGCCAGTAGAGACAATGTTATGGTTGTCCCCTTTTTTTGGCCCAATATCAAGAATAACTCCTGGTTCTGACTTTAGAAAACATTAAAAAAAAATGGAAGACAGCCAGTCAAGGAAGTCCCACAATCCGTATAAAGCCTCAGCAGAAACTCAACAAGACAGAAAAGGCCAAGGGCGACTCAGAGAAGCACCAAGTAAGTGGTGCAAATATATTTGGTATCCATTGAATTGAAGTTATAGTATTGCTCCTATTGTCAGAATGGAGGTGATCTGGTCGAATGCAGTAGTTGCCCAAGGACCTTCTGCAGCAAGACATGCATTGCTGTCCCTCAAGACATCGACATAGAAGGTGAAACCTGTTAAAACCAATCAAGCTAATGCACTACTAGTGACACACTAGTCAAATACACTCTCAAGCGAGGTTTGCAGTTCACCAATATCACACTATTTGTTAATAGTAGTGTGTGCTCAAATATGCAACTCAAACGTGTATCGTCAAGTGTTTCACTCTCCGATATATTAGGAATACTGGTCTGTTTGGTACTGTTATGACCAGAAATGCATAAGGCGTGATACAAGGTGTCCACTATATCGCATTTCTGCATATTTAGTGTATATACAAGTATATAAGTATGTACAATCATTGGGAATGTGTATTTATATGTAAAAACGCGTTTTTCAATGTTTAGCATGTATGTAACAGTGATATAAATCATTCCAAAAGTGTTTTATCACTATTACAATCCAACAAAACCTTCACATGTCCTGACTGTTTTTTACATACCAAGGATGGAAAGCAAAATCTGTATTGCGTATGTAGTCATTCCACATCCAGTAAATCAATTCAAGTTCTAAGGGTTTTTCAGAGATTTACAGGCACCTCCAACCAGTGGCGCAAAGGCCAGGAAGCTATTCACTCTTACAGATGACATCCCTGTTGTTGTCATTTTGATTCAACTCACCTTGATGCCTGAACTAGGTCACCAAGTACCTGTGGTGTACTTGTATTTGGCATCCCATCTTTGTTATGGAACAGCCTCTTGTCTTTTATCTTATCAATCATGCCTCTCCTATCTTATCAAATGAACTATCCAACACTTCAGTTTGGATGTTATGGAACAGCTCTTTATTTAATCTTTTACATTTTATCATTGTTTGGTCTTGTGGACATTAT
>Ga0307516_10004497_pt1 | contig 17157 bp, 10 predicted proteins | sample 19_EM_MG_FD_203310 | JGI IMG/M metagenome (GOLD analysis project Ga0307516, IMG submission 203310) | Populus trichocarpa ectomycorrhiza microbial communities from riparian zone in the Pacific Northwest, United States - 19_EM | ecosystem: Host-associated > Plants > Roots > Unclassified | place...
CCAGTTATTATGTTTACCGCTACCGTTGATGCCGGCAAAGGGTTTCTCATGGAGGAGTACGCGCAGCTTGTGACGGCGGGCGACCCGATCCATGATGTCCATGAGCAGGATGTTATGATCTACGGCTACGCTCACTTCTTCGAAGATGGGAGCGCACTCGAACTGTGCGGGAGCTACTTCATTATGACGGGTGCGCAGGGGGATACCCAGCTTATAGGCTTCTTTTTCGTAATCGCGCATGAAGGCATAGACCCTTTCCGGGATGCTGCCGAAGTAATGGTCTTCCAACTGCTGTCCTTTTGCGGGAGAATGGCCGAATACGGTCCTTCCGCTCAATACCAGGTCGGGACGTGCGTTGAACAGGCCCTCGTCTACGACGAAGTATTCCTGTTCCCAACCAAGGGTGGCCGTTACTTTCGTGACATTCTTGTCAAAATAATGACATACGTCTACGGCCGCCTTGTCCAGGGACGCAAGGGCCTTCAGCAGGGGCGCTTTATAATCCAGCGATTCGCCAGTGTAGGAAACGAAGATGGTAGGGATACAAAGGGTCTTGCCGGCGCCGATCTCCATGACAAAAGCAGGGGAAGATGGGTCCCAGGCAGTGTAACCGCGGGCTTCGAAAGTGGCGCGTAAACCTCCGCTGGGGAAGGAAGAGGCGTCGGGCTCCTGTTGGATCAGGGCTGCTCCGTCAAATTCTTCGATGGCCGTTCCGTCGCTCTTTATAGTAAAAAAGGAATCATGTTTTTCGGCAGTGGTACCGGTGAGAGGTTGGAACCAGTGTGTAAAATGTGTTACGCCTTTTGATTCAGCCCATTGGCGCAGACCAGCAGCAATCTGGTTGGCAACGGTGCGATCGATCTTTTTGCCGCCCTTGATAGACGATACCAGGCTTTTGTAAGCTTCGTCGCTTAAAAATTCACGCGCTGTCTTCACGGTGAAAACATTTTCGCCAAAAATCGCCGTGATCTTGGTGGATGGTACCTGTACTTCGGGGGTGTGGTTTAAGTTGTCGATAGCTTTAAATCTTAATGATGACATGCTGTAAAGTTTTCACGAAACTAAACGATTGAGGGTAATAAAACAATTTTTTTGGCTATGTACGCAGTATCGGAACGAAATCTTAGAAAAAAGGCGGTAAAAATCAGCTTTTTAAGAATTTTTATATATTTTTTATACAGTTGCAGATTTATATCAAATTTTTTTAATCTATTTTTTATTCAGGGCCTTTCCCGTCCGGGACCGTGCAGTTGGAGGGATCTGATTGGCTATCAGGATCTTCTTCCGCAGCCAGCCCTCCAATCGTTGGAACAGTGACTGTTCCCGGAGCATATATATAATAGGTGCGAGTAGAAAAGGGAGGAAAATACTCCGGTAGCGGATAATGGCTCCCGCGAAAGGGATCATGGCCCCGATCATGATCATCCCCGCCAACGCAAAAAATACGGAGGAGAGCCCAAAAATAGCCCCCGGGGAACCCGAAAAGAAGGGTAGGGGCCGGCTGAACTGCCGGTAGAGGCCCAGCAGCACGAGTACCCAGATCCCGATCAATTCCAGCGAAAAGAGGCCATAAATGGCTTGCCCCCCCGTACCCGGCAGGGGTTGGAAAAGACCGTTCTTTATAGCGGCCGGCAGGATATGCAGGAAGCTGGGGATATTCGGCTCCAATAAGGGGAGAGGTATCCTGGAATGGGCCCTGAGCGCCTGGAATTCTTGTTGCCGGTGGCTCACCGCCTCTAATACCTGGTGGAGGGCGCCGGGGATCATCAGGATCAGCAGCAGGGTAACAGCGAAAAAAGCCAGGAGGGCGAGCAGCCAGCTTTTGCCGGGGGAGTTGTGGAAGAGCCGGGGGCGGGTGTTGGGGAGGGCTGCGGGCAATAGTGCGAGAAAGACGGCCGGGCGGAAAAGCAGGACGAAGCCGGAAAAAAAAAGACAGGATACCGCCCATTTCCAGTTCGATGGAATGGGGGCCTTTGGGGTGGAAAAATAAAAAAAGAACCCCAGCCCGATCAGGAGCAACCCTTCCGTATGGACGCAGGAAGTCCAGAAGAGGGTAGAAGGGAGGACCAGGACGATGAGGGCGCTGAGGAGGTCGTTCCGGAAGATGGATCTAAAAGAGCGGAACAGGGCAATACTCCCCCAGAAAACAAAAAAGGAAAAAAGCAGGGTATTGATATAGAGATCGTCAAAAGAGAACAGGTTGAAAAAGATATGCAGCAGTTGAATGCTATTGTGCGGGATCCATCTCCAGGTGGCAAACCCAAAGAAGTTAAAATCGGTGAAGAGATCGCGCTTCGTCAATGCACTGTCCCAAAAAAAACTCCAGATGTCCCCATGCCCCGGATAGAATTTGTAGGCGATGACGTTATGCAGGCATCCCGTTGCCACCCGCAGTCCGAAGAGTAAGAGCAGGATGTAAGGCCGGAGCCCGCTGTCCCGGAAAAAGCGCATCCGGGTAATGGCCCAGCCTAAAGCAGCGCTGTATACGATAAAAAGGACGATATGAAGGAGGGGGGATTGCATGCCGGGTCATGTAAGGAGGGTGTTTAATTTATCAAGATAGATGCCCGTGACGATCTCTTTGGTATACTGACCCGTTATGAGGGCCCGCCCTTCGACACCCATCTGTCGTTTGTCCGCCGCAGATAGTTGGACGTAGCGCCCCATCTTCTCCGCCAGGTCTTCACCGTCTTTTACCTTGCAGAGATAGCCGTTGACCCCATCGGCGATCAGATCCCGGCATCCGGCCGTATCGGTGGCGATCAGGGCCTTGCACATACTGGCGCCTTCCAGCAGGCTAAAGGGCATGCCTTCCCGGTAGGAAGGGAGCACCACGCAATCCGCCTGTTCGATAAAGGGAGCCACATGGTCGGTAGAGCCAAGGTAATCGATCTTTTTTTCTTTGGCCCATTCCTCCACCTGCTGCCGGGAGAGGGCGACGGGATTGCCTTCGTCGAAAAACCCCAGCAACTGGAATTGGGCCCGCAGCCCCCTGCTCTTCAGGATCTCCGCCGCCCGGACGAATTCAAGGATCCCCTTATGCCGGATCATCCGCGCAATGAGCAGGAAGGTAACTTCTCCGTCCCGTGGGGTATAGGGCGCGGGAGTGAAGGCTTCCGCATCCACTCCTTCCCCGGGCAGGACAAAGGTCTTGTCTTTCCGGATCAATCCTGCATCGACAAAAATAGCCTGGTCGTCCCTGTTGAGAAACCATACCTCTTCGTTCTTTTGCAGGGAACGCCGGTATAAGATCTTGGCGACTTTCTGCAGGAGTTTGTTCTGAGAGAACGCATAGCCCAGACCGGTGATCACGCTGACCGTAGGACAGCCGACCCGTGAAGCCGCCAGGGACCCGAAAATATTTGCTTTGATCGTGTAATGAAAGATAAGATGTGGCCGGATCGTGCGGTAATGATGCCGCAATTCCTTGTATAATTGCAGATCGTAGAAGGGGGAAATGCTTTTGCTCCGGAATTTTATCAGCTCGATATAGGTGAGTCCCGGCAGCTCGCTGAATTCATCCGTGTAACGATCCCTTGGGGCCAATACGAAGACGCTATATCCGCCGGCTATTAATTTTTTTATCAGGTAAAGCCTGAATTTATAGATCCCCCAACTTGTATTGGCTACAAAGGCAATTCTTTTTTTTGTCGGCATCCCCGGAAAAATAATAAAAGTTGGACAAACCTACATTATTTTATCTTTATAGCCGCCTGCATCGCACTTGCGGGTATAGCGATGCGTAGATTTTTCAATACCGTTCTTATTGTCTCCCTGCTCACCTTCCTTGCCAAGATGGCCATCGTATGCAAGGAATTGGTTGTTTCTTCCCGTTATGGGAGACAGGATGAAGTAGATGCTTTCCTGATCGCTTTTTTAATTCCTTCTTTTATCATCAGCATCCTTGGCAACGCGATGAATGCGGCCTTTATACCCGTGTATGTGGAAGTGCGGGAGAAGGAAGGGAAGGCGGCGGCGCAACGATTGTTTACGGATATGAACCTACTGACCCTGGGAGCTTCGCTGCTCATCGCGGTGCTGATCTATTTATCAGCCCCCTTTTTCCTGCCCCTGATCGCCTCGGGATTTAGCGGCCCCAAGCTGGAGCTGACCCGGCACCTGCTGTTGCTGGTGACGCCGACCCTTCTTTTCTCAGGGGTCTTTTCCGTTTGGGGCGCCCTGGCAAATGCGCAGGAGAAATATGCGCTGGTGGTGTTAACGCCCATCCTTACTCCTTTACTGATCATTTTACTGCTTTTTCTGACTCCATCCCGGGGGATCTATTCATTGGCCGATGGCAGCCTGTTGGGCTCCTTTCTGGAATTGCTCGTCGTGGGCCTGTTCCTGCGGGCCCGGGGGGTTTTACATGGGTTGGGGGATGGGCTGCGTTCGAATCTGCGATCTGTTGCCGTGAAGAAGGTGCTTTCACAATTTCTGCCGGCCAGCGCCGGCGCCCTCCTGATGATCTCTACCTTGCTCGTAGACCAGGCGATGGCTGCTACCTTACCCGCCGGCAGTGTTGCCGCCCTGAGCTATGGCAATAAGGTGATCGGCTTTTTATTGACGATCATTTCCACGACACTGGCAACGGTCCTCCTACCTTTTTTTTCGAAACAGCTTTCTGGCGGGGCCGGGAGTGAGTTCTCCCGGCGTCTGCGAAAATCCGTCCTGCTCGTCTTTTGTTCCGCCTTTGTATTTCCTTTGTTGCTGACGGCTTTTTCCGAGACCATCGTACGGTGGATCTTTTACCGGGGGGCGTTCACGGAGATGGACGTGAAACTGGTAGCGGGCGTTCAGTCCTGGTTGTCCTGGCAGATCCCATTTTATATTTGCGGGGTGATCCTTGTGAAATTCATCGCGTCGATCCAACGCAACTGGATCACGGCCCTGGTGTGTTGTTGCAACCTGGCGGCGAATATCGTTCTGAATCTCCTGTTGATGCGGCGAATGGGTGTGAATGGCATTGCGTTGTCAACGAGCCTCGTGCATGTACTCTCTTTATTGTTATTGGTCGGTTTTGTCTATTTTTCGGGTAAAAGGTCTCGTACCTTTTAAAATACCATGATGGAAAAGATTGCTTTTTTTCTTCCGGATCTGAGCGGCGGCGGCGCGGAAAGAACGGTGGTCAACCTGTTAAAAGAATTGGTGAAGCAGGGTTGGGCGCCCGAACTCGTGCTTGTTCGGGCGAAGGGCGTTTACCTCGCGGAAGTTCCCGCGCAGGTGCGGATCGTCGACCTCGGGAAAGAGCAGGCCTTCCTTGCGATACTACCTTTGTGGCGGTACCTGAAAAAGAATAAGCCGGACGTCCTGATCAGCCACCTGAGCCACCTGAACGTGATCGCCTTGCTGGTGAAGAAGCTTTTTTCCCTCCCAACCCCCCTGATCTTAGTGGAGCAGGCGGTCATGGCCCCGGGCAGGGCGAAGGGAAAGGAGAGACTGGTGCGTTGGGGGATGAAAAAATTTTACCCGGGGGCTGATACGATCGTCGCGGTCTCCGAAAATACGGCCAGGGACCTGGAGGAACGACTCGGTTTGCGAAAGGGAAAGGTCCGCTGTATCCATAACCCGGTGATCGATGAGGAACTTTTTAGAAAGGCGGCGATGCCGATCGTTCATCCCTGGATTGCGCGGGGAGGAGAGGAGGGGGGCAAAGCAGAGGGACGAATTCCTTTATTTGTCTCTGTGGGGAGGCTGACGGCGCAGAAAGGATTTGTCCATCTGTTGAAGGCCTTTGCCTTAGTGAAAGAACAACGCCCTGCGCGGCTATTGATCCTCGGCGAAGGAGAGTTGCGGGCGGAACTGGAAGAAGAGATCCGGATATTGGGAATTGAAGGGGAAGTATCGATGCCGGGTTTTGTGGAAAACCCCTACACCTATATGGCGCGGGCAGATGCCTTCGTGCTTTCTTCGGAATGGGAAGGATTGCCGGGAGTGCTGATCGAGGCCTTGGCTTGCGGTTGCCCTGTAGTAGCTACCCGGTCGCCGGGCGGGCAGGAGGAGATCCTGGAGAATGGGAGATACGGGATCCTGGTGGCGGCGGGCGATGCGGCAGCCCTGGGGGAAGGGATGCTCCGGGTGCTGGAGGAACCGGTGGATAAAGGGAAGCTGGTGCAGCGGGCCTCTTATTTTTCGAGGGAAAAGGCGGTATTGGCGTACACGGAGCTGGTAAGGGAGGTGCTGGAGGCACCCAGGGGAAAAGGGGCTAAGCCCATACTCTTAACTATTATTACGGACCTCGATACGGGCGGCGCGGAGCGCATGCTTTGTAATTTGCTATCGGGAATGGACAGGAGAGCATGGGACCCAGTGGTACTGTCGCTGATGCCGGGCGGCGCGCAGGCGGAGGTATTAAAAGGGTTGGGGATCCCTGTGTATACGGCGGGCATGCAGGCGGGGCGGCGCCCTTCCTTTGGAGTTTTGGTCCGGATGATCCGGCTGCTGTGGAGGATCCAACCCTCGTTGATCCAGGGCTGGATGTATCATGGGAATCTAAGTGCCCAGTTCCTGCGTTGCTTTCTTTTTCGCCGTATCCCTATCTTCTGGAGTATCCATCATTCTCTCACCGACCTGAAAAATGAAAAACCCCTGACGCAAAAATTGATCCGCCTGGGCGCCCGGATCTCCCGCTGGCCGGATCAGATCATCTATGTCTCGGAACTAAGCCGTGCCCAACATAGCGCCGCAGGGTATGCGGACAACAAGACCTGCATCCTCTCCAATGGCGTCGACCCGGAACTTTTTAACCCTTCTCCTGCAACAAGGATGACCTTGCGTGCGGAATGGGGGTTGGGGCCGGATGTGGTGCTTATCGGACTGTTGGCGCGCTGGCACCCTATAAAAGATCATGAGAACTTTCTTCGCGCGGCCGCTATTCTATCCGTCACCCATCCCGAAGTGATGTTTGTTCTGGCGGGTGCGCAGGTGGACGAAGATCATCCTTCCCTGCAAGCATGGGTCAGGGAGTTGGGGATCGGGGCGAAGGTCCGGCTACTGGGAGAAAGGGCGGACCCTCAACGGATCCTGGCCGCATTGGATCTTTGTACGCTGTCTTCGGTGAGCGAGGCTTTCCCGATGACGCTCCTGGAAGCCATGTCTTGCGGTGTACCCTGTGTGAGCACGGATATCGGGGATGCTTCCCGGATCATAGGAGATACGGGGCTGGTCGTTCCCGTACGCGATCCTGCCGCACTATCCGCTGCCTGGGAAACCCTGCTGGAAAAAGGCCCGGAAGGCCGGCGGAACCTGGGAAATAAAGCGAGGGAAAAAATCCTTCAAAGCCACTCCCTGCAAGGGGTTGTGAGGGAATACGAAGGCCTCTGGCGCAGGTTTCTTTTTGGTAATCGTTCGCCTTCATAGTAAATTCGCGGTTTCTTATATTACCATGGAAATAACCGTAAAAACAGCAGAACAGCTACGCCTGACGAAGGAAGAATTTGAATCTATACAGCAAAAACTTGGTCGCACTCCCAATTTCACTGAATTATGCGCTTTCAGCGCTATGTGGAGCGAACACTGCAGCTATAAAAATTCGATCAAATGGCTAAAGACCCTTCCCCGGGAAGGTAAAAAGATGCTCGTCAAAGCCGGCGAAGAAAATGCCGGCCTGATGGATATCGGGGACGGATACGGCGTCGTCTTCAAGATCGAATCGCACAATCATCCTTCCGCCATCGAACCCTTCCAGGGAGCGGCTACCGGCGTAGGAGGCATCCACCGCGATATCTTCACCATGGGGGCCCGGCCGATCGCCTCTTTGAACTCCCTCCGGTTTGGCAATCTTAAAGAAGGGAAGACCCAGCATTTGCTGGCCGGGGTCGTGCATGGCATCGGGCATTATGGAAATTGTTTTGGCGTGCCCACGGTCGGGGGAGAGATCTATTTTGAAGAATGTTATCATACCAACCCTCTCGTCAATGCGATGAGCGTAGGGATCCTGAAGAATGGGGAGACGATCTCGGCTACAGCCCATGGAGCGGGCAATCCCGTGGTGTTTGTCGGCAGCGCCACCGGCAAGGACGGTATCGGGGGAGCCTCCTTCGCCTCGGCCAATATCACCAAGGAAAGTACGGAAGAACTACCGGCGGTGCAGGTGGGCGACCCTTTCCAGGAAAAAAAACTATTGGAAGCCTGCCTGGAAGTGATCAAGACGGGAGCCGTCGTCGGCATGCAGGATATGGGTGCGGCAGGGATCATCTGTTCCACCGCGGAGATGAGCGCCAAAGGAGAGTCCGGTATGCGGATCGACCTGGACAAAGTGCCGGCCCGTCAAAAAAATATGAAGGCCTGGGAGCTCCTGCTGAGCGAAAGCCAGGAGCGTATGTTGATGGTCGTTAAAAAAGGAAGGGAAGCCGAAGTGATCCGCATCTTCGAGAAATGGGACCTGCCCGTTGCGGAGATCGGTGAGGTGACGAATGACGGTCTCCTGCATTTTTATATGAATGGCGAACTGGAAGCCAGCATCCCTGCGTATGAGCTCGTCCTGGGTGGAGGCGCTCCCCAATACGAACGGCCTTATTCAACGCCGAAATATCTCCAAAAGATAGCCGCTTTCGATCCCAAAACGATCGAAGTGCCGGATGACCTGAAACAAGTGGCCGAACAATTGATCGCCATTCCCAATATCGCCTCAAAGAGATGGATCTCCGTACAATACGATAGCACCGTAGGCACGGCTAACTCCTCGACGAACCAGCCCAGCGATGCCGCCGTCGTTCTTGCAAAAGGAACGGAGAAGGCATTGGCCGTCACCACCGATTGTAATAGCCGCTATGTGTTCGCGGACCCTTATAAGGGAGCGATGATCGCCGTGGCCGAGGCGGCGAGGAATATCGTATGCAGCGGGGGGCAGCCGCTGGGGGTCACCAACTGCCTCAATTTCGGAAACCCTTATGACCCCGAAGTATACTACCAGTTCGTCCATGCCATCAAGGGGATGGGGGAAGCCTGTATCAAATTCGATACGCCCGTAACGGGGGGGAATGTCAGCTTCTACAACCAGAGCCCCGATGGCGCCGTATATCCCACTCCCACGATCGGGATGGTAGGATTGCTGGAAAGTATCCAGGATAAGATGACCCTTCATTTCAAAGAAGAGGGCGACCTGATCTTCCTGCTGGGGAAAAGCAATAACGATATCAATTCTTCTGAATACCTTCATAAGGTGCAGGGCGTGGAATTTAGCCCGGCCCCCCATTTTGACATCGAAGAAGAGTGGACCCTGCAGCAGCGCCTCGCCGAGCTGATCAAAAAAGGCCTGATCCGGAGCGCCCATGATGTAAGTGAAGGCGGCCTGTTCATTACGCTCGCTGAATCCGCCTTTCCAAACAACCTGGGTTTTGACGTGGTAGCATCGGATTTCAAGATCCGCAAGGACGCCTATTGGTTTGGCGAATCACAAAGCAGGGTCGTCGTCAGTGTAGCACCCGGCAAAGCCGATGCCTTTAAAAAGGCCTTAGGCTCCATCGTCTTTGAAGAACTGGGATTTGTCACAGCCGGCAGCTTCGAAGTAGATGGCATGGATTGGGGCAAGGTCGGGGAATGGAAAGAAAAGTACGACCGGTCGATCGAAAATTATATGCGCCGTAACGTCGAGGTGAATTAGCCAGGGCGGGATGGAATAAAAAAATATATGGTGGCAGCTTCAACTTCTCAAAAAGACATCTCCTTCGATGGGGCCATTGTGGTAACGGGAGCTGCCGGGTTTATCGGGAGCTGTCTCGCGGGCTTCCTGAACGATAAGGGATATACGAACCTGATCCTCGTGGATGAGTTCAGCCGGCCCGATAAGGCGCCAAATCTCGAGGGGAAGAAATACAGTGCCAAAGTGGAAAGGGAAACTTTTTTCGAATGGCTTTTCCGCACCAAGCCTGCCATAAGTTTTGTCTTTCATATCGGTGCGAGAACGGATACGACGGAATTCGATTATTCCGTGCATCAGCGGCTGAACGTAGAATATTCCAAAAAGGTATGGCAGTATTGCAATGTGCACCGGATCCCCCTGGTGTATGCTTCCTCCGCGGCCACTTACGGGTCGGGAGAGTTAGGATATGAGGACCGGCACGAACTCGTACACCTGCTGAAACCCCTGAACCCTTATGGCGTTTCCAAAAATGAGTTCGATAAATGGGTCCTGCACCAGGACAGCTATCCTCCTTTCTGGGCGGGTTTAAAATTCTTCAATGTCTATGGTCCGAATGAATACCATAAGGGCCGTATGGCCAGTGTGATCTTTCATGCGTTCAACCAGATCAAAAAAGATGGCCGCGTAAAATTGTTCAAATCTCACCGGCCCGATTATAAGGATGGGCAGCAACTGCGAGATTTCGTATATGTGAAGGATTTGCTCCATGTTTGTTATTGGCTGATGCAGCACCAATGGGGTTCGGGCATCTATAACCTGGGTACGGGTCATGCGCGGAGTTTTGAGGACCTGGTGAAGGCTACTTTTTCGGGATTGGACCTGAAGCCGGAGATCGAGTATATCGATATGCCGGCCGACCTGCGTGCGACCTACCAGTATTTTACGGAGGCGACGATGCACAAGCTGCGCGAGGCGGGTTATAAAGATGAATTCTATTCGCTGGAGAAAGGGGTAGGGGATTATGTGCGGAATTACCTGAAAGAGAATAAATATTTCTGATTTAGGGATTTTGAGATCTTTAGATTTTATTTCGGACCATGCAAGCAGCAAATCTCTACATCCCAAAATTTCAAAATCTAAAAATCACGAATTTATGAATAAGAAGATCGCGATCATCGGCGGGGGCAACCTGGGGACTGCTATTGCGGAGGGACTGATCCAGAGCGGGTTTGTCCAGCCCAAGCATATCCTGATCACCAAGCGGAATATCCAGACCCTGCATGGGCTGGAACGAAAAGGCGTATTGGTGAGCGATAAGAATGAAGAGGCGATCCGCTATGCGGACCTCGTGATCCTTGCGGTGAAGCCTTTCCAGGTGAACGAGATCTTAAGATCTCTGCGGGGTGAATTCAAAGAAGACAAGCATGTATTGATATCGGTGGTGACAGGGATCAGTATCCAACATATCGCCGGCTGCCTCGACACGAAAGTTCCCATCGTACGGGCCATGCCGAATACGGCTATCGCCATCCAGGAAAGCATGACCTGTATCGCCGCACAGGATATCAGCGAAGAGCAATTCGAATATGTACAGGAGATCTTCGGCCAGTTGGGAAAAACGGTGCGGATCGACGAGAAACTGATGGATGCCGCCACCGTGCTGGGCGCCTGCGGAACGGCCTTTGCCATGCGTTATATCCGGGCCAATATCCAGGGAGGGATCGAGATCGGCTTCGACGCCGCAACGGCCAACCTGATCGCCGCCCAGACCGTGAAGGGAGCGGCGGAACTGCTATTGAAAAAGGGAACGCATCCGGAACAGGAGATCGATAAGGTGACGACGCCCAAGGGCTGTACGATCGCGGGGCTGAATGAAATGGAACACCAGGGCTTTAGCTCCTCGCTGATCAAGGGGCTGGTAGCCAGTTATGAGAAGATCGCGAAGGACTGAGGAGTGAGATATTTCGAGATTTCGAGATTTTGAGATTTGGGGATTTGGGGATTTCGGAATTGAGGAGGAATTTGGTGAGTAGGCTTGATCAATACACGGCCCCTGTTTCCATATCCAGGGTATAGATGCAACGTTGTTTGTAATTATAATAATGTCCCGGCGTAACGGAGGGATGCTGGTTGTTCAAGGGAATAGACCCGTAAGGGCTGGGAATTTCATAGCGCATGCCGGTGGACTCTTTATACGCTTCTCCTAAAAAATAGATCGATTCTCCTTCTTTCCAGGCGGGGCAAAGCTCTCCATCCTTCATGATAAATATATGCTTCCCGTCATAAAGTCCCCAGGCTGTCCGGGAATAATAGGAGGCGCCAGTCCCGTCTTTTATATAAAGGAGACTGGATTTCTTGTCTTTCTTTATTTCAAAATCCTTAATGGAGGGGCCATTGTTCTTGAATTCCTCAAAGCTGGTATAGACTCCCCTGTTGAGCATCGCGTCTCCGCAGCCGGGAACATAGGGGTGGCGGGATTGGTTGTACTTGTGGATCTCGTCCCGCCGGATCAGGCGGCTGTGGCCTTCTTTTCGGACGGTCACCAGGGAGGCGCTGTCGGCCAGCCCGGTGATCAGGTCTGCCAGGTCCTCGTCCCAGGCGGCATAGGGCGATCTTAATAAAAGGCTTTTTTTCCGGGTGTTGTGCAGGGTATCGTAGCGGAAAACGGGTATATAGAGACTATCCCTGGTGGCATAGACCTCGGCTTTAAGCCGGATATGGGTCCTTTCCGTGAGTTTGTCTATGTCTTTCTCGTCTCCCTTATCCAGTTCTTCCCGGATGTAATTAGCATCGGACAGCCAAAGGGTACGGAGGATCACGAGGGCGGTATAGGGTGCATCGGGGCGCGCAAAATGTTTGTCAAGGTAGGAAGAGAGCTCGCGGACAGTGCTCCGGCCGAACACCAACTGCCGGTTGTACGTATTACCGATCATCGACCAGGTTGTGTGGATACCGATCCGCGCAGTATCCGGTCGTTCGTCGATGACTTCGAAATGGCGGAAAAGGCTCCTGGAAGCGATCGCCGCGATCCCATCAGGTCTGTTCAGCCGGATCTTCACGACGGGCAGGCTGGCAATCGAACTGTCCTGGGCCCGGATGGGCGTGGGTTTTAAAAACAGGGAGGTGATCATCAGGGGGCATGCAACAAAGAAAGAGTGTAGGTGGCGGAAGTTCATAGTCAGCAAATTGAACCCAAAATAAGTAAAAAAACCTCGCGTAATAATTTGACTTTAATTATATATATAAATACTTGCTAAAATGTTGCAAAATCAATATCCGTATGAATTCCAGGTTAAGAAAAGGGGTTTTAATCAAATTTTAAGGTTAATACGAGCTAAGTATATATATTTGCGAAATATGTAAACAATTGTTAATGGTTTTCAAATACATTAGGATAAATTAATCACGTAAAGTTTCGAAGAGGGTCAGAGGATTCTACGTTTGGATGGAAAATAAAATGTATTATCTTTCGTTTTAGAGACTCTGGTACCCCTAAAGTACACTTAATCAAGATCCTAAAGAAAAATTGAAAATCCAGATAGAGCTATGAAAAAAGGAAAAACCCAGGCCTTAGTCGTATTGGCTGTAGAAATTGCATCGATCACCGTTTTACACGCAGTAAAACTGAGTCAGACAGAAAAACATGTCAGCAGTAACAGTAGTAAAGAAATAAGCAGGAGTGCCCCGGGCATTCAGCCGGAAACGAAGATGCATTCTTCTTATTCCCTGGCTGCTTTTCATTAAAACTTCCTGAAATAGAACTTAAAAGGCGGCCCTGATCCGATCAGGGCCGCCTTCATATTTAGAGAATTTCATAACTTATCCACATCCAGAAATGGGTATTTTTCCGGCATGAAAATTTCGCATACCTTTACACGACCTCTTGGAATTTCTTTTCTGTTGGTTTTCAACAGGTCAAATCAGACAGGTTTCAGGAAAAAACATCCCCGTGTGCGACCCGATTGCGGAAAGCTAAATTATCGTTTTTTACCTGTCGCTCAATAACAAAACATTGCATTTAATAATAAGTTAATAACCATTATATGGCTAAATATATTTTTGTTACCGGTGGTGTTACTTCTTCTTTGGGGAAAGGGATCATCGCCGCCTCGCTGGCAAAATTGTTACAGGCAAGAGGACTAAGGGTAACCATTCAGAAGCTCGATCCCTATATTAATGTAGACCCGGGTACTTTAAACCCTTACGAACACGGAGAATGTTTTGTTACGGAAGACGGCGCGGAGACGGACCTGGATCTGGGGCATTATGAGCGATTCCTGAATATTTTTACTTCACAGGCCAATAATGTCACTACGGGAAGGATCTACCAGACCGTGATCAATAAGGAAAGGGAAGGAGCCTACCTGGGTAAGACCGTACAGGTGATCCCGCATATCACCGATGAGATCAAAAGAAGGATGCTGCTGCTGGGTCAGGGCAACAAATATGATATCATCATTACGGAACTCGGCGGTACGGTAGGGGATATCGAATCCCTTCCTTTTATCGAGGCGGTACGCCAACTGCAATGGGAAATGCCGGAAGAAGATTGTCTCGTCGTACACCTGACGCTGATCCCTTATCTGAAGGCGGCCAAGGAACTAAAGACCAAGCCCACGCAGCATAGTGTGAAACTGCTGAGCCAGGAAGGGGTACACCCCGATGTGATCGTATGCCGGACGGAAGAGGCGCTGTCGCCGGAGATCCGCAAGAAAATAGCGCTGTTCTGTAATGTCAAACAGGAGGCCGTCATCGAAGCACAGGATGCTTCTACCATCTACGAAGTGCCTCTCCACATGATGCGGGAAAAGCTGGACATGATCTGTCTGAAGAAACTGAATATCACTCATTATCATGAACCCGATCTGAGCAAATGGAAAGAATTCCTGGACAAGCTGAAATACCCCAAGAGCAAGGTCACCATCGGCCTCATCGGAAAATATATCGAACTGCAGGATGCTTATAAATCCATCCTGGAATCTTTTGTCCATGCGGGCGCCATCAACGAATGCAAGGTACAGGTAGTGAATGTACACAGCGAATTCATCACGGACGAGAACGTGGCGGAGAAACTGGGCAGCCTGGATGGATTGCTGGTGGCCCCCGGATTTGGGCATCGCGGCGTAGAAGGAAAGATCATCGCCATCAAATATGCAAGAGAGAACAGATTGCCTTTCTTCGGGATCTGCCTGGGTATGCAAATGGCTGTCATCGAATTTGCCCGGAATGTACTGGGATTGCATGATGCCCATTCCACCGAAATGAACCCTCATACTTCCACACCCGTCATCGACCTGATGGAAGAGCAGAAAAAAGTAACTACCAAGGGCGGGACGATGCGCCTGGGAGCTTATCCCTGCGTCCTGAAAGAAGGTTCCCTCGCCATGGAGATCTATAATAAGACCGAGATCAGCGAACGGCATCGCCATCGCTGGGAATTCAATAACAGCTATCTCCAGCAGTTCGAACAGGCCGGGATGGCCGCCAGCGGCCGTAATCCCGAAAGCGGACTGGTAGAGATCATCGAGCTGCCCGCTCACCCCTTTTTTATCGGCGTACAGTACCATCCTGAATTAAAAAGCACGGTGGAAAGCCCCCAGCCTGTCTTTGTGCATTTTATCAAGGCTGCCAAGGAGTTCGTCGAAATGAAGAATTCGGTGAAAAACCCCCTTTTACAGAGTGAAATGATATAAGTAGCGGCAAGCGGCCAGCTTATAGCTGCAAGCGACAAGCTGTCGTAAACGATCGGTCAGCCGTCCTGGCGTTCACCGACCCGATTACGGCTCTTGCCGGGAAATTCCTGCCTATAGCTCGAAGCTTGTGACTTGTAGCTCAAAAAAGCCCCTATATTTGCACTTCTTTCAAAATCTATCATAATGGGTATGGATCGTAATACGGTAATTGGCTTTGTGTTGCTGGGTCTTTTGCTGTTCGTTTATTTGTTCACTTCTACCAAGAATAGCCAGGCATTACAGAAGCAACGGAAAATAGAGGAAGATTCCATCGCCGTGGTCAAGGCTCACCAGGCTACCGTCGCCAAACTCCAGGATACTGCTAAGACGAAGGTCGCCCTGGCCGATACGCTCGGGTTTAACAAGGCCCTGGGGGGTACCGAACAGCTCCTTACCGTCGAAAATGAAGTATTGAAAATCGTTTTCAGCAATAAGGGAGGACAGCCTGCCCTGGTGGAATTAAAGAATTTCAAGGGTTATGACAGCACCCCCGTAAAGCTGGTCGATCCGGCGACGGACCATCGTCTTTCCTATTCCATTAATACGGCACCCAACCAATCCGCACAGATTGCGGACCTCTTTTTTGACGCCGGCCAGGTCGTGAAGAATGCGGACGGAAGCCAGACGATCCGCTACCGGTTGCCTTCCCCTGACGGCGAATCGATCGTACATGAATATACCCTTCACCCGAATGAATATAAGATCGATTGGAACGTGATCGTCGGCAATTCCGAAAAGCTGTTCAGCCAGAATAATTTCAACCTGGCCTGGCATGCTTATATGGGAAGGGCGCAGAAAAATATTGCGGACGAACGGCGTTTGTCCAGCATTTGCTTCTACGAGGATAATAATTTCGATTATATCTCAGCCAAGTCTGACAAGACCTTTGAAAAACCCGTGCAATGGGTAACGGTGTCGCAGCAGTTCTTCAATACGACGCTCATCGCGAAGGACAATTTCAATTCCGGCAATGTTCATTTGGTGCATGATAATTCCGATACTTCCAACACCGTCGGACATGCAGACCTGAGCCTGCAGGCGAAGATCCCTTCCGGCGCTGCCGTTACGCTGCCTTTCCAGCTCTATTACGGGCCGAATGATTTTTCGATCCTGAAAAAGCAGGCTCCGGGTATGGACCGGATCATCGACCTGGGCCGGAACTTTTATTCCTTTGTACGTCCCGTCAACGTATACGTCATCATGCCGGTGTTCAGCTTCTTTAAAAAATACATCGCCAGCTATGGTCTGGCGATCATGCTGCTGACGATCTTTATCCGTCTGATCACTTCTCCCCTTGTCTATACGAGCTACCTGAGCGGCGCTAAGATGAAGGCCCTTCGTCCCGAGATCGAGGCGATGAAAAAAAGAGTGGGCAACGATCAGCAGCAAGTCGGTATCGAGCAGATGAAACTGTTCAGGGAGGCGGGGGTCAACCCGTTGGGGGGCTGTATTCCAGCCTTGCTACAGATCCCGATCTTCTTTGCCTTGTATAGTTTTTTCAATTCCAATATTGCGTTGCGGGGAGAGTCCTTTCTCTGGTCGAAAGATCTGTCCACCTATGATTCGGTGATCCACCTGGGCTTTACGATCCCCCAGTATGGCGATCATATCAGTCTTTTCGCTACGCTGGCGGTGGTCACCAGTTTCCTGATCTCTTTGTATGGGATGAGTATGACCCCGGATCAGAGCAATCCTGCGATGAAATATATGCCGTATATCATGCCGGTGATGCTACTGTTGTTCTTTAACAGGCTGGCCTCGGCATTGACCTGGTATTATACGGTGTCCAATGTCATTACCCTGTTGCTACAGTTCGTGATCCAGAACTATATTATCGACCACGAT
>Ga0307516_10004498_pt1 | contig 17156 bp, 16 predicted proteins | sample 19_EM_MG_FD_203310 | JGI IMG/M metagenome (GOLD analysis project Ga0307516, IMG submission 203310) | Populus trichocarpa ectomycorrhiza microbial communities from riparian zone in the Pacific Northwest, United States - 19_EM | ecosystem: Host-associated > Plants > Roots > Unclassified | place...
ACCCCGCCCTACTACGACTACAACTGGACCGTGCGCCCGGGCCTGGAGCCTGCCCTCACGAAGAAGCTGACCGATGCGTTCCTGAAGCTCGACCCGGCCATCCCCGAGCACAAGGAAATCATGGGCCTGCAACGCGCCAGCAAGTTCATTCCGACGACCGCGGCGAACTACGAAGGCGTGGAAGCCGCCGCGCGATCGGCGGGCCTGATCAAGTGAGTTTGCAACTGGCCCAGCTGGGGCTGGTGCACCCCAACGGCCAGCGCGCGCTGCAGCGCGTGAGCCTGTCGCTGGCCGCGGGCGGGCGCCTGGCAGTTATCGGCCCGTCGGGTGCAGGCAAGACCAGCCTGCTGCGGCTGGCGGCGGCAGCATTGCGGCCCAGCGAAGGCAGCATCGGAGCGCTCGGCGCCAGCCCGTGGCAGCTGAGTGCGCGCAGCTTGAAGCGCTGGCGTGCGCGGGTCGGCTTGATCCACCAGGCACCGCCGATCCCGCCGCGCCTGCGCGTCGTCACCGCCGTGCTCGCGGGCCGGCTCGGCGCATGGTCGCTGCAGCGCGGGCTGGCCTCGCTGGTGGCCCCGGCCGACATCGCCGGCGCACGCGCGGTACTGGCGCAGCTCGATCTGGCCGACCGCCTGTTCGAGCGCTGTGACCGCCTTTCCGGCGGCCAGCTGCAACGTGTCGGCATCGCGCGCGTGCTGTACCAACGGCCCGAGCTGCTGCTGGCCGACGAGCCGGTCTCGGCGCTCGACCCGGCGCTCGCCGACCTGGCCTTGTCGCAGCTCGTCGCGCAGAGCGAAAGGAGCGGCGCCACGCTGGTGGCCTCGTTGCACGCGGTCGATCTGGCGCTGAAGTGGTTTCCGCGCATCGTCGGCATGCGCGCCGGTGAAGTGGTGTTCGATGCCGCCACGGCGAGCGTCACGCCGCAGATGCTGCATGAGCTTTACGCGACCGAAGGTTCGATGCTTCCGACCCAGGGTGTGGCGCCCCAGCTGCTGGCGCCAGAGGCACACCTCGTGCCGCTGCCGCACTCGGTGTGCCGATGAACGGGGCTGCAGCGCAGGCCCGGCTGCGCGACCCGCAGGCGCTGCCGCGCGCCACCGCGCTGCTCGTCGCCGTGGTCGTTCTGTGGCCGATGCTGGTGCTTGCCGAGTTCAAACCCTGGGCCTTGTTCGAGGCCGGCAACCTGCGGGTGATGAGCGACTTCCTGGCCGGCTTCCTGCCGCCGGTGACATCCATCGAGTTCCTCGGGTTGCTCTCGAAAGCGACGCTTCAGACGCTCGCGATAGCCACCGCCGGCATCACGCTCGCGTTGCTGCTCGCGCTGCCGCTGACTTTCGTGATGACCGAAGCCTTGTCGATATCGCGCATCGGCCCGGGCCGTGGGCGCGGCATGGGCCGGGTTGTGCGTGGCGCGGCGCGTTTGCTGTTGTTGTTGCTGCGTGCGATCCCCGAAGTCGTCTGGGCGCTGGTGCTGGTGCGTGCGCTCGGTCTCGGGCCGGGCGCCGGTGTGCTGGCCATCGCGATCACCTACGGCGGCATGCTCGGCAAGGTCTACGCCGAGATCCTGGAATCGAGCGACACCCGCCCGGCGCGCGCGCTGCTCGAAGCCGGCTCGGGGCGCATCAACGCCTTGCTCTACGGCCTGCTGCCCGGTGCGGCGCAGGAGCTCGCCTCGTACACCGTCTACCGCTGGGAATGTGCGGTGCGCGCGTCGGTCGTGATGGGCTTCGTCGGCGCTGGCGGCCTGGGCCAGTTGATGGACCAGTCGATGAAGATGCTCAACGGTGGCGAGGCCAGCACGATCCTGCTGACCTTCCTGCTGCTGGTGCTGCTCGCCGATTTCCTGAGCGCGTCGCTGCGCCGTTTGCTCGCATGAACACGCCTTCTGCTGAACTCAGCGCCGGCGAGCGCGCCACGGCGCCGGCGCCGTGCATCAAGTGCGTGTGGGTCGCGCTGGCCTTGCTGGCAGCGGTGATCGCCAGCTTCGTCGGGCTGGGCATCGACTACCGCGGTTTGTTCGCGGCCGAATCGCTGCGTTCGATGGCCCGCTTCGTCGCCGAATTCTTCCCGCCCGATCTGTCCAACGCCTTCGTCGCCAAGACGGCGTGGGCCGCCCTGCAGACGCTCGCCGTGTCGGCCCTGGGCACGCTGCTCGCGCTGCTGTTCGGCGCCGCGCTGGCGCTGCCCGCGGCGGGGCGCTTCGGCAGCGCGGCGCGCCACGTCACGCGCTTGCTGCTGAACGTGTTGCGCGCCGTGCCCGAGCTGGTGTGGGCTGCCTTGATGGTGCTGGCCGCCGGGCTCGGCCCGTTCGCCGGCGCCTTGGCACTCGCGCTGCACACCAGCGGCGTGCTCGGCCGCTTGTTTTCCGAAGCGCTGGAGAACGCACCGCGCGGCGCCGAACGGGCGCTGGTGGACGCCGGCAGCGGCGCCGCCGCGGCCTTCGCCTACGGCGCGCTGCCGATGGTCTTGCCGCAGTGGATGTCGTACGCGCTGTACCGCTGGGAAATGAACATCCGCATGGCCGCCGTGCTCGGCTTCGTCGGCGCCGGGGGCCTGGGGCAGATGCTGTACTACCACTTGTCGCTGTTCCAGCAGGCGCAATCGGCAACCGTGCTGATCGCGATGTTCGGGCTGGTCGTCGTGGTCGATGGCACGAGCGCCCGGCTGCGGCGCGGGCTCGCGCCGGCTTACGCCTGACGGCTGCCGCGCCGGCGCCGCGGCGCAGCGTTCGAGGGGTTCAGCAAGCGCCGCCTTGGGATTGACCGATGCCTCGGTCCAGGCCTAGCGTTCGGCCCTCCATGAGCGCACGGCTGTCCCTCTACATCAACCCGCGCGGTAACAGCGTGCTGCACCGCACCGGCTTCTCGTGGCTGGCGGTCCTGGCCTGGCCGCTGTGGGCGCTGCACCGGCGGCTGTGGTGGGTGTTGCTGGCGTCGTTGCCGCTGACGGCTGCTGCACACACCCTCGCGAACTGGGCGATCGGCTTCGTGCCAGGTGAAACGGCGCAGGGCGTGCTTGCGCTGGCCTGGCTGATCGGCTGGTCGCTGGCGGCGGGCCGCTGGGCGAATGCGCTGCACCGGCATCTGCTGGAGCGTGCCGGTTACTCGATGACAGCCACCGAGCTTGCCCCCGTGGAGAACACATGATGCAGGCCTGCTGGTCGACGGTCCGCGCCGCCCATCTGTCGGTGGTTTCCGACCCCGACTTCACCGTGGCCACGGTGGCGGGGGCGCTGGCCATCTTCGGCTTGCTCCTGGCGGTGCTGATGGCGCCGGCATGGCAGGGCTTGTACGGCCGCCGCGTCCAGCGTTTCATGGGGTTGCGCGAGGTGGCCACACCACCCGCCGCCTGGTGGCAGCGCCGCGCAAGCGCGCTCGGCCGGCGCAGCGTGGCCGGGGCGGGCGACAGCGCGGCGGTTTCGCTGCCGCAGGCCATGCGCGGGCGCGAGGCGCGCATTCGGCGCGCCACCTGGGCCGCCTACCTGGTGTGCGTGGCCTACACCCCGCTGCTGTCGCCCTGGATGCTCGACATGAAGTTCGCGGACCACGCCTTGATGGTGCTGTTCGTTGCGATGCTGGCGGCCGGCCCGGCCATCGTCAACGTCGTGCCGCAGGGGTCCAAGCGGGTGCTGCTGGCGGGCGCCCTCGCCGTGACAGCGCTGGCCGTGGCGGTCGAGGGCGACGTGGGCCTGGACGACGCCCTGATCGGCCTCAGCATCGTCCTGCTGCTCTACATCACCAGCGTGCACCGCACGATGCGCGCCTTGGTCGTGCCGCTGCTGGTGCTGAGCGCCGCAGCGCTGGTCGGCGCGCTCGCGGCGTTGTGGGTGCTGCTGCCGCTGAACTGCCTGCCGGCCGAGGGGCCGTCCGGCGTGAAAGCCTGGACGCTGAGTGCTGCCGTGCTCGGCGCCGCGGCGTTGGTGTTCACGATGGGCCTGTGGCTGGGCGCACGCACGCTCGAAGGGCTGGCCGCCCTCGTGCGGCGTGGCTGGTTGTCGGATCGTTCGCTGGTGGCCTTCTCCGGCCTGGCCATGCTCACCGGCTTGCTGGTGCTGGCCGCTGACGACCCGAAGCTCACGCCGGGCCTCCAGCTCGCGCTGTACACCGGCTGGATGGGCACAACGGCCGCAGCCTACGCCGTGACGCTGCGCCTCCAGCCGTGCCCGCAGGTCGGGCGGCGGCTGTTGATGCTGCGGGTGTTCTCGAAGGACCACAAGGCCGAGCGCCTGCTCGACGCGATCCAGTCACGCTGGCAACTGGCCGGCCCGGTGCTGGAGATCGCCGGCCCCGACCTGGCCAAGCTGAACCTCGACCTGGCCGAGTTCATCCACCTCGTCACTTTCAAGCTGCACGACCTGTTCCAGCCCGGCGAGGCCTCGCCCGAGGCGCTGGCCGCCGCGCTCGACCTGGCGCTCGACCACGAGGGGCGTTTTCGCGTCAACGAGGTGTTCTGCTTCGACACCTCGTGGCGCGGCGTGGTCGAGCAGATGATGGGTTTGGCGGACGTGGTGCTGCTCGACCTGCGCGGTTTCACCGACCAGCGCCGTGGCACCGCGCACGAAGTGCACCGGCTCGCCGCGCTGGGTCTGCTGCCGCGGGTCGTGGCGCTCGGCGACAGCGCCACCGACTGGCCGTACTTCGAGCGCTGCGTGGCCGAGCACGGGCCCGGGCCGGGCCTGGCGCTGAAGATAGCAGCCGCCGACCGCGACGCGTTGGCGACGTGCATGAACCGGCTGCTGGACGTCGCCGACACGACCGGCCGCGCCTCGGCGCACGCTTGACCGCGCCGCCTGTCCCACTTCGGCGCCCGGCCGGCGAGAGCCCCTGCAACCGGTGGCAGACAAGGCTTGCACTTGGCGTCACACTGCCGGCATGCGTTCACCTTCGCCCCGCTTCGCTGTCGCACTCGCCTTGAGCGGCGCTGTCATGCTGTCGCCAGGTGCGCGTGGGCAAGCGGTTCCGGCCAAGCCGGGTGCGAGCGCGAACACGAGCGCCGAGGCCACGGCTGCTTGCGAGCGGGCGGCGCAACAGTCGCTGGCAAGCAAGGGCGGGCCCGCGGCCGAGCTGAAGTTCAATGCCGCGCCGAGCTTGCAGCCCGACCGGTCGAACGACGGCCAGATCGTGCTGCGCGGCGGCGGAAGCTGGCGCGCTCCGGCGGGCATGCGCCGCTTCGAGTACAGCTGCAACGTGGACCCACGCACGCCCGAGGCGGTGGGCCTCGTGCTGCGCGACACCACCCCGGCGGCAGCGCTCGCCAAGCCGGCGCTCGGCGCGCTCGAGCCCGACCTGCGCCAGCTCTCGCCGCAGGCCTGCGAAGCAAGTGTCGCGGCGGCGCTGAAGAAGCGCTGGCCGAGCGTCTCGGAGATCAGGTTCGACAGCGGCGCGCGCAGCCTCGTGCAATCAAGCTCCAGCAAAGCCGAGCTGCACGGCCAGGGCCGCGCGCTGCCGCTGCAAGGCTCGCCCTTCACACTTTTCGGCTTCGACTGCGAGATCGACCCGCGCGACGGGCGCGTGCTGAGCACGCGGGTCTCGGGCTGAAGCGGGCAGGAGCGCGCGTCAAGTCGCCGGCTTGTCGCTCAGCGCCTTCATGTTGTCGATCAGTTCCTGGCTCATCGGCGCGTTCAGGTTGATGCCCTTGGGCGGGATCGGCGACAGGAACCACTTGCTGTAGAGCTTGGTGAACTCGCCACTTTTCATCAGGCCGGCGAGCGTGTCATCGACCAGCTTCTTGAACGTGGGGTCGCCCAGCCGCAGCATGATCGCGTAGGGCTCGACCTGGATCGGCTCGCCCACCACCGCCAGCGTCGCGGGGTTCTGCGAACTCGCACGCAGGCCGTAGAGCAGGATGTCGTCCATGCCAAAAGCGACCGCGCGGCCCATCTCGACCATCAGCGCCGATTCCGAGTGGTCTTTCGCGCCGAGCAGCTCCATGCCGAGCTTCTTCTCTTCGTTCAGGTTGCGCAGGATCTGGTAGTTGGTGGTGCCGGTGGTCGAGACGATGGTCTTGCCTTTCAGGTCGTCGATCGACTTGACCTGCGTGCCGGTCTTCACGAGGAACTTGGTGCCGGTGTAGAAGTAGTTGGTCGCGAACTGCACCTGCTTGCCACGCGCGCTGTTGTTGGTGGTGGAGCCGCACTCGATGTCGATCGTGCCGTTCTGCAGCAGCGGAATGCGGTTGGCCGAGGTCACGGCCTGCAGGTTCACTTTCAGGTCGTTGCGGCCGGTGGCCTTCTTCACTTCGTCGACGATCTTCTGGCAGATTTCGAAGCCGAAACCGACCGGCTGCGCCTTGTCGTCGAGGTAGGAAAACGGGATCGATGATTCGCGGTACGCGAGCGTGATCTGGCCCGAGGCCTTGACCTTGTCGAGCGTGGAGGGGGTCTGGGCCGAGGCCAGCGCCGGCGCGGACAGCGCGAGGATCGACAAAGTCTTCAAGAGGTTCGGTCGCATGGGCAGTCCTTCGAAAGCGGTTGGAAAGTGGCCGGATGGTACGGGCTTGCGCCCACAAATGCCGCTAGGATTTGCGCTCGGGAACTCGGCGCGCGGCCTGTACTCACAGGCGCCGTGCCACGAAGCCCCCAACCCACCCACTCAAGGAGCCTGACGCGATGACGTCGAACCTGAAAAAGATGGCCGCGCTCGCCACGCTGGCCCTGGCCGCCAGCGCCACGTTGGCCGCCGACGAACCCAAGCTGCTCAACATCTACAACTGGTCCGACTACATCGCCGACGACACGATCAAGGGCTTCGAAAAAGAGACCGGCATCAAGGTCAACTACGACAACTACGACGCCAACGAAATCCTGCACGCCAAGCTCGTGGCCGGCAAGACGGGTTACGACATCGTGGTGCCGGGCGCGCACTTCGCGAAGGCACAGATCGAAGGCGGCTTGCTGCAAAAGCTCGACCGCAGCAAGCTCACGAACTGGGGCAACCTCGACAAGGGCCTGCTCGAACAGCTCGCGGCCGTGGACCCCGGCAACCAGTACCTCGTGAACTGGTTGTGGGGTTACGTGACGGTCGGTATCAACACCGCCAAGGTCAAGGCCGCGCTGGGCGATCTACCGATGCCTGACAACGCCTGGAGCCTGATCTTCGACCCGAAGTACGCGGCCAAGCTGAAGGGCTGCGGCATCAATTACCTCGACTCGGCTTCGGAAGTGCTGCCGGTCGCGATGCTCTATGTCGGCAAGGCGCCGTACAGCAAGACCGCGGCCGACTACGACGCCGCGGCGAAGATGCTCAAGAGCGTGCGCCCCTACGTCGGTCGTTTTTCGTCATCGGGTTACATCAACGACCTGGCCAGCGGCGCGCTGTGCGCGGTCATGGGCTACTCGGGCGACATCAACATCGCCCGCGCCCGCGCGCTCGAAGCCAACCCGAAAGCCCCCGCCGCGATCGAAGCGCTCGTGCCCAAGGGCGGCGCCACGCTGTTCTTCGATTCGATGGCGATTCCGAAAGACGCCAAGCACCCGAACAACGCACACCTGTTCATCAACTACATCCTGCGCCCCGAGGTGCATGCGTCGCTGACGAACAAGGTGTTCTACGCCAACCCGAACGCGGCCTCGCTGAAGTTCGTGAAGAAGGACGTGGCCGAGAACAAGACCATCTTCCTGTCGGACGCCGACAAGAAGCGCATGACGCCGCCCGATTCGCTGCCGCAGGACATCCGGCGGGTGCAGACGCGGGTGTTCACGAGTTTCAAGGCGGCGAAATGACGACACCCCGATCACTGGGTACGGTGATCGACCCTCCGCGAGGGTGGGCCTTGCTTGGGGCGGCCCGGCGCGGCGGCCCCGTGACGACACCCCGATCACCGGGTACGGTGATCGACCCACCGCGAGGGTGGTCGCGGCGCGCCCGTGCCGCGCCTACTCGTCCGTGACCTTCACGCCCTTCCAGAACGCGACCCGCCCCTTGATGTTGGCAGCCGCCTCGCTCGGCTCGGGGTAGTACCAGACCGCGTTTTCGTTCATGTCGCCGTTGACGAACAGGCTGTAGTAGTAGGCCTGCCCTTTCCACGGGCAACTGCTGCGGTGGTTGCTGAAAGTCACGTACTCGCGCTTCAGGCTGGCCTCGGGGAAATAGTGGTTGCCTTCGACCACCACGGTGTCGTCGCTTTCGGCGAGGGTCACGCCGTTCCAGCTTGCTTTCATCAAAGCTCCTTGTGTCCAGGCCGAATCATCCCGGATATCGCGCGGCGGCGCTGCGCAGGCGCTGCGCGATCGACGCCGCCAGCGCCTTGTCGCCCGTGACCACCACACTGTCGCCGTGGCGCAGGATGTCCATCGCCAGTTCGGTCGGGTCACTGTAGGGGACCTGCAGCTCGTAGCGGCCATCGGGCAGGAAGCGCGCTTTCTGCTGCGGGTGCCATTCTTCGTTGGCGACCCACTGCGCCGCTTCAGCGCTGAACACCAGCGTCGCCCATTTCACCTTCGCGCCACCCCCGCCGTAGATGCCGTAGCCGGCATCGAGCTCGGCTTCGAGTTCACGCAGCGCCACGTTCTTGGTCTTCGATTCGAGGAGGTCGGCGTCGCGGATCGCGTCGAGCGCGAAGCGGCGCAGGCCCTCGCTGGCATGGCACCACGCGTCCAGGTACCAGGTGTTGCGGTAGTTCACCAGCCGCTGCGGTGAGACCTCGCGCTCGCTGGTGCTGCGGTCGCTGCGCTTGAAGTAGCGCAGGCGCAAACGCCGACGCTGCAGCAGCGCACTGCCGAGCAGCTCGAAGTGTTTGCTCGGCACACGCCGGCGCGCGGTGCCGATCACTTTCACGCGGCGCATCAGCTCGCGCGCCGTGCTCTCGTCGGTGCCCAGCATGCCTTGCAGCTTTTCCATCAGCGGCTGCAGGTGGCGGGCGAGCACGCCGTCGTCGTCGAGGCCGGCGAGCAGCTGGTGCATCGTGAGCATCGCGTGGATCTCGTTTTCGCTGAACCACAAGCCGGGCAGCTCGTGGCGCGCGGCGCTGGCCACGCCGGCCGGTGCGGCGGCGAAACGGTAGCCGTTGCTGAAGGCGTCGTAGACGATGGGCGCGCTCAGGCGGTCGCGCAGGTACTGCAGGTCGCGCTTGAGCGTGGCCGGCGAGACATCGAGTTCACCCTGCAGCGCAGCGAAGCTCACGCAGCCGCGGCTCTTGAGCAGCAGCTCGATCTTGTAGAAGCGTTCGGTCCGGTCCATCCTCTTCCTCTGACAGCCTGGTGGCTCACCAGGTGAGCCAGCAGCGCGGAGCATAACTATTGTGGTCGGGCCCCCACTGGCTCACGCTGTGAGCCACCCGGGCGGAACACTGGCTCCCTCGCTGCAGCGTTTGCGGCGATGCCCCAGGAGCCCTCATGACCACGCTGAATTTCATCGATCTGCAAACCGGCCTCCCCCACCCCCAAGCCGGCCTCACCGCGCACGAACACGTCGGCTTCGAACTGGGCTGGGACTACGCACACTACCGCGTCAGCCCGCCCGCGCCGTACACGCAGGAACCCTCACCGCTGCGCAACGGCCTGCTCGCCGGCCAGGCGGCCTTCGGCCAGCGCACCCTGGCCGCCACGCGCCACGTGCGCAAGTGGCTGCAGCTGCGCCTGCACGCCTGGCTGCGCGGGCGCAGCGTCGAGCTGGTGCAGGTCACACCCAACTACCTGCAGCAGATCGACGTGAGCCACTGCCCGACCACGCGGGTGGCGCTGTCCACCGCCACGCTAGAAGCGAGCGACGCGTCGGTCGACCGAGTGCGCAATGACGCCGGTTATGCCGCCGGCAACCTCGCCGTGATGAGCACCAAAGCGAACCACTCGAAGGCCGCGCACGGGTTTCGCGACGCATTGCGCTTCGTGCAGCAGGTCGAGGCCGAGAAGCTCCCTGGGCTGAACGGCCTCACCGCGGAACAGTGGGCCCGCACCTCCGTGCTCTGCAGCTTCGTTGAAGCCTTGCCGCACGACGAAGCCTGCGCGTTGCCGCTGCTGGTGCTGCCACCGAACCGGCTGCGCCTGTTCAACCCGGTGCAGGCGCTGCAGGCTTTCGCGAGCCAGCAGTTGCTCAAACCCGGCTGGAGCCAGCGTGTGAGCCGCTTCGAAGACCTGCTGCCCGGCAAGGCACTGAAACGCGACTTCAAGAGCTTCTTCATGGCGTTGCTGCCGCGGGTGATCGAGGCCGGCCTGTCGGGCGAGGGCCAGCACGCGCGCTGGGCCGTCGAAGACGCGTGGCGCTCACCACTGGTTCAACAGCGCTGGCTGCGCTTCGCGAGCCAGCTCAGCGCGCCGCAGTGCGAATCGCTGCTGGCCCGTGCTGCCGCGCGCCGGCTGACCACGGCCGTGGTCGTGCCGCACAGCGAAGCCGGCGCCACCGACGGCTGGAACCTGGCCACGCGCGGTTACGTGCCGCACGCCGCCCACACGCACGAAGCCCAGCAGTACGCGCAGCGCCAGTTCGCCTGGTAGCTCAGCGCCGTTCGGGCACGCACAAGGCCCTCGAAGGCGGGCGGCTACCTCAGCGCAGTAGACTGAGTCCGGGAAAACTCGGACAAATCTATGCAGAACACGAAGCCCCTCGCGCGGTTCCCCCGCTCCCGCCTGTCCAGGCGCTCTCTGGTCATCTTTCTGGCGTCGACTGCGGCGCTGCCACTGGCCACGCACGCCGCCGAGGCGGCGCGCGACTACGTGATCGGCGCGGGCGACAGCGTTCGCATCACGGTCTACCAGAGCCCCGACTTGACGCTCGAAACCCGCGTGGCCGAGAGTGGCGTCATCACCTACCCGCTGCTCGGCAGCATCAAGCTCGGTGGTTTGTCGGTCGCGCAGGCCGAAGCCGAGATCACGCGCGGTTTGCGCGACGGCAAATTCCTGAAGCAGCCGCAGGTCACGGTGCAGGTGATCCAGGTGCGCGGTAACCAGGTTTCGGTGCTCGGCCAGGTGAACAAGCCGGGGCGCTTCCCGATCGACATCGTGGGCATGCGCTTGTCCGAGGTGCTCGCGCTGGCCGGCGGCGTCGCGCCCACGGGCAACGACGTCGTCACGCTCAGCGGCGAACGCCAGGGCCAGCCTTTCCGGCGCGAGATCGACTTGCCTGCCCTCTACGGCCGCAAGCCGAGCGGGGAAGACCCGGTGCTGAGCAACGGCGACGTCGTGTTCGTCGATCGTGCGCCGTCGATCTACATCTACGGCGAGGTGCAGAAGCCCGGCGCGATCCGGCTGGAGCGCGGCATGAACGTGATGCAGGCGCTCGCCGCCGGCGGTGGCGTGACGCTGCGGGGCACACAGCGCGGGCTGCGCCTGCACCGGCGCGATGCCGAGGGCAAGATGCGCATCTTCGAACCGCAAATGACCGACCCGCTGCAAGACGCCGACGTGATCTACGTGCGCGAGAGCTTGTTCTGACGAGCGGGGCGGGCGGTGGCGCATTCCGCCGTCGGGTGCCCCCGCTTCCTCAGGCCAGCGCCGGGCCGCTCCCAAACGGCCTGAGGACCCGCCCGGCGGGTGGCGGCGTATTCCGCCGCCGGGTGCCCCGTCTCTTCAGTGCAGAGCGAGCTGGGCGCTGCAGAACGCTGTGTTGACGCGGTAGGGCGAAGACAGGCTGGTCCGCGAGCCGCGCCGCTGATAGCCGATGTCGCACGCGAGCACAGAATTGCGCGTCGGCGTGTAGCGCAGGCCGAGGCTGGAGCTGGCCGTGCGGTCGTTGCCCGATTCGTTGCTCACACTGCCGTTGGCGAGGGTCGTGCTGGCGGCGAGGCGCCGCAGTTCGTAGTGCCCGCCGAGGCTCATCGAGATCTTGGAAGTCACCTCGTAGTCGATGCGGGCCGACACGCGGTTGGTGAGCTGGCTCGTGTCGCCGGTGCCACGCATCGATTCACCGAGCACCGACTGCGTGATGAAGCTGCTTTCGCTGCCGGTGTCGCGGCTCAGCGCCGCGTTGAAGCGGGTCTTGCCGGTGACGGCCCATTGCCAGCCGAGCTGGCCGGTGGCACCGTCGAAGTCGCGCTCGTGCAACACGTCGTCGCGCTGCCGCGTCAGGCTGAGCCGCGCGGTCAAGGTGCTCGCGCCGCTGGCCACCCAGCGCACGCCGAAGTCGAGGTCCTGGCGCACGAAATCGTCGACCACGTCGTTCCCGTTCGCATCGATGTGCGCCTGCGGATAACGCCCACGCGTGTAACGCGGCCCGATGCTGGCCGTGACCGGGCCGAGCGGGTTCCACTGCACGCCAACGCCGACCGAATCCATGCGAACGCGGTCACCCGCGTATTGCGCTGCGGAATAGTCGATGTCACGATGGCTGAGCGCCAGCGTGGCCACCCATTGCGCACGCATCCCGAGTTGCGCGTTGGCCTGGACCACGTTGCTCGTTTCCAGGTTGGCGACACGAAGTTGCGGTTGCACGAGCGTGCCGTACGACGCGAGCCGGCGATTCGTTTCGTACGCCAGGCCCCACGACACCTCGCCTTCGGTCGAACCGTTCCAGCCGAGCTTGACGTTGTAGCCCGTGTTGTTCAGCTCCTTGAGTTCCTGGAACTGGCTGCGGCGCAGCGTGGCGTTGGCCAACAAGCGCTGGCGGCCGATGGTCTGGTCGACGCCGCCGAAGACCGACACGGTGGCGAAACTATCGCGCACCTCGGTGCCCGGTACCGAACGAAAAAGGTTGTCGTCGCTGCCGAGCAGGATCCCTGCACCCAAGGTGTACGGGTTGCCCTCGGCGAGCGCCGCGCCACCGAGCGCAAGCAGGCACAGCGTCGTGGCCGGCCCTCTGAACTTGCCGTATCTGCCAGTGATCTTCATGGTCTGGCTCCTGTGAATTGGCCCTCAAGCACACCACGTTTTGCCCGGCCAATTTGTATCTGGATGTGACTCGATGGTGTATCTCCAACGCATTCCGGCCTGTGTGCGATTTCGAACAGACGCTGCCGCGTGCGTTTGCGATGCTTTCCTGTGCAACCGCTTCGCCCGCCACTTGCGCGAAGCCGGAACGCTCGTGGCACCGGCCGCCAAGTCGGCTTGGCACCGATCGTGCCTGTACCGTCGGTAGGTGCAGGGTCTGTTTGCTGCGCTGCGCCGCTTCGCGGTAGCCTGAGCAGCATCAAGAATCATCAACCGAAGGATCCTCGGGCAGAGTGCAAATGGCCGAATCAAGGGGCATGGGAATGACACGGCGCAGCCTGCTGCTGGCGCCGTTCACGGCCGCATTGACTTCGCCTGCCGAAGCGGCCCGGTGCACAGAAGCTGTGCATGGCCGCTTCGGCGACATGGTCGGGCTGGGCGTCAAGTTCTCGCAGGGCCAGCCTGTCAAAGATCTGGACATGCTGCTCGACCTGCGGGTGCGCTGGGTGCGCGACGCCGTGCACTGGTATCAAGTGGAGCCGGCGCCCGGGCGCTTCGATCCGTTCACGCCAGCCCTCTTGCGGCAACTCGACTTCTACCGCCGCAACGACATCGGCTTCGTGGCCTTGCTGACGCTCGGCAACCCGCGTGCCTACCCGGGCGCAGGCGCCGCGCCGCACGACCCGCAGGCGTTCGGGCGCTTTGCGGTGCAGGCCGCGCGCATGCTGCGCGCTGTGGGTGTGCGCTTCGTCATCGAGATCGGCAACGAGCCGCACAACTCCGAACTCGCCAAGGCGCTCGGGGGCCCCTGGCATGGGCGACCGCCTGCCCCCTGGGTCGGGCACTATGTGAGCATGGTGCATGCCGCCGTCGCGCAGGTGAAAGCGTTCGACCCCACGATCAAGCTGCTCAGCGACGACGACATGTGGGTGCTGCACTACCGCTTCCTCGAAGCCGGCCTGCCGGCTGCGCTGGACGGCTTCGCGATTCACCCCTACACGCCGGGCGCCCCCGAACTCACCGCCGTCGCTCACGACACCGACTGGGTGCGCCCGTTCAGCGTCGTCGATCCTTCGCGTGCGTTCGGCTCGGCCGTGCGGCGCCTGCGCGAACAAGGCCGCGCCAAGCTCGACTGCGCACCCGAGATATGGGTCACCGAATGGGGCTGGGCCGTGGGTGATGCCTCGGTCAAACACAGCGTCACCGATGCCACGCTGGTGGCCTACCTGCCGCGCGCCTACATCCTCGCCGCTGCGGCCGGCGTGGAAGTGCTGTGCTGGTTCTCGGCGAACGATTCGGTCGACGGCCCGTTGGGCCTGACGCGCAACGACGGCACACGGCGTGACAGTTATGTTTCCTTCAAGACGATGACGGCGCAGCTCGGCGACCACCGGCTGGTGCGCCAGGTCGTTGGCAAGCAGACGCCGACCACGGGCGTGCAGGCGTTCGAGTTCGAAGGCCCGCGCGGGCGCAAGCTCGTGGCCTGGAGCGTCGACGGCCGGCCTCGCCAATGGCGCTGGCCGTCGGGCGCGGCGCCGCTGGCGGTGGTCGACGTGATGGGGCGCGACGTGCCCGCGGGCCCGGGCACCCGCGCCATCCCCATCGACGCCGCGCCGGTCTATGTGCAAACCGATCGTTCCGATGCAGACCTCGACGCCAGCCTCGCCGCAGCCGCTTGAGCGCGCCGCCGACGCAACCCGCGCAGCGAGGGCCGGCGCGCGCGCCGAGTGGGTGGACGTGGCCAAGGGCATGGGCATCGTGCTGGTCGTGCTCGGGCACGCGATCGGCGGCGTGGTCTCCGCCGGGCTGGCCGCGCCGAACAGCGCCTGGGCCGACACGTTCTACTTGATCTACACCTTCCACATGCCCTTGTTCTTCGTGCTCGCGGGCCTGTTCGTGGAGCAACGCCTGGCCAGCGATGCCAGCGGGTTCGTTCGCAGCGCGTTCACGCGCATCGCCTGGCCCTACCTGCTCTGGAGCGTGGTCCAGTTGCTGGTGATCGACGCCCTCGGCAGTCTCGTCAACGCCCCCACCCAGGTCGGCGCATCGCGCCTCGTGGCGCTGCTGTGGGAGCCGACCTCGCAATTCTGGTTCCTGCAGGCGCTGCTGGTGCTGCAACTGGCCAGCCGTCTGCTTCTGCCGCGCTTCGGCGCCATCACGTTCGTGCTGTTCCTGCTGCTGGCACGCGGCGTCCTCGAGTGGGTCGAGCTGCCGCCGCTGCTGGCGGCACCGGCACGCTATGGGTTGTTCTACGCGCTGGGCGTCTGGGCCGGCCCGGTGCTGCTGCGCTCGGTCGGCGCGCTGCCCCGATCGCGCGCCCTGGCGCTGGCTGCGGCCGCCGCAGTGGTATGGGCGATCACGGCTGTCGCCGCTCATACCGGTGGCTACCACTACACCAGCCTGGCCGCGCTGCCGGCCGGGTTCGCCGGCAGCGCGGCGCTGGTGGCGCTGGCGAGCTTGCCGCGTGCCTCCTTGGCAACGTTCTGGGTGACGCTGGGGCAGGCGTCGATGGCCATCTATTTGCTGCACGTGCTGTTCGTCGCCGGTACACGCATCGTGCTGGTCAAATTGCTCGGCATCGATTCGCCCGGCCTCATCCTGCCGCTGGCCTGCTTCGCCGGCGTCGCCGGCCCGCTGCTCGTGCGCACGCTTGCCGCGCGCGCCGGCGTGACCCGCGCGCTGGGCCTGGGTTGAACGAACGGGCCCCCACGCGATGATTCCCACGCCTTTCGCGCTGTTCGTGATCGTCGCCGCGTTGTTCACCCGCGGCGAGAACATGCCACGCTTGCTGATGCTGTGTTGCCTGTTCGGCGCGACTGCCGCGGTCCAGTTGCCCGCGCTCGGCGGGGCCCCGATCACGCCATCGGTTCTGCTGCTGCCTTTCCTGCTGTGGCGCGCGCTGCGTGAGGAAGGCGCCGACGCCTGCGTGCGCCGCCTGGCTTTTCCACAGGCCGGCTTCTGGCTGCTGATGGTGGTGCTGTGGGGCGTCCTCAGCGCCTACTTCGTGCCGCGCCTGTTCCCGGGCGAGACGATGCTCTACGCCACCGAGCGCGGCCCGTCGGCCGGCGTGCGGCTGCTGCCGCTGCAGCCGTTCAGCACCAACCTGACCCAGTCGGCCTACGCGGTCGCGAGCCTGTGCGCGTTCGCGGCGCTCGGTGCGCTGCTCCAGCCCGCCGGGCGCATGGCGCGCTTTCGCGACGCGGTGCTGCTGTTGGCAAGCGTCAACTGTGCGGCCGCGGTGCTGAACCTGGCCGAGCTGCACCTCAACATCCCGAGCCTGCTCCAGCTCGTGCGCAACGCGAGTTACGCGATCCTGGTGGGTGGTGACATTGGCGGCCTGCAGCGCATCTCGGGCACCTTCGCCGAGACCTCGACGTTTTCCGCTTTCACCGTGCCCTTGTTTGCCTTCACCGCCTGCCTGTGGCGTGATGGCGTGCGGCCGCGCTACAGCGGCACGGTCGCGCTGCTGACGCTGCTGTTCCTGCTGATGTCGACGTCGTCGACGGCCTACGCCGCCCTGGGCGCCTACGTGGCCCTCGCCGCGGGTGCCACGCTGTGGCGGGCCCTGGCGCGCTTGCAGCCGATGCGCATCGGTGCCGGCGTGTGGCTGTTGTGGTCGGCGGCGGTGGTGGCCTGCGTGCTGGTGCTGGCGCGGCCCGAGATCGCCGACCGGGTCAGCGACTTCTTCACCATCACACTGACGCGCAAGCTCGAAAGTTCTTCGGGGATCGAGCGCGGCTCGTGGAACATGCAGGCCTGGATCAACTTCGTCGACCTGAACGGCCTGGGTGTGGGCCTGGGCACGGCGCGCGCGTCGAGCTTCGCGCTGGTGCTGTTGTCGAATCTGGGGGCGCTCGGCACCGCCCTCTTCCTGGCCTTCGTCGCGCGCCTGCTGATGGCGCCGAAACAAGCCGCCGGCGACGATGCCGCTCCGGTCGCACGCGCGTCCCGCCACGCGCTTGTGGCGGCTTTGATTGCCGCCTGCATTTCGGGCACCGTGTTCGACCTGGGGCTCGCGTTCTATGCGTTCGCTGCCGCGGCGTCGATCCCCGTTGCCCGGCGCGAACTGCGCACCTCGAGCGGAGGTGCTCATGTCTCCGCCTGACACCGAACCGACGCGTCCGCCCGCTCGCACGCCGGAGCGGCCCGAGATCCTGATCAACGGCCGCTTCCTCAGCCAGCGTGTCACCGGCGTGCAGCGTTACGCCCGCGAGACGATCCACGCGCTCGACGAGCTGCTGGCCGAGACCGCGGGCGCCGGCGCACGCTGGACCGTGCTGGTGCCGCGTGGCACTTTGGCGCCGGCGTTTCGCCACCTCGTGGTCGAGCCGCTCGGGCGCCTGCAGGGCCACCTGTGGGAACA
>Ga0307516_10004499_pt1 | contig 17155 bp, 12 predicted proteins | sample 19_EM_MG_FD_203310 | JGI IMG/M metagenome (GOLD analysis project Ga0307516, IMG submission 203310) | Populus trichocarpa ectomycorrhiza microbial communities from riparian zone in the Pacific Northwest, United States - 19_EM | ecosystem: Host-associated > Plants > Roots > Unclassified | place...
GCCCCCCCCCCCCCCCCGCCCCCCCCCCCCCCCCCCCTCTTGTTTCGTTTTCTTCTTCTTTCTCCAACTTTGGCTTCTGTTTTTGAAATTTCTTGCGTCTGCGGGTTTTTTTCCGGGGTTTTTTTCTTCCGAGTTTTTTTCTTGTTTTAGCGTATTTGTGGGGGGGGGGGGGGGATTCTTGTTTTTTTTCCCCTTCATTTTTGATTACGGCTGTGGCTGTGACTGTGGCTGGGGTGGAACAACTACATACATATCGGGAACAACGTATGGGGTACCTATGTACCTACATACATCCAATACATACTGCATACATATATACCTGTACTCACCGAAGGATGCATATTGCCGTGCCACAGCGAGTGGAAAGAAAAAAAGCAAAGAAAACGAGGGTTGGCTGCTGGGTGTTGACTGTTGAGTAGTTGGGGCGCTGCGAATGGCGATCGCGAAGGCGAAGGCGAAGGCGAAGGCGAAGGCGAGGGAGATGGTTACATAACGCTCTCGACCGCGTGCTGGGCGGGTGTCTGCATGGGTGCTTTCTCTCCCGCCGCGGCGGAGAGGCACCGTGGATGTATGTATGTATGCTGGGCAGATCTTTTTTTTTTTTTTACATGCGAATAAAACGGCCTGGTCTGTTTATAGATATAATAGACAGGCCGGACCATCTGGCTATTATTATATACTTTGGGACGTAAATGGGTATCTATGTAGGGGTACATATATATATCATATTTCTGGGGAGCCGGAGAGAAATACGTAGGGTAGCTGCGGCGGCTTGTTCCAGCTCACTAAAAGTACATACTCTACATACATATAAGCACTTACTTAAGTACTCAAGTGCTCAGCGGAAACAAACGTATGTACCCAGCCCCGATGCTCCCCCTAAGTACATAGTTATCAAGATACATATGTATCTATGCGCCCCCCTTCCCCTCCGGAAACGCTCGGCGAGTTTCAGAGATGGAGAACGCGGGTACCTAAGACAAAAAGCGCTCGGGGAGGCCAGTCGTCCGCGGAGACTCATCCGTCAGAAGCGCGTGTGTGTGTGCCGCATCCAGCCACCGGAGCAGAAGCCGCAACCGGGCCCCTGATGGAGGCGGTCCAGAAAAGCGAGTCGAGAGGGGGGGCTGGGGGCATGGAGGGGTGGCTGGTGTATGATGGATGGAAGTAGCACAATGAGTTAGATGCAGCTTATCGGGCTGGTGTCCAACCGCCTGGCGGTCACATGGCCGCTGCGGCATGCGGGATCCCGGTTCTCAACCAGACCGGTCTGCTCGGAGAGTCGCTGATTGCCTCAGCGGTCCGGTCAGTACAGGAAATTCACCGCCTGCCGAGCGACCTGGCCTATGTCCTCGCAAAACCAGCCCACCAGTATAAACAGACCCAATTCGCCCGGCAGGCTAAAACATATACTTAATACGGTGTCTACCGTCCGAGCATGAGATGTCGCTCGCCGCGTCACCGATTCTGATTCGTCCGACTCGATATCTACAGTACGTGCGCAACGAAATCCACCCAACGGGATATGTGTATGTACCGACAAAACTCATCTCATGGCTTCGATCTCATCATTACTCTAATCACACGTTCGTTCGTACCAAAATAAAATAAAAATAGAAAAGGAGAAAACCTCATACCCATCACCAACCCACTCACTACATCATCCATCAAACAAGAAAAGGTAACGCTGAATAGGTATCCAAAAAAAAGGAAAGCAAAACGTGAAACTATGTCGTTCAGATGGAGCCAAAATTGAACTGGCAATCTACCCCTTTCTAGATCCACCGGAAGCGCCGTCCGAAATCTCCAATCCGCTCAGACTGGGGTACCGCTTAGCGAAGTTTCTCTCCCAATCCTCGTCCGGCTGTTGCTGTTGCTGTTGGATGACGGGGCTTGAATTGTTGCTGCCTCCGCCGGTCCGGAGCTTTTTAGGTTTCGGTGGAGGCGGAGGTCTCGCTGTGGTGGAGGAGGAGGAGGTGGGACGCGTAAGCGTGGGTGTGGGAGCTGGCACGAGGGGGTTTCGGACTACCTTTGCTGCTGCTGCGGCGGCGGCGGCGGTGGCGGTGGCGGGGACGGGTGTGCTGGGACGGTAACCGGTGCTGCTCTGCGTGATCCTGTATGACTCCTGCTGTTTGACGGGTGATGTGGAGACGGAGGAACCATTGGGGGCTTGCGGTACTGATGCTTCGGCCGTGTAGCGGCCGTATCCCTCGGCGGTCTTGGGAGGTGGCTCTTTGTTTGTCTCGTTGAGGAGAGCGTGGACACGTTTCTGAATGGAATTGGCGCGATTCCTCGGCCGCACTGGCTCCCCCTCCGCTCTGCTGGCCAGCTGGCGTTTGTATTCGGCTGCGGCAGCGGCAACTCGCTTCTCCTCCTGCGATAATTGGCGCTTTTCGAGTTCTCGTTTCACCTCCGGCGGGATGTCCTGACTGCTGACTTCCCACTCATCGTCGATCGAGGAAACGCCATTGCTGGGGTAGTTCGTATCCGGACTTGGGCCCCGGACGGGTTCTGGTGCACTATTGTTTCCGGCGCTCCCCCGCTCGAACCGACGGAAGGCGTCGCCAAACTTGCCCAGCTTGTTTTTCGGCAGGGTTATACTAGGCATGCTTGCTCGCTTGACGTGTTTCCCCACGAAGTTGCTGGCTACATTACGTCTCTCGGGTTTGTTGGCATCGGCCTCCGCCTCCATGGCCCGCAGGAAATCCACGTTGGAATCGATGTGCTCCGATCGCATGGATGAGACTGATCGCCCAGAATGCTGTAGTTGGAGCCCTGCGATGGGCGGGAACCCCCCGGTGGATGTTCCCTGCGAGCTTGGGGAATCCAAGTCACGGAGAAACTCGAGGTTCGACTCCACATACACGCTGTGAGGTCTCGATTTGGCATTCGCGGACTTAGACCGGGTTAGTTCACCGGCGTCGGTCGAAGAAAGAGACATCTCGAGCGATGGTCGTGACGAGCTCGGCTGCGAAGTGGATGAGACAATGACATGCGTCTGCGAGCGTCCGACATCGAGGAGCGCCGGTCGCTGCGGATGCTCTTGGCGGATATATGTCTCCGGAACTCGATCATGGGTACTATTGCTCGACGGCGGGGTCGTCAGTTTTTGGCTTTGCGGGGGAGGCACAAAGTGCGGAGGCGACCGGGGCGGCGATGGGGAAGTCATCGTTCCGGTCGAAACCATGTCCGGCCGTTTGGGTTGTGGTTCATACAATACGGGTCGGACGTAATTGCTCGTGCCTGTTGCGCCTCGTGAGATGCTCTGTGGTTGACTCAATAGCTCCGTGGAATGGCTCTCGAGGAGTCGCGTCTTCGGGGGCGACACTTTTGCAAAGGCATCCTCCGCAAGCCTTTCTGCCAAATTCTCATCGAACCCCTGACCCGGACCGGGCGATTGATCATCCATGAATTGGAATTTGCTGCCAGAATCATGGAGCAACGAGAATTGCTCAACGCTCGGGAACCTATTCGAGAGCTCGTCCTGTGAAAGATGCGCCGTGCTCTTGTCCAACGCCGCAAATGGGTCAGAGGTTGTCGGTCGGGTTTGAGGGGATGGAACCCCTACACGGGTCCTCGAGGTTGCGGTCGAGTGAGGGTTAGACGAAGCGGACTGGCTCTTTGTCGGTCTGCCCCGGCGCATGGGAACGATATCCGGAATCGGCTGCGGTTCTGCCTGGACCGGCGCCTGGTATGCCACCACGCTCGGAGGTGACTGAACGGGAAGCGAAGGCAAATTCTTTTCAATTGGCGCTGGTACGGGGGCTGAGCGAACGGAATAGATCTTTCCGGTTGGTCAGTGTTGTGTATTGGCAGCGTACGGCACTTGCTACTCACGTCTTTGATAGGCACCTCCCGACCGCGAAGATAGCAAACTTCCCGAAGAACTTGATATATGTTCGGCCTTTGGTGCGGTTGTTCCCGAAGCATAGAAGCTGTGCTCATTAGCTGTGCTCTGGGTGCAGCTGGAGAATGCGCTTGCAGCTCGAATTGCCTACCTATCAGATTCTTGAGCCTGTCGGAAAATACGGGATGTGAGGGAAATGAAAACGACGCGTTGAGGATTGCTAGCTGTCCCTGTTCCTCAAACGGTGTCGTGTAGTAGCAGAGTTTATAAAGAAGCACACCCAGTGCCCATATATCGGATTTTTCGTCGATCGGTAACTTGCGGAACACATCAACCATTTCCGGTGATCGGTACTGAAGTGTCGTGTGTTTCTGGATATCCTCTTCCAATAGTCGGCATTCGACTACCGACTGCGGTGCCGGCTTCACGGGAGAGCAAGAGCCGAAGTCGCAGACCTTGTAACCACCACTCGGAGCTATCAGAACATTCTCGACCTTTAAATCGCGGTGGAGTAGCGGAGGTTGCAAGTAATGCATGCAAGCAACTCCCTGGGTGACATCGCTGAATATCTTCAAAACCTCGGGCTCTGTAAGCCGGTGCTGTAGTCGGGTGTTCATAAAGTCGATTAACCCGCCGCCTAGCAATGAGCAAGATGGTGAGTATGGAGCTGTACGCCGCGCGAGGGGAGGCTGCTGTGGGGGTTACGGGAATGGTGCCGTACCTGAGCAATATTCCATTAACAGAAAGACCTCATAACCCCCACCCTTCAGATGCGACGCGTGGGAATCAATGTAGGTTACGATGTGTCGATGTCCTTTTAGTCGTTTCTGCAACCGAGCTCCGGAGTCAGGCATACTGCGGCAACAGCAGATGGGGTCAGAGGAGCGTCCAGCACACGCACCATTGTGTCCACCTCGGTCCGCATGCTGGCGAGGGCTTCCTTATCCGGAACAGCCACACGCTTCAACACCGCTATATCGGAGCCATGTACGGGAAGCGACAATTTCACCAGGTAGACATGTGCGAAGCCACCTAAACGCCGCGATCGCGGTTAGCAACAGAGGCTCGTTCAACTCACGGGCATTCCCGGTAGCGGCAGCGGCGGCGAGGACGTGACATGCCTTCAGATAGATACCGCTCTATGATACATTTGTGTGCCCCGACGGTGATGGCAGTACCAGAGGGAAATGTGCCTGGCGGAATGTTTGGAACAGCAGCTACTGCAGGACGGTGACCCGGTAGGTGTGAAGCAATCTGGTGGCCATATGCTGAGGCCGCCATAGAAGACTTTCCCGAGGTGGATACCGGGAGGAGAGGTTTCGCAGCGATGACTAGGTTTCCAAGCTAAAGATTCGCGGTGCGAGAGGAGATCGGTTGGCGAGGTTTAAGATGCCGGAGAAGTTTGAAGGTTGAAGGGGGTTTGTTGAAGCCTAACGGAACTCGGGGGGTTCGACGCGTAAAGTAGGATGGGGCACAGTGACGGCGATGAACAGTCGTTGGGGTGCTTGATGGGAGGCTGTCGAAAAGTAACAGTTTGAATCGGGGATGGTTGAGTGAGCTGTGCGAGGGGGTTGAGGTGTTGAAGATGTTCGTTGACCCGAATAGGTAGTAGTAGGATGGTAACTAGTATCCAACGGCTATGTAGGAGTTGAAGGGCTTGGGGACTGTGTCAGGGAATGTCCGTCGCCAACACCAAGCGTATGCATTGGTAACCCCAACAAGGGTATAACTGAGAACGGGGGCTTCTGTACATATGTATGCGGCTGACTTCTCGTGGTCTGTCTTGACTTGACCTGGCTTTCATGTCATGGGAATTAATTCTCGAGACGAACTGTTCGTGACGCGTGGTCACTCGACACCTCGTCCACAGCCACAGTATGGTCGGCAAGTACTCGCGGACGTCGACACCAGGGATCACAGTTTTCACCAGCTCTTGGTCGAGTGTGCTGATGCCATACATGTCACTTTTATGTGTGACTACATACAAGAAACTCACTGGGGAAGCATAACCCCACACCAGCCGAACACGGAGCACAGAATAGGTATAGGCGAAATTGCAGTGTTAACCCGACCGGCAATCACCACTTCGCGAATGAGAGATAACCAGAGAACCAGTCTAGACGGCCCACCTTCTAGACTACATCATACCACTCTATTCCAGCCAACTCACATAGCACATGCACAGTTTATGATTCGCCAGCAAGCATATTCGGATAGACATCTGTCTCTCGGTTGGAGGAGACGAAACGTGATCTCGTTCTAGGCCTCGTCTCGCTTCGTCTCCGGATGGAAAAAGGTTGACCCGGGAACCTCTGCCAAAAAGCAACCATCAAGTAACAGCTATCGGGGCCAAGCTGGACGGCTGTGCCCGCAGCCTTCCTTCCTTATTGGCCTCAACACACACATACGTACATACTCGGACCCTCCAGGCCCGCCATCTCGGAAGGGGTGCAAAGGGATCGACGATAGCCAATGACGCGGCTCACCGATACCGATGGTATTCAACCATCAGATCAGGGAAACAGAGACTTCTACACAGTCATATCCTTTCAGTAAACATTCCCGTTCAGAGACAGCAACACTTGGGGGTTCCCATGTTCTCCAATAGCTGCCCGGGTTCAGTCATCGGGTCATGATCCGGGAGTTGAGGTGTCACGAGACGGTGCAGACAGGATAGATCCAAATTTGCGAGAGCAAACTTGAGGGGCAGTAGGGTACTGTGAGATGCCCCTCCACGGCTCGGCGCGGTGCAGAGTCTCGCTGATCGGGCGCGGGTTGGATGTACGTCCTGGCCCGACTCGGGGCCCGATAACTGCGTCGGCGGTGGTGCTTCGAGGTTCGTCTTCTGGTGACGTTTCTGCCCGTGCGCGGCACTTGTCACGTTCCACGACACGCTAACCGTCGAGCAAGGGTCAGTAGATAACGCAGGTAGGAGTCAGGCCAGTCAGTCATCTTGCCCTATGTACCACGTACGGTCGATGTCGCGTGCGGAAACTGGGTGTGGTGTGTTCGTTGAGTGGGGGGGGGGGGATCAATGAGGTGTACAAAGACGACCTTTGCCGCCATTTATGTGTCACAAGATTAGCTAAAATATCTGTATGATGCATACCCTCGCACATAATAATATCGCGCCGTTACATATAGGATGTGCTTACCTTCATCGTTCGGAAATAGCCTCCTCGATGTGTGCTATCTATCTCCCGCGTAGCCTCCTCGATAGCTTTCGTTGCTAGATATCGACTAGATATCGACGAGCAATACGCTAGTAGACGAGTACTAATACGCTCCAGTCAGCATCCTTGCGCTCGTCGCATAATTGAACCCTCATAACAATGTGGTAAAACTCAATAAAGTTTGGCTTGAAAGGGAGCACTGGAGCTCTAGGAGTCTGTCATGCACAACTCCACTGCTGGCGGCCGGTTGAGGTGAATTGGCATGAACCGTTTGGAGACTTTTGATGGGATTCGAGGAAGAGCTCACCTTACCGGCTTTGGTGAAGCTTTCCTTGTACCTTCCGGAGTCGAGGACCCATTCGTCCATATCATTCCCGGCTGATGATTGTTGCCGCGCATACAGCCGACCAGACGTAGCGTAGGTAGTTCTTTCTTCCGTGGTCGTTCTTCTTAGCCGCTCTCTTTGGCAACGGTTGCCGGCTGAACAAAGTCGGCTACTATATGATGTGGGCGGCGAGGAGCCTGTGCCGGAGTGTATCCTTCCAAACATCTCCCCATATTAGCCCCCAGGTCTCCGTTGATAGATTTGCAGAGAATGGCAGCTAGTAGCAGACCGTCTGCGGGGCGTCGACACTTTTCGCGTGATTGACAGGGCGACTGATTCATGCTAGTTCGCTGAACGGCAGACGTCGGACGGCATTGGTCGGACGCGGGCGGTGATGGATGGCAAGTACGACGATGCTCTGCGAGAATGGCCACGGACGGATACAAGGATGCGGAGTAAGACGGTGGGGAGTGGACAACGAGAATGAAACCTGGAGTTGGCAACTCACGCACATAGAAGCTAGCAGTAGTCTATATAGATAGTGGGGAAAAATGCCAACGTGGGGACGAGGGCCAGTGCGCACGACAGGAGCTCAAATTAAGCTTTTGAGCCGCACTCCATCCATCTCCACCCTTCTTCCGGATGGACAGCGGATGGGGCTAAGGTGGCGGAGCGATGTGCGGAGACTGTCTCGAGACCGACCGTTACACATGAGTGGGGTGCCGTGAGGAGGGAGGTTCTTAGATAACTATCCTCCAGGTACGATCGAGTACCATATCCAGATGTTCAACTCGGAGCTGCCGTAGCAGAGTAGACATCACCGCCATCTTGAACGCGATGCATCCATGTGTCTCAGCAGTATGTCTATGCACACATATCTAGAAGTCTGCCCGATCGGTCCGTAATCTAATCTGATCTGCTGGACCTGCTCCAGAGCTATCAATCACAGTCAAGTGACAGATCATCGGATTGCGAAGCCGGGTAAACTCTAGCTTCGGCCCGTTTCGACTCCGAAGCCAAAGCGAACAGTAGACGTGACGGCTACCTAATAGTCCTATCATAAAGTCCTATTGGACATGACTAATGCGCTCTACTGCGAAACTTATGTATGTAGATAGTTTTATGTGTACGAGACGAGCTCTCTGACCAACCGAGCATCCACAATCCACAAGCATCTGCGCGCGCATGAATCCGACACAAGCATTTGCGTACCCATCGGGCATGCATAGATAGAGTTCTCATGCTGAGATGTGTCCCGTATCTAGTGCGCGATGAACCTGAAGATGTTTTCACTACGGAGGCAAGGGAGCGGGCTAGCGCGACTTGGCGCCACCGACCCCGTCGCGCGCGTCGTTCAGATAAAAGGAGCCCAAAGCACGGAGAAAAAGGGTTTGACAGCGACAATCCCTCCAAACGCTTGCTGCGTGTGGCTTCTACATACTTGCGACTTCCCTGCGAACCCGACTCCCTCGCACCCACATAAATCCAGCCCCATCAGAATCCACACGTACATACATGGCTGCCTGACTGGCGGCTTTGATTGCCGACAAAGACGACGCGTACGAGGACGACGACGAAGACCGGCCGCTGGATTAGGGAATCCGGACACAATTCTCCAGGCCGTTTCTATCCTCTTCTGTTTGTATCCCAATCCTGTCGGCGTGCTCTATATTCTCGAGGGGTAGAATTTATGCTCGTTCGTTTTGCTTTCTTAGCGTTTCCCGATCCAGAAGAGGACTCAGCCTGCCGGGGAAACTGAAGCGACCGGCCAGCCCCCGCCTTCCTCCTTCGCGACGACTGCGATCGAGAGGGTTGCACCTCCACAGCTCTGCGTCGTCCTTTCGAGACCTGCTTCCCCGCTCTTCCTCCCACCCATCTGCCCCTCCCAAAAGCAATCAAGCGGCGGCGCACAGCACTTCTAGCCTCATCCACCCCAGCTTACCCTCCCCAACCAAACCGACCAACCAAACTGCACTGTCGAACCCTGGCTCACAACCCGTGCCCACTCGCCATTTAGATCCTTACAAAAGACGGAAAAAGCGAGAGCCCGTTTAAAGCTGCTGGTGTCCCCTCGTCCCCTCGAACAATTATCCTCCCACCCCCCTCAAACCTTGGCGCCCAAAGGTTCACAAACCCAAACCCTGAGACCTTCTGCGCCCCCCAACCTACGGTTCTGTGATTGGATCCTCTCGCCTCCCGACTCCAGTGCGACAACCAATCCAACTCGGCCTAATTCCTATTTAAGCTACCACCATCTTGCTGCTGCTTGTGCTTGCTTGCTTGCTGCAGCCGCCGCCGTCCCTGCTGCAATCCTGACCAAAAAGAAAACCGAAGGGCGATATCAAAAAGAAAAGGAACGGAAAAAGGAACGAAAGAAAAAAGGTTTATATCCTCTCTGGCTCGTTGAAGTATCGATCCACTCGCTCTCGAAAGCCCTCCTACCCACGCTGCACCTTTCTCCCAATACCACACATATCCTATCTACGCACCTCTCTAACTCACACAAGTAGAGTACTTGCTTGTCCGCTTTTTTTTTTTTTTTTTATAACGACCTCGATCCCTTCCCCTATCCTCCACCCCACACTTTTACCCTGCGTCCACTACAAACACACTCTCACACACACCCCCGCCTTCATTTGCCCGCTTAGGTACACGTACTAACTCAAAATATCTCTTTCGTCCCTTTTAGCGTCCAACCCATCCTCCGTCTCGTCAACGTCACATCACTTTCGGTTTCCTAAACAATCGCCAAGAACGCAGAGGAGCTCGACCACTCCCTCTGTAACCCTTTTCACTCTGGTTGGTTGTTTCAAACTATGCACAAAAAATGTCGAGGTGAGAAACACTTGCTTCTTTCCTTTCTTTCTTTTCTTGATCCACACCTTTTGTCCGTTGGATCCCACATTCCCTTCTGTCCACCCTCCATTAGCCAAACGGAGCGCGTGGTCTCTTACAGGAGATGGACACCCGAGTGTGGGTCTGGTCTGAGTCGCCAAAGCTTTGGACGAAAGAGGAGCGTTGGCTGCTGTGGTGGGGGGGAGAAAGAGAGATGAGTGATGGCGGGTGATAGAACCGGGGAGGGATGCAGAAGGACGATGCGGACGCAGACTGGGGACACGATGGGAGCAAGGGTAATTCCCACAGACCTCGGGCTCGACGGCTTCTTGTGGAGTTGTGGCTGGCCCATTCTGACTTTGTCTTCACGGAGAGGTCAACCGTCGTTGTCCTCTGTCCTCTGTCCTCTGTCCTCTGTCTCTGTGTTCTGGTCATTCCCCTCGTTCGCTGCTTCAAACCGCACTCCGCTCATTCTCTGGATTGAATGTCGAAGTAGTTAATTGATCACTCAATTGATGAACTGCATTCCCGTCGGCATACACGGTCACCATATGAGACATGTGATGTGCACCCGAATGGTTGGGTAGCTACATCGTGTAGTGGCCGGTGTTGGCGCTGGTTGATTCCGTTGCTGGTTTCACTGTATCTGCTCGACTCGCTGTCACGACCCCCTTCTCTTCCCCTGCTCTGGTTGGACCTTGTTTAGGCTGCTGTATTGTCGATTCTCAAATGATCTTTCGCTGACTTGCGTCTCCAGACTTGACCGACTTGTAACGTATGTCGCTTTTCGTTCCAACCACTCCCACTGACCGGTGTTCGTGCCGGTCATTCGGTAGCTCCCCCCAACCCGCTGGCACGGCATCTGACCTTGTGCAGTCTTCTCGATTCCGGATCGACCGCGCTGGTTCGGAACACGGCTGCCGTCCAGCTCGCAGATATCCAGAAGGCCCACCCTGACGAACTTTTCAATCTTCTAAATCGTGTAGTCCCCCATCTACGCTCGAGAACATGGGAGACGCGCGTAGCTGCTACTAAGGCTATTGCGGGAATCGTGGATAATGCGGAGAAATGGAACCCTAACCTGGGCGAGGAATTCGTCCAGTATGCCGTCAAGAGGGAAATAAAGACCGAGGTCAAAGAAGAGGACGACGGGGATACGAGCAGCCGAACGGAGAATGGGAGCAGCTTGGACGATGGCGCGCTGAGCTTCGAGACCCTGGATTTGACCGCAGTGCTCAAGTATGGCAAGACTTTACTGGGTAGCTCGGGGAGGGAGTACGATTACTCTTTAGCGGACTTGGACCCTGCCGAGAGGCTGGCGGCACAGAAACGCAACGTCACGGCCCGACTAGGCCTAGGCGGGGAATACATGGAGGATGAAATCGTCACAGAGAAGGACTTTGCTGCAAGCGGGTCAAACCCACTGCCGACACCCCGGATAGATACGTCCGTGGGCCACTTTTCTCGGCCGCCATTGCAGTCTCCATCCGTCGGGTCCTCCATGTCACCCATGGAAGGTCCCTCCCAGACTCCAACCGACGAATGCCCAACACTCAGCAAGAGGCAGATGAACGCCTTGAAACGAAAAGCGAAGGCGAACGCTAAAAACCATGCCAACAAGGTGCGCGTGGTGGATCTTGGTAGCTCGCGGCGCATGAGTTCCGATGTGAGCGTTATGGTGACCGACGCAACACCTCACCCTGTAAAGAAGGCTGAGAATGGAATCACTCCACAAGATTACTTCTCGCTGGATTCCAACGCCCCGCCCGATGAGACAAAAATCGCGGTGGAATACAAGGGACCCGCCCAGCCCCCATCGCCACTAATCCAAACCTCCGGGGAAGACATGGATTGGCCGTTCGAGCGTCTGTGCGAAATCCTAATGGTCGATCTTTTCGACCCCAACTGGGAAATACGTCACGGCGCTGCCATGGGACTGAGGGAAGTTGTGAGGGCCCATGGAGCAGGTGCCGGAAGGGTGCGCGGGAGAAGTCGGAAGGAAAACGATTCACTCAACGGGAAATGGCTGGACGACCTTGCCTGCCGATTAACCTGCATATTCATGCTGGACCGCTTCGGCGACTATGTTTCCGACAATGTGGTCGCACCGATACGCGAAACCACTTCCCAGACCATGGGTGCACTCCTGAAACATCTCTCTCCCGGATCTGTTCACAAGGTGTACCGCAATCTGTATCGACTGGTAATGCAGGAGGACCTGGGAACATCGACGACCATCTGGCAGGTGTGCCACGGTGGCATGCTTGGTCTTAAGTACCTCAGTGCGGTCCGGACGGATCTTCTCACGCAGAACGCGGAACTGCTGGATGGTGTGGTGCAAGCGGTTATGCGCGGCCTAGCAGATCTCGACGACGACGTGAGAGCTGTTAGCGCCGCTACTTTGATACCTATCGCCGCTGAATTCATATCTCTGCGCCCTCAAGCCGTCGATGGATTGATCAATGTTGTCTGGGAGTGTCTGTCACACCTCAAAGATGACCTGAGTGCGAGCACGGGATCTGTCATGGACCTACTTGCTAAGCTCTGTTCGTTTCCAGAAGTATTGGAAGCCATGAGACACAAGGCATCGACCGATTCATCACAGTCCTTCGCGCTCCTGGTTCCCAGACTCTATCCGTTCCTGCGTCACACCATCACCAGTGTCCGTTCGGCGGTTTTGCGAGCCCTGTTGACGTTTTTGAATGTCCAAGGGAATGGCACCAAAGGCTGGGTGGATGGGAAAGCTTTGCGGCTGGTCTACCAGAATCTGCTTGTCGAGAGGAATGAAGCAGTGTTGTCACTGTCATTGCAGGTTTGGGAGGCATTGATCACAGAGCTTGCTGGGGACAATCCCGCCCGTCTTGCTCATGAATTTGGACCTCACCTGGACCCTCTTCTTAAGCTGCTGACCACTCCTATTGGTGTTTCTCGACACCCATATCCTCTTGATCCCTCCCTCTTCATTCGACCGTCGGGACAGATTCTGGTGCTTCCTGGCAGCGCGGCGCCGCCCCGAGTCATTTCGCCGACCCAAGTACCCACAGGTCAAGAGCCTGAGCGAAAGAGGCGGCGAAGGAGCGAAAAGAAGGAGGAGCCGGTTGCAGCCGGACACAACGTCGACGGCCACATGATTCAGGGGGACATCGATCTGGTCGGGTATGAGACGATCGTCAAAACGAAGATCGCCGGCGCGACGGCAATGGGCCTGGTAATGAGTCTCTGGCCCAAGGACGCTGTATTGGATGCATTCGGGCCTCTGATAACGCACAAACTCAAATCGCCGTTTGCTTCGACCCAGTTGGTTACTGCGATGACTATCGAGGAGTATGCGAAAGAATGCAAGCCTGCGACCCAGCTCAAGACCGTTTTCCTGGAAGCCCTGCTGGAGATTCTTAATGCCGACCGTCCACCATTCTACCGGGATCTCGTTTCCTACATGCAAATCGTCCGCTCGCAGTGCCAAGCGTTGCTCAATTCTTTCAAGTACGACGGAAAGGTTGCGGCATCAAAGGTACCAACCATAGCAGTTGTGGTGCAAGGGGACCCTGACGCCGGACCCGACGCGTTCAGCATCGAGAAGGCCGAGAAGATAGTCAACGAAGATTTCACACGCCTTAAGAAGGGAATGATGTCTGCTCAAAAGCTACTATCAACACAGGTACTTACCGATGCGCGCACGAATGCTATACATGCGATCGAGGAAGCCAAAACGGCCAAAGTCCAGCGGGATTCCCGAATTCTTGCGGCTGCTGCTAGTGCCTACATCGCTTTCGGTGAACTACCAAAGAAACTTAATAATATTGTTCGTGGTGTTATCGAGAGCGTTAAGACGGAAGAGAACGTTGATCTCCAGAGACGGTCCGCCCTTTCCGTTGCATCTCTGGTCGGTCTATGCTCTGAAATGGGCCGGAGCGTCGTTTCGGACAAAGTGACAAAGAATTTGATTTCGTTCCTTTGCATTGACACTTCCGAAGTCCCGATCTTCCATGTCAACTCGACTTTTACGGACAACATCTTGTCTCTGAGGAAGGAAGAAGACCGCCGAGAGCATGAGGACCAGGCAAAATTCGAGAGAGAAGCACGAGACGCGAAAATCAAGCGACGTGGAGCGAAAGAGGCCCTTGAGCAGCTGGCAAAGACGTTTGGGGCCGACCTTTTTAAGAGTGTACCCAAAATCCGGGCCTGCATCGAGGATTCGCTACACGCAGCTTTCGATGGCGATCTACCAGAAAACATTACGGATCCAAATGTCTTACTCGGGCAGGAGGTCGTGGATGGACTCTCAACCTTGCGCGCACTATTACCAAAGTTCCACAGCGATCTGCACTCGGCCATCATCAAGCTTTTCCCGTTGATCATTAAAGCCCTTCAGTCCTCGTTCTCGGTCCTCCGATACGCGGCCGCCAAATGCTTCGCGACAGTTTGCAGTGTCATCACGGTGGAAGGAATGACCGCCCTAGTCGAACGTGTTCTGCCGATGATTGGGAATGCCGTTGACTTGCACTGCCGTCAAGGTGCAGTTGAGTGCATTTATCACCTGATCCATGTGATGGAGGAGGATATCCTTCCTTATGTGGTGTTTTTGATCGTGCCAATCCTTGGACGTATGAGCGATTCGGACAACGACATACGACTGATAGCCACCACTACATTCGCAACGCTGGTCAAGCTAGTTCCGCTTGAGGCTGGTATCCCCGATCCACCTGGCCTTTCTGCGGAGCTGCTGAAGGGCAGGGATCGCGAGCGGAAGTTTATCGCGCAAATGTTGGACGTGCACAAGGTTGAGCCTTTCGATCTCCCCGTGACGATCAAAGCGAATCTCCGCTCCTACCAGCAAGAAGGCGTCAACTGGCTGGCCTTCCTCAACAAATACCATCTGCACGGGATTCTCTGCGACGACATGGGCCTCGGAAAAACATTGCAGACCATCTGCATCGTCTCGAGTGATCACCACATGCGCGCCGAAGAGTTCAAAAAGACAGGATCCCCGGAGCACCGTCAACTCCCGTCCATAATTATCTGCCCACCCACCCTGTCGGGGCATTGGCTTCAGGAGATTAATCAATACGCTCCCTTCTTGACGGCCACCTGCTATGTTGGGAATCCGGCCGAGCGTGCGCGTGTGAAGAGCCAGCTTGGACAGACGGACGTCGTGATCACGTCGTATGATATTTGCAGGAACGACATCGAGCAGATAGCTAAGCTCAACTGGAACTACTGCGTTCTTGACGAGGGCCATATCATCAAGAACTCCAAAGCGAAACTCACTCAGGCTGTCAAGCGAGTTGCCGCAAACCACCGTCTCATCCTGTCTGGCACACCGATCCAGAACAACGTGCTCGAGCTCTGGTCGCTGTTTGATTTCCTTATGCCTGGCTTTCTTGGCACGGAGAAGGTCTTTCTGGATCGATTCGCCAAACCTATCGCTGCCAGCCGTAACAGCAAGAGCAATTCCAAGGAGCAGGAAGCCGGTGCGCTGGCTATCGAAGCCCTCCACAAACAGGTGTTGCCTTTCCTGCTACGGCGACTGAAGGAGGAGGTGCTAGACGATCTACCTCCCAAGATCATACAAAACTACTACTGCGATCTCAGCGAGCTGCAGAAGAGGTTGTACGACGATTTTGCGAAGAAACAGGCGAAGACGATTGGTGCAGCCGTCGGTGACGGTGACAAACAGACCAAGCAGCACATCTTCCAGGCTTTGCAATACATGCGCAAGCTTTGCAATTCACCTTCACTGGTCGTCAACGAAAATCATCCACAATACGAATCGGTCACCCGTCAACTAGCAAAGGAGAAGTCGTCGTTGCGGGATGTGGTCCACGCACCGAAGCTGGGTGCCCTTCGGGACCTTCTGGTGGATTGTGGTATCGGTGTTGATTCCTCGAGTCAGCCAGGCGAACTACCTACGGGTGGCAACGCCATTAGCCAGCACCGAGCGTTGATCTTCTGTCAGCTCAAGGAGATGTGCGACATCGTTGAGAACGATGTCTTCAGGGGACTCCTTCCGTCGCTGACGTATATGCGGATGGACGGCAGCACTGACGCCCGGAAGCGTCAAGACCTGGTGACAAAGTTCAATGGCGACCCGTCGATCGACTGCCTGCTCTTGACCACCCACGTTGGTGGTCTGGGCCTAAACCTGACCGGTGCTGACACCGTCATATTTGTGGAGCATGACTGGAACCCCCAGAAGGACATGCAAGCAATGGACCGTGCCCACAGGATCGGTCAGAAGAAAGTGGTCAATGTCTATCGGCTCATCACTCGGGGGACCTTGGAGGAGAAGATCATGAGGTAAACAAATGACCCACCACTACTATATTTCAAGTCTTTTGAAAACTGACATGCTGGTGTATAGTCTACAACGCTTCAAGTTGGACGTAGCCTCGACGGTGGTGAACCAACAGAACGCCGGTCTCGCAACGATGGAGACGGATCAAATACTAGATCTATTCAGCGTCGGCGACACGATCTCGGCGCCGAAACCCGGTAACGAGGAAGACATGGTGGACGCGACCACGGGCGAAGTTAGACAGAAGGGTGCCAAGGGTCCCCTCGACGATATTGGCGAATTGTGGGACGAGAATCAGTATACTGATGAGTACGATCTCAACAACTTCATTGCCAGTCTTCGCGAGTGACGGGGCTGGGATGGGCTGATGGAGAGGAATTTCCTGCGTCTTCCGTTCGATTCTCTTGTATATGCCCTTTAAACATCATTGTTTCCCTTCCCTTTCTTTCTTTCTTTTTTTTTTTAACATACCGTTCTCGTCAGTATTACTTTTTTCTTACTTTTTTTTTTTTATATCTCCTTCTCCTTCCTTCTTCGGGTGATGGGTTGCCGGCTATTGACTTTCTTTTCTTTTCTTTTCTTTTCCTTTTTTTTTTTTTTTTTTTGGGGGGGGGGGGGGTCCATTTTAAAGCCATTATTCGATTACTTAAAAAAACCTTTTCGATTTTATTAACAAAAAGATA
>Ga0307516_10004500_pt1 | contig 17153 bp, 19 predicted proteins | sample 19_EM_MG_FD_203310 | JGI IMG/M metagenome (GOLD analysis project Ga0307516, IMG submission 203310) | Populus trichocarpa ectomycorrhiza microbial communities from riparian zone in the Pacific Northwest, United States - 19_EM | ecosystem: Host-associated > Plants > Roots > Unclassified | place...
CGAAGGGTTCGGACTGCAGGATGCTCGGAAAGGTATTATCTTCGAGTCTCTTCCGCCAGTGCTGCACTTGCAGCTGAAGCGCTACGAGTACGACATGCAACGCGACGCCATGGTCAAGGTTCGCATGACCCGCATTCTCGAAGGGCTTCTGGTTTGGTCCTAACCTTCCCCGAAGATCAACGATCGCTTCGAATTTCCCTTCGAAATTGACCTTGACGAATTCCTCGACGAGACCGCTGACAGGTCCAAAGCCTCGAAGTACAAGCTTCACGGTGTACTTGTACACTCCGGTGACCTCCACGGCGGACACTACTTCGCTCTTATTAAACCAGATCGGGAGACCCGGTGGCTCAAATTCGACGACGATCGGGTGACGCCTGTGACGGATAAGGAAGTTCTGGAGGAGAACTATGGTGGAGAGCCACTGAACGGGGTCGTCCCCCAAACACAGAGGAATCAGGTCAGGGCGATGAAGAGGTTCACCAATGCCTACATGCTGGTGTACATCCGCGACACGGCGATCGATGAGGTCCTGGCGCCGTTCACTGAGGAAGATACTCCCCCGCACTTGAGTGAGTTGGCGTTTGGTTAGTGGTCGAAGATTTCCGGCTCATTCCATTTCACTTCCAGAACGAAGGTTGGATGAGGAGCGCGTCCAGATGGAAGCGAAGAAGAAGGAGAGGGAGGAGCAACATTTGTTCCTGACTGCCAAAGTTATCACCGACGAAACCTTTTCTCGCCACGAGGGTTTCGACCTCGCTGTCTTCGATGAGAGGAACTGGCCTCTCTCTGACCTCCCGACATTCCGCGTCCTCAAGCAGGAGACGTACAGCGTATTCAAGTCGAGAGTCGCCCAACACTTCAGCTACCCCGAGAGTCAGATCAGGTTATGGGTGTTGGTGAACCGTCAGAACAAAACAGTGCGACCGGATACGCACATCCCTGAGAACGAGCCTTCATTGAGTATGTTGTGAAAGCTCCATACGGACTATTCTGACGATATTCTCTAGCGGTTGAGGTGATCCGTAACAACATGGCCGTGCGACAACAAAGTGACCTTCGGTTGTATCTTGATATCCTCCCGGATCCTTCTAAGGTGGGTATTCACCTCTCCACCGTAATTCTGCGACGCTCACAATTATGCACGAAGAAAATCCAGTTGGATAACGCTGGAACGATCATGGTCTTCCTCAAGCATTTCGACACCACGAGGCAATCACTCTTTGGAATTGGCAAGATCCACATGCCAAGAGCGAGTAAAGTGAGCGACCTCATCCCGATCATCAACGAGAGGATGAGGTGGGCATCTGGGACACCGTTGAAGCTCTTTGAGGTACCGGACAGTGCACTGCTACCGGTGTAGTATTTGACACATTTCCCAGGAAATCAAACCCGGCATGATCGAGCAAATGAAGCCAAAATACACCTTCACCCAAAGTGAAATCCAAGACGGAGATATCATCTGCTTCCAGGTTGACATCGCCGACAAGGAAGTCCACGACCTGGAGTCCCAGGGTCTATATTCGAACCCACAACAGTTCTACGACTTCCTGCAGAATCGGGTGATGGTGCTATTCAGGCCCAAATTCGACGAGCCAGATGCTGATCAACCGGAATTCAGTCTGGTGCTGAGTAAGAAGCAAAACTATGACGCTGTGGGTTTCCTCCCTCTCCATCAGCCCCCCGCTGTGCGAATGTTTTTTCTGACCCGTTTTTACTAGATGGCCGCCAAGGTCGGAGAACACCTCAAGCATGAATCGATAAAACTGAGGTTCACCACCACCAACGCCACCAATGGCGCGGCCAAATCCATCCTCAAACGCTCGCTAAACCAAAGCATCACTGAGATCATCTCCCCTTCCTATGTCACCCCATCCACGACTGTCATCCTCTACGAAAGGCTTGACGTGAGCATCGTCGAGCTCGAGACCAAACGGAGTCTCAAGGTGACCTGGACCGGCATCCACAACAAAGAGGAGTCAACACATCCGTTCTTGTTACCTAAGACCAGTATGGTCCACGACCTGACCGAACACCTGTCAAAACAGGTACAGGTGGCACCGACGGGTACTGGTAGGATCAGGGTGTTTGAAGTGGCGAAGGACGGGAGGACACAGAAGGAGTTCACTGGATCCGAGATGATTGGGAATATTCCCGATCCCGTCGAGCTGTTCGCGGAGGAGATTCCACGAGAGGAATTGGAGGCCGAGGACCACGACAAGATCATCAACGCCTTCCACTTCACCAGGGACGTCGCGAGAACGCACGGGGTTCCGTTTAAGTTTGTGGTCAAACCTGTAAGTCTCGAACCTCTTTCCACTGTCCCCAACTCCCGTTAACGAGTTTCGTCGCATCAAAGGGCGAGCGATTCTTGGAGACGAAGAAGCGTTTACAACATCGCCTTGGGGCTTCGGACAAGGACTTCTCGCGGTTCAAGTTTGCTCTGATACAAATGGCCACGTTCAAACAGCCGTCATACATCGAAGATGGTTCGTATCCTCACTCGACCTGGGAAAGTAACTGATCCGCGTTCCTCAGATGACAACATCTACGAGCACAAGTTCGCTCCAGAGGATTGCCTTGGTTTGGACCACGTAGACAGGTCAGGGAAAGCCCGAGGAGGTGCTGGCGAGAAGGCTATCTTTATCAGAGGGTGAAAGGGTACCCCTTGTGTGACAGCATACTCGTTCTTCGTTTTCGCACACACGCTATACTGTATTCGTTCTCATTCAGCGAGGAATCTTCTTCACTGTCGTCGCATACTCCCTGCACTCCCCCGCCCCCTCGTTACCTCGTTACCTCCTTGTATCTCGCGCGTCCCGTCCAACTCCCGTTATCCTCTCTACCCTGTTTTCCAGCCCATTGTAATTCTGACCCTCAACAATATCAAGTATCTGAAATCTCTTTCCCAAAACAACTCGAATAGGTCGATAACATATGTGGTGTGTACGCTATACATAATACTTTTCGGGTGGTTGGGTAGAAAGGTATTGGACGCGAAATAGAGCCCTCTGGAGATAAATAAAGGGCCGACCGCCGCCTATTTTCTCTTCTTACCCTTCCTTCCAGACTGTCGAAGCAAACCCACGTCAGAGGGGGGAACAATCAGTGAAGGGTATGCATACCTTTGAAGGGGTCGAAGGAGTGTTTGGGACGGATTCGACATCGCTTGAGGGGTGGAGGTTGCCATTCGCAGAAAGTAGCGGGGTGGATGGGGTCGCAGGGCTGGCAGGGAGGTTGAGGGTAGGTGTGCTTGGGGTGGCGGGTGCCTGTGGTGGCGGACCAACTTGAAAACTGGGAATGGGGACTCTCGACAAATCCTTGCCCTTCTTCCCGTAGATCAATTCTGTGTATCCGAACCAAAATCAGTGACACGTTCGGTCAACCGGAATATGTGGCATGGGCAAGCGCTCACCTTTTTCCGCCCGGAGTTGAAAGGTAGAGTCGTACATGGAGCGCATCCTCTCGTTGGCAATGACTTCGTTGGCGGTGGGGAAAATGAGGGATCCCCAACCTTCCACAAAAGTGTTGGCTTCTGCACATACTTCCTTTACCTCTCCTTCCAATTCCCTCTCGGCCGCCAAAAGACTGTTCCACAGGTCATCCCCGACCAAACCCTTCTGTAACAAGTTCTGGAGCGCGGGTTTGTCCTCTCGGAAACGAACGGCCCGATAGACATCCGCAATTGCACGCCGCACGAGGGCAGCTTTCAACGTAACTTCTGGTGCCGGAGGATCCTGCTGCAAAAGGGTGACGTAGGCATCGCGTTCCGGATGTGACTCGTAATACGGGTCGACGTGCTTTCCTGTAGGAAGAGTGCAAACAGTTGATACGTCAGATCAATGCCTCCCCGTATACAAATGTAGTGTGTTGACTTGCCAGCGATGTGCCTCCTGTAGAGAACGCTGAAGATGTATAAACCGCCAAAGATGACGATGAGGTAGGCTATGGGGATAATGACTGAAGCCATGCCCGTGGGATTACCCGAAGGTGGTATGTCGAGGTTTGAGACAAGATTGATGAGGTGGCCGAACTTTCCAAGTACACGTGGACGGGTTTCATCTCTCCATCACCGGCGCCTAGGTCACACTTCCGATCGCGAAGGGGAAAGTTTATGGGATAGGAATAATGTAGAATAAATACAATCTGATATTATCCGAGTTATTTTCACAGGGGTGCTCATGGTATGTATATCCTCGAGAAACCTTCCACTCTAGAGTAGTGTCAGGCCGACCACGGAACTGGTTGAGATCACGCAGCACGCACCGCCTACGACAGCAAGGACAGCTGTGATTTGATGCTGAGGACCGCGACGCGAGGTTCTCTCGACAATCGTCACACAGTGCCAAGCACCTATCGGAGTACAGTCAGCACGCGCGAATGCCAAGTGCCGAACGAACAACTCACCGACAAGGCCAGCAGATGACCTGCCTCGGTCCCACCCTGCAAACCACACAATTCATCCTGTTCTCGTCCCAGCCGTCGTCCTCCGATAGTTCCGTCAACTCCCGCCTTCGGCGTAGATTCGACGCCCCGGAATCCACCGGAGAACCTACAGTCAGGGTCTCATCCTGTCTAACACTCGCGACGAGCCTCTGGTACCGTCGTCTCGTCAAAGGGAATGAGGAAGAGTCGACCATGTGTGCCAATAGAACCGGGACAGGACCAGCTGAGGGTTCGCCACTGGTGAGGTTATGGTACAGCTCTGCGGGGTGGTCATCTTCTTCGTTGTCCGAGGATGAATTACTACTCGATGGAGTGTGGGAGGTATGGTGGTATTCGTCCTCGTCGTCTGAGATGGCCTCGCCAAGGAGGAATCGGCGGTAGTCGTCTTCATCCCATTCCACACTGGCTGTGTCGTCCACGACTTCCCTGTCGTCTGGGGAAGTCTGTGGAGGCACGGGAGCAAGTCGTTGTGACCTTCTCCCGTACCTGAGGAGAATCCACGTTCCTTTCATTACCCTTAACCAACCCTTGACGTAGCGTCCCAGCTCCTTCGAGAATAATGATCGAGTTTCAAACCTATTCGGATCGTGGATCGAAATCGCCTTGACATTCTTCACTTCGTTGAGAAAACCCCTTCGTCGACCATGGGCCAATTCGCCTGGAGAAGATACCCCAGCGCGATTGAGCTCCATTGCGGTTGGGTCATCGGTGTCATTCCCGAGCCCTTGGGCCAATTTATCGAAAATAGTCACGCTTGCGACTTCATTTCCCAAGCCTGCAACACTGGTGGCTTCCAAGCTGGCTGTACCCAGGCGTGCGATTACAGTGGAGCAATCTTCCTCCCACCTTGGCATCAGTGATCCGCTACGACACAGTATACTTCGGGTGACCGAACCCTCGAGAAGGATCTGAGTGAGAGCGTCGAGAGTGCAGACAAGGATCGTAGATGCGATCAAGAGTGATTCTAACAGGACGGGAAAATGGTTGAAGAGGGGGTATGAGGTTGGAGATTTCCAGAACACAGAGTGGAAATGGATCATGGTGAGAGTCGTGCACATGGTGGTGGGAATAAGCCTATGTGCCGACCAGGATTTCCTTATTCCAAGTAAATGGATTATCGTTGTCTGAGGAGGTTTGGTCAGATTAAGGTGGGTGGACTCGCGTTCTACGGACCTGAAGCAGAGGGACTGCAATAGGGATGAGACCATGTTTGGTAGGGCGCGACGCAAAGCCGTCCCTCCGGATAGCGTTGGTACCTGGGGAGGAACACAAGTGAAGTAGGAATGCGTATCCGAGCTTCAAAAATTATTAATTGCCATCTGTGAGGTTAGTAGCAAGTGCGTACCAGGTTGAACGGCGTGGCATCCCTGCCAAGTCCCTCCAGGCCAGAGGTGATGTAGTTTACGCAGAGGGCAGTGGAGATGGCTATGAAGGTCGACCAGCATACTTCTCCTGTTTCCAGACCACCAACTCGCGTGTTGATGGTGTGAAGCCAACCCGCGTCTGTAACTGGAGACAGGTGAAACGCTTGGAGCAGGATGATGGTCCAGATGAAGAGGGACTTTAAGAGGAGGTACGATGAGGGCAGGCGGATGATTACGCGGGACAGCGTTGAGGATAGATCGACAGGGAATAGCCTCGACCAGGCGTGCCTTGCCCACGATCGTAGGCTATAGGGGGTCCCTTCGTTTCTACCCCCATCTCGAAGCGGTCTCAACCGTGGTGGGCTGACTACATCCTGTATCCTGTTCGAGACGATAACCTGTCACAGTCGTTGGGTTAAACTTGCCAATGGCCAGATGTGATGAAACGTACAAATATCATAAACCCGATGAAATATCCCGAGGTTAAGAACGTCCAGGGCACAGGTGTTTGCTGAAATGGCTGACGTTGCGGTCCAGCCGCTGTCCTCTGCGATTCGGTGAGTGTGTCGCGGTCCAAGTAGTCCGATGCCGTAGCTTCGTCGATCCATCTAAGCCGGGCCATGAACGCAGATACTGCCCAGGTGACGGGACGGGGAATCGGGATAGAGAGGTTGCGCATCACAGAAGACATAGAGGACCAACGGGGACCGTCTGCCACCGCAACCGCCGACGACATTGAAGCCGGACGCAGATGATACCCTATAGATCGGAGGGCAGCGGTTGTCCAGCACCATCCCATGGCATCACGTGGCGTACAATGGCTTCATCGATTGGACGACTTGCTCGACTCACGCTATTCTCTGGCCCGAATTGCTCCCTTTGCGACGTCCGTTACCCCTCCTCTGTCGTACACGGCTGAAGGCCGATGACAAGCAATATTTCTGCAGGTTGCGAAGGCGGAATTGGCCAAGGTCGGGCAGATCCGGAAGTTCCAGCTGGAGACGATCAACATCCAGGACAAGGGGCAGGAAAAGTGGAAGAGGAAATACGTGTATTGGATTCCAGCCCTACACGTAGAAGGGGAGGAGGTCGCGAAGGGTCGGTGGGATGCGACCCATGTCAACCGAGCCCTCAACCTATGGGAGAAAAGGCAGCAACAGAGGACGGATGGCGAGGTTTAGACGATTCACAGATCTTTTTCGTGGATACTAGCGAGACTACAAGCCACTGGGATCATTGGATACACCCCGGCGCAATTTCGTATCATCGTCTCGATGAACAACTCTTGGGGGAACCAGAACGGCCGGAGGGGGACAACGGACTCGGACCCCAGCCCCGCTGCTTTAACTGTGGTTCGACTGAACATCTCCTCTCATCCTGTCCTAACCCACGGAACCGTGCACTCATCGACCTATCTCGGCAGCTTTTTGCATTTTTCGCCGACGATGCCCCTCAGAACTGGAGGCGGATTCACGAGGTTGAAGAGTGGAGACGGTGCCGACTGGAATGGTCCCGCATATACAGACCGGGAGAGATAATGGGCCCATTATTGAGGGACGCACTCGGGTCAAGGGACGCGGGAGGTGCTCCGAACATGCCGTGGCTGGAAAACGTCTCCATTTGGGGCTACCCGCCTGGTTGGACATCCTGCGAGGATCCAATCGAGTGTATCCGGAGAAGAATCATCGATAAGGATGACTCTGGCGGTGGTGACGAGGAGCTCAAAGGCTCCTGTCTTTTCGCAGTCCTCAACGGCACCCCAGAGGATTCCGAAATTCTCCAGCTCGGTAGTTCGTTCTCCTCCACCCCTCCAGGCCCTCCCTCAGTCCCGCGAACCTCTCGCCGTTGGGCAGCGTATCCTAACACCTACTTTCTTTCTGATATTTTACCTGCATACACGGGGAGAGTACTGCCACCCTTGGCTGACGAGCCTAGGCCTGGTGGGCGGAATAGGACCCCTCCGCCGCCGCCGCCTGATTCCCCTCCCCCACTGCCACCGTCCTTTCCTCATGACGGCTCATTTGGGGGTGAAGAAGACATGGACCTATCTGATTGATATCCGCTGTGACCGCATCTCCTGTTAGTAACTTGATCTCATACTACTTAGATTCAATGCTATTTGTGCCAGCCTCCCGGCCGCGGTCGTGAGCCTCGGGGAATGACGTACCGCCGAACGGATCATCCGGAAAACTGCCCATCAATAAAACACCAGATTCCTCAACCGGCCGGTTCTTCCATACACTCATACGATGTCGATACTCGCTCGTTCCTCTAGCTCTGCGTTCAAGTCCCTTGCCCATGCTGGAGCTCGACTCCAGTCGAGGCAGGCTTCGACAAAGGTCTGCGCTGAGCCAGTTAGGCAGCAATCAAGCCTCTGACAAGCTCCATACATTAGTCTCTTCTCGATACCTTGAAGGAGCTCGTTCCCGAAAAACAGGAGAAACTCAAGCGATTCGTGCGTTACTCGTCGTGGCGTGTTTCTGACCACCTTCGAGCTCACGATGCGACCCGCAGAAAGCTGATCATGGGAACACGGTCATCGGGGAAGTCAAGGTATGCACTTCAGCCACCCGGACTTGCACGTGCACATGTCCTGAGCTTACTCTAGGTCGAAAACCTTATCGGTGGTATGCGAGGCCTCAAGGCCCTCCTCTGGGAAGGTTCCGTCCTTGACCCAAACGAGGTTCGTGCGTACCACACACTGTTGTTGGCCAATCCCTAACAAATATCACCAGGGTATCCGATTCCACGGATTGACCATCCCAGATTGCCAAAAACAACTCCCCGCCGCTGTCGATGGCCAGGAGATTATACCTGAGAGCATGTTCTGGCTCTTACTCACCGGTCAGGTACCGACCCCAGAACAAGTCCGTTCCCTCTCCAATGAGCTCGCGGAACGTGGAGAACTTCCCGAGTTTGTCGAGAAACTCGTTGATTCGTGTGTCTTGCCAATGACCATCTACTCCTGCATCGTGGAGTGCTGAAATCCCCGTAGTTTCCCGAAGACTTTGCACCCCATGACTCAGCTCGGAATGGGTGTCGCCGCTCTCAACCACGACAGTGCTTTCGCTGCCGCGTACGAGAAGGGTATCAAGAAAACCGAATACTGGACCTACACTTACGAGGATTCCATCAACTTGTTGGCTAAGCTTCCCGTTCTCGCCGCCAGGATCTACCGAAACATCTACAAGGCAGGAGAGGAACTCCCCGGTGTCACGAAGGACCTCGACCTTGTTGGTGAGCATCTCGACGAATCCGCACACCCCCGTCTCCCTGAAACCCGCGACCAGGAAATTACTCCAACATGCTTGGTTATGGAAACAACAAGGACATGACCGAGTACCTCCGTCTCTACATTGCTTTGCACGGTGACCACGAGGGTGGTAACGCGTCCGCTCACACCTCCCGTAAGCGCTCGCCCCGTTTGCTGCCAAAAGTGACCTAACCTCCTTTAGACCTCGTTGGGTCGACCCTGTCTGACCCTTATATCTCGTACTCCGCTGCTTTGTTCGCCTTGGCTGGACCGCTCCACGGGTACGCCCCTTCAACGACCCCGTTTTTTGTGGCACTAACGACACCGCGCAGTTTGGCTAACCAGGAGGTACTGAGGTGGCAACTCGAGATGCAGGAAAAGATCGGAAACGACAAGATCACTCACGAGACTATTAAGGATTACCTGTGGGACACCCTCAAGGGTGGAAGGGTTGTTCCTGGGTTAGGGTGTTTTGCTTGCCTCTAGGTGCCCCTGGATTTGATATCGATTTTCGATCACAGATACGGACACGGTGTCTTGCGAAGCCCCGACCCCAGGTTCATCGCCCTCCAGGAGTTCTGTGACAAGCGACCAGAATTACTGGCCAGCCCAACTATCCAGCTCGTGAAACAGACCTACGAAGTTGCTCCCGGCGTCTTGACCGAACACGGGAAGACCAAGAACCCATGGCCCAACGTCGACGCCGCCTCGGGTTGCGTACTGTACCACTACGGATTGACACAATTCAAGGTACGTTGGTCAACCTCTTCACCTTCAGGGTTAAATTGATCACTTTCGCAGTACTACACGGTCATCTTCGGCGTCTCCCGAGGTGGGTTCTTATCAGTCACCCCCTCCCTCGGAGAATCCTTCTGATCCCCTACAGCCCTTGGGTGTCTTTCACAACAGGTCTGGGCCCGCGGTATGCCTTCTTCCGATTCCGCAATGTGGTTGTTTACCCAACTTTTGCTTCGTCTTTTTTTAGCCCTCGGACTCCCGATTGAACGACCAAAGTGTAAGTGTTTAAAGTTACCTGCAACCAGCACCCATTCCAATTGACATGCCATTCCTTCCAGCCTACTCCATCGACGCTCTGGAGAAACTTATCAAGTCCCAGTAGATACAAGGAGATTACACACACTGTCATTATTCTAGGATAGGAAACTGATCATTCGCATCCATTCTCATACACCAGAACGAGGACAGGTCGGACAACAATGAGTCGAGATAAAAACAACACATGGGGATCTATACAGGACACTTTCGACACTCTTCAAATCAACCATACAAGAATTTCAACAATATTGGAAGGCTGACAAGCAGCATACAATGGGTACTGGTATCGCAAGGAAGGGGTTATCGATGCGATGAGGTTAAGGTTAGGGGTAAGAATGAACGCGGTGAACCTACAAGAAAGGTGGGAAAACTGCAGGACCTTTCTCGGTCGAAGATTTCAGGGATCACGTGGAGATGAAAGAAGGGGTGATGATGGAGGTATATCGTGCCCGCACGACCGAACCGGAAACCGAGTCCCAAATAGAAACAAAAAACAGTTTAGAGACGTCGTCCTTGCTGAAAATTTGATTGCCCAGAGGGTGGAGGTCCTTGCATGTGTGGTGGACGTTGTGATGGGTGGGGAGGACCACCGCCTTGCACTGGTGGACGTCCATAACCCCCGGGGTGTGGTGGGCCCCCGTAACCAGACCCAGGCGGAGGTCGTTGACCGGGGGGTGGCATCATCTGTTGTGGTGGACGTTGACCCGGTCCTTGGGCCGGGGGTGGCCCCCCTCCAGGGCGGGGTTGAGACGTTGGGCCGGGGTCCCGCAGGGAAACCGGAGGACGGTTGGCTGGGTTGGGGGGACCCATTGGATTTGGCCCGCCTGGTGCTGGACCGTTCTTCTCGGCGGCTTTAATGATCTCGTCGCTAGGGATGGTCGTCAGGTCGCGCAGATTTGGAACGCAAGCGGTTGGGCTTACTCAAGGAGGTTGAGAGCTGCGCACAGGACTACCCACTCCACACAATCCTCGTTGCCTTCACCAAGAGTCTGCCATACCGCCTTCTCCTCAGGAGTTTTCCCGGTGATACTGATCCGGGTTCCGCCCCCTCCGGTTCCATTGGCTGATGGTGGATTTTTCTGGATCTTCCCGAACTCAATCCGCTTAGGTGGGATGTTGTGTCCCGCGTAGGCGAAATAGAACATACTCCAGAACGCGGCATTGGGGTTCGGCTTGGAGACTTGGAACAGGGGAAGATCTGGAGAGTCTGGAGAGGGGAGGGAGAGCTTATAAATGGGTGAAAGGACACCGGTGTTGGTGATGGACCATTTGAGGTTCCTGGATGCTTCACAACGAACAACTCTGGCACCTCCAGTGGAATGACCGGGATCCGAAGCTGAGGTCTTGCTGTTGCCGGTGCTTCGGGGCGGAAATAGCTTAGCAACGCATAGATCACCTTGCGGGGAGGGCGTGAGCAAGTAGTTCTCCGTGTTCTGTCTCACAGGGGTGGTTAGGTCGAGTCTGGAGTACGTGTTTAGAAGCAGGCACGTACAAAGTTCGTGTGGAGGTACGAGTAGAGGATATTTGTAGGTTGCCCTGGCAATCCAAGAGCGTGTCAGAACGTAGGGTGCAGTCCCAGTAGTCGGATGGGAACATACCGTGGGGGGTTACTATCAGGGATGGTAGATGATTTGGGACTGAAGGGTGGTTGGGAGAGGTATAAACGGTGTATATCGCTGCCAGGAAATCGTAAGAATATGTAGAAAACTGGAGCACGGTTACGCGTACCAGCCATTTTGCCTGGAAGCAGATGTGGCTTTGAAAGAAAGGGGTTGGATTGTGTTCAGAGGGTAGATTCTCAACTTCGGTATAGCGGGTGGTTACAGGCCAAGTTGGTGTGACGGACGAGCTGTCACACCAGCCGCAGGTGAGAATCGATTGGCCCTCTGGTCGTCGTTCTCCCTAGCCTGTTTTCGCCAGCCTCCGTCACAGCTGAGCACGACGACCACGACAGCATAGCAGCTCGTTGTTTCGTCTCCGCACCCTCGTTGTATGATGAAAAACATAAAGAGGACCCTGGTATGCGATCTTTATCTCCTCAACACGCTCGGATCCATCCTAACATACTCGCGAAATAAAGCTTTCCCGGAAGGATGGGACATCGAAGGGCAAAGACCCCAAGCCCCCTGCGTCCGGCGGCAATCCAGCCCAACCTCAGACGGTCCCGCCCCCGCCACCGCCGAAGCCTCACACCAACCCAAACACCCCACAGCAGTCGATCAGCTCTGGTCAATCCTTGAACACTCGTTCTTCCTCTCCAGGCTCAGCGAATTCCATCAATTACACTCAAGGAGGTCCTCGCTATATTGGTGGCCCGGGAACTACCAGCGCCCCTGCGCCTCCGATTGTGGTCGTCAGCCCAGATCCTTCCCCTCCTGAGATCATCGAACGGACCTCATTGACAGGCGAGCCAGCTCCTCCACGCAACTCCACCCTCAATAGACTTCGCTCTGGACCCAAAGATACGATTCCAGTCAAGCCGCCGCGCAAACAACGAAGCAGCCGTTTCGTGATCACTGAAAAGGTTGAGATTGAGAAGTTGCCCCCCTTTATGGGTCCGTCGCGTGTTTATGTCGTTGTGCTCAATGGTCAACAGCTGACCCTCTCTTTCCGCAGAGACGGCGCTCTCTGAGCGTCCCCAGCTCTTCGTCAAGAAACTTCACCAATGCGCGGTCCTCTTCGATTTTAACGACACCAACGCCGAGTTGAAGGGAAAGCAGATCAAGACCCAGACGCTGCATGAGATGTTGGACTACATCACGACACAACGTAATGTCGTCACTGAAAACATATACCCTGAGGTGGTGAAGATGGTACGTTCCCTCGGTCCCGCCCTCATCCATCATATCTAAAGTGGCGTCCAAGTTCGCTACCAACCTGTTCCGATCTATACCCCCTCCCGTGAATCCGACTGGAGACGCATTTGACCCCGAAGAGGATGAACCCGTCCTGGAGCTCGCCTGGCCGCACCTCAAGATCGTCTACGAGTTCTTCCTGCGGTTCGTCGAAAGTCCGGATTTTAACACGAATGTTGCCAAGCGGTACATCGATCAACTCTTCGTTCTGAACCTCCTGGAACTCTTCGATTCTGAGGATCCTAGAGAGCGCGATTTCCTCAAGACTACCCTCCACCGGATCTATGGAAAGTTCCTCAATCTCCGGGCTCCTATACGACGGTCTATCAACAACGTTTTCTTCTACTTTATCTACGAAACCGAACGGCACAACGGCATCGCCGAACTGTTAGAGATCCTGGGATCGATCATTAACGGTTTTGCTCTTCCCCTCAAAGAGGAACACAAGACCTTCTTGATGCGGGTGTTGATTCCCCTCCACAAGGCGAAGACGTTGTCGATGTATCACCCCCAACTTGCCTACTGTGTAGTGCAATTCCTGGAGAAAGAACCTTCGCTCGCAGAAGAAGTCGTCCTCGGTTTGCTGAAGTATTGGCCAAAGGTCAACTCACCGAAAGAGGTCATGTTCCTCAGCGAGATGGAGGAGGTACTTGACGTTATCGATCCCAACGAATTCCGCAAGATTATGAGCCCACTTTTCCACCAGCTGTCACGGTGTATCAACAGCCAGCACTTCCAGGTGGCAGAACGGGCACTCTATTACTGGAACAACGAGTACATCGTCAACCTCATGAGCGAGAACCTCTCGACCATTTTGCCGATCGTCTTCCCCGTCCTCTTCACTAACTCGAAACACCATTGGAATCGGTCAGTGTCTCCTTCCTCTCGATCAACACGCCAGACTGATTTTCCCAAAGAACGATTCACACGATGGTTTACAATGCCCTGAAACTTTTCATGGAGATCAACGCAGACTACTTTGCTGAAGCCATGGAACAGTACAAACAGAGAAAGATCGAGTAAGTCCGGATCGTTGATATCTTGCCAGGTTCTAAACCCCTTCCTCAGGGAGCAACAACACGCAGTACAACGTTACGAGCAGTGGCAGAAACTTAGAGGGATGGCGAAAGTAAATTCACACGGAAAGTTACCGTCCACATTCGAGGAGCAGGAACCCGCGCCCCCACCCCCCCCTCTGGCCGAAGATGAGATTCTCGATTTGACGATGGACTTCAACGCAATCAGCATCGATCCAGAGGCAGAGCTAGACGAGAGTGGGGTGGAAAGGGTACCGATGGCCGACCCTGAGATGGACGTAAGTGTGTTGCATTTGCTTTCCACCCCAACCGTTGATTGACCAGGTTCCCCAGCGACCATTCCCCGAACAGGTGGGGGCTGACCAACCCGCCTCACCAAACGGTGCCCAGAATTTGCACGTTCGTAGGAGAAGCGCGTTACCAGGTATGACTGCCACGACTTTTATCTACCTTCGGATGCTATCTGACGGACCCCCAGTGGACCCCAGTGTCTTGAAGGACCTCCAGGCACACAGGAGTTTAGATGATACACCCATGATGCCGAAACATTAAACTGGTGCGCACTCGGAGGCCGGGGCGTTCGCTGGTACGATCCACCGACTCTTTATCGTTGCACTACCCAGTCACTTTTGTTGTTGTTTTTCCGTCCATACGTGTGATCTGAGTTGTGCGTTTGTGCTCGTCAAGTCCCCCCAGTATGACACGATTAGTTTTACTCTGGTTTGCGTTCGTTATTTGATAGGCACCTTATCCATCATACATATATCTCTTTCTCGATTTCTCAAATATGAGATTGAAAAAAAAAACATACCGAGATACTGGGTGACTATCCGTGACACCAGATAATATCATATCCGTTGTAGAAGGGTGCCAGTAGCCGAGATTGGCTCTACCGACGACCCGACAGAGCGGTTGGGGTCTCTCCGCCTTCCTTAAAAGTCAATAGATATTGGTTTATACACGTTTATGCACGTCTATAACCTTACGGATAGTCACCCACTGTCGGGTGTAGGGGTCTCACCAGACGGCAAAAGTATCTTATATAACTCGCCCATCGGATGATAGATTGTTTTTCAAAGTCCAAGGCGTATACGGAGACCGGCCATGGCCAAAATAACCTGCGTCGAGAACCACGGCCATTCTAAGACGAACCGCAAGATGCCACACAGTGCGACTTCACAACAGGTGGGCAACGGCACTACTGGCCTCCCTCAGCGCAGCGCAATAAAGTATTTTTCCGTTGATGGGGTGACGATCCCATACTGAATCCTGAATCAGTTCCTTAGGAAGGAGGATGAATGAAAACCCTTGGTTTGAGGTTACCGCGTGCTCAGCACACCGGCTGCAGACCTTGCCGATGTGGGTCTTACAAGTTGGCATCATATCGTCTTGGCGAGTGTGGGCTTTGGGACTGAAGTCCACTGAACTAACCATGCCCTAACATGTGCCATCATCTCATAGCCACGTACCGTTCGTCCCCCCAAGTACGGCTGCCTCGTACAGTCGTTCCGCTCGTTCCGGGGACATGTCGCTTACCCTGTGCCGTCTACCCTCTCGCGATGTAAGCGCACGCTTCAGCTGGTCGCGATCGGGCATTCGGAGAGCAGTATGGGTCTCAGCTCAAGCGCTCATGTTTTGACCCCATCAACTATCAGTAAAAGGGACAGCCCTTATTTGATCTTATTTGCTTCCGTCCCCCGCCATTTGGACCCACGAAATTATATAAGTTTTGGACTTGGATTATATAATGTGAACAAGTAGTCATAACGATTGAACAAGCGAAGAATAAGTGTTTTTTTCTGATGAAGGCGACGCTCCTGCTATCAAACGGCTAGGGATTGCTTGGTGACCTCCGTTTGCCTGGCGGTGTTTCTAGCTCTCGTTGGTGTGCGCCACGGAGGTGCTCGAATGAACGTGAGGTCGTCGAAGACGAGCATCAGTGGTCCCGCGTCCTTCGATCACGTCGAGATTCCATTCCTCAGGCAGAGTCACGTGGGCTAGCAACCGACCGGAAGATCTTAGATGGTCCTGAAACTGATCTCAAAACGAAGCAGATGTTTTGTGGCCTGAAAAACTGATGGCCTTCTAACGTTGGCCAACTGTGGCTGAGTATTTTACTCCTCACTCTCCTTTTACCTCTCCGACCTACCTCGTTCACCCCCTGGGGGTAAGGCTCGTGGTATTTATTGGTTCGAAGCAATGCCTCCTGTTACTCGCGTTGCCCGTGGGGTAGATTCTGGCCTGTCGACACCCTTGACGGCAGTGGTATCTGTTGCTTCGGTGGTAGCGGCCTTGACACTTGGTTAGTCTTCCATGCCCCATGAGGCCGTGCAGTAACTGATCTGCGGGTCTCCACCCCTATGAAACCAGGCGTCCTTGTGTGGAGATTTATTGTCTGGAGAAGGAATAAGAACACCCCTTCAGACCTTGCTTCGCCCACAGCCACCGTCGTCCACCTGCCCCAAAACCCGGACTCGACCCACCCTGTTCATACAGAGAAAGGCCTGGAGCAGAAATCTTTGCCCCCCTCCTACAGCCCCGAACCGATGGCAGGATCTCCCTCCTCAATCGAGAAGTTTATCCCGCCTCTTAACCTGGACGTCAGTTGCGGAACGGGGGCGGCTCAACGCAGCCCGCTTCGTTCTGCTTCTTTCCACCCCAACGCGAAGACCCAGTCGTTCAGCTCTCGAATCTCTGCGCGGATGTCAGTGGATACCAAGAAACTGTACGTCGATTATTTGCGGCGACGAAGACATGAGCTGACGCATTCCGTCCCTCCAGCCCCAGATTGATGACTGTTTCGGTGCTTTACATTCCGTCCCTGAGCGATGAACTGCCCGTCAGACTGGGAGAGACCATTCGCATGATCGAAGAGTACGAGGACGAGTGGTGCCTCGTCCAGCGAGTCGGACGGACGGACGAGAGAGGAGTGATCCCCAGGTTCTGCTTGGCCGAACGGCAGGAGATCATCCCGCGCACAGGGAAGCGAGCCTCTAGCGGACTGTTGCAAACCTCTACATTCCGCAAATAACCTCGTACTCCTCATGACGTGCCATGATCGATGATCGCCATTTCACAACTCCCAAACACCCCCCCAGCCGATTGTATTTATCTGTCGTGCTATCTGCACCTTCCGCTCTTT
>Ga0307516_10004501_pt1 | contig 17153 bp, 16 predicted proteins | sample 19_EM_MG_FD_203310 | JGI IMG/M metagenome (GOLD analysis project Ga0307516, IMG submission 203310) | Populus trichocarpa ectomycorrhiza microbial communities from riparian zone in the Pacific Northwest, United States - 19_EM | ecosystem: Host-associated > Plants > Roots > Unclassified | place...
CCGTCGGCGAGGGCCGCGGCCGCCGCCACGGCGGGTGCCGCTGTTCGCGGCGCCGCGAACAGCGACAGCGAGACCTGATCGGGCGTCAGGCCCTCGATGCTGTGCGCCACCAGGTCCTTGACCGCGGGCGCGAGCAGGCGCAGGTCGACGTCGGGCCGGTGCTTGATGAACACGGCGGCCGAGGAGGGCCGGATCTTGTCGCTCATCGGATCGGTGGCCGGGATGACCACGTGCACGCGTGCCGAGACGACGCCGTCGATCGACCGCAGGGTCTGCGAGAGCTCCTGCGAGACGGCATAGATGTAGCGCATGCGGTCCTCGGACGGCGTGGACACCAGGCCCTGCTTCTGGAACATGTCGCCCATGCTCGCGAAGCGCTCGTGCGGCAGGCCTTGCGCACCGAGCAGTGTCAATGCCTGGCCGATGCTGCCCTCGTCGACCTGCACCTGCCAGTCGGTGCCGTCCGGACGCTCCTTGCGCGCCTCGATGTTGCCGGCGGACAGCGCGGCGACGATCTCGTTCGCCTCGGTCTCGTTGAGGCCCGAATAGAGCCCGGTCTTGCAGCCCGCGAGCGCGAGCGCGAGGGCGAACGCCGGCAGCAGCCGGGACAGGGTCGACAGGCGCGGACGCGGCGTCATGATCAGCCCTGGTTCTTCAGCAGGCTGCCGAACAGGCTCGTCGCCGAGCTGGCGAGACTGGTGGCGATGTGCAGCTTGGAGAACAGCATCTGCGCCTCCATGCCATTGCTCGCCATCGTGAACATGCTCTTGATCGGGTCGTGCGGGTCGTAGGACTGCAGCATGCTCGTGCGGATCTCCTCGAACGAGCGCGTGTCTTCGAACTGCGCGGCGAACGATTTCACGGCGTCGCCGGAGGCCCCGGGCGCGCCCGGGGCGGCCAGATCCTCGCCGCGCATCATCGAGGCGAACATCCTGGTGTCGGCCGGCTCGAGCCGCAGCGGCGCCTGGGTGGTCGCGGAAGGCGATGCTGTTGCGAGGGCCGCAGGGGCGACCGTTGCGATGGGATCGGTCATGGCTTGCCTTTCTTTCGTTGGCGAGAGGTCGCGGCAGCGAACTGCCGCGACCTGGGGTGCCGCGCGGTGCCGGGAACCAGGGAACCCGGGCACCGCGCCGGCGTCAGGAAGCGCGGGCGGCCGCCTTGGTGTCGCCGGCCACGCCCTTCGCGGTCTCCGTCGCGGCGGCGCTGGCCGCGTTCACGGTCTGCGCGGAGGTGGTCGCGCCCTGGATCTGCGTCTGAACGGTGATGCTCGCGGCCTGCAGCCGCGCGCTGTCGGCGGCGGCTTGTTGCATTGCGGCGATCGAGCTATCCACTGGTGAGGCCATGTCTTTCTCCTTGAGAGGGGTTTGTCGAGTCCGGGCCGTCGCCGGCCCATTGGTTCTCCCCGTGGACGTGCCACGAGGTCTTCGCGGCGTTGAATCGCCGCAAATCGGAGGAGCGGCGCGCACCGGCGGCGGCCGCGTCGACGGTGGAATCACTTCGCGGGCGCATGGCGGCCTCCCTCGAACACGAGTCCGCCGGCATCGATGTGGGTGATCTCGCCGCCCGACTTCAGCGGCGCGCCCTCGTAGTAGCGGTCGCCGTTGGCGAGCTGGATCGAGCGCAACCCGTCCTCGTCCTCGGTGATGCCCACCATGCGCGAGGGCAGCACGTCCTGCCACGCGGCCCAGCGCGTGCGCATCTCGGCGTCCTTGTCGGGCGCGGGCACCGGCTTCCACGAGACCTTGTCCGACACCAGCACGGACGGGTGGAGATCCTCCGCGAGGCGGCGCACCTTGTCGCGCACGGCGGCGTCGTCGCTGGCGCCGGAAACCACGATGCGGCCCTTGCCGGCATAGTCGATCGCGACGGCCGGCGAGCCGACGTAACGGCGCGCCTGCTCCACGAGGTCGTCGACCGCCACGACGCTCACGCCCACGCCACCGAGCTTGCCGACCACGGTCTCCAGTGCCTGCCGGCGCGCGCGCGACTCCACGAATCCTTTCACGACGACCTGCCCGCCCGGGCCGGCCACGGCCTCGACCTCGCCGAAGGGCGCGAGCACGCGCCCCAGCTCGGCAAGGTTCGCGCCGGCGTGCGTCGTGGGTTTGTCCTCGCCGCCGGCCCACAGCGCGACGCCGAGCAGCCCGGCGCAGGCGCACGCCAGCAGCGCCGCGCCGGCCAGGAAGCCGCTGCGGCGCGGCCGCGCCGGATCGGCTTGCGGGACGTCGCCCGGCAGCACGCTCTCCGGGCCGGCGAACATCGGGTCCTGCCGGTCGGCAGCCGGATAGCTGCGCTCCAGTTGCAGCTCGATCTGGCCGACGCCGACGACGTCGCCCGGCACCAGGCTGCGGCGCGCCTGCTGCATGTCCTCGCGATTGAGCCGCACCGCACCGGCACCTGCCTTCTGCACCGACACCACGAGATCGCCCACCGTGAACGCCAGGTGGCGCGGCAGCACGTCGCCGCCCGGCAGCATGACGTCGCACTCGGCGCTCGCGCCGACCAGGTTCGCGCCCGGCTTGAGCGCGATCGTGCGGCCCTTCATCGCCCCGTTGAGGAAGCGCAGGCACCAGCCGGGCACCACGAAGTCGGGAGCGGGCTTCATGGCTTGCTCGCCGGCAAGGCCGGGCCGTCCTGTGTCGGCAGCGGCATCAGCGTGGACGCGGCGCCGGCGCCCGCGGGCGTGACCAGGCGCGGCGTGAGCAGGTAGAAGCGCTCCTGCTTGTTGACCTTCTTCTCGCTGTACTTGAACAGGTTGCCGAGGATGGGGATGCTCGACAGCACCGGCACGCCGGCGCTCGCATTCGTCTTCTGCACCGAGCTGTAGCCGGCCAGCAGCAGGCTCGTGCCTTCATCGATCAACGCCTGCGTGTCCACCGTGCGGTGGAGCACGATCGGGATCTGGTCGACCGTGTTGCCCGTGCTGATGTCGCCGTCCTCGATGTTGATCGACAGCATCACCCCACGGCCGTTCTTCTCGTCGACGATCAACGGCGTCACACGCACCGACGTGCCGGTGGTGACCTTGAACAGGCTCGCGTCCTGGAAGCCGTTGACGCGCACGTAGAAGTCGCTCAGGTTCTCGAGCACGGCCTCGTTGTTGTCGAGCGTGAGCACCTTGGGTCGGGCGACGACGTCGGCGTCGCCCTTCTGTGCCAGTGCGCTGACGCGCGCGAGCAGGTAGTCGCGCAGGCTGTTGCCGATCGAAGCGGTGAACAGCGCGCCGACCGGCGTGACGGGAAAGCCCGCCGCATTGGTGCCGCCGACCCCACCGGTCTGGCCGGCCTCGGAGGTGGCGCCACCGAAGGTCAGCGGCGAGTTGCTGCCGTTGCCGGTCTGGAAATCGGCGTGCGACCCGTGGGCGCGCCAGTCGACGCCCAGGCTGTCGAGGGTGTCGGTGCCGATGTCCATGATCGTCACCTCGATCTCGACCAGGCGCGGGCGCACGTCCATCGACGCGATCAGCTTCTCGTACTGCGCCATGTGCTGCGGGATGTCGCGCACCAGCACCGCGTTCATGCGCGTGTCGGCCTGGAACTGCGGCAGCTCCGCGCCGCCGGCGCCGAGCGCCGCCAGGCCTTGCGGCGCATCGCCATCGGCGGGTGCACCCAGGCCCGGCAGCTCCACGCGCGGCGCATTGACGACATCGCCCGAAGAGAGCCTGAGCTGCCGATCCGCGCCCATCGCGTAAGCTGTCGGGCCATGCCGGTCGCCCGACTGCGCGGGCTGCGCCGACACGTTGGACGTGCGCCCGTACAGGCCGCGCAATGTGTTGGCGACGCCGGGAATGGCGACTTCCTTGCCGGAGCGCGTGATGCGGAAGTCGGCGGCCCACGCGTACTTCAGCGGGAACAGGCGGATCTCGGCCCCGTCGTTGAGCGCACTCTTCTGGTCCAGCAGGCGCGCGACCTGGCGCACCATCTCGACGTAGCGCTTCGGCCCGGTCACGCGCACCGTGCCTTCGCGGCCGCTCACCAGCAGCGGATAGCGGGCGTCGTAGATGCGCAATTGGGTGAGCGACTGCACCAGCCAGCCCGCGTTGCCGGTGGCGTTGCCGATGGACAGCACCTCGCTCCTCGCCTCGGACGAGGGATCGATGTAGAGGAAGGCGCCGTCGTAGTACCAGCTCAGCCCGTACGTGGCGCACAGGCTGTTGAGGACCTTCAGCGGCGCGGCGCCGAACTTTCCGCTCACCGTCCCCGCGATCTTCGGATCGATCACGGCCGTCGTGCCCTGGGACGCGGCCAACTCGCGCAGCAGGTCGGACAGGGGCTTCTCGTTGGCGACGATCTGGAACGGCCGGCCGGTCCACGGCAGGTCGGCCGCGGTGCTCGCGGCGGTGGCCAGCAGCAGCACCGCGGGCAGCAGGAGCCGCCGCACGACATCGAGCGCACGGCGTGTCATTTGAGCTGCACCAGGGTCTGCAGGGCGTGCTCTGCGAACAGCTGCACGTCGCGCCCCATCCATGCGCCCAGGAACACGATGGTGAGCATCACCGCGATCAGCCGGATGGACTGGCCGATGCTCTGGTCCTGCACCTGCGTCACCGCCTGCGCCAGCGAGACCAGCAGCGCCGAGAGCGCGGCCACGCCCACGATGGGCAGCGTGACCCAGAAGACCAGCAGCAGGCCGTCGCGGGTGATGTCGAGGACGTTCTGGGGAGTCATGGAGAGCCATCAGGCGGCTTGCGGATTGGTGACCCAGCCCACGGGATGCAGGGCGACATCCGCGTCGAGCTCCTGGTACGACAGCACCGGCAGCTCGGGAGCGATCGGCTCGATCAAGGTCTTGACGTAGCGGCGCGCGTCCGACGAGACGATCGCGACCACCGCGCCGGCGGTCGTGCCAAGGATGCGGCGCACCTGTTCGCGCACGTCCTGCGCCACCGCGGGACTCAGCAGCAGCAGGTTGCCGCGCGCCGAGCGCTCGATCGCCGCCAGCACGCGATCGAGCAGGCTCGATTCGAAGAGGATGGCATCGATCTGGCGCGCCGCTCCGGCATGGCGGCTGGTGATGAAGCGGCCCAGGTCGATGCGCACCAGCTCGGTCAGCGCGATCGCATCCGTCTCGCCCGGGCCCCAGGTGGCGAGGCTCTCGAAGATTGCGTGCAGGTTGCGGATCGGCACGCCTTCCTGCAGCAAGCGGCGCAGCACCTCGGCGATGCGTTGTGCGGGCACGGCGCGCGCGGCCTCGGCCGCGAGCTCGGGCGCATCGGCCTGCACGGCGCGCAGCAGGCGCTGCACCTCCTGCAGGCCGATCATTCGCGGCACGTGGCGGCGCACCGCCTGGTCGACGTGGTGGCCCAGCACCTCCTCGCAGCTCCACGCCGGCGCATCGGACGCGGTGGCGCGTACCCAGGCGACGCGCGCGAACGGACCGAACGGCTCGGCGACCTCGGCGCCCGGAGGCAGCACGGCCGCCGCGGCGGGATCGAGCAGCCACCAGCCCGGGCGCAGTTGGCCCTTGGAGACCGGGACGTCGTCCACCAGCAGCTCGTAACCGAAGGCGGCCACCGCGGGGCCCGCCTCCACGCGCAAGCGCGGAAAGACCGGGCCGAGCTCGGCCTGCACGGCGTCCCGGGCCTGCACCAGCCGCTGATCGAGCGCGTGGCGGTCGACGCCCGCGCGCAGTTCCAGCGAGAGGCGCACCACGAACGGCGCGGCGATCGCCTGCGCCGGGTCGGCGTCACCGGCCTCCTGGTGCGAGATCCATGCGGGCGTGCGCCGCCACTCGCGCGCACGGCGCGCCCACAGGCCGGCGGCGACGATGCCGATCGACAACAGCGCGAACACCCACTTGGGAAACCCGGGCACGAGCAGGAAGCTGGCGACGGCAAGACCGGCGATGACCAGCGCGCGGGGATGGGCGAGGACCTGGCGTCCGATCTGCTGCGCCAGTTGCGAGTCGCCGGCCCCGCCGGTGTCGACGCGCGTGATGACGACGCCGGCGGCGATGGAGACCAGCAGCGACGGGATCTGCGACACCATGCCGTCGCCGACGGTGAGGATCGCGTAGCGGTGCAACGCATCGCCCGCGCTCATGTCGTGCATCAGCGTGCCGATCGCCAGGCCGGCGAAGATGTTCACCAGCGCGACGATGATGCTGGCGATCGCGTCGCCCTTGACGAACTTCATGGCGCCATCCATCGCGCCGTGCAGCGCGCTTTCCTGCTCGAGCAGGCGGCGGCGGCGCTGCGCCTCGGCCGACGAGAGCGCGCCGGCGCGGACGTCGGCGTCGATGCTCATCTGCTTGCCCGGCATCGCATCGAGCGCGAAGCGCGCGGCGACCTCGGCGACACGCTCCGAGCCCTTGGCGATGACGATGAACTGCACGATCGCGATGATCAGGAAGACGACGCCGCCGACCACCACGTTGTTGCCGACGATGAGCTTGCCGAAGGTGTCGATGATGTGGCCCGCGTTCGCGTGCAGCAGGATCAGCTTGGTCGACGCGATGTTGAGCGCGAGCCGGAACAGCGTGGTGAACAGCAGCAGGGACGGGAAGGTCGACAGCGACGTCGCCGACGGCACGTACATCGCCACGATGAGCAGCACCAGGCTGACCGACAGGTTGGTCGCGATCAGCAGGTCGAGCAGCGGCGTGGGCAGCGGCAGCACGAACAGCACGACGACGAGCACCAGCAGGCCGGCGAGCAGCAGGTCGCCGTGCCGCCTTGCGCCACGCAACGCGCCGCCGATGCGGGCGCCGTTGGCGAGTGCTCTTTCCTGTCTGTTCATGTGGCAGCCCGAGTCCTGGTTCGAGACCCACTCTAGGTTTGCAATCCGGGTGCGGCAAGCACGAGTGTTCGTAGTTGCATCGCTGCACGCCGGCCGCCAACTACGGCTCTTCGTACTTCCGGCGCGCAGTGCCTTTGGCTAGGCTTGTCCCATTCCGGCGACCTTGTTCGCCCTACTCGAAGCGCCCCCTTGAACCTCGCCGACCCGCCTCTTGCACGCCCGTCCTCGCCGCATCCGGCGACGGCCCGCGGCGCGGTGCGCGAGCTCGGCGAATCGACCGCGCTGGCGCACGTGGCGCCGGCCATGCGCAATGCGTTCAATCGCCTGCACGACCACCGCGCCGCGCCGCTCGCGCTGGCCTGGCGCGACGGGGTGTTGAACGTGCACTGGACGGCGGACGACGCGCCGCTGCCGCCATGCGACGGTCACCGGTTTCGCCTTGGTACCCAGACGGGTATCGTCGCCCTGGACGCGCCGGCACAGGTCGAGCTCCTGGGCGAGACGCGCCTGGCCGCATTGCCGAAGGAGCTGCGCGCCATCCTGTTCGCCGAAGCCACGCGGCACTGGGTCGACGCGCTCGAGAAGTCGACGCGCCAGCGCTTCGAGTGGACGCCGGGCGAGGAGAACACGCCCTTCGATGCCCAGCGCGCCGCGTGCTTCCGGCTCGAAGGCGCCGGCGGCGAGGCCTGGCGAGGATACGTGCAGTTCGACGACCCGGCCGCGCTCGACGCCTTCGCGCCCCCGCTCTCAGCGGGCACCACCGCCGTCGCGGCACCTGCACGGCTGCGGTTTCCGCTGCGCTGGCGCCTGGGCGAGACGCGCATCCGCCTGCACGAGGTGCGGGGCATCGTGCGCGGCGACATCCTGAGCATCGAAGACTGGCGCGCCGCCGGCGCCGCCGTCATCGTGAGCGCGGAACTGGGCGGCGCGGCCGGCCTGCGGCTGGCGGGCCTGGCCGAGGGCTCGCGCATCACGCTCCAGCAGACAAGGGACGACACCATGAACCGCAGCACCGACCTCCCGATCGCCGACGACCCGCGCGACGCCGCCGAACTGCCGATCGATCGCCTCGGCGCCCTCGAGGTGACGCTGCGCTTCGAGGTCGGCGACCTGCAGCTGTCGCTCGGCGAACTGAAGAACCTGCGCGCCGGCCATGTCTTCGAACTCGGCCAGCCGCTCAATCGCAGTCCGGTGCGCATCCTCGCGCACGGCAACCTGCTGGGCAAGGGAACGCTCGTGGCGGTCGGCGACCGGCTGGGCGTGCGCGTGTCCGAATTCGCGCCGGGCGAGCTGTGAAGGCTCCCGTGTCACTGGACAGGTGAGATGCAATCCAGCCTGCCCGATCCCCTGACCCTCGTCGCGCTGATCGTCGCATTTGGCCTCGCGCCTTTCGCGGCGCTGATGGTGACCTGCTACACCAAGCTCGTGATCGTCTTCGGCCTGCTGCGCACCGCGCTCGGGCTGCAGCAGACGCCGCCCAACATGGTGCTCAACGGCATCGCCATCATCCTGTCGATCTACATCATGGCGCCGATCGGCATGGAGGTGAGCGACACGCTGCACGGCCGCAGCTTCGGCGCGAAGGGCGAGGGCGTGTCGGACATCATCGCCGTCGCCGACGCCGCGAAGGCGCCCCTGAAGGAATTCCTGCAAAAGCACACGCACGAACGCGAGCGCCAGTTCTTCCTCGACTCGGCCACCAGCATCTGGCCCAAGGCACGGGCGGCGGCACTGCGGCCGGACGACTTCATCGTGCTCGTGCCCAGCTTCACGCTCAGCGAGCTCACCCGGGCCTTCCAGATCGGCTTCATCATCTACATGGTCTTCGTCGTCGTCGACCTGATCGTCGCCACGGTGCTGCTGGCGCTGGGGATGTCGATGATCTCGCCGACCACGATCTCGCTGCCCTTCAAGCTGCTGCTGTTCGTGATGCTGGACGGATGGACACGCCTGATCCACGGGTTGGTGCTGTCGTACCGGTGAAGGTCGCCACGCAGGGCATGCAGGCGGACGGCGGACGATCGGCCGGTACGGCGAACACGACGCTTCAGGGGAACGTCACAACGCTGCCGTCGAGAGGGAGTTCAGCGCGGCGCGGGCGGGCGTGCGACTCGGTCAGGTCGACCGGCGTGGCCGGGTCGAAGGTGTCCTCGAGCGTTGCCCGGCCCAGCAGCACGAAGGCGTCGATCTGGTAGGGCAAGCCCTCCGATTGCTCGAACGTCGGCCGGTCGCTGACATGGAAATGCAGATGGGGCGCACCGGCGGCGCCCGTCTGGCCCAGGTGCCCCAGGACGGCACCGCGCCTCACCTTCTGCCCGACCTTCACGGCCACGCTGGCGCTCTGAAGATGCGCGTAGTGCGCATAGGTGTTCGGTGCGATCTCGAGAACGACGAAATTTCCGTACAGGGTTCGGGCCGTGATGTCGTCCGGCGTTTCCTGGGGAGCCATGGGTCGGCCATTCGGGATACCGTCGCGCGCGTCGACCACCACGCCATCCGCTACGGCAAGAACGTCATGGCCATAGCCGACCCAGTCGGCATCGACGGTCGATACCAGGGCGTCGTGTGTACCCCGGACCGAATGATTGCCATCATCGAGTCCGAACCAGTCGATGGCGAAGCGCTGGGGGATGGTGAGCTTCCCGTCGACCGCCACCAGGCCGCCCCAATGATGCGAGCGATGATTGCTCGGTCCCTCGACCGCCAGCCATCGGCCGCCGCGCAAGGGCGGGCCGATCCGGATCGGAGGCGCCGCAAGGATCGCCGTGTCGACGTTGTCGGCCTGTTCGGTCTTGCCCTTGCTGGTCCGAAAGACCAGTTGATGGCGCAGGGAAGAAGGCAACGGACCCGGCGGCAAGGTCAGCCAGAAGAAGAGCGTCTTGCTTCGGCCGGTCGCGATCGCCACGCCGTCCCGGGACTCCCCTTCGGGTGCCTGCTGCGACAACAGGGCGCCGATGCCGGCCCCTTCGACCATCGTCAACGGCGACTTGCCTCGGTCGGAAAAGACGGCGACTCGCACCAGCTTCAGCGGATCGTCTTCATCCTGGAAGCTGGTGATCCGCAGTTCGTAGGCGAGATGTGGTCGTCCATCGCCGCCATGGACGACGCGGGGCGTCCACAGGATCCGCGCCTCGACCTGGGCTTGGTGGACCGGCGCGTCCGACGGTCGTTGCGCAGCGGGCGCCGAGGCTTGCGCAGGCAGGTCGATCGTCGCCGCGGAGGGCTGCGACCAGGCGCTGCCCGAGCACCCGATGGCCCAGAGGAACGCCAAGGCCGCATGCGCAAGGGAGACAGTCATGCCGACAGCTTATCGCCATGTCGATGCGCGCGAGGATCGCGATGGCGCACGCCCGTCGACGTGCAGCCGCTCCGATCAGCCTTTACAGGGAGCCGGCCACGCTGATCCCGATCGTCCGCGGTCGCAGGCGGTAGCCTTCATTGACGAATTCGACGTTCGGACGCTGGATCACCTTCTGGTCGTTGAACAGGTTCTTGGCGAAGATCGAGAATTGCCATGCGTTGTAGTTGGCGCCGGCGCTGAGGTTGACCGTGTTGTAGCCCGGTCGGGCGTAGTCGGGGTCTGTCTTCACCAGGGAGCCATGGCTGGACCCCACCCAGGAGGACGACCCGCGCACGAAGCCGCTGACGCTGCCGGTGATGTCGAAGCCGTAGTCGGCGGTGACCGTGGCGTTGTAGCGCGGGACGCCCGCGACAGGGTCGCCGGACTTGACGTTCAGGAGAGCCACGTCGCTGGTCACCTCCGCGTTCGTATAGCCGCCGGCCACGCCGAGCGTCAGGTTGGCGTTCGGCTTGCCCTTGACCTCGAACTCGAAGCCGACACTCCTGGCTCCGCCGATATTGGTTTCATAGTCGAACCCGCAGATCGGCAGTTGCACGTCCTGCTGGAGCTTCTTCCAGTCGATGTAGAAGGCTGCGAGGTTGACGTTGAGCCGGTTGTCCAGCAACTTGGACTTGCTGCCCAGCTCATAGCTCCAGAGCTTGTCGGGACCGTAGGACGCGGGGACGCCGTTGGTCAGTCCCTGGTTTTTCAGATCATCTCCGCAGACGCCTGTCGGAATGAAGCGGTTTTCGCTGCCTAGCCGCGCGCCCTTGGCTGCCGTCGCATACACCGTTTCGGTCGGAGTGGCCTCCCAGGTCAGCGCCACCTTCGGGGTGATGGCGCTGCCGTTGGCGCCACGCTGGATGTGCTGCGGGCCGTCGGCGAAGTAGTAGTTCAGGTCCTGGTCCAGCGAGTCTTTCGACTTGATGAACCGCGCCCCGGCGGTGCCGTAGAACGTGGGAGTGAAGTGGTAGACCAGCTCGCCGAACAGCGCGGCCTGCGTCGTCTTGTAGCGGCGAAGGCTCTGGTAGACCATGTCGTTCGGGGTGGCGCTGCCAAGGAGGTTCGGATCGGCCGGGTCCACACCGAACGACGTGAACGTGTCGGTGATGCCGAAGACCGGCTCGTTGTCATAGAGCGTCGTTCGCAGGTTCGAGTAGTACGCGCCGGCGATCCACGTCAGCGGGTTTCGGCCGGGTTCGTAGGACTTCGATGCCAGGCGGAGTTCCTGCGAGAACTGGAAGACGCGGTTGTTCAGGAGCACCTTCGAAGGCAGTACCCCCACGGCATCGCCCAATCCCGCGGGCGAATCGGGCAAGCCGTTGAGCACGCTGCCGATGTACTCGCTGTTGACCGCCGTGCCGTCCTGCGTGCGATTGAAGATGCGCTGGAAGTAGCTCGACACCGCCGTGAGGTCGGCTCCACCGAAGTCGTAGCCCACGGTCACGCTGGGAACGGTCAGCTTGTCGACGCCGGGTTCACGCACGGTCTTGCTGGTCTTGTTCGGCGCCAGGTCGAGATAGCTGGCATCGATGTCGCCGGTGTGCACTTCCTGATAGAACAGCGACGGCGAGATGCTCAGCTGCGCCGTGGGCTTCCATTTGACGCCCAGCCGCAAGACCGTATCCCGCTCCCAGTCGATGTTCGAGGCGACCTTGTGGCCGCTCGAATCGACCTGGTCGATATAGCCGCTGGTGCGGCCCTGGAGCACGCCGACACGCACCGCAAGCTCCCCTGGAATCAAGGGCGCGTTCTGCACGGCCGTGAGTTGATAGTTGACGCCGCCACCCTGGGTGCTCGATATCTCGGACGTGAGGTCGGTACTCGTTTGGTGCAGGTCCGGCTGGTTGCTGATGAACTTCACGGTGCCTCCCATCGAGCCCGCACCGTAAAGGGTCCCTTGCGGGCCGCGCAGCACCTCGATGCGCTCCAGGTCGAAGAACTTCGGTTCGGCGGCGCCGAGACTGAAGATGTTGCGCGTGGTCATCGACACGTCGTCGAGATAGATGCCGGTGGTGTTCGATCCGGCAGAGGACGCCACGCCGCGCATCTCGATGTTGCTCAGTCCGGGCCCGGCGCCGCCCAGGCCCTGCCCCGAGAACGACACGTTGGGGACCGCGCGCGTGACATCCGTGATGTCGGTGATGTGCTGGGCCTGCAACTCCTCGCCGCCAAGCACGGACATGCTGATCGGCACCTTGCTGGCATCTTCCTTGCGTTTCTGTGCCGTCACGGTCACCGTCTGGATCTGGTCCGAGCGCGCGGCCGGCTGTGCCGGGGTGGGCTTGGCGCTGTCGGGGGCGGGGGCGGGGGCTTCGTCAGCACGCGCCGGCGGAAGCACGATGGCGCCGACAACGCCGGCGATGAGGGTCATCGAGGCGATTGCAGGACGGCGGGCGAGGCGGTTCTTTGGCATGCTGACTCCACATTGATAGACGAAAGTGTGAGGAACTCAAAACATATCCCTTGAGTTACACAAGTTGTCTATACAAGTTTCGTGCCCGCTGCAGATCGATGCCACTCACTGCGGCGGCCATCCCGATCGATCTGTTCGACGCCCGTTCTTGATGCATTTCCCGTCTCGGCTTGCACCAAACCGCGCGCATTTCCGCCCGCCAACCTCAAATCAGTGCAAGACGAATGGACGTTCCGACGCAGGCCGAGGCGACGCGCCCAATGACTCCCCTGGACGACATGCCAGGAGCGCCGATTCGTGCGCCAGATCGCGCGCACTCGGTGACTGAAGGCATCCGTCCACGCGGAAGCAGGTTCGGCGCTGGCTCGCACCGGCCTCGCGCAGGCCGGGTCGCGAGCCCAGTGCCAGCGCGGAGGCGGCCCGCGATCACGCCCTCAACGCCGAGCCGAATTCTGTTCGCTCTTGATTCGCAGGCGCCGGCTTGGCACGAGCAGACGCACGGTCGTGACTGCAGCCTGATCCACCCAGGTCCGGCGCCGGATCTGCAGGCACGGGTCGCTGCGGCTGACCGCCAGGAGCTTGGCCTCCCAGTTCTCGGGCAAGACGGCCTCGATTTCGTGCTCGGCCCGGGTCCAGGGCGCGATCCGGCTCAGGTAGCTGTTGGGCGTCACCACCGCGTAGTCCTGCGTGAGGTAGTCGGGCGCCATTGCCGGGTTGACGTGGCGCTCCTCCAACTGCACGGGCACCTCGTTCTCGGTATGCACGATGACGGAGTAGTAGATGAAGCATCCCAGCTCGACGCTCAGCGCGTCGGCGACTTCCGGCGACGCGCGCACCTGCTCGAGCATCACCAGGCGCGCAGCATGCTTCTGGCCGCGCTCCGCAATCTCATCGGCAATGTTGCGGATCTCGAAGATGCTCGATTGCACCTTGGGCGGCGCCACGAACGTGCCCGAGCCTTGAACCCGCGTGAGCTCACCCTCCTGCGCCAATTCCCGCAGCGCTCGATGCACCGTCATCCTGCTGACCCCGAACTCGGCGACCAGTTCGTTTTCGGACGGAATCTTCTGCTGGGGCAGCCATTTCCCTTCGCGGACGCGCGCCAGGATCATCTCCTTGACGCCGATGTAGAGGGCTTGCGCGTCAGGCCGGTCAATGGCGAGGCTTCCAGAAAAGGCCTTGGGCGTCTTTGCCATTTGGATCCTTTGGGTTATGCTGGCCGACAACAAGTTGTATAGACAACTCACATCTATGCCAAGCAGGCACTTTAACCTCGGGGAGCGTCCATCGTTGGCAGCGATGTGGCGACGCCGTCCCGACACGACGCATGCAGGAAGGCGACGGCCGCCGTCATTTTCATGGTGCTGCGCATGTCTTCTGTTCCTGGCATCGGCTCTTCAGCCCATGGCAGCCTGCGCCAAGGACTGGAAGCAGGTCGTCATCGCGACCGAGGGTGGATACGCGCCGTGGAACCTCACCCGGCCAGACGGCACCCTCGACGGCTTCGAGGTCGAACTGGTCAAGCTGTTGTGCGGCCGCTTGAAGCTCGAATGCCGCCTGCAGGCCCAGGGCTGGAACGGCATGCTGGATGCGCTTCAGGCAGGAAAGTTCGACATGGTGATGGACGCGATATCGATCACCGAGGAACGCAAGCGTGTCATCGCCTTCTCGCGCCCCTACGCCTCGACGCCTGCCACTTTCGCCGCCTTGAAGGGCGGCGCGCTGAGCCACCTGCCCGGCACCGGAACGAAACTGGTGCTCAGTGGCGACGCGCAACGCGATGCCGCAGCGATCGCATCGCTCAAGCTCGCGCTGAAAGGCAAGACGATCGGCATCCAGTCGTCGACGGTATACGCCAAGTTCATCTACCAGCACTTCCAGGACACGTCGCACATCAGCGAATACCGCATGGCCGCGGAGCACGACTTCGACCTGATGGCCGGACGCATCGACGTGGTCTTCGACGACGCCACCTACTTCGCATCGCTCGCACCGGAGCCGGGAAGGATTGAGCCAATCCCCGCCGGACCGCAGTTCGCCGGGCCGGTCTGGGGCGCGGGCGAAGGGTTCGGCTTTCGCAAGTCCGATCCCGAACTCAAGGCGTTGTTCGATCAGGCCATCGCCACCGCATTGGCCGATGGCAGCATCGCGCGCCTGAGCCTCAAGTGGCTCAAGATCGATGTCGCGCCATGATGGAACGGATCACCGGCTTGATCACGTTGCTCGGCTTCGGCCCGGATGGCTGGGGCGGACTGCTCCTGAACGCCACGCTGATGACATTGGCGGTCAGCATCACGGCGCTGCTGGTGGGCGCGTTGCTGGGCGCTGCCGCGGCGGCAGCCAAGCTCTCCGGGCATCGCTGGCTGCGCGGGCTGGGCGGCGCCTACACGACCGTCTTCCCCGGCCTGCCGGAACTGCTCGTCATCTACATGGTCTATTTCGGTGGCTCGGCGCTCGTCACCCACCTGGCGGAGTTCTTCCACATCCCCGGCTTCGCGGGCTTGCCGGTGTTCGCAGCCGGCGCCATTGCGGTCGGCGTGATCTCGGGCGCGTACCAGACGGAAGTCTTCCGCAGCGCCTACCTCGCCATCGCACCCGGTGAGCTCGAAGCGGCGCGCTCGGTCGGAATGCCCTTGTCGATGCGATGGCGCCGCATCGCGATGCCGCAGGTGCTGGTGTACGCGATGCCCGGCATCGGCAACGTGTGGCAACTTACGCTGAAGGATTCGGCATTGATCTCCGTCACCGGCCTCGCCGAGATCATGCAGACGGCGCAGACCGGCGCCGGCTCCACGCGTCAATACCTGGTGTTCTACATGGCGGGTGCAGCCTTGTACCTGGCGCTGACGGCGCTGTCGGGGGGTGTCCTCGTCCGCGCAGAGCGGCGCCTGGAGCGCAGGATTCCATCGGCTGCGGGCGCACACCCCGGCTCACCGGCGGGCAGCAGGCCGTGATCGACTTCGCCTTCCTGGTCGACACGATGGCGCAACTGCTGGCGGCATTGCCCACCACGATCGCGCTGATGGTGTCCTCCGTGGCCCTGGGCGGCGTGCTCGCGGCGGGCCTGGCCGCGATGCGCCTCAGCGGCCACCCCGCCGCGGTCGCGCTGGCGCGCGCCTACGTGTTCGTCTTCCGCGGATCCCCGCTGCTGATCCAGCTGTTCCTCATCTACTACGGGCTGGCCCAGTTCGACGCCGTGCGCGCCAGCCCGCTCTGGCTGCTGATGCGCCATCCGTTCGGCTGCGCCACGCTGGCGCTCGCACTGTGCACGGCGGCCTATACGTCCGAGATCTTCCGTGGCGGCGTGCAGGCAGTGCCACGGCGCGAAATCGAGGCGGCACGTGCCTGCGGCATGTCGGGCTGGCTGCTGCTGCGTCGCATCGTCGCGCCGCTCGCCCTGCGCCAGGCCTTGCCCGCCTATTCGAACGAACTGATCCTGATGGTCAAGTCGACCACGTTGGCTGGCCTGGTGACGGTGTGGGAGGTGACCGGCGTGGCCCAGCGCATCATCGCCAGCACCTACCGCACGGGCGAGGTTTTCCTGTGCGCGGCGACCATCTACCTGGTGCTCAATTTCCTGATCGCCCGGGGCGCGGCGGGCCTGGAATACCGCCTGAGCGCACATCGCCGGCCCATGCTGTCGAATCTCCACCCCAACCCATCGCCCCGTCATGCCGAATGAAGCTTCTCCTGCCGTGGCGCTGCACGACATCCACAAGCGTTTCGGCCAATTGCAGGTCTTGCGCGGCGTGTCCCTGACTGCGGCGCAGGGCGACGTGATCTCCATCCTGGGCAGCAGTGGCTCCGGAAAGAGCACGCTGCTGCGTTGCATCAACCTGCTGGAGTCGCCGGACGAAGGCTCGATCGCGATCGGCGGCGAGGCGATCGAGTTGCGGCGTCGGCGCGGCGGCGGCCTGGAGCCCGCACGCGCTGCCCAGGTCGATCGCCTGCGTTCGCAGGTGGCGATGGTGTTCCAGAGCTTCAACCTGTGGTCGCATCTGACGATCCTCGAGAACCTGATCGAGGCGCCGGTACACGTGCAGAAGCGCCGGCGCCCGGAGTGCATCGCCGAGGCCATGGAGCTGCTTGAGAAAGTCGGCATCGCCGACAAGCATTCGCACTACCCGGCCCACCTGTCGGGTGGCCAGCAACAACGCGCGGCCATCGCTCGCGCACTGGCGATGCGCCCCAAGTTGATGCTGTTCGACGAGCCGACGTCGGCGCTGGACCCCGAACGCGTCGGGGAAGTCCTGCGCGTGATGCGCTCGCTCGCGGAGGAAGGCCGCACGATGCTTGTCGTCACGCACGAAATGAGCTTTGCAAGACAGGTTTCGAACCGCGTGGTATTCATGCACCAGGGGCAGATCGAGGCCGACGGCAGTCCGGACGAACTGTTCGGCGGCGACAAGTCGGAGCGGTTCCGGCGCTTCACCGCAGAGGTGGCGCGATGAGCGCGGCGACGGCCCCCGACAACGCCCGCGATGCCGATCCCCACGTCGCCTCCAGCGTCGTGTGGCGGGATCGGCCGCTCGAATGGCGCGACGTTGCCGCAGTTGCTGACGGTGCGCAACTGCGAGTCACCGAATCGGCGCGCCTGCGCATCGATGCCGCCCGAGCCATTGTCGACACGCTGATCGCCCGCGGCATTCCCGCCTATGGT
>Ga0307516_10004503_pt1 | contig 17150 bp, 13 predicted proteins | sample 19_EM_MG_FD_203310 | JGI IMG/M metagenome (GOLD analysis project Ga0307516, IMG submission 203310) | Populus trichocarpa ectomycorrhiza microbial communities from riparian zone in the Pacific Northwest, United States - 19_EM | ecosystem: Host-associated > Plants > Roots > Unclassified | place...
ATGAATAAGCTGCTGAGTAAAGGAATGAGTAAGCTGCATGACAAGATTGATTGGTAAGGGAGTGAGTCATCAGCTGAGTAATATATCAAAAATGCAAAAGGGATAGAGTAATACTGATGACATGAGAGCATCAGTAAGCAAGGGATGAGTCACTGCACAGCAGAAGGGAGTCATTGATGCACAGCCCAGGAAGTTTGATGGGACAACAATGAGGAAGATCTGGGATTAATAGGGGGATTGATCCGAGACAGAACAGCCACAAGAAGGGTATCAGGGGTCCAGAGGTCTTTGGGGGGTCACCATGCACTAAGGTGTAATGCATGTGTTCTAGTGCCACTGAAGCGCAACCATGGGCTCCCTTGATGAGCTCTCTTCTGGGAAAGAATGAGAGAGGGTTCTTCTGCCTAATAGCACTCTAAAGTAGGGATATAAATGTCATGGTGCTGGAGGATGCCATCTGAAAGTAGGCAAGTGGATAGAGTACTGAATTCAACGCATCCAGGGAAGTGAGACAAACAACAGAGGAAGATGGACATGGCAAGTATCTGGGAGGAAGGGACCATAGGCAGAGGGCTCAGGGGACACAGAGACGACCAGAGAAGACTTTTCAATCTTGACAATAGACCTAAGACAACCAAAGTATCTCCTTGATGCAGGACTGACAAGGAGAATGCGCTGACTGAGAATGAGGGGGACTGAGGGAGCAGGCGGGGAAGATATGTGCCAGGCAGTGCACAGGAACTCTGGGAGAGGCTGTCCTAAGAGCAGGACATAGTGGAGATCTGCAGCAATAGTGGAGAAATGATCCAGAGAAAATATGGACTCCATAGTGACCAATGAGATGAACATCTGGATTGCAGGGGGAATATCTCCATGGGAAATGAACAGATTTACATCGGAACTTGATAGGCAGATAGACACGCTCTAGGCTCTCTGACAGTATAGTCATGTGCCTGATAGCTTTGGAAACAGTGGAGCTATTCAATATTGGAATGCCAGTACTGGGCACCTAAAAATGACATTTGAGCACTAACACCATTTCTTCATTTCATTCCTTTGTTTCTCCATCAATCCTTCAGCTTCTTCACTCATTCTGGTATGGGAGTTGGACTGCAGTAGATTGCATTCCTTTCTCATACCATAATGGACGTTATTCCTTCAATTCTTCTGCTTCTTGGCGGTTCTTGTGCGATAGATGGCTATGATGAGGCTCCATTGTGCTCATCCTTTGCATCAGGATCATTTGATATTGACGTTATCTTCCATGTTCACTGTACCAAACCTGTTTGGTGTGTGACACTGGAAGAAGTGAGAGACAAACTCTGTACTGTGATCTGAAGTGACATGGGCAGGAACACCATGCTTAGAGAATATGTGGAGCAGGAAGAGTTTTGCAAGCTCCAGGCTAGTGATGGTGTTGTGAGTAGGGATGAAAATGGCTTGTTTAGAAAGCTGGTCTACCACAACCAGGATGGCCATAAAGCCAGTGGATGAAGGGAGTTGCTCAATGAAATCCATGGAGAGGGAATTCCAGGGCTTCCCTGGTACAGGGAGCTGTTTCAGCAGTCTGTAGGGTCTATGGTGTGGTGTCTTAGCTCATGTGCAAGAGGTACATGACCAGATGTAATCCTTGACAAAGGTCCGGAGACCAGGCCAAGTATACTCACGCTGGATTAGCTCTAGAGTCTGGTTTTGCCCAACGTGACCAGCAAGTGGGTGGTCATGTTGGTACTGGAGTACCTGGAGATGGAGGTCATCTGAGTCTGGTACATATATGTGACTGTCTAGTCAAAGGAATCCAGCCTCATCAGTGGACCAACAAGAGTCTGGTGGATCTGCAAGGTGGATCTGGGAAATGGGATCAGAGGCTAGTGCAGAGAGGATGTCACTATGGAGTGTTTCTACGTCCATGATTGTGACTGCATGGAGGACCAGGAGTTCTAGATAGGTAGTGTGAAGTGAGTTAGTGAGCTGTTCTTAAGTGAACACTGGCTGGAGATTTTGGGGGTTAACCTGGGTGTAGCCACTATCCCCCTCTTTGGGGTAGACGTCCTATCATCTAGTGAGAGTGTCAGGCTTGGCACTGAGCTTACCAGGGCAAAAGTGAATGACAAGATTAAACTGAGATAAAACTCAGACCACTGGGCTTGCCAGCAGGAAAGTACTTTGAGGTTGAGAAATACTCAAGATTCTTGTGGTCCGTGACAATGTCTATTGGAGAGGTGGAACCTTTGAGGTAGTGGTGCCAGTTCTGGAAAGCTTCAAAGATAGCAAGTAATTCCTTATCATGGGTATCATAGTTCAACTCCAGAGTAGTCAAGGTCTGGGAGTAGTATGCAACTGGATGAATCTCTCTGTCGGCACAAGTAATAGATAAGATGCCAGCGATGGCATAGTCGGAGGCATCAGTTTCCATGATGATAGGGGTGTCCAGAATGAAGTGGGTAAGAATGGGCATGGTGGTGAAGGCATGCTTGAGAGCATTGAAGGAATGTTGACAGTCCTCAGAGAAGTTCCAAGGAGCATCCTTCTGGGTGAGCCAGGTAAGAGGGACCACAATGTCCGAGTAATTGAATATAAACTGGTGGTAGAAGTTGGCAAAGCCCAGGAAGGACTGGATGTCCTTCACCTTTCGACATTTGGACCAGTCGGAGATGGTCTGGAGCTTGTCCAGGGACATAGTCAAACAATCAGGAGAGAGGCAATAGCCAAGGTACTCTACCAAGTCAGAGTGGAACTCACACTTCTCCAATTTGGCAAAGAGGCCATGTAACTGGAGATGGCAGAGCACTTCCTGGATGTGCTGCTGGTGGGACTCCATATCCTCGGAGTAGATGAGGATGTTGAGATACACAATGATGCAGACATCTAGCATGTCAGCAAAGATGGTGTTGACAAAGCACTGGAAGGCTGCAGGGGCATTAGTGAGGCCAAAGGGCATTACTAACCACTCATAAGACCCATAGCATGTATGGAAGGCAGTCTTCCACTCATTGCCCAGAGCAATCTGGACTAGATGGTACACATGCCAGAGGTTGATCTTTGAGTAGATCTTACCATGGCTAGGGGAGTCTAGTAGGTCAGAGATAAGGGGGAGTGGATAGCTATCCTTCTTGGTAATTTTGTTTAGACCTTGGAAGTCAACACAGAGGCAGAGTGAGCCATCCTTCTTTTTTACAAAGAGGACCAGAGCAGCATGGGAAGAAGCAGTAGGACAGATGAAACCTGTATTAAGATTCTTGTTGATGAAAGTCTGGAGAGCAGAGAGCTCAACTGGAGACAGTGAGTATACTGTTCCTAGAGGTGGAGAGGTACCTTCTTCAAGGTTGATCTTCAGATTGTAGTTGCAATGTGGGGGAAGTTCAGAGGCCTTCGCCTTACTGAACACATCTGCATAATTGCAATACTCTGGAGGGACAATGTTCAAGTCCAGCAGAGTAGAGGCGGAGGAAGAGCAAGCCTTCACTGAGTCAGAGGGGCACAGCTGAAGTTGGTATTTGGTAGATCCCTCTAACTTGCATGCACGCATGAATGTGGCTGCATTAATCAGAGAGATGTGCAGAGGGGTGCAAACTGGAGTGTTGACAGATGGCACAAGGCCAGGGTCAGATTGGCCAGAGAGGCCAGAGACAGGGTTACCAGGCAGAACTGGAGAGGGGGTCAATGGGGGTGCTAGCAAGGTTTCTGCAGGGTCTGGAAAGTTAAACTGCTCAGTACCCAGTCAATCAACGGATTGTAGCAGGTGAGCCAGTTATGTCCAAGGACAATTGAGCGAGTTAGGGAAAAGGTCATAGGGGTGACATCACTGGATGCGGGAAATTTCACTGATAAATCGATGGCTTGAGTAATTACAAAATTCAAGGTACTGTTGAAAAGCTGGAGTGTAATCAGAGGAACAGAGTAAGTGGAGAGAGAGAGTCCAAGAGCATATTTGGTATCTACAAAGCAGTGTGTGGAACTGGAGTCCACAAGTGCACAAAGTTCTGGTAAATCATAAGAGGAAAGGAAAGCATGAGGCATAAGAGAGTTAGGATCGTAAAGAGCGGATGCATTGAGGCAGGCCTCCTTGGGTGCACTTCTGGAGTCAATGCAGCTCACCAGTTGTGCGGAGGGCCAGGAGCTGCTTACTCTTTTTTTGACTTGGAGTTGGCACCTGTATGGAAAGCCAGATGGTCGTGCTTCATTTGCCAAGTGCGTTTGTCTGAAATCATTCTTCATTTGGCAAATGCCTTTGGCGGGACTTCAAACACCGTTTGTCCCTTTGCATACTTTGTTTTTCATTTTTTGTTTTCCATTTTTTGTTTGTTGTTTGTCACTCTTCATTTGTCCCTTTGCAAATTGGGTTTGTCCAAATTCAAAGTGTAGATTGCATATTACTTTTTTCCCAAGTGAAAACTTGAGATGCAGAAGTCAAAAATGTTGAAGTCAAAGTATCAAAAGCACAAGTCAGAGTGTCAAAGTCAAATTATCAAAAGTGCAAGTCAACATGTCAAAGTAAAAATATAAAAAGTGCAAACCATAGTGTCATGTGAGCCTAAACACCAAATGTATAGTAGAATCTACTTCCTGAAGGGACCCAATTTAAAGCCTGCCCATCCACAAAACTTGTTGCAAACATGTTGTTTCTTGAAAAGCTCCACCCCCTTTTGCACATTCCCATCACTAAATAGTCTCTGACCCTGACCAACACTCCTAGATGAACAAAGCATCAGCTAGCAGAGCACCACAGTCAGCAAAAACTTACGGATGAGTGAGAATTTGTGGATCTGTCAGTAGGGCGCCATTTCCTGGAGATGGACATACAATCATAAAGTTAGCACAATGGTTCCAATATCAGTACAAAAATACCTTGATAGTCGGATATATACACCTGCCTGCCAGTCTTGACATACTGTATGTGCTGTGTGAACACTAGGAACTGCACAATATTCTCCATGTCTGGATCCAAAAGGTCACAAGGTGCTGCGTCACCATTGTGAATATACTTCACAAAGTCCTTGCCATCTGAAGAGATAGGGATGAGTTCCTTCCCAAGGTACATCATGCTGACTATGGCGCTGGTTTTTACCAACAGCAAACCACTGTCCTTGGTGGTTGCCGGTGCATTCGAGTAGGCCAACAATAGACCTGCATCCACGAAACACAGACAAGGGATGTCGAAAGGAGGTGGTTCCATGGCAAAATCAACAGCATGGTCAATGAATTCATATGTCATCTTCAGTAGGGCTTTGGCCCAATACAAAACATTGGCTTCACGGTAGAGTATGTTTGACTTGTCTTTAAGGGCAAACCAGCTGAATGGAGGACCAGCAGGTTCTTCAGGATTGTCATTGATATAAGGTCACTTTAGGACAATTTCATAGTTGGGGCTAGAACCCATGCCAGAGCGCGTGAGAGGTGAGAGCATCAGTTGTGCAGATTGGGCTGTCTTGAATGCACTGACTCCGAGAATGGCATCAGTTGAGTGGTCAAGCCTAATGTTGCTGGAGAACAGCTCTGCTGTCTTGATATTGAACGCCATCTTGGTGCAGATGAGTTCATCGAGATTGCATACAGGGATGGGATAGAAGTCTACTTGCATGATATTCTGCCAAAAGACTGCACTCATATGAGTACATTGCCTGCTGCAACTTTACATGCCTCACCTTTTCTTACATCAAATTCACAGGCACCTCCAGACTGTAACACTTCTTTGAGCTGATCACAATTGGGGGAAGAGAATACATTCCCAAGGTGTTTCTTCTGCGGTGGACGGCTGATTGATCTGCTCGACGTACTGCTACTAGTATGGTGGTGGTGGTGCTTGACAGCCGTAGTGTTAGTTGTATCCTATGTCAACTTCATGTTAGTAAGCGATGAGAAACAGAGTCGTGATATACTACATTATTGCCCATGATATTCTCTGAGATGGGTCTCTCAAACACACTGCTTGACACTGTGGAAGTGGCCCATCCATTGGAAAGGAAAAGAGGCATAGTAGGTGGCTCAGAACTCGATGTAGATTGCGACATGATGCTGGGTGTCAAGACCATGGGAACAGTGTCTGGCTGAGAAAAGGCTTGTGCCTGGGATGGAGGTGCTGTTGCAGGGTGCAATGGTTGCCGAGACACTCTTCGTGAGTGAGTGGATGCTGGGGAGGGAGGGTCAAGTTTGTCATGAAATGCCTTGAACTCTTCCCATTGGGCCTCGGGAACAATAACAAATAAGCCAAATTTTTTAGTTTTGAATACCATCGCTTTCGAGTTTTTTTGGTTGCTTGCATTAAGACAGGTCAATTCTGGTGTCGTTTGGCATAACAGGAGGGTCTGAATCCGATTGCTGGTGCTGAGTGTCCACCATTGGAGATCAGTGTCTGGGAATCAGGAATTGGGACACAACAGTGGAAGAAGAGTAACAAGGTATGTTCTGACAGTGATATTGGTAAGCGTGCATACTGATTAAGGGGTACCTCACTAGGGTGCTGTGAAATAGACTGCTGTAAATTACACATGCTAATTAACCCTGTTAATTTGGGATGCTCAAAACCTCAGTGTAAATTTGGGTTAATTTGGGTTGTGCTCGGTAGCAGAAGGACGTTGACAGTAAGGCACTGACATCGTGAATAAGGGACATCTGCCATCGACTGTTCGGTCCGAACTAACGACTATGGACAGTTCAACAAAGGAAAAAGTCGACCTCCTCCGCCTCTACCTGGGGAACCTCCCCAACTCCATACCTTATGTGGATGCTGACAGCACAAGCAAATATAACTTTGGCTTCTTCCTTATAGATGACGATGACTTGGAGGACAAGGGCCCTGTTGGGGCAATCAACTGTCAGTTAGAGATACAGCTTGGCCATTGGAACAATGGGCCAATACTGTTCACTGAGAAAGGACCTAGCCTCAGCAAACTCACTGACCTCTTCGAGTAGTGGTTCAGGGAGCTCTCCTCTGACCCTGAGATTCTTATTCTCCACAAGTGGCTTGACAACCTCATTGCAGCAGCTGAACATGCAGATAACTCTACGAACACAGAGGTAAGAAAATCCTGTCTTTGATTCAAAGCTGAGAGTTAATTACATACTTTCGGAACTGCATAGCTTCCAAAATTGATGGATCAGGTGGTCAACATCCCACAGCACGTACGGCCCACTAAACGTCCAAGGCTGGAAAAGTCAGACACTAAGCTGCTGAGAAACGACATTGATCCAGCTTATATGGACCTACCGGAGATTGAAGACACTCGAAATGGGGGCGCACAAATGCACCCCTTGCTACACCAGGGTTCCAGACACTGCTGCTTGAAAGAAAAGGAGGTATTGATAGCAGGGGCCTCTGTCAATGAGCAGGAGGAGTCTGGTCTGATCTTAATCAGATGCATTGGCAGCCAGGGCTGCCATCAGACCTGGGCCAGCCCTCGGAACCGGCAACGAGTACTTGGACACTTGGCTAGGTGTACTTACATTGATGCCAAACTTCGCCAGAAATGCAATGAAGAATTGGGTACAAAAGCCATTGGTCCTGCTGCAGAGACGAAGTTGAACAAGATATCTGCACCACAAACGGCCACGAATGGAACGGAAGTCGCACCACCAAACAAGAAGGGAAAAGAGAAGGGGTCACTAAAAACTGTCATTGTCAATGAAACGAGGAAGAAACAAAAGGAGAAAGGAGATTACCATCTCATGAAGTGCATTGTTTGTTGCGGGATTCCGCCAAAAGTTGTGGATTCCACCGAATGGAAGGAAATGATGGCCGCACTAAACCCATACTATCAGCCACCCTCGTCGATGACACTCACTGAGAAGCTGATTGTCAATGAAGCCGCCAAGATTACCACAGCCATCAATAAACTCTTGTCAGGGTGTCGAAACCTAACGATCACCTTCGATGGTGGCAAAATTCAAAGACCTAAGTCGACCTAAAGTGTGCATGTCACGACAGCTACACACCACGCATTCTGCATGGAATTAGACGATGGTTCACAGCTGAGTCATACAGCGAAATATATTGTTGAGGTGCTAGAACGTGTAAGTACTATCTGTCTCCTGTGATTTTACTAGTCAGACGTCAATTACAGACAATTGCGAAGATTGGACCCTGGAACTTCTGTGCAGCAACATCGGATAATACTGGAAACACCCGGAAGGCACGAAAGCTCCTATGTGAAAAGTACCCTCATATCCTCAACATACAAGATGGATGTCACCTACTCAATCTTGCCATCAAGGACATTTGCTCTCTGCCTGAATTTGAAGAGGTGAGTTTATTGATCAATGTTAATCTTAACTGAACTTGAGGTGTTTGTGGTTGTGAAGGTTATTGGCCAGATACGAACAATATTGGCATTTATGAGTCGCTCCACATACACGATGGAGCACTTCAACCACCAGCGTGCACGCCTCAGGATACATCAAGGCTTAGAATATATTGGTGAGACCCGCTTTGGCACTATTTACTGGTCGGCTCTGTCAGTGCAACGAGGACTTCCTGCATTTACAGCTCTTGTAGAGAACAATATAGACATTGCGGTTGGTCAAATTAAGTCTGTCTGAATAGAGTACCTCATGATGATATTACAGGGTCTTAGTGCATTGTTCATGCCCGGGGGACCAAAGTTCCTCTTTGAAGTTGCACTTTCCAAGCTCCTCCAAGTAACAGGACCATGGGCCAAAGGCTTGCATGTTCTTGAAGCAGCGGATGTTACTGTTGACCACCTGTACTATGTTTTCCTTGGGATCATGTCACAGCATCAAGAGGATTTTCAGAAAAATGAGTACCGCTTGAATTTGAACACAATGGAAGGTATCCGTCGCATTGCAAATGGTCGCTTCAATGAGCTGGTCAATGAGACACTGCAGTCACATGACCTTTATGTCACAGCTTTTGTCTGCAATCCTGGTGTGTTCCCTTGCAGAGCAGTCAGCTTTTTGCCCACTAATCAACTTTCATACTTAGATTATCGAAATGCGCCAGTATACAAGGATATTAACCCATTAACTGTGCCAACAATCACCATCAGCCGCACTGGGAGTACCATAGCCTGTTCAAAACAGCCACCCAAGGATATGGTTGAGCGTGCAGGTCTGGCCTTGCAACGCATCTTGAAACACGAATATGATGATGTATATGAGGCTGGGAGTGGTGTGTCAGAGCCAGCTGCTGTGATGAAACAACGGAATCCAGCTCTTTCAAAGTATACACCATTTGAGGCCCTTCTCCGGCTTCGTCAGCAATTCAAATCTTATACCTGTGCGCAGGACCCCTTTAACCGCAAATGGCGATCAACACAGAACACCTTTCAATGGTGGGTAGCTCTGGAAGATGACGAACTCGCTGATGTCCTCGCAGTAAGTACTAAGTTCACATTTTTCCATGTCTGAATTGATCTGTTACATTTTGTTTTTCTAGCCACTCGCCCAGAAAATATTTGCGGCTGTACCCATTTCAATGATTGATGAACGCACACAGTCCACTGTAACATGGCTGAACTCACCATGCCGGAGTAGACAAGAGGTCGCAACACTGCAAGATCACATCAAGATTCGTCAGTGGCACCGGTACAACTTAAATGAGGTATTGTCCCACTGTACCATGTTATATTGCACTAAATAATGACCCATTACAACTAGGACATGTCAAAAAAGGTGTCATATAGGCCACTCGTCAAGTGGCGAGACATGGAGACAACAATTTTAGGAAAGCGAGCTGAATCTACCCCACTTCCTGGGCATAGCTCCCCTCCACTCCGGCCCACAAATCCACACAATTTCGAGGAGTACCCTACCAGTGGTGACACTGAGTATATGTCAGCATTGCCAAATGGTGATGTTGATGGGATATCCTGGCTGAATGGGAACCACACAATTGGAGAAAAGCTTCAAGATGCACCTGGTGACAGGTTTACACTTGCTGGGTGTGATGGGATCGAGCTCAGTTCTGTGTGGCTTTGTGATATTATTAGCTCAGCGCCCAGGCAACTCCAGCAGTCTACCACATTAATTCCTGACCCTCCAGCTAGCTCATTATCACAACAACTTGTTCCCAGTACTTCGGCATGGGAGGAATGGGAGTAGACCAATGTATTTAGGCCCTTTTCCGCTGAATTTACAGCAGATTAGTACTACTTAAACTTTTTGCTAATTAACGCTAATTTACATGGGTTAATTTGGGCCCAAGTTTGCCCCGTGTAAATTAGCCAGTTAATTTGGCTCTGAAATCAAATTCACGGCACCCTATACCTCACTTGCCTTGCTTCAACCTCATGTTTCGTTCAGACACACGCAAGTTCTGGTCCATGGTGAGTTTTACAATAATCTTCTCTCAGCAATGTTCAAGTGTCCAAAATGTCTCAGGGAATTCCCTACTGCAAAACGCCTCACGTCTCACTGGGCTCAACCATGATCTTCTTGCAATACAACAGATTGGGAGACGCTGACCATACCTATCCTTGCTCCCAATGTTCTGAACAACATAGTATCAGCTGAAGACCCCCATCTGCTTTCCCTTCATCAGCAAAACAGCACTTTTGGGCTACAGACACTACAGACCACATGACTTGTGTACAGGTCTGTACAGACTGATCAACTCTGTACAACTCTGTAAATTCCTAACTACTGACACTATTGCTACACCTTTACTACACTTTTGACTACACTTTTTTTACTATACTTTTACTACACATTTTTGTACACTTTTACTACACTTTTGACTACACTTTTACCACACTTTTACTACACTTTTTTGTACACTTTTACTACACTTTTTTGTACACTTTTACTACACTTTGACTACACTTTGACTACACTTATGACTACACTTTTTTGTACACTTGTACTACACTTTTCTGTACACTTTTCTGTACACTTTTACTATGCTTTTACTACGCTTTTTTGTACACTTTTACTACACTTTTACTATACTTTTGACTACACTTTTGACTACACTTTTACTGTGCTTTTTTGTACACTTTTACTACACTTTTGACTACACTTTGGGCTGCACTTGTTAACCCAGTCATGATACACTTCTTAAACTAGTCATCACTATGGTACTTAACCTAATCATGACTTCACTTCTTAACCTAATCATAACTACACTACTTAATCTAGTCATGACTATACTACTTAAGCTAATAATGACTATGCTTCTTAACCTAGTCATGACTACACTTCTTAATCTAATCATGACTAAGGTAGACCTCAAGCAGTTTCGACGCATATCATGTGATGTGACTGAGTGTGACAAAGGGTTAGCAGTGGTCAAGAGGGTGGTGGCTCCAGAGCCTTGCTTCCATGATAGGCAATGTGAGGCTCCGACTTTTGGTGTAGTTGATTAGAAGATTGTATCATTATTGTAGTATGGTACTAGGTCTAAACTATGGTACTTGCAAGGGAATTAGTTTACCTTTTTTTCATTATCAAATTCCTCCAAGATTGTTGATGGCAAAACCTGATGGGCCATGTTATCTGCTCTCCATCCTGTTAAGATAACAAGCGCTAGGGTGGTATGATGAGCATGGGAACGTGCGTGATACAATATGAGTGCTGAGGATGCAAGAGATATAGCTGGCAGGAGGTGGGGTGAGAAGACTCTGGCTTCAACTGATTATTTCAATTTACTCTACTCTGTATATATACTAGTTATACAAAGTGGGGCTGTCTCAGGACAACTGTATCCATGGCTGCACCCACGACACTCCTCTTTGCCCTCCTTGGATGGTTGGCCAGCCAGTGCAGTGAAGCTCTGGTCAATATTCACATGGGATATTGGATTTAGCAGCACTACTTTAACTTTGTAACACTATCTCCTCCTTCATCACAACTAATTTTGACATTCTGCGACGGTGTCAAGACCGGTTCTTCACTGACCTGATCTCTACAAGGGGTCTGGGGGTCAGGGGTTGGCCTAGCGGTAAGACTGAGATTCTACGTAGCGTAGTCGTGCTTCCCGAATGATAGGAAGGCTGACCGAGGGTTATACGAAGTGTCCGAGGGTAAACGGTCAATGACCAAGTACTTGTACGAGGGCAGAGACGGAGAGCATGAAGAGAGAACAGAGGAGAAGTATCTTATTCAATATTCAAACTGAAACTACAACAGACCGAGTATCTAGGTATTTATACTGAGTGGAACGGAAGAGGCAATGTACGGGAAGTTGGGATTACCGACGAACGACGAGCACAGTCGCGCTGCACACTGAGTAAGTACGGTAAGTGCAATAACTGGATTACCGATGGACATTGTATTAGTAATGGAATGGGAATGGGACCATATAGTAACCGGAAACAAGAAAGGAAATATATTAGGTAATCGTACAAAGAGACAGAATGGACAATGCGCTCACCGATCAGTGGCGATACAGGAACAGATAGAAACAGAAAGGGGAGTACATACAATAGAATGGACAGTGAATGCGTGGATGCGATCAGACAATAGGGTACAGGGTGATCGGATGTCATGGTCGTGACAGACAGTCAGAATCTCGGTACTGGTTATTTAGACAATCTGACAGTTTTCAATTTGTAATACTAGCCAATGTTCATTTTCCAATGATTTTTTCTTCGTTTTGTAACGTTTTATCACGCTTTGTCATGTGACATGCATTGAAACTGCTTGAGGTCTACCTTACCCTTCTTAGCCTAATTGTGACTACATTACTTAACCTAATCAATTTACCAAAAGTGTAGTAGAAGTGTAGTCAAAGTGTAGAAAAAAGTGTAGAAAAAAGTGTAGCCAAAGTGTAGTAAAAGTGTAGTAAAAAGTGTAGTAAAAGTGTAGTCAAAGTGTAGTAAAATGTGTACAAAAAGTGTGTAGTATCCATTAGGAAATATTGTGTAGTGTTTGTATTGTAGTGTTGATTACCAAAAATGTGTAGTTTCAATTAGGGAATGTTGTGTAGTGTTTGTGTTGTAGTGTTGCTTACCAAAAATGCGTAGTAACAATTAGGGAATGTTGTGTAGTGTTGATTACTGAAAATGTGTAGTATCAATTAGGAAATGTAGTGTAGTGTTTGTGTTGTAGTGTTGATTACCAAAAATGTGTAGTAGCAATTAGGGAAAGTTGTGTAGTGTTTGTGTTGTATTGTTGATTATTGTCATGACCATGCCCAGTTCCGGTCGCTCGCCCGGTTACTCCGGTTTCGTCGCACCTCTACAGCTCAATCCTGGCCCTTGCGCTTCATCCCCGGTCCCGGACTACGCTCACGCACATAGTATCTGTTAAGTCCGTACTCAACCCTCATCGTCTCCCCAATCCAGTTTAGTTCCACTTACCACATTGTTCCTGCACTCACTCCATTGTCCCTGTATGCTTCCAGTTCCCCGTGTTTGCTTCGAGCCAGACTCCCTGGTTATTTTCCTGTCCCCGTTTATTTTACTGACCTATTCCTTTTACTCTCATGCCCTTGTTCCAGTTTCTGGTTGTTTACTTGTCACCGTATATACTCAGGATACTTCCGTCTCCGTATATAAAGTCCTGTACTCGGTCCTGTATCTTTAGTCTGAAATCAACTAAGTCACCCACTCCGTATCTCTTGTCCCTGCTCTCTTGTCTTGACCGGAATCCATGCAAGGGGTCAACGCTTTACTTCTGTCATTGTACCCAATCGGTCTACTCTGCCCCCTGAGCAATTCCCGGCCTAGGCCAACCCCTGCCTCCCCCTCGTTCAAGTTCTTAACCAGATTTCATCCGGACTTTGTCCGGAGTGGACCCGGATTTGACAATTATCAAAAATGTGTAGTGTCACTTAGGATGTGTTGTGTTGTGTTTGTGATGTAGTGTTGATTACCAAAAATGCATAGTAGTTCTGTTGTGTTTGTGTTGTAATGTTAATTGCCAAAAATGTGTAGTGTCAATTAGGAAATGTTGTGTAGTATTTGTGTTGTAGAGTTGATTACCAAAAATGTGTAGCATCTATTAGGATGTATTGTGTAGTGTTTGTAGTGTAGTGTTCATTACCAAAAATGCGTAGTAGTTGTGTAGTGTTTGTGTTGTAGTGTTAATTACCAAAAATGCGGAGAAGTTGTGTAGTGTTTGTGGTGTAGTGCTGATTACCAAAAATGCGTAGTATAATTGTTGAGTAGCAAAAGTGTAGTACCACTTGGTAGTTGGTACTGCCACTGTGTGTCCAAAATTTGACTAAGTGCCCAAAAATGCCAAAAATGCGATATTGTGGACACTGTTTGTCACACCTCTTGTGCAACATGGCAAACCAGACCAAACAGATGCCTTTTCCTACTATGTAGGAGTGGGCTCAACACAACAAAGGTTAGTGCCGGAGCTAATGGTAAGTTTCCTACTACCACAACATATTTACTTGTCTAACAATGCTACTAATAGGTTATTTCACTACACAACAAAAGTTAGTGCCGGAGCTAATGGTAAGTTTCCCACTACATATTAACTTATCTAACAATGGTACTAATAGGTTATTTGACTACACAACAAATGTTAGTGCTGGAACTAAAGGTACGAGAGCCAGGATTTAGGCTCTCTCCCCCCTGCAAAAGTTGCTTGCACTCTCTGGGAGGTGAGTATGATGTCGTGGCTGTGGGACCCCTACTGAACAGAAACCCTTTTTTAAGCTGTGCAAGGGCCAGGGCCAGGAGGTTCTGTTTCCCTCTGCAGATATTGTATCCCCACTGGCATGCGAGGATCAGGCTTTGGATCCCGCCCCCCCTGAAAAAGTCACTCATGTCTTCTTGAAGGTGATTATGATGTCCTCATTGTTGCTATCAGGACCATTAATTCAGCTGGAAGGTCAATGATTCTGCAAATCCTTTGCTAACCAGAAGAATTGAGTGCTTCGTCCTGCAACTCCCTAATGAACTTCTGAATCTCATCGCTGCCCTTCTTCCCCAGCACTCCCTTCTGGTATTGACTCGCATGTGCAAGCTATTCAGAGAGATCACCACGCTGCATTATTTTGCCCTCCTTGAATTCTCAATATTCTCTGACCCTAGATGCCAATGGATGTGAAGCATTATTGGTATGGCAGTGGATGGATGCATTCATTGTCCCAAAGTGTATCTATTTTTCTACCTCATGTGCTGCAGATTGTGATTTCCATGCCCTGCGGATCTTCTTAAAATCCTTAATGGACCTCGATGTCCCTTGGGTATATATATTTGCCTTCTCTGGACCCTATGAGCCAATGCTTGCATTCTTGGGCCTCCTGGAAACTATCTGTTCCGAATGCAAGGAGTTGTCTTGCCATGGCACAGGGGAAGGGGGGAGCAAGTCCCAACTTGGCCTTGCCATCAGGACTCCTGACTGCCAGAGCAAGCTCCAGGTTTTAGAGATCACAATGACACTTTTTTTCACTCCATTGTCCATTGCTTTCACACTCACAACTTTGCACCATTGATGAAGCTTAGGCTCACAAATACAGGACTTACTGTTACTGAATGGATGTCCTTTCTCAAGGATTTGCATTTGAAGCATCTCCGCATACTGGAGGTAGAAGCCCTCTGTCCTGTGCAGGGCCTAGTCAATTTTTTGTCATGCCATGAACTGGATACGCTTGTTATCAGCTCCTTGGCTAGCATTGCGGACCGACTTTGTCCACACCTCAGCCCATCACAGCACACTCAGCGATCCCGTTGTCCTTGACTAGACTGGAAGGTTGTCCTTCCTACATCCTTTCTTTGTTGCATTATGTTGACATCTCCAACAACCTCAAATACCTTGGGCTATGGCTTGGGCAATCAAGCCTCAGTGACTTTTTCATCTCAGATGTCCTGTCTTGCACAGAACATTTCCCTACACTGCAAGACCTTTTTGTGCACATTCCTATTGGAATGGATACTCATGCCCTGGCTTGCCCAATGCACTTTCAATCATGTTTCATCAAATACTTAATGCTTCATATTCAGGATTCTGATATACTAGTGCATCCATTCACCTGCCTTTTATTCCTGGCTGAAGAGTCTTTTAGTCATATTGTGCACAGTGGTTACCCACTTTCCTGGCCATAGAGGCCCTCTCCTTGTTCACCAACAGCTCTAGGTCTGATGATGATCTGGAAGATATCTTCCGCTCCTTTACTCCATCTGATCCAAGGATAAGTATCGTAAGGCTGTATAAGCACTGCGAGGCTGCATGAGGCCCAAACATTGACCTTTGTATCCCTTTGTGTTCCAGTGTCTCTAACAGCATTTCGTGTCTCTATGTACCAGTGTCTTGTGTCTATGTACCAGTGTCTTGTGCCTTTGTACCAGTGTCATGTACTGGTGTCTCAGTCTCAGTGTCTCCAGCTGTTGGAAGTCGATCCTTTCCCCTCTGATCTTTCTATATATAATACATCTATGGGTGCTTGTTAATTTGGAGGTCTCCTGCTGAGTTGGGTTTCAGTTTATAGCCCTTGCCCCCACATTTTAGCAACCCATCCTACTTCATCCTTGCTCCTTAGTGTAGTTATTTAAAAAAAAAATACCAATAACTGTAATGATAAACAGTCAATGACAAGTAAACAAGAAAATCTGACTTGCAATTGATTATGATGGTAAGCAGCCTTCATTTTGAAGATACTATTCTCATCAAGTCCATGTCTACAGGCATATCCTACATGACTCATTCCACTACTTCCTGCTCCTGCTACTCCACTCATGCATATTTCATACTCCTCCATGTGAGAGAAATGGTATGGTTCCCATTCTTGAGTCCTTCACCAGTTAACAGTGTTACCACCACATGGCATTCTCGATCACATACTGTCATTTGCAGTACAAATATTCCGATCACAACCACAGCCACCAAATGTGTGACAGCTTGCAGAATCACCCACAAAATGTATAAAGCGGTAGGTCCCTCTTTTGTTCCTTGATGCCTGGTTGATACTTTCTTCCACATAGAAATGGTGATATTGTTTTCATTGCCTGCCACAATGAGATGAACATTGCTGGCATCATGGGTCTTCATATGTGCATCAGTTGTTGCCAATGGTAAAATGGCTTGTCTCACAGTCTGTTACAACCATGTCCAACTCTGGGTCCTATCCGGTCACTCCGGTCACATCGCAGCTCTACAGCTCAACTCTGGTCGCACACACTTCAGTCAACCCCCATTTAGGACCTATTAGGTTTGTATATTTCTACAGATGTATCTACCTATGAGGTCCTGACAGGTTGGAAATTCCCAGCTGCCCATGGAGATTCTCCATTCTCCAGCAC
>Ga0307516_10004504_pt1 | contig 17146 bp, 19 predicted proteins | sample 19_EM_MG_FD_203310 | JGI IMG/M metagenome (GOLD analysis project Ga0307516, IMG submission 203310) | Populus trichocarpa ectomycorrhiza microbial communities from riparian zone in the Pacific Northwest, United States - 19_EM | ecosystem: Host-associated > Plants > Roots > Unclassified | place...
TCTTCCGTCCTTTCCCCTTGGCGAGTTCCTCAGGCGCGTTGTATATAGAGAGAATGTTTTTCCTTCGACCTTGTATCAATCAATAAGTTCACTATCTTCGTCTCTATCGATCCCTATATTCCAACAGTTATTATACAGGAATAACACCCCCCATGACAATCCTTCCAAGTTCGCCCACCGTTAAGGGATTCACAGCGAATAATCTAAGGGGTTCGGTTCGATATCTGCGGCGCCTGCTGGCTGCGGCTTGAGCGCCGGATCGCACGCGGCTCCACGGCAATGGCTTGCTCGACGGATCGCTCGTGTATCGCTTCGGCGGATGGTTTGGATCGAGGCGGGCCCGGCATCTTGCCCGACGGCTCGCTCGTGTCGCTTCGGCGGGTGGTTCGAGGCGGGCCCGGTGCCTTGCCCGATGGCTCGCTCGTGTGTAGCTTCGGTGGGTGGTTTGATGAGACGAGCCCGGCGTCTTGCCCGGCGGCTCACACGCGGCGCTTCGGCGCAATGGTCGGATCGAGACGGGCGCGGCGTATTGCCCAACGGCTCGCTCGTGGCGCTTCGGCGGATCGTCCCGATTGAGACGGGCCCGGCATCTTGCCCGACGGCTGGCTCGTGTCGCTTCGGCGGATGGTTCCAGGCGGGCCCGGCATCTTGCCCGACGGCTCGCTCGTGTCGCTTCGGCGGGTGATTCGAGGCGGGCCCGGTGGCTTGCCCGACAGCTCGCTCGTGTATCGCTTCGGCGGGTGGTTCGATGAGACGAGCACGGCGTCTTGCCCGGCGGCTCGCTCGCGGCGCTTCGGCGCAATGGTCGGATCGAGACGGGCCAGGCGTCTTGCTCGACGGCTCGCTCGCGGCGCTTCGGCGGATGGTCCGGATTGATATGGGCCCGGCATCTTACCCGACGGCTCGCTCGTGTATCGCTTCGGCGGATGGTTCCAGGTGGGCCCAGCATCTTGCCCAACGGCTCGCTCCTGTCGCTTCGGCGGGTGGTTCGAGGCGGGCCCGGTGGCTTGCCCGACGGCTGGCTCGTGTGTCGCTTCGGCGGGTGGTTCGATCAGACGAGCCCGGCCTCTTGCCCGGCAGCTTGCTCGCGGCGCTTCGGCGCAATGGTCGGATCGAGACGGGCCAGGTGTCTTGCCCGACGGCTCGCTCGCGGCGCTTCGGCGGATGCCAAATGGCTCGCACGACAACTGCCTCACGGGTAAGATAAGGTAAGGAATACGCTCACCCACTAGACCCTCCTGGGTGCGGGCCGGAGCCCGAAGCTACTCGTCCTGGTCGGTCTGGCAATAGGATCCGCTCACTGGTATCACGCGCCATTCCCTCAGCTTATAGCTGGGTTCAAGTCACGACCCCACGTCAGCCCTTGGCTACGGCCTCGGGGATTATACCCTCAACGGGGGTCCTATCCGTGCCGACCAACATGTTGCCCATCAGACCCTTCCTATCTCCCGCCTAGACTCTCGAGCCCCTCACGTATCCTTCCGTCTCCTTCCCGATCCACTGTCGTCCCACTCGCCGCGCTTAGGCGTATCTGCGCTTCAGCGGATGGTGCGACGCATGCCCGGCGGCATGCCAGACGACTTGCATATATCGCTTCGGTTCGGCGGATCGTCTGACGCTTCGGCGACCGCCAAACGGCTCGCTCGACAAATGCCACATAGGTAAGATAAGGTAAGGAATATGCTCACACACCAGACCCTCCTGGGTCCAGGTCGGAGCCCGAAGCTACTCGTCCTGGTCGGTCTGACAATAGGATCCGCCCAATGGTATCACGGACCGCGCCTTTCCCTCAGCTTATAGCTGGGTTCAAGTCACGACCCCACGTCAGCCCTTGGCTACGGCCTCGGGGATTATACCCTCAACAGGGGTCCTATCCGTGCCGACCGATGTGTTGCCCATCAGACCCTTCCTATCTGCCGCCTAAACTCTCGAGCCCCTTGCGTATCCTCCCGTCTCCTTCCCGATCAACCGCCATCTCGCTTGCGGCGCTTGTTGGAGCGCTCGTAGGATCGCTGGTAGGATCGCTCGTAGGATCGCTCGTAGGATCGCTCGTAGGATCGCTTGTAGGATCGCTTGTAGGATCGCTTGTAGGATCGCTTGTAGGATCGCTCGTAGGATCGCTTGTAGGGGGATGGTTGTTGACTCGATGTCTTCGTCACCGGTAGGTGGTCCGTTGATGATTGACCGTTCTGTGGTTCATGGTTACGCTAATGATTCCGATGATCGTTTCTTGATGACAACCGCTCGTCGGCGGGTCGTCGTATAAGTATCCGGCTGGGCAAAGTCACCTGCTGCGGGGAACTACCCCTCACTGCGACGTGAAAACTCTTCGCCTTGGCACTAGATTTCATCAGCGTAAAGAGGATAACTCTCGATTGGGTCAGACAGTAGTACTTTTCCCGTATCTTCCCAAGAGTGGCCAGAGCAGGTGCCTCTCCTTAAGTCCTCTCGTCGTGATTGGGTGATGCGATTGGGTTGCGTGCGGGGTTGATTTCATTACTCGACCGGAGCCGTCTGCAACGAGCCCTCAACCGTTCCAGCTAATCCTTCTCGGCCGCAACGGGCACCAAGGTATAGCTCCGCCCCATATGGGTCCCAACAGACTCTCGAACTGTTCCTGAGGTGCGGTCCTGTAGCGGCGTTTGCACTTTCCCGAACACGAGCCGGTACTTGGTCTGGGGCTACCCATCGCTACAGGATCGGCTTGAAGTCAAGCCTCCGCTTCAGTATTCGGTCAACTCAACGTCCCTCGCCTTGGTGCGGCGTATGCCCTGCCTCATAATCGTTGTAAGCATCTCGGATAAGTGGGGGATACGCTCACGCTGTCGTTCGCTGGCAAAGCCCAGAACTCCCTCATCCTGATCGGTTTCCACAATAAGACGGGTAGTGGTGCTAGCAGCCACGTAACTATCTCTGCACGAGCATCATCACGTGGCCCCGTAGGGTTCAGGGAGAATCCAGGCGAAGCTGGTCGAACTCCCCCCAACGGTTGCCCCCCTTGCTGCCGGCTCCGGGTCGGTAGTGGTGCTAGCAGCCACATAACTATCTCTGCGCGAGCATCATTACGTGGCCCCATAGGGTTCATGGAGAACCCGGGCGTAGCCGGTCGAACTCCCCCCTACGGTTGCCCCCCCTTGCTACCGGCTCCGGGTATTATCTCCACCGCCTAGACTCTCAGTTCCTTGCATTCCCGTTTCCTTCCGATTGCTTGTCCTTCTTATCATGACCACCAAGGTTGTCTTCCTCCGCGGCAGCGCTTGCGCTTTCCCGGTCTGCGCCGGTAATTGGCCCAGGGACCTCCTGGTGCCGCAGAGTCGGTTGACCCGAGCCGAGCACCGACAGTGTCGGTTGCCCGGTCTCGGGATGCCGTCCTAAGACCGTGTGACGAGTTTCCGATACCTTCCTGCCTGGTCCGTATCCGAATTCCGACCCTGTAGTATTTAGGGTGTAACACCATACAAGTCCGGACATTTCCAAGTGAGTTGGCCAGTATCTCGTTTCTGCGTCGGTCAATGGCTTCGACATGAAGTGAAAGGGTACCAGCCAGGATTTTGAGTAGACTTTGGGATCCCCGGTCAGCTGGTAAACTGCTAGGCCGGTACCGTACTCCTTGGAGGAATCCAAGAAAGCGTAAATAGGAAGGTCGTCCACGACATGGTGCAAACGTGGCCGCGAAGCGAGCGCATCTTTCCTGTCCTTGTACGACTTTGTGAGTTCTGCATTGGCGGGTACCGCAGTACGGGCAGCATAGTCCTTACGGCCCCGTGAGCTTGGCGGTGCGTTCTTCAACAGAAACGTCTTGCACGCCTGTAGCGGAGCTATTCACTTCGCATAATAGGGAATTAGATGACGATTCCAATTTGCAAGGCCTATGAAGTATTCCAGTTGGGCCAAGGTTGCAGGGTATGGAATATTCCGCACAGCATCCGCCTTTGCTTCCGTGGTGGTAAGCCCCAGACGATCAACGAGATAGCTGAGTATTTCCAGCGAGTGAAAACCTAGGAAACACTTCTTCGCTTTCAAGGTGATGCCCAAGTTGCCAAGAATGCTGAAGACTTCCTCCACTATTCCAATAAACTTCGCAAACGATGGGGCGTACATGACGATATCATCGACATTGCAAGAAGCGCCTCGCCAGGACAGACGCTGGATTAGCCTTGTGTCCATCAAACCCTGTTGATGTTGGACGGATGTCTTGCCGCCCATGATAGAGACATTGAAAACCTCACAACCCCGATGGGTTGAGAAGATGGTACAGTAGCGGTGTACAGGGTGGATTAGACGTTGGTAGAATGCAGAGGTGATATCTGCTGAGCCCAACCATCGCATACCTTGCATCGCTTATATCACTTCCTCCTGACGTGGAAGTTGATATGCGTCACCAATCATTGCGGCATTCAGCTTACACATATCAACCACCGGACGTGACTTCGTTCCTCGGTAAACCACGAAAACCTTCAAATCCCATGGACTTGGCTGTTCAAGTGCGGACATACAACCATACTCTCGATTGAGGTCGAACTGCTCATCGAGTGCATTCCGACCACGAGCCGTGAGACGGTAAAGACCAGTGGGCTTGAGCTTAACTTCCAGCTCTGCAGGTACGTTTATGCGTAGCCAGTCTTCTTCGGGTTCTCTTACACATCCCATAATATCGTTGAATATTCCACGATGCCGGTAGATCAAACTCCTCAAGGCCGCAACTTGGCGGCTGCGATGTCATCCTCTGCATTGATGACGACTTGCTCCCAAGTTGATGTAGCCGTATCGGGGGCCTTGATGTATGGTGGGAGGACATGCTCGTACCTGGGTACGTACTCCTCCTCAAGCCACTGCGCGCTCTTGAATATTTCACTAGCGTACGGCTTTTCATCATCAGGAACCGGATGCTTCGATTGCACTGGTGCTGGCCGAGGAAGAGTTTCCTCGTAGAAGTCTGTACCCGTGGTAGCGTCCGGATCGAGCGTATATGCTTTACCCGCATTAATCGAGTCGACACTATCGGTCTGATGAGGATTGAAAATCTCCATGGCTGACATAGCGAGCACGGCATCGCTTGCAGTTCCGAATAGGGCTTTCATATCCTTCGAAGTGTCCTCCCAAGTGAGACTGGATGAGGATTCGAGGGACTGGACGTGGCCGAGCACTGTTCCCTTGAAAATCGTCAGTGGTTTTTCGGCGAAGTTCGTGTACAGCAGCTCTCGCTTATTATGGCGTAGCACTGAGTAAGGGGCTCCTGCACCCGATATGGCTGAGCGAGTCTGGATTGGCGTAAATTGATAATCCTGATTCGGTTCAAGAGCACGGCCAAGCTTGATCCTCACCACGGTTGAAGTACCCGAAGGTATGACAATTGCTGCCGCACAGCGGACAGGAATTCTGGCAAAACGGTGGCCAGCATGCACTGTTATCTGTACGGGAATACCTTCACAGGATCCGATCCGTAGACGGTTCGAAGAGTAGAGGGGATCAAACTTCTCGAGCTTCCTAATGTCATTCCCGATGAGCAGTGGAACGGAAAGGTCTTTGAAAATGTGGAACGGTCTGACTAGTTCTGCGAATCTTCCGTCTGTTCCTCTCATAAAAATCCTCAATATCGCCACATGTGTGGTGGTGCATTCTGCGCCTCCGAGACCTTCCACCACCCGGGGACGTGGTAGTGGCAGCCGTTCCGCCTTTGGGTATACCCTACGCTGGAGCTCGTCATCAACCGCTGAATTGCCGAAACCCGAATCGACACAAGCCATATGCGGAGTACCACCCGGTGAGGTATACCAAAAGGTCTTAGCGTAGTGGAAATCTGCAAGTCCCTCCACGGGATTCAGGGAGGCTTGAGCGGCAGATTTGACTATAGTGGGCTGTTCCGGACTGCCTTTGCCTTCGGCGCGGCAGTGGATCCGGAGATGATCATGCAGTTTGTTGTTCGAAGTGAATGTGGATCCACAGTTCATACACTCCACTGGCTCCTTACTCGTATGCTGCGACGATAGTGTTCCGAGAAAACCCAGTCCTGCCTCATGGCGATAGCTGGTTGCGAAGTAAGCATTCTGCGCCCGCTCATATTCCTCCTCCAGCTCTGGTTGTGGGGCAAGGTTATCGTATAGGAGTTCATTCACGTCATCGCAATCTTCGGCCTGGAACTCGCTATCCAAAGGATCTGCATAATATGCCCGTTTTATTTCGGTGCCTGTAGCTCTCTTGATAATACACTGCCAATCCGAATGCTCCCCATCACCACACTCTGGATAGTTCTTGCACTTGCGAAGACGCTCGCGGGGTCTCTTATTTGTAGTGCGCGGCGCTGTCCTAGCTAAGGTGCCTGTTCCTACGGGAACAGCAGGAGCGTCGCAAGCGCTTGCGGTAGCCAGTGCGTGTGGCTGGCTGGTATTAGAGGATATCACTCCAGAGGATTCGCGGAAAGGGAGACGGCGCGTACCAACACGTGGCTGCAGCATAGCGTCACCATCGCGTATAGCAGAGTCCTGGAGGCGAACTACTGCACGATGGTACTCGGAGACCGAGTTTCCGGCTTGTACCACGTATTTATCAAGGTGCAGATGGAGATTGGGTGCGGCTGCAAACCCACAATGGAGCTCCCCAACTACCTCGTCGTCCTCCACAATGTTCGCCATTCGCAGCAAACGAAGCTTCTTAGCGACGTACTCCGCCGGCGTCCGACCTAGGTTCCAATGGAAGGTCTCTGCGCGAGCTGCTGAGAGCCTGGATGCGAGGTATGGCATAAAGTCACGCTCGAGGATCGTAATCCAGTTGTTGCAGCTCATGCGAAGCAATACTCGGTCGTGGTCCGACACGCCAGCGATCCAATCCTCTGCAACGGAGCCCTTGCAGCAACGAAGGAGGACAGCGCGTGTACGTGGTTCTCCGTAATGAGCCACGGCGTCGCGGATACAATCGATAAACCGCGAGGCCGAATCCGCGTCCGACTGTGACCGGGGCTCGAATGTGGCTACATCTCCATGTTTGAGTCGGGCCGTAGGTATCATCCGTGGGGCCTGCATTCGCTGCTGCCCTGCGCAAACCGGCACCGCCTGCCTGCCCTGGCGTTTGATTCTGAACCATTACGACTGCAAGATTTGCCATTTGCGCAGCTACCGCATTCATCGCTGCAGTTGACTGAGCGATGCTGGCAGCGGCATCGTACTGGAACGGCTGCTGGGGCGACTGATGCAACTGCTGCGGCTGGTATGGCTGTTGCAGTGGCTGCAGCTCTTGAAACTGCTGGTTCGGCTGCTGTGGCTGATATGGCTGCTGTGGTGGCTGCTGCTACTGAAACTGCTGGGTTGGCTGCTGCGACTGATGCAGCTGCTGTGGCTGGTATGGCTGCTGCAGCGGCAGTTGCGGTTGACACTGCTGGAGCGGCTGATGCGGTTCCTGGGTTCTCTGCTCGGATGACTGTTGTTGGTCATCCATAGAATCATCCTCTTCCGACTCCGGAATAACTGAGGGCTGTCTGTACCCATGCCGGGCAAGAGTGTGTGGATGGTATACGGGCTGCTTGCCTTGAGCGACTTCCGATTGCGTTCCTCCAATTGCAAAATGGGGCTTCGAAAGTTGCTCAGGAGTGTCATCAAATTCCTCGAGAGAGCCGGTGGGACTGACCGGCCGTCGCTTAAGTGTTTCCTCAGGCATCTTGTCGGCTAACGAAAGGAGTTCAAACTGGTCGGTAGGGACTTCGTGCGTACTCTGGTGCGCCTCTGGAAAGGTGAGGAGCACCGAGATACTCAGACTGGTGTGGTGGCTGAGATTTCCTTGAGGGGTGCCCGGCTGCTTGCCCGACTCAGAAACGGCGTCTGGCAGCTCACTGGACTCGGAAATGGTGTCTGGTAGTTTGCCGGACTCGGAAACGGTGTCTGGTAGTTCGTTGGACTCGGAAACAGCTGGTGCGAGGCCTCTGGAACGATCGGTAGTTGTAGTGGCGAGTCGAAGCCTGACCTTACGCTTCTTACTTGAATTCTCCACCTGCAGCGGGATCAGCACCGTCCCTGGTGAGCCGGGTACAGCGTCAACAACGGCAGGGAGATCGTACTGTATCTGCAGACGTCCGGAGCTTCAGCACTTATGCAAGGTTGCCTGATGAACAGGTTGAAATGGCAGTGGCGCTGCCTGATGAACAGGTTGTAGCGACTGCGAGACGAGGGCCTGATGAACAGGTTGCGAAGGCAGTAGCGCTGCCTGATGCACAGGTTGGAGCGACTGCGGGACCAGTGCCTGATCAACAGGTTGAAATGGCAGTAGCGCTGCCTGATGTACAGGTTGAAGCGGCTGCGTGACGAGTGCGAGCCTGGGATCAGCAAACGGGAGACCTCGTGCGTGAGCCCAGCTGATGGTATCGTTCAGTAAGCGTTCCTTGATGTCTGCACGGGGAGCGATCGGCGACAAAGGACTGTTACTGTTAGCTTTTATGAAAGAATGTAGAAAGTTCAAGACAGCGGAGGTGATTGGAGAGGGTGGGGGGGACTCGGGAGCACTGTAGTAGCGAGCGAGGAGCAGGAAACTCCGTTTGATAGCCGGTGGAATGTAGAGCAGCTGGGTTTGCTGTTTAGCTGAACTCGCTGCGGTAGGCCTTCCAGGTGAGAGGCTAAAAGCGGATTCGCTTGTGTAAGGAACGAGGGCGCTGCCTCCGACCTCTTCCACTATTGGCTCCACTTCTGTTGTCTTGCTCGAGGGTAGAGTCCTGCACGACGTTCCGTTAGTGCATACCTCTTGTATGCCGGCTGTACTGGTTGCCACGTGCCCTCTGGTTACCTCGCCGGTAGTGAGGAGAGTGTGAGCGGGTGTGGTAGTGATCGGTGGTACGGGCTGGTCGACGGCCGGTAACGTATGTATCCCAACCGAGTATGGACGGGGAGCGATTCGGGGCGTCAGGCAAGGTTCCGGAGTCCTCGGCGGACTGTTCCTCTGGGGTGACGGGACGGTGGGGGGTTGGAGGAGTCCTGGGATAGGCCGCAGAGGCAGGAGGGGTCCGCTGTCTGTAATTCGTGTAGGGGGGAGGGGATCGCGAGTGGGTAGGGGTTGGTGAGCGGGAGCGGGTATGAACGGGCGAGCGAGAACGTGAAGGCTGGGTAAGCTGGCAGCTTCGCTGAAGCTCGTTGAAGGCTTCCAGATGGCTTCGCGCGAGGTTCAGAAAGTCCTGGTTGACCTCCGGCAACTGGTTGGCGATCAGGTTCACTTGAGTCGAGATACGTCTCCGTTGTCGCTCGGAGCGGGAGGGACGCTGGTGACGTTCTTGATGGCGCTCGCTCATGGAACGGGAGACACCACAATTGTCGCGGAAGGGGATAAAGAAAGTAAAGAGGATAAAGAGGATAAAGCGAGGACCAAGGGGCCTTGTAGCGCCGAGCAGCGTCGGTGTGGAAGGGCCGAGAGGTCAGGCCGGGGACGAGGAGAAAGTGGTTCCTTTTGCTTCTTCACGGCAGCCAGGGGGCAGCGGAAGACAGGGTGGTGGGGAAGGGCCGGGAGGTCAGGCCGGGGACGAGGAGAAAGTGGTTCTTCTTTGCTTCTTCATGGCAGCCAGGGGGCAGCGGTAGACGGGGTGGTGGGGGAGGGCCGAGAGGTCAGGCCGGGGACGAGGAGAAAGTGGTTCTTCAGCAGCGGCGGGGGGCAGCGGAAGACGGGGTGGTGGGGGAGGGCCGAGAGGTCAGGCCGGGGACGAGGAGAAAGTGGTTTTTCTGCAGCGGCGGGGGGCAGCGGAAGACGGGGTGGTGGGGGAGGGCCGAGAGGTCAGGCCGGGGACAAGGAGAAAGTGGTATGGTTTGTCCAGAGGGGACCCTCTGACGGTGGTGGTGTTGCTACCAATTGTTACGATGAACGCAAGGAGAGGAGACAGGAAGGAAATAAAAGAAGAGAAGAGAGTTGTCCTTTCTAAGAGCGGGAGAGCTATCTACTTATATACCCGCTCGCACCCTGCTTAATCATCCAAACCGTGAGTTATGCCACCGGAGTATGACACTCGGTCAAACTACCCTTTAAGCTTCCGGGCCACCTCAGCCCAGTCCTGTAGCTCGGCGCAGCCTGGCCCAACCCAGAGCGCGGCGAGCGACAAACACCGTCACGTGCTGTTCCGAGGTTATTGCCCAAGGGCGATAATCAAGGATGGTGCCCGCGGAACCGGGTTAGTGTCACACGCACAACTCCGGAGGCAATCAATTTGATTGCACCTTGGTTGTCGCATCCAATCGGCACTAGTCCATCAGATATCTTTACTGCCATTCCTTCCGCTGCCTCCTTCATCATTCGTGTAGGAGGACGATTCCGGGCGTCGTGGACACCACGCCTAGAGTGGCTAGCATGGCCGCTAGCATTGCTTCTAGAGTTTGTGGGACTTAGCAGATGGCTGCCCTAAGGGCTTCGGTAGATAGACAGTCACACACTAGCGCTAGCACACGTACACTTGTATAAGTGTCCGGTGCTCCCCTCTTTAGAATGGACATGTTTCTCGCGACCCCTCAACTGGTAGCAACACTTTATTTTCTCTGCCCCGCACGACCAGTGGCGAGCATTCTTTATTTTCCCTGCCCCGCATGACCAGCGACGAGCATTCTTTATTGCACCGTGTGACGAGCGGCGAGCAGAAGGAGGGCGCAGAAACACCAAGATCCGGAGAGGACAACGAGGAAATCGAGAAAACGAGGAAACCGAGCGACGAGACACGGGACGGCCCAGCGAACGGACTCTCGCGTGAAAAGTAGCTGCGGGAGGGCGCGGCGAGCGGTAAGCGCGGGGGCCGGCGTTTCGGGGCCCATACCTTACGTCTCACCAAGCTGTTTCTAGTCACATACAGTGCGCTGACCTTCAAGAAAAAGATACTCACACGCCGTATTCACACGCCGTATTCACACGCCATATTCACACGCCGTACACACACGCCAACCCGTTCATCGGGCGGATTCGAGAAGAATTTGAGCAAATCGAGCGGATTCGGGAAGAAACCGAACGCCGTACACACACGCCGTACACACACGCCGTACACACACGCCGACCAGCAGTCTCAACTACCCGTTCACCGGGCTGAGCTACTGCCTATATAACCCGTTCATCGGGCAGAAGCGCTGAGCATTTCCAAAGCACGGCGAGCGATACTCACACGCCGTATTCACACGCCGTACACACACGCCAACCCGTTCATCGGGCGGATTCGAGAAGAATTTGAGCAAATCGAGCGGATTCGGGAAGAAACCGAACGCCGTACACACACGCCGTACACACACGCCGTACACACACGCCGACCAGCAGTCTCAACTACCCGTTCACCGGGCTGAGCTACTGCCTATATAACCCGTTCATCGGGCAGAAGCGCTGAGCATTTCCAAAGCGCGGCGAGCGATACTCACACGCCGTATTCACACGTCGTATTCACACACCGTATTCACACGCCATATTCACACGCCGTACACACACGCCGTACACACACGCCGACCAGCAGTCTCAACTACCCGTTCAACGGGCTGAGCTACTGCCTATATAACCCGTTCATCGGGCAGAAGCGCTGAGCATTTCAAAAGCGCGGCGAACAAAACAAGGCATGCCGAAACAGCGAGCAATGTCAAACACCCCGAAACTCTGGCCGGAGCCGGGCGAGCTACTCGCGTGGATTGGTGAAGCGAACCTCTCGCGCGATGAAAACGCGGTAGTCATAGCTGTTTCAGCCGAAGCGGTCCTAAATGCCTACGCCCAGTGGTACGACAGTCACCGGGAGGCTTCTGTGAAGATTGCGGATCTGGCGGCACTGGAGCACCGACTTTGTAAGGCAGAGGAGGAGACGGCGGTTTGGAGACAGCGCTGCGATCACCTCTTTACCATCAGCGAACAAACCGCAAAACTACAAGATAGGGCCCCGAGCCAAAACCTGATCGTTCAAAAAATCAAGCCGCATGAGCCACAGAGGTTTGATGGTTCCCAGGACTTGGAGGTTGTCGCTCAATTTCTCGAAGACGTGCAGCATGTTGAGAGAGGCTTCTCGCCCTCGATATGAGGTGCCTAGAGTGTACGGCACAAGGAGGCCCGGCAGGATAAGGTTTGGTGTAACGGGACTCTGTGAAAACTTTTTCTCTTTCTAGTTTTTCCTCTCTTACTTTGATACATCTCATAGTAACTAGAATTACGTTCATCTCTCAATTCTCCTACTCTTTCGTGATCTTTCTCTCGTGCTCGGCCTGCTCGCCCCACTCGCCCCCTGGCCCTCTACTCAAGACTGCGATCACGATACGATATCTTGTCACAGGTTATGAGCCCTCTGCCGTAACCGCTACGAAAAACCTCTACAAAACCTCTCGCGTCGCTACGAAAAACCTCTACAAAACCTCTCCCGTCGCTACTCTCAACCGTTCGCTTGTTCTCGCGTCAAACGTAGGCTCAAGAAGAGCCAAGCTATAAGCGCGGGGGCCGGCCACATCGGGGCCCTGTTCTTTACGTTCTCCTGCTCAGTCTTCACGAACTTCGCTAACCCACGAAGTAAGAAAACGAAAAGTCTACCGACACCATGACCTCAAAGCCATACAAGCACGCACTGGGAACTATCGAGATCCTTGAAGGTGCCAACTATGCCACCTGGAAGAGACAGTGCAGTCGCATCCTCAAAGGCATTAAAGCGTGGAGGATTGTGCTGGGAGAGGAACCAGTGCCGAACAATCCAGCCGGATTCGGTGCCGCTGCCGATGCGGAACGCGCAGTCTACGACAGCTACACCACCCGCCGTGATCAAGCCAGTGCGATCATCAGCGGATCTTGCTGTAATGAGGTCCAGATTCAGATTGAAGAAATTGATGATCCCGCCCTAATGTGGACGACGATCGCAAGGAAGATGGATGTGACTAGTACGGTTGTGGGACGCATGACTCTCCTTCGGAAGTTCCATGCTCTTCGTCCAATCGAAGGAGAACCTATTAGCACCTACTTTTCTCGTCTGAAGGAGGTTAAAAACCAACTTGACGGAACCGCGGAAGCGATATCTGATGCTGAGTTTAAGACTCATCTTTTCACCACACTACCAACCATGTTCGACGTTATCGTTATCATCCTCCAAGCCCGGGCTGATGCCCCGCTCCAAGAAGTGCAGGACGCCCTGAAAGAACATGAGCAGAATCAGGCGATGGTTGTCAAGCCTGATGCAGTTTCGGACGCGCTGTATACTCAGCAAGCCGGAAGAAGTGGAAACCAACGCGGACGAGGAGGACGAGGTGGCCGGAGCAGTAAAGGAAAAGAACGCTTGCAGAAATGGTACGACTCATGCAGGACTGGAACCCACAACACTGCCGACTGCTGGAACAGTGAGAACAACAAGCGGCCACGAGAGCACACAAACACCTGCTACCACTGCGGAGATGAAGGGCACAATAGGAGTGACTGTCCTATCAGGAAAAAGGCGCATGCTGCACGAAACAAGAGGACTGCTCAAGAGCATGAAGAGAACGGACGCGGACGAGGAAACGGACCGGCTCCCAACTCCACTACCAACCAACAATGACTCGCAGGGTCCACCTCGCTCAGAGCGGAGGTAATGGTAGCCTCACATCGATCAGCAAGGTCACATGGAACCTGGGTAATCGATTCCGGAGCCTCACACAACTATGGCAACAACCTTCGAGACTTCCGGAAAGACTCAGTTATGGAAACCAACATGTTAATTGAATTAGAAGATAAGCACCAAGTATAAGCAAAGAAAAAAGGAGCGATACGTCTAGGAGATGTCGAAATCAAGGCGTTCTTCGTTCCAGAATTCCGAATATCACTCCTATCCGTCGTGCAACTCGACTCACACGGATACACATCAACCTTCAAATCGGGTATCTGCTCAATCGCGAACAGTAAATGAAGCAAGGTTTTCAGTGCCGTTCTCAAGCAAGGTCTCTATGTTTTATCAACAGATGGATCGGCACACGTCTCAGAAATCAGACTCTTACGGACAAAGAGCGCGACGACTCTGGAGACCTGGCACAAACGATTTGCACACCTCAATTATCAAGATCTGAAACACCTTCTAAACCGTACGTACAAATGGCAAACGGATGCCACAGAGGCCCAATCGGTCACGGATGCCACAGAAGCCCAATTGGTCACAGATGCCACAGAAGCCCAATCGGTCACGGATGCCACAGAGGCCCAGTCGGTGACGGATGCCATGAATGTCGAGCTGGATGAGAGGGCCTCCAGGACCAATGAAGAGCATTCCAAGGATCCAGTCGAGAAGCGCACAGACTGGGGAACATCACCCAAATTCTGTGAAACATGCATTCACACGAAACAGCAACAAAAGGTGGTGCGTACCAAGGCATCCCGGACCTTGACACCATTCGAACTCATACACTCGGAACTGTGTGGAGCTATAAAGCACAGTATCGGAGGTGCCCAATACTACATCATATACATTGATGACTGCACCCGGTACACTGAGGTATATTTCCTGGTCACCAAGTCGGCGGAAGAGATATCAGCGAAATTTCGCCACTACCAAGCCTGGGTAGAAACTCAAGGATTTCGCATCAAATGATTTCGTAGCGATAATGGAACCGGAGAATACAGCAACTCAGAGTTTTTGGGATTGCTCGGAGAAAAGGGGATTACCTTCGAACCCTCCCCCCATTTGAGGGGTAGCAAGAAGCATGTTCATTCTAGAGAGGCGAGTGCCGGACACTATATACCAGTGTCCGTGCGCCGCCTGTGACTGTCTACTGTGACTGTCCTATGTAGCCCTATGTCACACTCCCGTAGCACTGTCCATGTCACCCGAACTCTAGACACCCCGCTGGGCGTAGCGTCCGCGGCGCCCGCAGCGGCCGGAATCCTCCCCCTACACCCATACACGCAACACAAAAATGGAACGGCTGAGAGGATGATCCGTACCCTAAACACCAAAGCTCGGAGTATGATGTGGGATGCCAATGTACCGATAAAGTTTTGGCCCGAAGCCATAAGGACCGCATGCTATCTGCATTGCAGATCCCCTACCTCTAGCCTATCCGGAAATCGATCACCATATGAGGCACTTTATGGAACAGCTCCACAGATTGAGCACCTGAGAAGATTCGGTTGTCGCGTGAACAAGCACATTCTGCCGGCCCAGAGAACCGAGAAGAAATTCGGAAATCGCTCCAGTGTTTGCATGATGCTCGGATATGTACACAACACCACCAAAGTATGGAGGTTCTGGGATTTCAACTCGGGAAGAATCGGACGAGCAATTGAATGCTCCAGTGTAGTATTTGAAGAAAAGGAAAATGCACACTCCAACGAGCAGAAATTGGAAGCGATTGTGTTTCCAAACCCGGATCCAGACGAATTGCAAGAAGAAATCCCTAAAAATGAAATGGATGAAATGGATGAAGCAAATGACACGTCCGGACAAGAATTCAGTAAGTCAAGAAATCCCATTTCCCCGCTGAACAAGTGAATTGGCTTGCGCGAGTTGCGGGGCGATTATACCTGTCTCGAAGAGCTGGACATAGCATCAAAAAAAAAAAAATGGCAAGCGCAGAGACCACGAGATTGCAATGCCAAATAAATTGGCTACGGTGAAGAACTCTGGCTTGACCAGACAAGTGACAGACTCCAAGAGCTCACAATGCCGAATAAGGCTACAAGAAATGAACTGGCTTGACCAGACAAAGTGACAGACTCCGAGAGCTTACAATGCCAACAAGCGACAGATTCCGCTAGAATGCAATGCCGTAACTGGCTACGGCGAAGAACTGGCTTAACGCTCAAAAAAAAAAAACCCCCCACTTTGACTGACTATATGGGCAGATGAGCAAGAATACGTCTCTGCACGGACGCGCAGCAAAGTGCGCCTTGAAACGAATAAAGCAATAATGAGCAAGGCTCACGAAGAAGGGGGTGACTTGGTGTCTTCGGAACACCTTGCATCCGCCTTTATGAGTCTCGGAATCGCTGAGCCTACTAATGAAGCGGAAATCGAACCCGAAACGTCCACCTACAAAGCTGCGCTTCGAAGTCCGCAGACAAGACAATGGAAGGAAGCCATGCGCCAGGAATGGCAGGCGTTGGTTGATAATCATACCTTTGATATCGTGGCGAAAGGTAATACCGTTCATACACCTATGACTGACAGGACAGTAGAGGAGCCTATCGGTTGTAAGTGGGTATACAAGAGGAAAATTAATCCAGACGGATCCACTCGGTATAAAGCACAACTGGTTATCAAGGGCTACGAACAAAAGGAAGGAATCGACTACGACGAAACTTACGCACCGGTGTCCAAGATGGCAACGTTTCGATTGATACTGGCAATAGCCACTCAGTATGGCTGGGACGTCGATCACATAGACGTGGTGACGGCTTTCCTAAATCCGAAGATCGACCGAGACAACATCTACATGGAAATGCTACTTGGAATTGACTGGCTCGTGTCGGATGGCAGCGCTTCGAACGGAAACGCGCCGAACGGAAGTGCATCGGATGGAAGCGTATTAATCCTAAAGAAGGCACTCTACGGACTGAAATAGGCACCCAGACTCTGGTATGAGGATATCGATGGATACTTGCAATCCATAGGATTTTGACAATCAGCTGAAGATCCGAATCTGTACCTTCAACAAGGAGTTCTCCTAGTTCTATACCTGGATGACCTGCATATTGTGCATAATGGTGAGGAAGGACATCGGATCAAGCAGCTACTCCAAAAGAAGTACAAAATGTGCGACTTGGGTGCGGCAAAGCGTTTCCTAGGAATTGAGATCGAGAAGACCAAGGATGGAGGATTCAGCATCTGCCAACAAGGTTATATCAACACGATCGTACGATGATTCCGACTAATGGACGCAAAACCGGCTAAGTCTCCACTTGATCCTCAAACAGACCTGGCTAACACTGTCTGTGAGGACAAGCCAGCTAATCGTAAAGAAAACCTCTCCATGGTCGTATCACTCATGTACGCGGCCCTAGGAAATCGCCCAGACATTGCCTACAGCGTTACCGCCCTCAGCTGGTACAATATCCAGCCTCTCGAAATGCACACAACGGCAGCAAAGCGAGTGCTACGATACGTCAAGACCACTTCGGACTTTCGAATCCACTATCGCCGACTTCCCCTAAGTTCACACGATACCAACATCTCCATTGTCGGGTACACTGACTCTGACTGGGCGGGAAACCTCACCACCCGGAAGTCGGT